>Ga0268250_10000896_pt1 | contig 13394 bp, 17 predicted proteins | sample AgamicAsSfe_FD_200448 | JGI IMG/M metagenome (GOLD analysis project Ga0268250, IMG submission 200448) | Agave microbial communities from Guanajuato, Mexico - As.Sf.e (v2) (version 2) | ecosystem: Host-associated > Plants > Phyllosphere > Phylloplane/Leaf | place: Guanajuato, Mexico | collected... | reverse complement strand
TTTGCCGTGCAACGTCATTGTATCAAACATTATTACACGAAGGAGGTGGGTGTTCGGATGCACGAAAAGAGGAAGGAGGATTGGTGGATGAAGGATGTTACGATGCTGTCGCACAGGCACCGGCGCGTGTCTCCCAAGGCAAAACTTGGGGTGCGGGGCATCCTTGAGAAGCGATGGAAGAAAGCTTGCTGAGGTTTCTCCGCAGATGTCATGGCGGGTGAAACCCCATGACATGCAACGGTCAGAAAAGGCCCAGTTATTTGTCTGGACGTGTAGTACGGTGTCACTTTACATCACGCTGTCGCATCGCTGGAACATGCATGCATAGTAAACATGTACAAGTTGAAAGTGCAACATAATACATTCATTTAAAGCCGTGATGTAGGTAATACTACATCACAGGCCTGTTTGCCTCATCATCACTATCATCATCATATGCAATGAACTCCCTCCTTCCGCTCGACGCCTGCGTGACAAAGTATCGTGTTGTCTCGTATGCTCGGAGCTTCTTTTCTGCGCCCGGGCTGCACACCAAGTCTGCTTGCTGGGGACCAGTAGGAATGGCTAGGAGACGCTTTTCCGCCCCCGATAAGCGCAACCTGCTGTGTTTCTGGCATGTTGGCTCAGGAGTGTTCTTGTTTTCCATCCTGAAAATGCAGTTAGTACGTGATACAGTTCAATCAGTTGAAGATGGGTGGAGTCTTACCATCGCTTGCCCAAATGCACACCCTCAGCAACACAAGCCAATACCGCTGACACAACAATAATCTGAAGCGCCCATAGCCCCACAAACGAGCTGTGGAACTCGGTCGGCGATGATCGAACTTCTTGATAACATAGTATCCTCCCTTGTGGCCGCGACGATGTCGATTGTGCTTCATCATCTTCCGCCATTTCCGGATTGCTCATCAACACAGACGTTGGTAATGGCTTCTGAGCATCCTTGACTGCTCCCCGCATATACGAGTTGTAGATCTCGGGTTCAGTGTGCTGCAACTTCTCCAGTTTGGATCCTAGGCTTGCGCATACATTTATTGCGGCCACGGGACTTGGTAGGGTATTTGCGGGCGACCAGTGCGCAGCCGAGGGTGTGTATGCAGCTGATGCAGGGGCCGGTGATGATGGGATATCATTGACGATCTCGCATCGGCAATGTGTTTGTGTAGGCGCCGCAAGTGTTGTTGATATGATAAGGGTCGCGATAAGCGATGTAGAGAGTTTGGCAAACATGTTTGCTGTAGTGATTGGACTTTTCTCGTAGCGATTGAGAAAGTCGATTGTATATTTAGTATTCCCTTGCGCTGGAAAAGCCACGCGGTGTGACGTTTATACCAAGATGAGGGGAAGGGGCGCAGCAGTTGTGGTTTTCTTGTATCTGTTCGGACCGTTAATGCTGTTGTCTCGGGGGTACTTGCGCTTGGTGGCTAAGATTACATACCAGAACCAAGGACTGGGCCTTGAGCGCAATGTAAGCGGGTTGCTCGATGATAAGCCGTATGATTACCACGCTTAGGTTGGTCGTTATCTGGAGGCCTGGTGTATTGAGCCGATGCAGATTAGGCAGTAGTTGGGTAGGGGAGTGCGGTGTTGCTGTTGTTGTTGGTGGTTATGAAAGGGTGCTGATGATATGCACTTGCAACAACTACAAGCAGTATACACGAATTAGATTACTTCGAATCACTCGAAAGAGACGACAGGCAAAAATCTGAATGCGCGCAGCAGAGGCCCAGTCTATATGCAAATTCCTATCATCACCCCATTCTGCTTCAGCGCAGCTGTTGTATCAGCTACGCCCACACCACGACCGGCCGTTTCGCACAGTAGCATCTCGCCGGGGGTCTAAGCGGGAGGCAGACCAGGTTCTAGGTCAGCGACCGCCCAGGGTCCCGCGCTGCGCTGCGCCTTTCTGCTGTAGCTTTAGCCGAGATGAGCACTGGTTTGAGCAGTATACGAACGGCGGCTTTGTCTGTAAAGAGGTTGGGATGAAATATTTGGTGACTTGGTAGTCTTCATTGGAAGGTTTAGCTTAGATTGCAAGGTCATTGGTGCACTGGAGGCGCAGCTGCACGGCTGGGAATGAGTTGGAGCTAGCGGAGTCCCCGCAGATCTCTAGCATCATTACTACGGCTTGGATAGATGGATGATGCTGGTGATGTTCACCTCATTAGCTAATCCACATTTTCTGCCCGATGACGAACTTGCTCGTTTTTCGCTGCTCTTGCAAGTTTTGTTCTCCTTCTCATAGAGCGGACCTCACTCCGCTCGCTTCGCCTCGCACCACCTCACAAACAAGGGGGCTCCACTCGCTATCACGGACTGCGAAACGTTACTCTCGCACACGGACGTCTGCATACGGTACCAACCCTTTTCTAGCTCTAGCACGCCTATTTTTCCTTCTCCCGCGTGCGTCTTCCCGAGTCGTACCTGAGGCTAGAACGAAGGCAAACATCCTCGGTCCTTCCCCACAGCACCTGCTATTAATACTCTTTTCTTTTTTCATTGCCCAGCGGAGTCGTGCGATATCTCGTATAGCCTACCGTTCTTTTTGAGCCTTGGTGTTGAAAGCGCGAACGCTCTGGAGGGCTCTGGACCAAACTGTTGCGCGAGTGATACGAACACCGAGTTACCTCGTGGTGTTGTTGTGTATCGCCGGCATAGCTTTTTCTCAGAATTCAAGTCTCACCTGTCACGTCAGATGTCGAACACGGCGTCTTCTCCGCGCACCACTATTTAAGCGTACAGAAATTTTCGCGGGACCGCGAGCGGAAGGCCAAACAGTTGGAGTCGTGGATTACCTTTTCCTCGCGAAACGCATGGCTTGAGCTTCCGAAACGGATCTTCATGGCTAAGAAATGCCGCGGAAAGCTTGTGGTTGATAGAGGTCAGGATTGAGGCATGTGGTGTTTCATCTTGGTGGGGTTGTATACCGGTTAGCAGCATGCGCGGTTGATATCATATCGCAAAATGGCACGATACCTATATCTTGGGCGAGGGCCGCGGTAGATATCGATTATGAAAGTGGAAGTAGTGGATGTTTTGAGTATGTCGGCAATGGAATCATTGTCTTTGTGAAACGTAGCGTAATATTGGAACCCCATACCAGCAGCCGTTGCTCAAAGACGGTAGGGTGCCTTGTGATAAGGTATCTCGAGTCCTTTACGCTCGCTGCCACTCCAGAATCGGATCCACGGGTCACTTTCTTCGTAACTGACATTCCATGGTGCTACTACATTGCAGTATTGCTTCTCAAGTCCTTCTTCGAGCTCATCCCAAATGGTTACACAGCCTGGATCCACCTTCAATACCTCCTCTCCCATAGAATCTATATGTTTCTGGCGTTCGCACTGCCCCAGAATTATCCGCTCTAACCTTCTGGTAGGAATGTCCTTCCACTCGCCCGTCCCTATACTTCCATTCTGCCTCTCAACACCTCGATCCTTCTGTCTGTCAGATTTTGTGGCCGAAAGCTCGACGTGATGTGCTCTTCCATCGTGACATTCTTTCGGGAGCGCCATCCTTGTAATATTGCTCTTCTCTTCCTTGAACCATACCATACTGCAGAATCAACATCAATTCTTTCCTGAGACAGGGTCCGGGCTTGGTGGTAGGTACACTGTTGATTCGGAGAGAGCTAACCGCTATGTTATATTGACTGACGGCTCGATTGGACCTTCTGAGAATCTTCCCCAGAGATGCGGTTGTGGTGTAAATTCGGTCAGCAATTCTTGGCCCTTCTTTTCAGTACAACATTCCGTTCTCGTGTCGGGAGCATCATCGGATCGGACGGCAGGACATTCATTTTTACCGCGGCCGACCCAAACTCCGAATGTCCATTGTACCAATTGAGCAAGTTTGGAAACACGAGAAGCACGGCAACCTTCAGTCATTTCAGTCCAGTAATTGCACATATACTGCTTACAAACTGTGCAATGTCTGTGTATGCTCGGTAACTCGAATCTGTCGACTTTTTCGGTGCGTAACATAAGCCATACAGCAAGTGAGGGAGGAGTATATGGCCGGTGTTCGGTTGCGTCACAGCGTGCTATACCTGCTGGAGGCAGTTTTGTTGCTTAGGAGTGACATAATCGGCTCGTGAGAGTAAATGAACGATGAACCGATAGCGGTAGCTTATTGGAGTTGACAGTGTGAACGAGCTGTGTGCCGATGATGCCATGGAGCGATACATAGATGGAAGGTAAGCATGAGGACATGGCTCCTCAATATTCAACTCCTAGTACCTCATCGAGGCAACGGCCACCGTGCTTCGGTCGGAAGGAACGACTTGTTGCTCACGGTAGTGATAAGAGACCTCGTTGCTATATTCGTACGATGTGTCGAGCACAACCCGTCAAACGCTCTGCAAGACATGCTTGATCGCAAAAGACAAGTGGTGGTGAATGAACATATTCAAACTAGGCACTGAATGCTTATGCTTTGACATCTCTGATATTGACGTTGTACGTACGCTAATCTGGCATGAAATTTTCTTCCTCTCCATCCGCTCTTGTGATTCGCATCCCACCCCCAGTATCCGCCTTTCGTCCACCTACATCATCCACCATCTAAGCACTCAAGCCACTCTAAATGACAATCGTCCCATTCTCTCCAGTGATGAGATCGATCTCTCCAGGAATGACCGTTCCGTTGTCCACAGCCGCAGCATGTCCCCTTGCCACCATTCCGTAAACCGGCAAGTACTTGTCCAGGTATGGCAGTACCTCCTTCGCACCGGGGGTGTTGCGCCAGTCCCTCATCAAGTCACATACGATGGAGAAGAGCGAGACAAGTTGAACACCTGCGGCTTGCATGCGCGAATTTGCTGTATCGCGCACGAGCTCCGAGTAAGTACCACTAGCTTCGACGTTGGCAAAAACAGAGTAGCCTTCTGCACGGAGGGCAAGGGCGAGGAAGGTGGTGCAGACGTCTGTAGTGATGCCTCCGACGATGATTTGGGTTTTGTTTGCCGCGCGGATAGCGGCCTTGAAATCAGCGTTGTCCCAGGCGCTGGGGATGTGTTAGCTGAATGCGCAGCGATGGACGTATTTTCGAGTGGTTAGGTAATAAGAGGAGGTGAACGAAGCAGAAATCACTTACTTAACCTCGCCTTGACGTCTAATGAGCGGCGCATCGGGATACATCTCCAACATCTCCTTGGGCAAAGGACCGTTGGGACCTTGGTCCGCAGACGTACTTAGGATGACGGGGATGTCAAAGACCTTGCCTAGCTCGGCATGTGCCATGATGTTTTGCTTGTAGAGGGTTGGGTCCCAATCTCTGGCGAGTTGGAAGAGACCGACTTGCAGATCGAGAATCAGGAGTAGCTAGGCTGGACGTCAGATTATGGTATAGGTTGAAAATTCGGATGGCAACTTACTGCGTCGTCTTTGTCAATGCGCTCCCATGGTACAGCTGATATATGTTAGCTATTGGAAGATATGTATTGTTTGACTATCGTACCATCACCGCGAACGGTGTTGAGAAGCGTGAGAGCCGCAAGGGCGATGGTAGAAGCGAACTTCATCTTGAGGGCTAGTGATGGAATTGAATAGGCAGGCTATGCTATTGAAGTCTGGGAGGTGTTCGATAGCGATGCGATGACTGATTGTTTACAGGCGGTGCAAACCTCCCTTTATACCTCGAAGTCCTCCTCTTCTGCCTGTCAACTCTTGCATCCCGCTCAGAGCCCAGTCCATGTATCCACTGCTTCGTGCCAATGTCTCTACGGCCTTGGCCCGCAAGCCTGGTCTCGTATACTGTGGTTCAACCCGACATCTGGGTGGAGCTTGCAGTGGAGTTCTACATCGCGCAGCTTGCTGACTACTATCTTCATCAGGGAATTCTGCAGCCTCAATGCTATGAAAGCCATGACTAACCAGTAGACCGGATTGCTTCCATCCCAACTACGACAAAACTGGTTACCTGCGCGGAGTAGCCCCGCGTTACCGCCCGTAGTCTACCCATCGTGCATGTCCGAAGTGGATCACCGTCGACATCGTTGGTGTTGAGACCGCACGCATGGAACGTGACCGGTATAATTTCGTCCTGAATAAGTCTTTGGTAACCAGCAATAGAGTATGCAGTACATGTAGGGCGCTGCTGCTAACGTCATGGCCCCATGTACTTTCGCCTCGGTTGAGGCTGTTGTGCATCCGGAGCTAACCGGTTACCACCTTAGAAAGCTGCAAGTCAGCAACAAGGCTCTTATTCATCAGCATTTGGTCACCCGCGCTTGCACTCAATCCTCATACAATTTCGACAGGGTCGAGGATCTGTGCTTCAAGCATTTTGGTCAGGAATTGGAAATTCTAGTCTCGCGTTTGACTGGTGGAAATGCCCTAGAGAGTACGTACCGATTGTGACTTCCGACAAGCACGGTCATGAGTAAGCAATAACAAAGACGTAGCGCAAAAAAATCATCAAACAATCATCGTATACATGAATTACAAGACATTACGTATTCATTTACTAGCCGCTAACTCAAGCTATGTTGTACTTTCAAAAGCTTTTAACCTGCTCGGAAGCGCAGCGACAAGTCAAAGTGACAGAATGCAAAGCTTGAGATGTTTACTGCGCAGCAAGACCATTGCTTGCCAAGAAGTCCTGCATGACTTGGTAACCAGCGGTGGCGTTGTAATGGAAGTTCAAGCCGTGACCAGTGTTAGGCTGAATGTACGCCTCGAAAGCAGAGGCTGATGGGTAAGCCATGGCGACACCCTCGGGGATGTTGGAGGTGTTTGTACCCATGACTTGACCGTAGCAGTTTCCTCCACAGAATGGTACGTCGTTTTCACCGGTGATGACAAGGACGGGGCCAGTAAAGGGAGATGAACTGGGCGAGCCACCGATGGTCAAGAGCTCACCGGTGGTGACGGGCTGCTTGGTCTTCTCGGCTACGAGAGCTAGGCCAACGTCGTAGTTGCCAGGCTGGAGGAAAGCGTACTGCAAGGCAGTGAGGTCGGAGTGTGCCAAGTATCCAGAGGGGTAGTTGAGGGTGTCAACTGTCTTGTTGTAACCGTTGATCAGGTCGAGGACTTCGGTGGTGGCGACCTCGTTCCATACCTCATCAGAGGTCAGGTCCACACCAGCAGCTGCGAGGATCTTCTGAAGACCACTGACGACGTTCTCGCTCACATCATACTGGTCGGCGATAGCGCGGACGACGGTGTTCGAGGAATTTCCGAAGCGCAGAGGCTGGTTAAGGCGAGCGCTGTGCAGGTTCCATCCGGCAGTGATGTAGGCCAGGAATTGTCCGGCTACAGAGAAACCAGTAAGGATAACACCGTCCGTGTTCTCAGGGTAGAGAGCGGAGAGCCAGTAGGACTGGACACTACCGAAGGAGTGACCAACGTGGATGACCTTGTCGTATGCGCAGCTAATCTCTGGGATCTCGCCCTTGCGCAGTTGCGTAGTGACAGAGTTGAGAGCTTCAACTTCAGCTTGAGCTTGGATCCTGATAAGAAAAGAGAATGGTCAGTAAACTATGCAGAACGAGTTGCGTTTCCCACTTACTCGTTGAATGGGTCTCCATGAGAAGATAGACCGATACCTAGACGGTCGATCGCGAGCGTACTGTAGCCAGCAGCCAGGGCCACATCGACATAGCTGTAGTTGTAGTTGTCGTACTCGAGGTCCCAGTATGTCTTGTCGAAACCAATACCGTGGCTCAAGAGCTGGATGGTTTTGCCGTTGCCACTGTCTGGCTTACAGTACTGTGCGGAGATGTTGTAGGTACCCTCCAACGTTTGGTAACCCTCAAGAAGCTCTGCTGTGTAATTCTTGCCGAATTGATTAAATCGAGCAACGAATGCGCCAACATCGAGGTTGCCTTCGACGGGCACTTCCTTGAACTGTCCTTGCCTCGAGCTAATCGACGTCTCAATCATGAAGGTCGAACATTGCCTCGCGGCCGCGAAGCCAGCGAGGGCAAGGGGTAAAACTGCTTTGACTGGAGCCATGGTTGTGAGTAACGTAAGGTTGAGTAATCACTATCCAGGGGAGGAGACAAAGAGAGAAAAGAAATATTCGCTCAATGGATTAGGTGAAACACGACCTGAACAGAGCTTACCTTCACCGCGATGCAATGTGGCTGCCTGACTATATAGTACGTGGCCGTGTAAGCATGCGACTAGCTGCCTTTCCCTTCCGGCCCTTCCAAATAGGAGCCATCAGTAAAGTCATAGCGCACGAACTCGTCGATCGGAAGCTTCCATAGCGTTATCCAGCGGTTCGCCATCCAAATTGACGTTGTGCAACCAATAGTCACTTACCGGCGTTTTGGTCAAAGTACCGTGAGAAACTATTTGCATGTTCAATCGGCAGCTAACGCGGCAAGACAACATCCGAAACTGTGAAATCGTGGGGTACCAGAGTGTAAATTCTCAAATCGGGCGCAGCTTCGGCCTAGCAGCGGATATTCCTATGGCATCATAGGCTGAATTGAGTAATCGATGAAGCTCTTCGAGCGCTAGCTCTAGTATGTGGAGACTACTTTCCCACTCCAGCGGAAGCTACCACAAGCGGGTACATTGCGATCTTCCATTCTAGAAGACGTCAATAGCACATGCGTAGGACGTATTAAGATAACGGGAAGCCTCACCGGACAGCTTCCTCACGCTGCAGGTTGGTCAGCCACTTTCTGCTTTTAAGCGGTAGTTTTGGCGGACACGCAGGGAATCCTTGCAGCCCAAGTTATCGTTCATTGCCTCTGCCCATGTGCTCGTGGTGGTGTCCGGAAGTACCAGTGGTACACAACCTGCATGGGCATGTATAGTCGGAACGATTTCGAGGCTCGAGGATGACGATGCGCTGTGATTGGACACAAAGGCGTCATTTTCGAAGGTCTGGATGCCGAGATTGCCAAAACGTTGTTGCTTATACATTCACGTTGAGCTGTCATTGAGCACGGCTGCCGTGTCCGTGGTGTTGATCGTTGATTTGCGCTAAGAATTTGGAATTCCTACGCCTTGATCGCAGAAGGAGTCCGACCCCTAAGACGTCATCATTATTCCTAGACGGCAGCAAGGCTTCCGTGACGATCGCAATCGCGCGTTCCCATCAAAAACCCATTATTTGCAATAGAGAAAATGGGTTTTGTAATCGGCGGAAAGGGGGAAAGCAAAGAGTAGGTGAGGCGAGGAGAGATAGGAAAAGTAGCGATGCGTCTGAGGGATGGCGCTAACCGAAATCGTTCTACATGCAATTCTGAGAAACATACAGCCAACATTCAACCAGTTTCTCCTAGGAAACCTTCTTCTTCAACATGTAATCTCCGCCCTTGACCGCCTTGTAGATGCCATATAGCCCACTCAACAGGTCATTGCTCTTCACGATCCGCTTCAACATACCCTTCAGACCTGGACCAAATTCCTCCTTCCTTCCCCTATCTTTGACCTTGTCCCATATACTTGGCAGGGAATTTGCGTTGTACTTGCTACGAAGAGCATCGTACTCGTGCTTGTCGTAGACTTGCCACCATTCGTCTTCGGTATAGAAGACACGCGAGTATAACCACTTGAGTCCACCAAGCTCGCGCATCTTTGCTTCGATTTCGCGATTTGCGCGGACATACTCAACCTCGCTGGATGGATATGGACCCCAGATTCCAACACTGATATATTTACCGTCGTATGCACCCATCTGCTTTCCGCCAACCGGGCCCTCGAACGGCTTAGGGTGTCCCATAGAGCTTCTACCATCCTGTCGCAGTGGACACAACCAGATCGGGTATATATTGAACGATTGGTCCGCATAGTCCAAGAAGGATGCAGTGTTTGCCGCCGGAAATGCGATGTCGTGGATTATAAAACGGTCCGTATACCCAGAGGCATGTAACGCGTGATACATGATTCGTGTGTGCATGAAGTAGTCCAGCAAGAAGCGTGTGAACCGCATAAAAGGGACCATAAACTGCTTGTAAGCATACATGCCCATCCAGAACGCCCCACGATCGTAACGAAACAGGTAGTCTTCTACCGGAACAAGTTCCTTTGTAATAATACCCTTCGATGCAAGCGCCTTCGCGCGTATCCAAAACCATTCGTCCCAGGGTCTAGAGAATCGTTGAATAGGTAGCCCAGGCGTATGTTCTGCGTCAACGAGGCGACCTGTGACTATAACTCCGGTGCCTTTGGAGAATAAGACCCCATCAACGTAGTCGTTCCTTTGGTCGGTGGTGTGGTATTGCATCTTGTCTGTGGCGTTCTCAAAGGAAAACGTTGGGTGGTAGGTGACCTCGACTAGCTTTTGCAGAGGGATGAGCTGCAATTCCACCAATGTGAGTACCCCGAGAGTTCCAAAACTACCTCTCAGACCTTCGAAGAGCCCTTGATTCTCGCTCTGAGAAGCCGTGACAAGCGTGCCATCTGCCAAGACCACTTCAGCGCTTAGGACAGTACGATCGAAGAAGCCGTGCTTGAAACTGCTGCTTTCTCCTGCTGTGCCCACAAAACCTCCTCCTACGGTAATGCCTGGAAATTCCATGACAACTGGAGGCAGCAAGCCCGCTTTCATGGTTTCTCTGACCAAGGCATCCATGGGGACATTAGGTTCGACAAGCGCTGTTCTCTTCTCTCTGTCGATAGATAAAACGTGGTTGAGGGAGCTGACATCGACAATGGAATCTCGGTCGAAATTAGCATGGCGAGTGGAATTGGTGCTGCCATGGTAGACTCGGAACCCGGTTTTGGTGTTGTAGAAATGCTGTATGCGAGAGCGAACTGTCTCTACAGTAGCTTTGTGTTGCTCCATCTGGAAAGATAGTGTAGAGCCAACTGCAGCCATGCGATTGTGAGTGCAAAGCTCCTAGTATTGGCTCCCTGCTTGATGCGTGGCTGATGAGGCTGAAGAAGTTGCGCTAGCAGTGGGTCGAACTTGCCCCACGAATCCAGGAGGTTAAACCACCAGTCCTTGCTTCTGCTTCTGCAATTGCGGAAAAAATGAGCCAGAAGTCTATCAGCCACCTCCAGCCATCCAGTGATCGTTTCTGTCGTATAGTATACGCAAGCAAGACCCGTGGAACTGGGTAGTCGTTCTGAACGCCGTACGTCAGCGTCCTTAGCGAGTGGATCGTCTTCCGCGCTTCCGGTCACCATGGGGGCGCGCGATTCCATCGTCCGCGAGACGGAAAGCGACACTCGCGCGTCCGACTGCGATTCAGACTGCTCTGAATTACGTTTACCAAACTTAGATATCTCCAGTGATATGGAATCCCCAGAAAGCAACGTATATCGATCCTTTGCCCCGCACAAGAGTAGTTCTTGGCCCGGTGCGAGTGGTCAGATATTGACTTTAGCAGGATCGAACGGGTAGTGGAGAAGGCGCGGCGGCCCTACGCTTATGTATACATCAAAAGTAATGCGACGCCATGTTCTCTTCATCCTCGAATCGCCCAACAACATTGTTACATCGCATTGCATCATTATATTCACACCATGGATATACACAACTCAACAGTAGCAACACTCGCATCGCAGGTCGCCCGATTCAGTGCCTCGAAAACTCCGTTTCGCATATATCATGGTTCTACGCTGTCAACCCGGAAATCGTCTCGTGATCGCAATCAGATTATCGACGTTAGTTCCCTGAACCATGTGATAGAGTTCGATGAGCTTCAGAAGACCGTCCTCGTGGAGCCGAACGTGCCGATGGATAAGCTTGTAGAAGCCACAATGGCTAAGGGTTTCTTGCCAAAGGTCGTTATGGAACTTCCGAACATTACCGTGGGTGGTGGGTAAGTTACAGGGATCTGAACAAAGATTACTCTAAGTCAGAGGACTAACTAGTGTTGACAGGTTTGCTGGTACCAGCGGCGAAAGCAGTTCATATAAGTATGGGCTGTTTGACCGCACTATCTCGGGCATTGAGCTCATCTTAGGTAACGGCGAGGTAGTATGGGCATCGGCAGAAGAGCATCGCGATCTGTTTTTCACAGCAGCAGGGAGTTGCGGCAGCCTGGGCGTCATTACCCTGCTCAAAATGGAGCTTATTCATTCTAGTCGGTATGTTGAGTTGGAGTACATTCCAGTCGGCTCAACGAACGAAGCCGTCAAACAATTGCGACACTATCAAGATGATCCTGAGGTCGACTATATGGATGGCATCCTGTATTCAATGACGAGCGGAGTAATCATGATCGGCCGCTTGACCGACGCCCCAATGGATAGGAAAATCCAGAGTTTCGACAAAGCGACAGATCCTTGGCTATACATGCACGCAGAAGACATACTAAAGCGGACACAGAGCGAGAAGACTACATACAGGGAACTAGTGCCTGTTCAATCTTATCTCTTCCGCTACGACCGAGGTGTCTTTTGGTCAGGACTACGCGCATTCAAGTACTTCGTAACGCCTTTCAATCGTGTTACACGCTTCCTGCTGGATCCCTTCATGTATTCGCGGACAATGGTACACGCCCTACATCGATCGGGCCTCGCCTCCCGAACAATCATTCAGGACTATGGTGTACCATATGACGCAGCAGACGAGTTCGTTAGATGGACCGACGAAAGGACGGGCATTTGGCCGCTCTGGCTGTGTCCGGTGAAATCAGCACCTCTCGGGGAGCGAAGCTTCTCCCAAGGCAACAATGTCAAGGACGACATTCTGCTTGACGTGGGGATATGGGACATGGGACCAAGCGACGCTCACGCATTTATCAAGCTGAACAGGGATTTTGAAGCCAAAGTCACTGAGTTAGGCGGCATGAAATGTCTGTATGCGCATGCGTACTACACTGAGCAAGAGTTCTGGGACATCTACGACGAGAAGAAGTACATGGAGCTCCGGAGAAAGTACCATGCCGAGAGCTTGCCAAGTGTCTACGACAAAGTGAAAGTTGATCTGCAAGGCGTTGCTGGGGGAGCAAGCGTGAGGAAGACGGAAACGTGGAATGACTGGGCATACCGGCAATTTTGGGATACATGGCCTTTGGGAGGGTTGTACGGAGTTGCAAGCGCAACGAAGGGGTTGTTTTTCGAAAGTGACTTCCTGTTGAAGAAGTAACAGCGCTTCCGTGATAGCAAACGTGGCTAGAGATGTGATCGGAGAATGCATGGGGAGATCCATTGCATCGGCCTACCCCTCAAAAGCATAGTAGTCCATGTCCGGGCCGTCTGTTGCCCTGACAGCTGCCTGCACGTCTAGACTCTAGTACAATGAAGATCAGCTAGCTCGAGGTTCGAACGCGCACTGTAGTACGTGAAGAGGCGGCGATGACGTCGGGCTCTTTGTATAACGACGCGACAGAGGCTCGTCTGCGCAGCGGATCCGAAAGAACAAACCGGTTCACGGCCTGTTTCAGATGTTAGATTGCTAGTGTAGTGAAAACGCGTAGATGGCGCCGGTAGTCGCGTCGACGTCAGTGGAGGTTAGCGTGAAAGCTGGACGACTAGGGGCCT
>Ga0268250_10000895_pt1 | contig 13404 bp, 14 predicted proteins | sample AgamicAsSfe_FD_200448 | JGI IMG/M metagenome (GOLD analysis project Ga0268250, IMG submission 200448) | Agave microbial communities from Guanajuato, Mexico - As.Sf.e (v2) (version 2) | ecosystem: Host-associated > Plants > Phyllosphere > Phylloplane/Leaf | place: Guanajuato, Mexico | collected... | reverse complement strand
TTACCATTTTTGCTTCTTTCAACTTGCCGCCTCTGCTCGCGCCGAAGGTAGACGAGCGCATGGGCGATGAAGTGAAGAAGTATGTTGGAGCGCTGAGCGTTGCGCAGTTTGTTACGCCTGCTGCTGTTCAGCTTGTGAGCACGCCTTTACATTTGCTGGGTCTCGATCTGTACAACAGGCCTGATGCTGCGGTGGGTGGTGTTGATGGAAGGGCGGGTCGCGTTGTGAGGGATTGGGCCAAGAGTGCTGCAGCAAGAATATGTCGTATTGTACCTGCGTTTGGTGTTGGTGGTGTGGTTAACACCAAGGTACGAAAGAACATGATGGGAAGGCTTGAAGAGTAGAATGTTATGGGGTTGTGCAATCGAGGACAATGGAGGCCCACGCAAGTGGCTTTGGCAGCAGAAACGACTTCAACCTACACATTCGCCCTCAAGATAACCCCGCTTCTAAACACGACGACACTACCTTGATATTGCGATCCCCCCTGTCATACTTTGGCTCGACGTATTACGATGTGTATGGATTTTGGATGAAGAGATGGCAGCAACCTTTCTTGGGCATTATACGGCGTCAAGGTTTTCTTGGAACAATCTCATCTCAGATCATCAGCATGGCATGGCGTTATTGGCGTTCCAGGGATGACTGTCTGCAAGCAACAACGAAGCACCATAGAAATTTCATGTCTTGACGTGATATTTCTCGCGCGTGAATATTCTTTTCTCGTCCCTGCTCACTAACTCGTTGCCTCAACTTGCTCAGTCTGTCATTATTCTAGATGGGCTGTTTTACGATGCAATGTCGCACAAGAACTAAGGAGAAATCCCCTTACCCTGAGTCTAAGCATGAGAGATGCATCATACTGCGCTAGGATAAGCCAAGTGTTCAATGCTTAGGTTTTGTGAATTCATGCGATTTTGGGCGTGCCTTGGAAGGACGTTGCTCCTTCTAACGGTGACGCCATCGTCGATTCGATATTTGGAACAGTCTCGACCATTGCTACTATTCCTGGATGTGGCTGCATGGCAAATCTCGGTTCGCACATCTCGCATGCTCGCACGGATGTTCATGCAAAACCACCATGCGCTCATCGAAGGCATATTAGCCGTTCACCATGAACTTGCCGAACCTGACAACCGGAGAGTGACTTGTGCAAACGTGGGAGTTGCATGAGACAAGGACATCTTTATACACGCTCTCTGGACGTGAGGCTGATCAGATTAGGCGTTCAGAGAAGGAAGTGGTTTGTTTCAAAACATTACATTCAATAGGTAAAATCTCTACATGAGCGTGATAGTGTTCAATTCTACGCCTTCTCGTTTCCAATACTGGCGCTTCCACCCCCTCTAGCCTCAGCAAGAAGTTGCGTGCCAACAACTTCTCCCGTACTCTTGCTCTTGAATACACCCGAGACAGAGTACAGCCCCATGAAAGGCTCATAGACATATTCTTCCTCCCAAACCTCTTCACCCTTGAATGTCACGCTCTCGTTGAAACCATTAAAGCGCATGTTCTTGAGGTAATCACCAACAACATTCGTTGAAGAGATAGTGCCGGAGTTGTCGAGAATTTGCTCTACGATATCGCCGTTTTGGGCAAGGACGCGGCGCTTGTTTGTGTTGCCTTCGAAGTTGTTGATAGAATAGAGGATGTTGTTACGGAGATCCCACTGATGGAAGTCGAGGTCACGCTTTGCCTTGGCTTGCGCAGTGTCGTTGCCTCCTCCTGTAAGTCCGCCGGCGACGTCGCCAACAAGACCAGCGGTGTCGTTGATGATGGATCCGAGGCCGTTTCCTAGCTCCGCGATAACAGGGTTGAGGTCGATGCTGTCCAGTACGTCGCTGACCATAGAGACGAGGTTACCAAGACGTGCTTCGAGATAGACTTTGGCTGTGACGTTTTGGATAAGGAGCGTGACTTTGTCGACGGAAAGGTCTACTCCGGCGTTGAACTGCAGCAACTGGAGTACCTGTGCGTCGAGGTTGATCTTCGCAGTGAGGTTGTCGACACCAATGAAGATTTCGCCAACGTGAACCGATGCGTTAAGCAGGACGTCTGGCACAGGATTCAAGGCGGAGATATTAGACGAAGACGTGTTTTCCGTCTCGTAAAGAACGGCGGTTGGGTCGCCGTCATCTCGGACATCGAGCTTGTAGCCACTGTAGCCATCAGACGCAGATTGACAAACGGCGAGAAATGGCAGCGAAAGGAGTGTGATCGTTGGGAGTATGGACAACATCTTGATTGGTGATGAAAGAGAGACTGGATGGAGGTCCACGTGCTGCTGAAGGAGCGAAAGGAAGGAAGCGACAGCTCGATGGATGTCGTCAATCGACAAGAGACGGGCAAGCAACGGTTAACAGTACCATCGGTTGTAGTAGTTCGTTGCCTACAAGGATCATTGCATAGCACGATTATCCGTCATCCACTACACAAGCAAAAAAAGGAAATTAAGGAGATCATTTCCGCACATGCCATTCGACAGAAAGTCTAGAAAACCGGTAGTTCGTATGCGAATCAGGATTTCTGGGTGTTCATGCCTTGGGTTTGCTCCAGATGGCGCGGTCCAGCCTTGTACGAATCCTTGTTGTTGCTGCATAGGGGGCTTTACCCGAGATTACCGTTATGGGAATCCTTGTAATACTCCATGTGCATGATTGCCGTCTCGGCTGATTTGCAACGGGATTCCTTCGCTTTAAACATTACTTGGGCCGTGTTTGCTGATACTTGTACGGCTGTCTCGCTCGTTACTATCGCTGTCGTTGTTGTCGCTGTCGCCGCCCACGCCAAAATGTCGCTCTCTATCCGCCTACTGCTCATCAGCATTTTCCTTACCTTTGCAACACTCATTTCTGCGCAAACGGCATCACCATCAGCTGCACCATCAACCCCGCCGCCTACTAGCAGCACCCCACCGCGAGGTAACGGAACTTCTACAAGACCGCCAGAGGTTGCGCCTACAGGATCTTCACCCCCAGATGTGCTTCTCCGTGTCCCCGAACTCCACGTAGGCAGAATCGAACTAGGTGTTGAGAGGCTTCAGGCAGACCTCAACCTTAATGCTAAGGTTGCCGGTCTTGTCCAGATCAATGCTGGTGTTCAAGTCGCCGTAGAGAAGGTCAACATCACTATTGCTGATGTGGATGTTGATCTCGAGTTGGTCGTACGATTGGGCAACCTTGTTTCCATTGTTGAGCGCGTTTTCGATTCTTTGGACCTGAACCCTCTTCTCATCGGTTTGATCGGAAACGTCACCAACTTGGTTGGAGAAGTGATTGGTGCTGTGGATGGCCTTGTGAGTGTCCAAAAAACTTTTAAAATTCAACGAAACTAACAATATGTAGCTGGGATCAATCACGCAAAATGGAAAGACACTCAACTTCTTGGTTGATAACCTTGGTAACATCGTCCAAGAGGTCGTGGGAAGCGGCGGAGATGCCCTTCAGCAGATTGTCGGAAACTTCAAAGTGAGCATACTTGCACTATACTAGGTCACAACCACTAACTGAATCTCCAGCTCAACATGACCGAGGTCACTGGTAGCGCAAAGCAGGTTGGTCAGGGACTTACACAGAAGACCTTCAACTACGAGCCTCTCAACGCTCTTGTCGACATTGTGACAAACACTGCCGGCCAAGTCGTTTCGGCCGTAGTTCAAAAGAAGAACGGCGGTGGTAGCGGTGGCGGCGCGTCGTCCACAGCTTCTGCCTCTGGCACTCCAATGCCAGTCAGTCTGCCTGTCAGCTCAGCCACCAGTACTTCGTAGGCATATATAGCCTTGTGATAATGGCATAATCTAATGCGTCCTTGATGTCGTTCCCACAACACTGAATCCGTGATGCATGGTTGTGCCAAAACACTAGATAGGCTATAGATTGGCTTTTGCTCAATCAGCATAACGAGTCCAAACAACTGACCCCTGAAGCATACCTGATCGAGTCTCCATGATGTGGCATATTACTGCATATCTTTTAATCAACTCTACGTCTGAGTTTTGCAGTTTGAGATAGAATGCAGTTTGCGGCAAACGAAGAAGCTTGTTTCGAAATTAAACTATCTAAATTCATTGCTCATAGCTTCGACTTGGACACGATGAAAGAGTTGCCAATGTTTAGCCACTTGACAGCATCTGTGACGAGCTCATCGACGATTTCTCTTGCAGTCTTCTTTTCGTTGACAACGGCGGCGACCTTGCCCATCAGGAATGGCCGAGCATTGTCCATGGTCTCATCGTCGAGGTCATCACCCATCTTCTCAAGATCGTGCTCGACAGGTAATATACCCTTGCTGGTGAGCTCCTTGATCTCTGCTTGTCTGTTCTCCTCCCAGTTGGCGACATATGGGTTGTTGCGAATACGAAGTGGTCGGCCAGTGAAGATGATGGTACGGATGTTGTCGTCCCAGCCAGCTGTTTTGACAGCTTCTTGGTGTGCCTTGGGCGCACCAGCCTCCTCGGAGAGGATGAAACGTGTTCCTACCCAGACACCGGTAGCACCGAATGTGAGCATTGCAGCGAGCGACTGGCCGTTGAAGATACCGCCAGCAGCCACGATTTGTACTTGCTCGCCAGTCAAGGGCGACTTGTGGCCCTCTACCATCTTGACAGCTGCTGGGATGAAAACGGAAGTGGGAACATCTCCAGTATGTCCACCACCCTCGCCTCCCTGTGCGCAGATGATGTCAACACCGATATCGAGGCACTTCTTGATGTGCTTGGGGTGTCCGATCATGTTCATGTATAGGATGCCGTGCTTGTGTAGCTTCTCGACGACAGCCTTGGGTGGGACGCCGACGGCGGAGACGAATAGCTTGGCACCGGAATCGATGATGATATCGACGAGCTCGTTCAGCTTGCCCTTGGTGTAGTCGTAGCTGCACACGGTCAGTGTCGTGCCTTTGAGGTGGCAAGCTCGCCGAGAGAGAGAGTACGTACTTGGTCTTGCGCGCGCTACCTCCGACCTGGGGGAGGAGCAGGTCGATACCGAAGGGCGCGTTCTGGTCGTTAAGGTATCCCTTCAACTCTGCGATCTGTTCACGGAGCATGTCTGGCGTGTATCCGACACCGCCGATGACACCGAGACCACCAGCATTTGTGACAGCGGCCGCGAGCTTTGGTCCAGCAGCCACGTTCATGCCGGCAAGCATGACGGGGTGCTGGATCTTCAGCAGGTCGGTAAGCTTGGTGCGAAGTTGCTCTGAGACTCGTCAGCTGAGGAACATGTGAGTGCAGTGTGGATGTCATACGTGGTGAAGCCATGGTGGTTTGGATGGAATCTACGGCTATAAATCTGCTATGTGTGTAAAGAGTGCAAATGCGACGTAAATCAGTAGGCAAATGGAGGGAGGAGTCGGCCGCTTTCTTATGGCGCGAGGAGCGAGGAGTCTTGGTCGACTCTCATCGAGCCGTGAGCCGAGGCACGACGCATCTGTCACGCGGAGAGCGCTAGCTGCATGGGGCTTAGCATCTTCTGGGGAACGCTACCGACTACTGGCATCGCGTGCCAGTCTCTGTCCCATCGCGTCACATGCAATTATGTTCACTAATGCGTCCAAGTGTTTAGCCACGCCAAGGGCTATACTCTCAACCTGTTCACGCCCGAGAGCGCATACAGTCAGCATCGCCAACACCAAGGTGCCCAAGTGTACAATTTTTTCCGTGGCGCCTGCCCCACGCCGGACATGTGTTTCTCTACAGGACACTTACACTCTGCGCTTGCCGTATAGATTCCCGAGCTCGTCGCAGCCATCGCGGCGGCATATCTCCAGTGCACAGGATGGTGCGATTAAGGAGAAGCATCGCGCCTTCATCGCCCTGGGGAGCAACATGGGTGATCGAGTAGCCATGATTGAACGTGCTTGCCGAGAGCTGGAGTCGAATGGCAAGGTGGATATCATACAAACAAGTAGCCTATGGGAGAGTAAGGCTATGTACGTAGTCAATCAAGATAACTTCGTAAATGGTGCCTGTGAGGTATGCTACGTCTTCACTCAATTCGAATATTGAACTGACGCAAGCAGATAGAGACTCAACTGTCGCCGATTGAACTCTTAGACGAGCTTCAGAGGGTTGAAAAGAAGATGGACCGCGTCAAGATCATTGATAAAGGACCAAGGAATATTGATCTGGACATCTTGTTCTATGGTAGCACAGAGTATTCCGACGAGAGACTTCAAATACCCCATCCCTTGATGTTTGAGAGAGAATTTGTCCTGCGCCCACTCATCGAGTAAGTCAATGACATGTGTTTCCAATCAAACAATTCTGACCTTCCCTAGGCTTTTGCCGAAAGAGCCTAATCATTTTCCTTTCAAAGATAAGGTTAGGGATCATCTTGAAAGATTACCTGCACCAGATGTACCGCTAGTACCGATGACGCCACTTGCACCGGATCTATCACCTATCTCCTCTGTCCGACTGACAAACAACACGCGGGTCATGTCTATCTTGAATCTCACACCTGATTCTTTCTCGGACGGTGGTCAGAATTATCGTATCGACGAAGCGACGCTAGCGAATACCATCCGAGCACACATTGCGGATGGGGCTACGATCATTGATGTAGGAGGGCAATCAACTCGGCCTGGTGCCGTCCAAGTTTCCGCTGAGGAAGAGCTAGCACGAGTCTTACCTGCTGTAAAGCTGATTCGCTCACTGCCAGAGGCTGAGAATGTGGCAATCAGTGTCGACACATACCGTGGTAGCGTCGCTGAGGAGACGATCGCCGCCGGCGCAAACATGATCAACGATGTCAGTGCAGGAGCGATGGACGATGCAATGCTTTCAACCATGGGCAAACTTGGCTGCACGGTGTGTCTGATGCATATGCGCGGCACCCCAGAAACTATGACCAGACCTGAGATGACATCCTATCCCGACGGCATTGTGGAGACCGTAGGAAGGGAACTCCTCGAGCGCGTCTATGCAGCAGAGAAGGCGGGTGTTAGGCGCTGGCGCATCGTTCTTGATCCTGGTATTGGATTTGCGAAGACACAAGCACACAACCTTGAGCTGCTCCGCCGACAAGACGAGCTGATGAAATATCCGGGCCTAGAAGGCATGCCTTGGCTTGTGGGAACGAGTCGGAAGGCCTTCATCGGGCATATCACGGGAGTGAAGACGGCAAGAGATAGGGTCTGGGGAACTGCCGTTGCCATTTCGGCCGCTATCAAAGGCGGTGCGCAGATCGTAAGGGTACATGATGTGAAGGAGATGACGCAGACTGTAAAGATGGCGGATGCACTCTGGCGAACATGAACATGACTACGCACTCGTCAGCTCTTGCTCTGCCAAAGCATCTATGTCTTTAAGATATCTAGTTTTTCAACACATGGTCACTAGTAACTGTACAGTGATACTGTAGGCTCGGCCAGCTCCAGCACATACGAGACCTCGAGGATATTCAAAACACGATTACATGATGCCCATGTATACTAGACCTTTTCCCTCTCATCTCGAGTATGCTAACATGATCAATCTATTCGTACAGAATGGCCGGCTTCGCAACCGCCACAAGCAGTATCTAATCGAAAATGAATTCGATTGCAATCCAAATCCAGATCGTCCTATGACAATGAGGATCTGGCACGAAAAGTCAAGGTGACTAAGTCTTAGCATCATGGAAACAGCAGAAATCGTGAGAAGAGTAATCAGAATGTCAGGAAGGTAAACTTGATAATATAGACACTACATATATACAACAAGGCATTAAGATCCCTCAATGCCTATTAATGGCTCGCTTTCACAAAGTTTGCAAATCTACAACTTGCTACCACCGCCCATCAACTCAGCACCAGCCCCACTGATGGCTAGCTTACCCGTCTCCTTAACCTTGGTCTGGAACATGACTGTGTTCCCTACCTTCCACATCTCAGTGATCAATGTCTGACCTGGCAGCACAACACCCGCAAACCTGACCTTGATGTTCTTGAAGGGGCCATAGGTTTGTAGTACGTGCTTACCCGAGATACCAAAGCTGCACAGACCGTGCAGAATAGGTGTTGGGAATCCACCAGCTTTGCTGAATGATGGGTCGATGTGGAGTGGGTTTAGATCGCCAGAGAGACGGTAGATAGCCGCTTGCTCCTCAGTTGTGCGCTCCTCGACAACAGTGTCTGGTGCGCGTTGCGGTGGCTTGTGAACCTTTGTGGCAGCACCACGGTCACCACCCTTCTTCTGGCCACCAAAGTTACCAGAGCCACGGATGAATACTGTGCTCTCGTTGTAGAAGATCTCCTCGCCGGTCTTTGCATCCTTGGTGACGCTACCGTACACAACCAGTCCAGCGGCACCCTTGTCCACAACCTCCACGAGCTTGGGCACAGCGACAAGCTTGGCTTCAGTGGGAATAGGGAACTTTCGGATCTCGAGGAACTGCTCGCCGTGAAGGAGCATACGAGGGTCGAAGTTGGGGACGATCTCATCAAAGGAGAAGGGAGGCTCAGCGTTGAAAGGTGGTACAACACCGAATGTGGGGATTACTTGGAAGTTCTCGTCACCTTCGTAGACGAAAGGAAGGTCGGTGCGCTTAGCGCCAATTCCGAGGTCTGGAAGATGTGTTAGTTACGAAGCTGGTCTCATGGTATGGCTAAGACTTACTGTAGAGAATGACGTCCCTCTCAGTGTACTCGAAAGGCGTGCCCTGGGGTTTAGCAGCCAGAGCCTTCTTCTGAGCCTCGAGAACCTCCTCGTTACTCTTTGTTGGCTTCTTCTCCTTCTTGTTCTTCTTACTGGTGTTCTCCATGTTGGCCATGATGGACTTGAGACCGCTGGCGTTGTCGAAGGGGTGGTCAGCACGGCCATCATCGAAGTTGGTGATACGTTCCCATTGGGAGGCGACAGCCTCAGGAGTGAGCTTTACGTCCACAGGGAAGCCGTGTCCACCAGTTCGTTGCCACCTAGTCGCAGCGAACCATCCGGAACCCATCTCATAGAGGCCGCCAGTTGGCTCAGGGGCTTTGTCAGAGACAAGGAGAATGACCAGAGGAGCGTTGTAGTCAGGCTTGAGTGCCTGAACAACCTCCTCGGGCATGATGCTGCGGGTCATCTGAGTGCCAGCATTGGGAGCAACAGTGTTGACGAAGATGTTGTTCTTCTTGCCCTCAAGCGCGAGGGACTTTGAGAAACCGAGGATACCGCACTTGGCTGAAGCGTAGTTGGCCTGGCCAAAGTTACCGTAGATACCGCTGGTGGAGGTGGTGTTGAGGATACGACCGTACTTCTGCTTGAGCATGTAGGGCCATGCAGCCTTTGTGCAAGAGTAGGTACCGAACAAGTGAACCTTGTGAATGATGTCCCACTGCTCGTCGGTCATGTTGGCGAATGCCTTGTCGCGGAGGATTCCGGCGTTGTTAATCAGGATGTCGATGCGACCGTACTTCTCAATCGCGGTCTTGATAACAGACTCGCCGTCCTGGACATCGCCCTTGTTGCCAACGGCCTCTCCACCAAGTTTTTGGATCTCCTGAACAGTGTTGTCAGGGTTTACGAGGTCGTTTACAACAACCTTGGCACCGCGCTTGGCCAGCTGCAAGCAGTAGATGCGACCCAGACCGGCACCTCCACCAGTGACAAGAGCAACCTTACCCTTGAAGTCAATCGGCTCGCCCTTGGGGTTGGAAGGCAGTTGGTTGGCCTTCTCAAGCAGTTCAAGGGCGTTGGCTGGACCTTGCGGGTGCTCAGGCTTGGAGAAGTCGACAACGTCCTTCCATTTGGCAGCGACAGCCTCGGGTGTGAGGGAGTCGTCGGCCTTGAGCAGAGCGCCAGAGGCTCGTTCCCATCGCAGCTTAGCTACGTGGCCGGCGCCTGCCTCGAAGATGGCGCCTGTCTCAGTAGAGGATTTGTGTGTGAGGACGGCAACGAGGGGAACGATCCATTCGGGCTTCATTTTCTCGAGGACATCGGGAGGCATGACGGTTTCAGTCATTCGGCTAGCGGCGATTGGGGCGACAACATTGCAGAGGATGTTGTACTTCAAGCCCTCCTTGGCGAGCGTCTCGGTGAAGCCAACGAGAGCGAGTTTGGCGGCTGTCGGGGTCAGCAAATGCTTATGTTCTCATAGAAGATGCATGCATACCGGAGTAGTTTGTCTGTCCGAAAGATCCGAAAAGACCGGCAGCAGACGCAGTGCTGATCAACCTTCCGTACTTCTGTTTCCTGAAGTAGGGCCATGCGGCATGTGCGCACTTGTATGCTCCGTAGACATGGACGCGGTAGATCAGATCCCAGTCCGCCTGTTTCATGTTCTTGAAGCTGACATCTCGCAAGATACCGGCGTTGTTGATGAGGATATCAATACGTCCGAATGTGTCGACGGCCGTCTTGATGATGGCCTCTCCGTTCTCGACCGAATCGTAGTTGGCGACGGCCTTGCCGCCAGCGGAGCGGATCTCATCGACGACCTTGTCTGCAGCCTGTCATGGAGTCAGCAACGGAGTAATAATTGATAGACTAAAGCGCGTACCGCTGAGCCCTGTCCTTCGCCCTTGAAGCTTCCGCCCAGGTCGTTTACAACCACGTTCGCGCCGCGGCTGCCAAAGAAGACAGCATATTCGCGACCCAGACCACCACCAGCACCCGTTACCACAACGGTCTGGCCGTCGTATCGCAGCTCCTGCGCAGCCATGATGTGTTTGGTACGCTTTTGTGACGAGGCTGCCTCCTTGTTTGTTGGTAGAGAGAAGTTGCGCTCGAGGAATGTCCGATACAAGCAAGCAACAAGAGTGTCAAATGTCAAATGGGTATCAGCAAAGATCCCACGTTGGTAAAGTGCAGGATATGAAAAGTGAAGATGAGAGGATAGGTGGCTTGCAGCGTGACGGATGTTCAAACTAAGGTCATTCTCGATCTGACCCGGACGTGTCTCATGAAAGCAGCCGAGCTGTTGATAATGACGATTTACCTCGGCCCCGACGGCAGTTGGTCATGTGTGGGGATCTGCGCACCGTGCACCGCATGCTTTCACATGTCTCCAACACCCCATTCTCTCCTCCTCATGGTAAAGTCCGGGGTATCATGTGACAATGACAAGAGTGTGCTCGACCTCATGCGCAGTTGCCCTACTTGTTCAGCCTTGGCTATAGAGAGTGGGTGGATGAACAGTTGCTGAGCTGATGTGGGGCTGCCAATACCACCGCCTCAAGGCCCGAAACACGTACTGTACGCGTCCTGGCCATCGCCACATTGGGGTGCAATAGAAAAACAGCAAGTGCGCCGTCGATTTTTGGCCCTTTAGTACATGTAAAGGCTGCAGTACAAGTGACTGTTTGTCTGGTGGATACTTACCACCAGCAAGATGCCCGACATGCAAAAACCTAAACCACGCCTTTGGAGACAAGGGGTGCTGTGATTAATACATAGGAGCCTCTATCTCTGGGTGCCTGCTAGTCTGCATCATGAAAATCACCAGACTTGCTATCTGCCAAGCTCACTGGATTGTGTGGTTGAGAGCAGCCACATCTAGGTCTAGACTTTTTCCATGATTTACATGTTCTAATGCAGCAAGCCAGCAATATTAAGTAAACACAACGCCCGGCCCGAGATTCACTGTCCATCTATGCATAGTTGATCGCATCACCGATCCTTTGCAAACACGATACTGCACCAGGATCATTCTAGCTCTGTAGCTATCTGCGTCATGCCGAGGACAACGCCGACCCAGACCCTCATCGTCACCGCTTCTTGACCACCATTTTCTCTCCCATAGCCAATGATTCCACAGCGCCTTCGTGCGTGAGCGTGCAGGACACCAGTCTTTGCACGCTGTATACGACCATCATGCGCGGTTCGGCCCGTTGACGGCTTTGACCGCCTTCAACATTCGCGTACCTACCTTACCGAGCCTCGAGGTCCTCTGCAATACGCCTATCGTAGACTGTGTCCTATTACTGCCGCTGATCAAAGAGCAGAAGACATGGGCTTAGTGGATGGAGAGAAGAAGGATATCGGGATGGGCATAGTGTGTCGGGAGCTATCATGGCCGACGTCACGCCGGTTACCACATGAGGGGTGTCCCATCGTAAAGTAGAGGGCAGAGTTTCCTTGGGCTGTAGTGGGTTGCAGAGCTTGTGTGTGCTGGGTGGCGATCCTTCTGGTAGTAACATTTTATCTGGAGGCACTTTAGCGAAACCGACTCATAATTCTGTTGGTGCGGACTATCAGAGTAGGAAAACTTTTGGTTTATGATGCCTGAATATTGTATTATTCTCTGACTGATCACAGCAAGTGGTAGGCCACGATTCTGCTTCTCACAGGAATGGAAAAATTTCGCGAGGCGGCTCAGGATGATCGTTATCGTGATACCAGCACGGATAATTGTAGGAGTGGATTTGTGGATGCACGATTGCGGGTACGGAACGCTTATAGATGCAAGTCGATATAACCCACACGTACTTTCATTCCGTTCCCTTGATCCGGCATAAATGAGATACCTTTTCCTTGTTCAAGGTCGATTGCATCTTGAGAGCCCTGGTTGAACTCGCTGCCAGGGGACGTCACTGGGTTTGATACCGAATATAATACTAGCAGACTGCATTCCCTCATCAGAAAAGAAGCCGCACGCGTGGGGTTAGTCCATCCATCCAGACTGCGTGTCGTCGCCTATCTTGCACAGGTTTTCCATTGGGTCAGTCGAATGCGCGTGGACTGTGGTGCAAGAGCACTAATTGGCCGTGTTACTCGCAGGAGGCTCGGCGACGAGTGTGAAGTTGTCGACTTTACGTCAAAAGCTCGGAGAATAATGGGCCGCATCCTTTCTGGCCACATATGTAGCAGGCCGAGCGCAGGCTACACTAGGCGCATCTTTACTAACCGGCAGTTCTGGTGTTAAGATTCATGGATCAACGAACGCACAGGGCAGCGCAGTCATAGCACTTATCCCCATAACCGTGAAGTAGTCCGGATGCTGAGGCAATGAGCGCCTCTTAGGTGCCAAATCCGAGTATTTCATATATCCTCAGCAGCCACAGGAATGACGTCGTGACGTGGCTTTCCATGGGCCTGCCCTTATCCCGAGGCCATGTCAGCGGTGTCATTTTCGAGGAGACTGTCAGCGGGGCTATCCGCCCGCCTGATGCATGCCATGCACCACGTGCTCATTAACGACCGTATTCGTACACTAGCGTAAGTAATGCCTGTTCTAATGGCGAATCGCAGATTGGGCGGCGGAATTTCTTCCGATGAGAGGTTTACCTAAAGTGTGTGGTTGGCGAGGCAGACCTAGGCAGGTAGGTCTACTATGGTGGGTCTTCTCATGTCTCGACCTACTGTAGGGTATGTACCACAAAGGCCGGTGTGTCAGGCATCGTGGCCTATGGGATACGAGTTTTCAACGATGTCTCACGGCCGCACGATTGTCGAAGAGTCTTCGAGCAAGCCCTACTCTTGGAAGCTATAGACCCGATTGCTTG
>Ga0268250_10000894_pt1 | contig 13410 bp, 10 predicted proteins | sample AgamicAsSfe_FD_200448 | JGI IMG/M metagenome (GOLD analysis project Ga0268250, IMG submission 200448) | Agave microbial communities from Guanajuato, Mexico - As.Sf.e (v2) (version 2) | ecosystem: Host-associated > Plants > Phyllosphere > Phylloplane/Leaf | place: Guanajuato, Mexico | collected... | reverse complement strand
AGAATCCTGTAGATACTATAGAGAGAAAGACTACGGTTATTACTACTATACCTCCCGAGTCTTCTAAACTCAGTGAAAGACTACCTGACCCCGAAAAGTTCAACGGAGATCGTAAAGACCTACGCCGCTTTACCTAATAGATCTATAGTAAGTTGACTACGAATATAGACCGCTTCGTAAGGGCTAATAATCATTTAGCCTATATTGCTAGCCGTCTTACTAGAACCGCTTATTCTCTAATTCTACCTAAGGTCAAATATAGAATATATTAATTCGTCAACTATCCGTAGATACTAGAATACTTAGAAAACGCTTTTAGTGATCCGGACCGTATTAAAAATACCTAGAATGATCTCTTCTGTCTACGTTAAAAGAATACGGATTTTAGCGTATCCTTTACCGAGTTTAAACGCCTCGCTCTTAAAGGCGAAATGCTAGACTCCTGTCACGGTCGGTCTCGCGGCGGTAGGTAGTTGGCGTAAATATAGGGAAACGGTTTAGATTCAGTCAGCTACAGAGGTCTTATCTATTAGTATAGGTTAGGCTATATAACGAGGACGTAGCTTGAAGAGCTACGTTATTAATAGCGGCGGCAACAGATAAGGTTGAACCCGTAGTTTAACCTTCCTTTCCTAGCCTATCATGTGCTTCCTAATACGGGAGGCGCATATTATGATCAGACCATGTCGTCCTATGACACTTATCTTCTTAATACGTTCTCTTTTTACTAGAAAGTTCTTCTTTAACTATATAGAGAAGTAGCTTTCAGAGATTTTTTAACCTAGAACTATACTAGCCTCCTTGTTATAATAAGAGAATACTAGTACTTAATAACTACGATATCTATATTGGCTAATTGAGACTGAGCTGCGATATACATACCTTAGGGCGAGGTCGGAGTGTGGAGAGACATCGGCCCGAGATCTATTGGAAAAAGTAGACGTCAGACAACATCATTCACCACATCTATCTCTTGATCTGCGAATCACGCTCGCTCACGAGAATATCAAGTGATCATGGACTTCAAGCTTGGCCCGAATGACTCGGCACATCCGTTCACTGACAAGCAAGAGGCAGGCAAGGCCGAAGAACAGCAAACAAAGGCATTCGTTTACAAGACCTCGACTCTTCCATTCGGGCAGGATGTGCCGCTCTCCTCGATCAATGGTCCCACATACCTTACAGCTCAGACTCTTGTGCAGCAGGTCGCCTTCTCACTGTCTGACAAGGTCTTTACCTATTCCCCGGACACGTTTGAGCTCGATGTTTCCTTGAAGAGCTGGCAAAAAGAGGGGGGCGACAATGGTTTCGGACACAAGACTGGCGTCTCGCCAATGGAACTCAGAGCAGGAGCGGGGTCAATCGCACTGGGCTATATCTTCTCGAAAGACTTCGATCTTGAGAAGCGCCACATTCCGCAGAGCATTGTTGGCTCGTCGGCTGCGCTGCATCACCTGCGCCCGTCTCTCGACCAGCTATCCCTACTATATTCCGTTGCGAACCCTGTTGTCGCTCACATCGCGGCTGTAGATTATGTCGGCTCATCATCAACAGGTCTCGTCACCGACTATGTTACGCCCATGGCTATCTCAGACGAAGTCGGCCTCGGTCTTGTTAGTAGCACTTCTACATACGAAACTCAGCACATGTCCTTGTTCGCCACGCTTATGGCGCAGATCCTGCCTAGCATCCATGTATACGATGGAATACACATTGGCCGTGAAACTACCAGAGTTGTGGACGTGCTCAGTCAGAAGGGTCTTTTCAACTCGTATACTAGTGTGGAGAAGGATCTGTCCGGAACAGAATTGAAGAGCACAGATGTGGAGGGCAAGCTTAATCTCTTGCTTAAGTCATTCAATGAGGAATTGGGCACTGACTACAAGCCTTTCGAGTACTACGGTCATGAGGAGCCAGAGTCAGTTCTGGTGGTCTTCGGAAGTGTAGAAGGGTCACTCGCAGCCCAACTCGCATTTGCGCTGGGTAACACCGGCGCCAAAGTCGGGGCGATCAATGTCAGAGTATACCGTCCATTCCTTGAGGAGGGCCTGCTTGCTGCTTTGCCGCCGAGCGTACGACACATTGCGGTGCTTGGTCAGGTCACCACACCGGCGACTGTCGAGGATGACTCGGAACATTCCAAGCTATATGCTGATGTTCTCGCAGCCATTTCCTTCTCCACTAGATTCACGAGTGTTCCGACGATAAAGGATTTCAAGTACGCACGGGAAGAGGTATGGACACCAAGCAAGATGCTCTACGTGCTACAGCATGTGAAGGAGGGAATCTCAGCCAAGATTGTCGCGTCTGAGGATCGCCCAAACCTTGACCTGCTCGGCTCTGCTGTCAAGCGTTACACCTTCTGGGATGTAGACGATACTCCATCAGCTGCAATTGCTGCGGTTGCCGCCAGTCTGCTATCAAGTGGTCCGCATGAGAATGTCTCACTCCGCACAGGGAATGACAACCTAGCTCGTGGTGGTGTTGTCCGGAGTGATATTCGCTGCTCTGAGAAATCAATTGAGGCACCATACTCGATCACCGCCGCAGATGTTACATTCGTCGGTGAAGAGAAGCTTTTGACCGACTTTGACGTTCTTGGTAACGTTCATACCGAGGGAGCTTTGATTGTAAAGCTACGTGATTACAAAGATAAAGATGAGAAGAAGGAAATGGACAAGCTTGAGAAGAAGATCCCTGAGCACATTCGCAAGTCTATAGTAGACAAGCATGCACAACTGTTCATTCTAGACCCAAGCGCTGCAAAGTCAGCTACCGAGGATCCGCATGCGGAGACTTTGCTCACGGAACTGGCATTATTACGTGTAGCAGGTCATAGTCCTTCGGTAGACAAGATTGCTGCTTTCAATGGCAATCAGGAGCAACTCCAGACGTTGCAAGGAGAGCTTGACATTGCTCTCGTGCCGATTGGCATTCCGGAGGCTTGGGCCTCGATCAACGTCGAGACAGACAAGGTGCCCGCTCGCGCCCCTACTGACATCACCTTGAACAGCTTCGCAAACCATGAGAAGAATGAGACAGAGCAGCCAATGTTCCTAAAGCCATGGCACTCAATCGCGAAAGCACTCGCTTTCAGAGAAGCTTTGACTTCTGAGTCTACTCTTCGCCCAGATCTTGGGATCAAGACCATGACTGTTCACGTCAAGGAGCGTCGTCGCCTGACGCCTCTCACTTATGACCGCAATATCTTCCACATCGAGTTCGATCTGGGCACCTCCGGGCTCACATACGCTATTGGCGAGGCCCTCGGTATTCATGCTGAGAACGATCAGGAGCAAGTGCAAGAGTTTATGAAATGGTACGGACTCAATGGTGAAGATATTGTGGAAGTTCCTTCTCGTGACGATTTCAACGTGCTTGAAGCGCGAACTGTATATCAGGCTCTGATGCAGAATGTGGACATCTTTGGGCGTCCTCCCAAGCGCTTCTACGAGGCTCTTGCAGACTTCGCCACGGACGACAAGGAACAGAAGCAACTCCTCGGCCTGGGAGGCTCGACTGGCGAGGGTCAGCAAGAATTCAAGCGCCGATCCGATGTTGACACTGTGACCTACGCCGATGTCCTCTTGGAGTTCCCGTCCGCTCATCCAGCTTTTCACGACATTGTCCGGATCGTCAGTCCTATGAAGAGAAGAGAGTATTCAATCGCCTCGTCACAGCACGTCCAGCCTGATACCGTATCTCTGATGATCGTTACAGTAGGCTGGGTGGATCCACAGGGTCGTGATCGCTTCGGTCAGGCCACACGGTATCTGAACGCGCTCCGTGTTGGGCAAGCTGTCACTGTGTCGGTGAAGCCTTCGGTGATGAAACTGCCGCCAAAGAGTACCGCGCCTTTGATCATGACTGGTCTTGGAACTGGTCTCGCGCCGTTCCGTGCTTTCGTCCAAGAGCGTGCATGGCAGAAGCAGCAAGGCATGGACATTGGTCCGATACTGCTCTACATGGGTGCTCGAACATCCAAGGACGAGTTCTGTTACGGTGAAGAATGGACGGCTTATGCTGATGCTGGTATCATCACCCACCTTGTAAGTTCTTGCCCGGCCTGTATCACAACCTTCAGCTGACTCGATATAGGGCTGCGCGTTCTCCAGAGATCCCGAGCAGATTGCTGCGAAGCGAAAGTACTATGTCCAAGATGCCATGCGGGACTCCTTGGACAAGATTCGTCAAGCTTACCTCAAGGAAGAGGGCAGCTTCTATTTATGCGGGCCCACATGGCCGTGAGTTTTAGAGCCTTATGTACTACTTCCTAGCCAAGCACTTAGCTAACTTGTGACCAGGGTGCCAGACGTGACGAACGTGCTAGAAGAAGCGATCGAAGTCGAGGCCAAAGAGGCAGGCAAGAAGGTTGAGGGTGTGAAGGAGATTGAGAAGCTCAAGGATGAGCTGAGATATGTCCTGGAGGTCTACTGAACGCGGCTAGTACGAGAGAAGGGCATTTGGGAGTGCTTGTGCGAAAGTGGTGCTGAAGGAAGAAGATTCTTGGTGGTACGCCGGGGTTTGAGGAGTGTAACGAGACGATCCCTCCAGGGCAGATAGGAGACCTTGTGCGTATACTCTAGAATACTTACGACAGGTATTTTATTTGCTTCAGAGGAGGTGGCTATTCTTCCAGGATATAGTTTTGGAAACGAGGTATGGAGAGTGCCGTAAGCTCTATGTAGGATACTGTGCAAAGAGGATCACCAGGAAACAGCTGAGTTTTTGAAAGGGGTTTAATCAGAAGTGTCGGTTCTGCTCTGTCCTAGTTCTCTACGGCACTCCCCTTCGCTACTCCCGCCACATCTCTTGTTACAATGGACGTATAGTTAGGTGAAGCTTCAAAGTGATTAGCTCAGGAAGTGGTCTGTTCATTACAACCAAGGTTTCTTACGGCACTCCCGGTTTCCTTCTCCCGCCATATGTCTTATCACTACGCGCCTCTAGACAGCTGGAGTATCAGTGTCATTTGATCAGGAAGTGGTCTATTATACTCTATCTTAGCTCTCTACGGCACTCCCGGGCGGCTTCTCCCGCCATAATTCACATCACAACACGCCTGTATACAGTTAGACTCTTAAAGTCATCTAATCAGGAAGTGGTCTATTCTACTCTGTCCAGTGTTTTTCCGGCACTCCTCCCACCTTCTCCCGCCACACATTCCCTTGCTACATGCCTACATGTTTGTAGACGCACACACTATGTCCAGGCTAATCGGAGAGTCGACGGAGGAGAGGTTCCTGATCTGGCTCGAGAGGGTGTCGTAAGGTCTATTAGAGGTGCCGTGCTGCAAAGGACATCACTTCGTACGCAGTAATATAGTCATACAGTATATTTGTCAGATTACGCCATTCAATCGCGCAAGGAATGTCGAGTGTTTCCAAATGACGAAGGCAGATCACGTCACACCACAACTTTTCGAATGTTTACTGACATGATTGCTGATGGACAACCACGCTCTGCACCAGGTTGACAGTGTCGTCACTACCACGTTTGACGAGGATACTGTCGGTGCGGAGCAAGGTGTACAGGCTGCTGACAGCGAAGCTGAAGCACAGCTGGTGCACCGCTTCCAGCATGATCAGTCGATTCTCGCTCTGGCATCGACTGATGCTCACATCTATGCAGGCACACAGGGCGGAGAAATACTGGTGGGCACAGTCGACGCTACCTCTGATTCCGTGGCGCTGACAGTCCTAGGTCTTCTCGCTACAGACTTATGAACGCGTAGCAGAGCTTCGTGCGCATAGTGGGAGCGTCCTTGCATTGTCCTTCTCGTCGGACAAGCGCATGCTCTTTTCAAGTGCAGCTGATCGCTATGTTAATGCAAGCGCAATCTACAGCACGAATGTGATGGCGAAGATGCTAATCAGAAATCAGGTCTGGGAGCTGGACTCTTACAAGCACCTTGCGTCGATCTACTCTGCCTACGACATTGGCGACATCTTCTGCATTGCTTACTCCTTCACACTTGAGACCATTTACCTTGGCTGCCAGAATACATCTATCCAGGTACTTCTTACGGTGTCGCGCCTGCTTGACAAGAGCTTACAGGCCTAGTGGTGTAACCTGAAAGACTATGCCTCCAAGCCTCCACCAAATCCAGACTTTCACCCATCTCAGAGACAAGACCGCTTCTTCGACTCCCCAGGCCCAGGTGGCATTCGCACGCCGCGCAGAAATACACCAGATCCACAAACCACATCATTCCACAACCTTGAAATAGACAAGAGTCATGTTCACCAGTTCGCCCACTACGGATACGTGTATTGTATGCTAGTGGCGCAAGATGTCCAGGCATTTCAAAGAGGAGAAACACTTGTGAGCGGAGGTGGGGACGGCGTAATACGATTCTGGGCTTTTGACAGTTCTTCGGAGGGTGCTATCAAGGCACTGGGACATCTCGATGATGGACGAGATGTGGGCGAGTCTGTGCTCACTATTTCTCTCGATGGAAACTTCCTCTACAGTGGAAGAGTTGAAGGTGAGATCAATGTGTGGGACCTGGAGACCAAACAACTTCTCAGAATGATGAGACCGCACGGGCATGATATTCTGAGCTTGTCCTTCGGAGGTGGATATGTGTTTGCAGCAGCCCTGGACGGATCTGTTACGGTATGATCGCAACGCGAATATCAACGACTTCACCCGCTAAGTGGCCCTAGCGCTTTGATCACAGATACGAGTGGCTAGGTGGATGGCAGGCGCATCATGGCATGGTCCTTGCATCAACCTGTGCCACACCCGACGGCAGACCGACGTACATCACCGGTGGCAACGACAACACGATCGCATTGTGGGATGTCAGGGACGCAGATGAAACCCTGTCTCATAGGGTATCAAATGCTGAGTGCAAGTACATCTCGGTCAGAGCTATTGACACTACTAATCGTCTACAGCACATCTACTAGAGGCTTTGCGCCAATTCGTAGCCTACCGGACTGTCTCATCAGATGTTCGGTGCAGAGCTGACTGTCGGAGAGCTGCTTCATGGCTTCGCTCTGTCTTCAAGCGACATGGTGCGATCACAGAGCTACTAGGTACCGAGGAAGGCCACAACCCAGTTGTTTTCGCCAAGTTTCGAAGCACGAATCGATCACAAGGTCCGAGGAAGAGAATTCTGTTCTACGGCCATTATGATGTTGTTGCTGCGAAAAGTGAACATCAACGCGATTGGATCTCAACCCCGTTTGAGATGCAGGGGAGGGATGGGTATTTATACGGTCGAGGAGTTTCTGACAACAAAGGACCCATCATGGCAGCAGTATATGCTGTCGCTGAGCTGGTTGTTCAGGACGCCTTGGACTGTGACATCATCTTCCTCATCGAAGGCGAGGAAGAATGTGGTTCTCGTGGCTTTAAGCAAACTATTGTCAAGAACAAAGACTTAGTGGGCGACGTTGACTGGATCCTCCTTGCCAACAGCTACTGGCTGGATGACGAGGTGCCATGCCTCACTTACGGCCTGCGAGGAGTGATACACGCTACAGTCCAAGTCCAGAGCGATGAACCAGATCTGCACAGCGGCGTTGATGGCAGCAGTCTGCTTGATGAGCCTGTGAAAGACCTGATGGCCGTCCTTTCGCAATTGAGCGGTCGACAAGGCAGGGTACAAATTCCGCACTTCTACGACGATATTCTGCCGGTAACGCGAAGAGAGAAACTGCTGTACGAGGATATCTCAAGGACACTCTTGGAGCGTGATTCATCGTTAGGCACGCCGGAGACCTTGACCAAATCATTGTTGGCAAGATGGGCAGATGCTACTCTTACCATTCACAACTTCAAGACATCTGGTCCACAAAATGCGACTATTATCCCTCGCCAGGCGCAGGCCTCGCTCTCTCTGCGTCTTGTACCCAATCAGTCGGTCGAGCAGATTGCGAAAGACCTTAGGACATATATCAGCACGACATTTGCGAAACTCGGCTCAAAGAATCACATCACAGTTACGATAGGGAACCAAGCAGAACCCTGGCTTGGAGACCACACAAACAAGCTATTCCAGACATTGGAGCGAGCAATCATGGAGGTCTGGACACCGCAAGATGCGAAGCGAAGGGCGTCTCTAAGTCACTCGCAGAACACAGCCGGCCAAAAAGACACTGCTCGCCGACCTTCGTCGAGCTGGAAGTCGTCTCCCGCAACATCTTCCACGCTGGCGCAGAAAAGCAATAATCAAGTGGGCGAGAAGGCTGGTTCTGCAGAATCAGCAGCACATCAACCGGCGAAGTTCCCAGCTGCAAATGCCACCACGTCCAGCCACGCGACTGCCAGGAAACCATTATACATTCGAGAAGGTGGCTCCATTCCCGCAATCCGCTTCCTGGAAAAGGAGTTTGGTGCACCAGCAGCACATTTGCCGTGCGGTCAGGCGAGCGACAATGCGCATTTGGACAATGAGCGCTTCAGGGTGCTGAATCTGTACAACAGCAAGGAGATTTTCAAGAGAGTCTTTGCGGAATTGCCGTGGGCGTAGGGCAGCTAGCTGGTGATTATGACGGGTGTGTAGACCAGGCGATATTACCAAGAGTATCTGGATGGCGCTGGAAGAAGCCTGTGAATATCTCCATGGCGTCTATCAGTATGAGCATGCCATGCCATACCTGCCTCTGATCGTCTCTGCTTCTGAATTCACTTGTGCCCGCTTTCTCTGCCTACTTGTCCTTTCCTCCCTCTCTTGTAGCATGACGTGAAGATGATAACATGGGATACCACCAGTCTTCGTCCGTGTAACACAGACTTGAAGCCTTGGAGGACGCTAGCGCTAGCGGTCACATACGGCCGATTCCCGCGCGACCGTTAATCACGAATCGTTCCGTACGAGCCACATTGCCAAGCAAATTGAAAAGAGGGGGATTCGAGACGAATGAACTTGGTGGGGAAAAGGGTAAGGGTACCTTATGGGGGACGGCATGGGCTTCGAGGCATTCTCGATGCCTGATGCCTTCCTTCTTTCTCCTCTTCTTCCCTTTGCCGTGCAACTACACCCGAGAGTGCTGGCTATTCTCGAGTATCTTATCTGCCTCTTCGCAGCAGAGCGACGCGCGTGCTGCTTGATCACTTTTTCACCTACTGTATCTCTTCCTCCTCCCCCTGTTACTACTACAATCTTAACACTTTAGCGAGCTTGACTTCACTACAGCACAGCTTTTCCTTGTCCCGACATGGCGACAGCTCTCGACCACACGCCTCAGCCTGGCGTCTTGTTCAGTCGAGTAGAGATGACCAGCAAGGACTTGAGCGTAGACGAATGGAATCAGTACGTGCGAGATCCTCCAGAGTGACACGACATAGCGGCTGATACAGATGCCGCCATCAGCTGGCAGAATGAAGTGATGCTACCTGATTTTCTCTACAATATCGAATTCAAGTCCCCAAATGGTGCCGAAGGGCCAACACTACTCCTGCGCTATGTCAATGCCGATGAGAACGCCCCGGAAGACTGGCGATTGATGAACCTCATTGTGGCGCCAGACTTGCAGTGGTTTGACTGGTACTGTAACCCTGTGCTCCTCCGAATCTAGCGAAGAGGTGCTGATGCCGTGAAAAGTGATCGATGGCGACACATGCCATGCTGGACTGTGCCAATCAGCCCGCAAATTGGACAAATCCGGGATGCTGTCTTACCTCACATGAGAACGTATGAGTTGCTCGACTTTCATGACGCATTGTCTCCTGCAGGTATGTCACGGCCGCGGGACCTCCTTCAATGATCACGACTAACGAGTACCTAGTTGGTATGGACGTGACGGGTTGGAAAGCCCTTGTCTACAGTGTCTAACATATGTGCAGAACGTGGGAGTCATGTGGTAACAATGTTCGAAACACCAGCAGAAGGAGCAGATGACGACTATGTCGACTGGTACGCAGGACACGTAAGTCAAAGCTCAAGCACGTCAACGAGAACACCGAGTATTGATCCTCCATAGCATTTGCAAGACCTTGTAGACATGCGGGGCCTACACTGGCTTGCAAGGTACCGAATCACTACACCAGCAACAATTGAGAATTCGTCCTTTGTCGAGACAGCAGCCGAGATAGGAACGTATATGGTCATCTACTCCTTCGAGGATGACCGGTACGATAAAGACGCGCTCCATGCCAGTCGGAACACAGCAGCAGCCAAACAGGTTCTGGGCAAACTACAGCAAAGCCACCAAGTTGCCTGGAACATGGTACTTTGTGGCGAGAATGAGGAAGCGAATGCGAAGCGTAGGCTACAGTTTCGTAAGCGAATCGCAAGGCAAATAGTGAGGAAGGAAGTCGGCTGAGTCTTCTGGAATAGGTCAAGTGGTGGATGCGCCGACTGTCGCCGAAGAAAGTACTCATCGTACAGCAGTTTTGACATGATCCGAGATGAAGGCAAGCACGTCCGAGCTAAAGCAGTCTGGAGGACGGCGCTATGAAGAGTATCAGCTGGGTAAACGACTAATGTAAAAGTGGCGAACACTACCTCTCTGCTCTACGCGGGTAGTTCTGCTGCCGAAGGAGCGCAGGTCAATGAGGCGTCATGGGTATATCCTTGTATGTAATGGGCGACCATGAAAAGCCAGGTCGATAGTCTTTGCTACTGAATTCCGACTAATTAATCAAGCAAGATCGTGAATGTGCGTCCTGTGTCTCAACAGCATGTCAAGCTGTTAGGGGCGCCCATTGCTTGCTTGCTTTACCATCTGATGAGCATCTGGGTGTCTCCAGCTGATCGTGTCACGTGCCATTACCCTGTTACATGATCGTCGTCATCTCCAATGCTTTGACAAATCGAGCTCTGACAAGGCAACCACTTCCTGAACATGATGCACCGTCTCAACGATGGACTCGTCACCGGAGGACTCGCACAACGACGACGAGTCTGGTACAGCGCCAGGTGCGGACGGCGATAGTAGCACGACTGGTCCCACTTCAGGGTCATCCTCCAAAGCATACGTCCGCAAGGACAGACCTTGTCCATTCTGCAATCAGATATTCACTTCGTCATCGCTGGGTCGACATCTGGACTTCTTCATACGCGATAAGAGACCGAAGCTGCCTGATGGCGTACACGATGTTGACAAGATCAAGGAGTTACGAGGCACAATCACTCGACGACACGCGAGGACTTCGGCTGGGCACAAGAAAGAGCATCAGCATGGTCAGCCGAGATCAGAGAGCACACCAATCGCAGTCGAGCCTAGACTGGAGCCCAAGAGTGAAACAATGCCAGTGGCGGGCAGTGACAATGGTGTGCGAATACCTGGACTGAACTCGCAACATCAAGAACATCCACAGTCGCAACCCTATGCGCCAACACCTCCTATGCAAGCGGAGCCACCACGTTCTCTAGCAGCTGATATCCGACACGCGAGCACAATCATCAATGCTGAACCGCCCAAGTTACAAAGCTGGACTGCTACTGGCGTGATCAACAATCTGCCACCAAGGACGACATCAGCTCGGAACCCACGTATGCTTCTGCCACGTCCTGACCTGCAGCACTCTCCACCACACGCACGAGCAGATGGCCTCGACGGAGACGACAACGAGAACGGTCGAGCCGCGGAACTAGCTCTAAGAGAGGTGCTCGACAGCATCAAACGCGCGACCACGAGAGAATCACAAGAACCACTTTTTGATTTTTGGTTCTTTGGGAAGAACTTTCCAGGCTTGTGCATACGCCTACTTGAGCCTGCAGTGGCGCATGATCCTGCAGCGCCACTTGCGCCTGGAACTCTTCCCAGCAGGACTCCAACAAGATCACAATATGATGAAGTGCATGTACGCGTGCTGAACCGATTAGGAGGTCAAAGAGCATTATACATGCCAGCTCGGGAAGCGACGGAAAAGCAGAAGTACATGGACCACCTCGACAACGCTTACCGTACCTGGGAGAGTCAGCCACCACAAGAGCAACAGCAGATCTGGCAGAACGAGCTTCTCCGCGCATTCGTCGAAGAGCATGGTAACAGACGTGCTGCAGGTCTCAACGTCGAAAGCCTACAGGCGCAAGTTGATACATTACAAGCTCAACTCGACTCGATTCGAGCCGCACAGCCGTTATGGATGCAGTCTATACCGCTGCCCATCCCTTCAACAACTCATCCTCGTGCTGCAGCATCTGGCCCCTTGCAAATGACGATCACAGCCGCTCGAAGACTTCGAGAGGGTGGTCTCGACCTGAATGATTGGAATTATGAAAGGCTGATTGACAAGTGGAAGCCAGTTGCTCAGACGGAGCGGTCAAGACGAAATTGGCCGATTCCGCTTCCACAAGCCATGCCTTTAGCACCATCAGACACGCACAATTGGCCCCCGCTCCGATCCGTGGCGTCTCCATCGCAGCACGACTCTGGTGACATACCTGCGGTACGTCCGATCTGGTACTCACCGCAAGAGCTAGACCAGCGTGCACAGCATCAATCGCAGGTTGGGAATGCTATCCTGACAAGGCAAGAAGCTGGTGGTAAAGTTCACAACCAGGATATCCAGCAGAACGATGTCGAGATGCAGGAAGATGACCACACTGCAGGGGCTCAACGACAAAATGGCGTTACAGTCGCAAACTAAGCCCAAGAATTTCTTGACTGAAGCAGTCTGTATATAATCACGCCATCATGGCGTCCTAGTCGAGAGACGACGAACGGCCTCTGTTAATGTGCTCTGGTTGATCGAGATGTAGTTGCTGCCTCCAGCATCGAGTGTTCCAGCAATACCATGATCTCGATGGACGCGGACTTGCAGGGGCGAAGGATTAGTTGTGAGTGCTGCAGGAAATGGGGTTTCATCACCGAAGCTGATCAAGTGTAGGCCGACGCACATGAGCGTCAGCAAGATGATCTGATGAATGAAGCAGTGCACGCGCGAGCATCTTGGACGCTTGAACAGGACGATATGACGTCCGGCGATACACCTCAGCTGCTTTCCACCCTCATGGGGCGGCTCGCACGCAGGTCATCACCGACCGGACCATGACTCATTCACGAGGCCATATACGAAGCGGTGACTTTGCTCATGGAAGGAGATATGTATTGTATACTTTGGCGAAGAAGCGAGTCACGGTAATATGCTTGAATAGCGCCACGAAGCCTCAGTAGCAACAAGACTGCAGGGACACAGAGCGTCTCGATTGCCTGCCAGCCACCGACTTGAGAGGCATCGCTTTTGATGTTCTAGATTCGTGGTCGAAGCATGTCCTCCTGTGACTTTGTAGCGTCATCGAGCGATTAAGCGCCGTATGCATGCCTTCTCTTGACACGGCTCACGCCTGTGTGGTGGTTTCCCAGCCTGCGGGCCAATGTCTCCGTTCGTTGTACATTGCTAGTTTTTGTCAGCATAAGACTACTTTAATTGTGAACTGGGACTGTTCAGCCTGTTTCACACACGACGGCCTTGTCTGACTTACGGACAGCGGACACGAATCAATTGGGA
>Ga0268250_10000893_pt1 | contig 13418 bp, 4 predicted proteins | sample AgamicAsSfe_FD_200448 | JGI IMG/M metagenome (GOLD analysis project Ga0268250, IMG submission 200448) | Agave microbial communities from Guanajuato, Mexico - As.Sf.e (v2) (version 2) | ecosystem: Host-associated > Plants > Phyllosphere > Phylloplane/Leaf | place: Guanajuato, Mexico | collected... | reverse complement strand
CCGTGGTACTCCAAACTTTGGGAACGGCAGTCTATCCAAATGGCCATCAGGTGGCTATTCGCGCAATGGTGTCACAGACTCTGGATTGAGTAACGAAAAACAAAAGCCGCGCCGACGATGCTGTGGTATGCCGTTATGGACATTCATTACGCTCCTGATAGTCTTACTGGTTATCATCGCTGCTGCAGTCGTCATCCCAGTAGTCCTAGTCGTCATACCAAACATGAACAAAGGAGTCAACAACACTCCTGCAGCTCAAGAAACCCAAGGCCCCAACACCGGAGGCAACAACAACATGAGCAACACCAACGCTCCTGCTCAACCACTTCCCACGTCTGGTCCGGGTCAAGGCAACGAGCAATGCAACGGTCTCATCACCTGCCAAAATGGCGGTATCGCGATCCTGAATTCTGACCGATCATGCAATTGCGTATGCATCAATGGCTTCACGGGAAGTACATGCACGAACGATGATGCCACCGGGTGCACCACAACTAACCTTGCCGGCACTGCTAACAACGCAACCATGGGCTCCGGCATTCCTCGCCTTCTTGAGACCACCGCTCCCAAGTTCAATATCCCTTTGGACGGCACACGCGTGCTGGCGCTGTTCTCTCAGTTGTCTCTGAGTTGCGCTGCCGAAAATGCCCTCATCACGTTCAATGGGCTTGCCTCTCGTTCTGTTCCGCATCGTCTCCACTCTATGGATCTGAAGTCTACGCTCCACCCGTCACGTACATTACCAGTACTTCACCATCCCCATCCTGCGCAAGCTCCTGGTCAACAAGCCAAGCGCCAGACCGTGGGCCAGGTTGGCCAAGCTGAGGCTTCGAGTGACGAGAGCACATCTAAAGCTGAAACCATCATAACACAACCTATCTCAAGCAACATCAGTGCTCTCGACTTTGCTCGTGTAGCTGTACTCCTTGCGCTCCAGGAAAGCAAGGACCTGGACGTTGCCGCGAGCGCACAGGAGTCAATTCAAACACTGCTTACAAACGATCGCAACGGGAATGCGGACGGTGGTAGTGTTGATGTTGGTCCTTTCGATTTGGACCTTGTCAACTTCACGATCAAGTTTCAGAACGGCACCACGATACGTGCGCCGCCTTCATCCTCTTCTTAAGCATCATCCATCGTTTCGCGACATCAGTTAGATTTGAGATTTTGCCTTTCCCAGCATAGCGATACCCTTCTTACATTTTTCATCAAACCAGATAGCATCTCCATTTTCATTACATTCAGATCTTGTTCAATATCTTTGTACGATATCAAAGGGCTGGTGTGTGCCCGTGGATCAGCACAGCGCTGGCGTGTCTCTTTTTCCTTTCGTTCACTATCCTTAACACCATGTTTTCCTCTTATACCCGTCCCGTGGACGCATTGTCATGACCGATGGACTGGATCTAATGTTTGTTTTGTTATGGTTGGTGGGAAATACCCGATGGTGGAGTTCGATATAAACGGCAGTCTTGATCTATTAGCGAAAAGGATAGTGAGTAGCATAGCACAAATACCATAGCAATTAGATTGATGTGACAAAACTACAAAGCTAGTCGAAGCCTCCAGGCGTCTTGATACATGTGAACAGTGAAGATGCTGGGTGACTGATGAATACAGGTAACGACCGCGGACTTATGTAATATACCAACAACGTATCAGGCTCCGATATCCATCGCTAATGTACAGCCAAATCGCGGTTAGTGTACAGATGCTCTCTCCGCTGTACTGTGGTCGCTACTAGGTGTTCTCGTGTTCCCCTGATATCTCTAAGTCGGCCTTCCACAACTTTCCCCTTTCACCTCAACCCAAACCTCCCCAACATGAAGCCTACCACCGCTCTACCCATCAGAACCTTGCACTCCCCGCTTAAGGTCCCCCACCTCCCACCTTCAAGATCCAAAAAGGGTCCAAAAACTGGTCACGCCGCCGACCTAATCGCGCTAGACTGTCGCATCTACACATTAAATCCACGCCCCTCCAACTCTGCGATCCTTCTTCCACGCACAGCGACTGACAGAACCACACACATTGACAAAACATCACACTCAATCAATCGCCGCTGGGTCTGTCTATCTTACACTTCTTTACTTCGCGACTGCGACAAGTTCATCCACTTCGCCAATTCGGCTCTCGCCATTCCATTCGCTCTGATAGTGCATCGCGACAACCGTCAACACTATGTGGGCGTTCAAGGTCTTGCCCGCCTTGTTCGGTGTGGTTCCGTGGTTCAAATCCACGGTTCCTACCTCCCACATCGAGGCCGTCGTCGTCACTCATCTAATGCTCGAAGCGCCTGTCATCTTGCCAACCGTCACTGTCACCGAGACAGTCGGTATCCCTGCCACTGCCATCACTCACGCCATCCCCACTATCTCCTCCACTCCCACTCCTCAGTCTAGTCGTCCTAGGCCCAACCCCTACAAGTACTCCTCGCCTGACCACAGTGAGTCCCGCTACAGGGCCCAGAATCGCGTGTCCACTGCGCACGCGATGGTGGTACCCCAGTACTCCAAGCTTGACTTGGTTGTATTCCTCGCCACCATCTTTGCCGTCATCATCATGGCTTGGTGGGCCACTGTCTTCGCCATGGGCAAAGGCCGCGCCATGCGGAGCCTCGGCCAGGTCCTCCCAGTTATCAATGCTTCCTTCCAGCACACTGGATGCCGCATTGGATATGCAGGTTTGCTCCTGGGTTGGTTTTGTTTGCTCACCGACTACTGGTTCGGATGGTCAGAAGGATACATCGTATGGCCAAGGATCTTCAGTACCTTCCTGTCGTACCCACTTATTCTCATCGTTCACACGCAACTGCCACCCGTTAAGTGTATTCCTCCCCTTTGTTGGAGGTTTGTCAAGACGGTCGTGAATGGTGTAGGACAGTGGTTCACTAGACAAGCACACGACTGGTACGAAGGCCGAACAAGCAAGCGTCGCATCGACAAGATATTTGAACGACATATATCCGTAATCACCATCGGAGAATGTCTTTCCCCGGGCCTTTACGACACTTACCCAAACCCGGTGACCTGGTCCCAGATATTCAAGGCCATCAGGACAGACCTCCTATTCTTCTTCTGGAACTTGATCATTGTCGTGATCAAGCTCCGTATCCGATCTTGGAAGCAAATCATACCACACATGCTGGATGCTTTGCGAGTCACGGCGCAAGTTTGTTTCGGCCTTGAACATGAGGATGTCTCTTGGAAAATCTGGAAAGCAGGCTATGTGACCTTTTTGAAGGGCGTTTGTACCATCTGCTCCGTGGCCTTGGAGCTTCTCAAGACATTTCTCGGTATGGTTTGGGTTGTGCTCGCAATGGGCAAAGCCGCCCTCAATCGTTCTCGCCTCCGTTATCTGAACACACCACTACCTGACGATTTGACGAAAGACGAGGCTGAGGCCTATGGAAACAAAGTCCACGAGGCTTATTGCAAAACAGCGACCTACGACTGGACCCAGACCGCTCTGCTGTTTCTTGCATATCAAGCAGCGTTGGAAGACAAAGATGCGTCGCGTTCACATACCGACGACATCATCGCATTCTACAGCGCCATCAGCCAAACCATTCGGAGCCCAGAGTTTCTTCAGATCCTCGATCGAGGTAACATGACTATTTACAAGGATTACCGTAATTCCCTTAGCATCCTCGCCAAGTGCGCCCAGGTCAACGTCCGCACTTTGGATGTATGGGGACCCAAGGTTGATGATGTCGCCACGGCTATGGAAGCCAAGTTTGTTCCTTTCGAACGCGACGAGATCGTCAAGTTCGTCGCTGGGATGCAGTTTGGTGCTTCGCCGCTTCGCCAGCACAAGACGGCTTCGTTCCCAAGGATGAGTGAGTGGACGGCTGATCCTTTCCTGACTGATGAGCCTGCGCCCCGGTCGATCTACCTCCCGCTCACGAGGAACTTTGCCTAGGCACTGGTGGAACTGTGAACGCTCCGATCAAAGATACAGACGGGGAAGAGAGAAACAGCATCGACAAGACGGAATCCTCACCGCACGCCAACGCCACTCGAACACTCCAAACAACGCCTACCGTCACCATCATCCGTCACCGATTCTCGCGGACCATCTCACCACTACCCCTTCCCCTTCCACTTGAACCATGATCGAACATAGACAAGCCTAGCCGAACCCTTTATGAAGCCGAGACAGTGTAGTTGTAGTGCACACAAATGTCTTTCAAACAGCTTCTCACCAATCCCATGCAGCAGGTATAGTCCGTCCGCGGTGCCTGAGCGACTGAAAAGTCCCGTTCTGAAGGATTGAGGGGTTTGAGGGTAGACTTGTTTATGTTTTATCTGTGTTCGGTGATTGAATGGGTGCGTGGTGCTTTGTGGGATGGACAGTGAGAAGCAAGTGACGGAGGCTGGGAGGGTAGGTGCAAGCAGGGGTGCTTGAGTGGAATCGCGTAAGGGGAGGAAGAGGTGGATTCGGTGTTGAGGATTTTGGATGCGATGGTATCTTTGGGTTTGTTCTGCACGATGTTTCCTAGATCTACTGATCTGATTTTCTTCTGTATGATACCTTTTGAGTTTTTACGAGTTTGACGTATGTTGCTTTCCAGATGTTCTGGATGCTCGAGGGGTGTTTTGGAGTTTGGCTGGAAAGATACCCAATTACTTGTCCTTTTTTCTCTATAGAATCAAACTTTGAACTACATATTTCTCCAAGTGTAAAGTATTGTCTGCGCCTCTCAGCAGAATACAAATGAATTTGTGGTGATGATGAGGGTGCAGGGCAAGCGCGACGCGACAGCCCCTCCATGTGCCCCACTCAAGCAGCTCGCAGTGCTCTCAATTACCTGTTCCTGAGCTGGCAGTCAACACTCAACAGCCACACCTCCCCCATATAACCGCCGACACCACCTATACCTTTCCACTATGCCTCAGGAAAACTCAAAGGTGTCAGACCCGGACGCGACGTCGCAAGCGGCCGCCGAAGTTGTCGCCGAATCGAGCAAGCAGCCAGAAGCGGAATCCGCAGACGAGAGCGGCGATGACGCGACCGAGACAGTAGAAGACGCAGAGGGGGCGTCAGAAAAGAAGAAGAAGAGCAGGAAGCGCAAGATGAAGGATGCCATCAGCGGCAAGGGCAAGGCCGGCGACGTCACAGACTTGAATGCGCCCGCAGGAAACGTCCTACCAAAGGAAGCGCTGAACATGTTGCTCGCCAACAATCCCGGCCTAGCGAACGAGTTGCAGGGCAAGGCAAACAGCAAGGAGGAGCTGGCGCAATTGATCAAGAAGCTCAACATCAACGAGATGCTGACAGGTCTGGCGCCCCAAGGCAGCCAAAAGGACATGGCCAGTCACGCCTTCTGGAAGACGCAGCCCGTGCCCAGCTTCGAGGAAATGGCCAACAAGGAAAAGATCAAGGACGGACCTATCAAGGAGATCAAGATCGAGGAGGTTGACAAGAACCCAAGTCCCATGTACCCCGGTTTTGAGTGGGTAACGATGGACCTGGAGGACGAAAAGCAGCTCGAGGAGGTCTATGAGCTGCTCACAAACCACTACGTTGAAGACAAGGACGCGACCTTCCGATTCAAATACTCGCCATCATTTCTGAACTGGTAGGCAATCGCGTGCTGCCATGGACGACTTCCGCTAACGCAAGCAGGGCCCTGAAAGCACCAGGCTGGAAGAAGGAATGGCACGTTGGTGTCCGCGCAACCGCCTCAGGCAAGCTCGTTGCTTTCATCTCCGGTATCCCAATACAGATGCGAGTACGCGACAAAGTTCTCAACTGCTCCGAAGTCAACTTCCTCTGCGTCCACAAGAAGCTCCGCTCTAAGCGATTAGCACCCGTCCTCATCAAGGAGATCACCCGCCGCTGTTACGTCGAGGGCACATTCCAAGCGGTATATACCGTTGGGTCTCTGCTACCTACTCCCGTATCGACAGCTCGCTACTTCCACCGCGCGATCGACTGGGAGAAGCTATATGATGTCGGCTTCTCCCCTCTCCCCCATGGTAGCACCAAGACACGTCAAATTGTACGATACAAGCTCCCAGATACCACAGCTACCCCTGGACTCCGCGAGATGGAGGCCAAGGATGTGGACGCAGCTGTCGATCTTCTTAAGCGATACCTAGCGCGCATGGATATGGCACAAGTCTTCAACAAGACCGAGTTCGAGCACTGGATGGCGCCAAAGGAGAAGCCCAAGGAACAGGTTGTATGGAGCTATGTTGTCGAGGATCCCGACACTCATAAGATCACCGACTATTTCTCTTTCTACAACCTGGAGAGTACGGTGATCGGTAACAAGAAGCACAACACCATCAAGGCAGCGTACCTGTTCTACTATGGCACAGAAGTAGCGTTTGAAAAAGAGGACAAGGATAAGACGAAGCTAAAGCAGCGACTGAACCTGTTGATGAAGGACGCGTTGATCTTGGCCAAGAAAGTAAGCACTCCACCTCGTTGCTGTCCGACAACCCAAACTTCTACTAACATGCTGTGACCAGGCCGACTTTGACGTCTTCAACGCTCTCACACTCCTTGACAACCCGCTTTTCCTCGAGGAACAACGCTTCGGCGCCGGAGACGGCTCGCTGCACTACTACCTGTACAACTACCGCGCTGCGCCGATACCGGGTGGCATTGATGGCCGCAACCAGTCAAGCAAGGACCACATGGGTGGTATTGGCTTGGTCATGTTGTAATCGTGAGTTCTTCCAGCGTGCATCTGCTGCGGTGTTTGGATAGCGGTTTTGCTATGGGATGGATGTGTGTATCCGGGTATGTTGGTATGAGCACACGTCGTTGTGCAAGGCCTGCCGATATCTTTCTGAATGCATCAATTACTACCTACATTCCACCATGCTTATTCCCGATTACTAGTGGTCCCATCTACGTGATGTGAAGAATGCTATCGCTCATGCCTTGCGATCCCGTTGATAGGCAGGTACAACCCCTCATCTCAAGCAGCAACCATGCCATTCCACCTCAGTTTCTCTCTAAGGTCCGCCCTCTCCTCGACCGCCACGACCTCTACCCCGCCCACGTCCACCGCGGCCGCCTCGTCCGCCACGACCGTTGGTAAAGCCCCGACCACGAGTCCCAGGTAGCGCATCTCCTATGGTCAAGTTGTCGTCCGGAGGAGCTGCACCTCGTCCACAACCGAAGTTGGTGGGAGTTGGGGGAGAGAAGGGAGCAAATGAAGTTGCCTGACCACCCTGTGCATCTCCCTCCCCAGGCCCATGACCCAGCGTTGTATGACCTCGGCCTCGACCACTACCCAAGTTGATGTCGGCACCAGATGAAGGCAGTGAAGGACCGAGGGGGAAACCTCCCCGCCCTCCGCGGGTGCTTGAATTGCCACCGTACTCACCGCGCCCACGGGTAGTCGACCTGGTGTCATACCTAGGAGCACCGGAAGAGTCTCCCATGGAAGATCCACTCTGCGTGTTTGGCATCGCCACGCCTCCATCCCAGTTGTATAGGGTGTAGCCGAAAACGGAGTCCCCACCCGAGAATGCTCCGCGGCCCATGCCTTGAGTGTAGCCACCACGTCCAGCAGCTGCAGTGGCAGCAATCTGATGCTGATATGATTCTATCGAACTAGCCACACCAAGTGGTGGGCTGAGTGATGATGGTGGAGCCAATGCAGGTGGTGTGGACCCTGGAGGCGGCGCTCCCGAGGCGCTTAGCCCAACATCGAATTGTAGAGATCCGACCGTCGGCCACAACGATGACGAGGGATCTGGTCTCCTTGGAGTTGGTGGCGGTGGAGTCGGCTTTTCTACAGGTGGCACATATGTGACTTCGAATGTGGCCCCATACTGCTCCTTCAAAGCAGTGTGTAGCTTGGGCAGCATAGTACCCATATCTTCTGAAGTGACAGTTCGACCTCGAGCAACAGCAAAGATCTCATCATAGTCGTATAGTTCATCGTCGATAGGATTGGTTTCAGGGCGGGGCTTCTTCGTACCACTCATCTTGTTCTTGGTCCACTCTTCCACTGTCTTGAGGATGGCATTGCCATGTTCTCTAAAGTGATGATCGACTACGTCCTTCCATAGTGGCGGCGGTTTGTCGAGCCAAGCTAGAATCGCAGTACGTACAGTGTGCTCGCAAATCTTGTCGTTGTACATTGCCGAAGGACTATTGGGACTGCGAGTGTAGCCAGCCTCTCTTCCTGGCTCGTTGTACCACGGCTCCTCACACAGTATCATTGCCTGTATCGATATCAAGACTTGCAGTAACGTTGACTCGCTAGCACTCCAGGGCTCGCCAGACCATGTACCGAGAAGGGATAAGCAGACCTTGCCATCGGCGTAGAGATTTGGATTGATGGATATACGACCACCTGCTGTTCCTTTAAAGTTGACTAGTGGAGGGGTATGGGGGAAATCCGTGGTACAGAAGAAGTCGAACTCAAAAAGGCCGTTCTCATACGGTGTTCCAACAGGCCCAGTGATGACGCACTTGAGGATGTCTGGCCTGTTCTCACAATAGCGTACAAAGATACCTGGCGGAAGGCCTGTTTGCAGCGTTGTGATCTCCGTAACTAGTCGCTTGAACCTCCCCGGACGGGAAAAGTCAAGTTTCTTCGCCTGTTTGTAATAGTGATGAGTCTGTTTGATCAAGTTCTCCTCCACTTCTCCCATTGCAAGGTCCTCAAGGACTACTGCAGCCTCCTTGCCCTTTTCGCTACCAGCTTCTGTGGGGGTGTTATCCTTGATAAATTGTGAAAGGGCTGAGATGCTACTACAGATCCATATCATTTGCTGGCCTTCTTGATTCTTGAAGTCCTCCTCATTGTTCTTAGCGCTCAGGAGGATCATGGCACTCTGAGTAGTGAGATTACGTAGGCACTCTGCGAGAACGGAAACGCTTTCTCTCAAATCGGGTGCAGCAGCGCAGAACGATAATGTGAGAAGATCTACCATCTCGGGACGCACAAAGCGAGGGCCAAAAAGAGCCGCACTCGTTTCGCTATGTGACCCCACGTTCATCAAGAAGGTGAACAGAGTCTGGTAGAGATTTCTGCGCTTCATAACGTCGGCCAATGAGTCGTTTCGGAGTAACTCTGCACAGTATTGGAGAATCTTGCTGTTGCGGAGCATTTCCAGAACAGCTTCAGGAGGATCGAAATCAAAGCAGGTTTCTCGCTCGAGGCTCGGAAGCAGATCTGTCAAGAAGCCCAGAACCATTTCACAGAAGACATCTTCACATATCTGTGCCTTTCGGGCTCTTGAAATCTTGGTTTCCTTCTTGGGCTTTGGAGATACCGGTTCCTTCGAGTTCACGACGTGTCCTAAGTTGTGCTCGGAGCCCTTAGCTTCGCTTGTCACACACTCCGGACCATCAAAGTTGCCGCTATCGTCGCCTTCCTCAAGTTCATCGGTGTCGTAATCATAGTCAGTTTCTTCGTGCATGTCGTAACCATGTCCTCCATACCCCATACCACGAGGCATGTGGCCCGCCGGAGTTCCATGACCACCCCTTAGGCCTACAGCACCACCGCGGGTGGGCTTATTAGCCGTCTTACGCGCCTTTGACTCCAGCTTGGATTGCTTCGAAATCTTTCCGACATCCCTAGATTCCCAGATGTGCCGGTCGAATCCACAAAGGAGTGCCCATATAAGAAATAACCGACCGCCAACGCAGCACCACGAGACGCATTGTTTGCTAGATTGAGACAAGATCTTAGAAGGTCTTGCGAAGGGTTCTGGCTCGCATGCGATGCATGAGCGCGTGTTGCAGCTACTGCATCGAACGTTGCAGGACAGTTCATCTACCGCGCCATCCGCCCAATCCTGGAACAAACGACGAATGTCGAGTTCCGAGGTAAAGAACGGTTCCTGGCAGATGCGACATTTCGTCGTCTTAAGGTGAGCCGTGAGGTCCTCAAAGGTATTAAGGGTGACGTAGTTTGTTGGCGTTTCTTCCTGGTAGTGTGCGACTCTTCCATCGTCCTTGACAGGTCTCCAGTTTGACCCGCTGGCAGTTGCAGCCGAGTTATCGTGGGTGGGCTCAGAGGCAGAAAACTGCCCCTTTGCTTGTCCTTTCTCAGGGCCGTCCATCGATTCCCCTCGTGTTTCCATACTTGACTCACTTCTTGCACTGGCAATGAGATGCTATCTCAAGGCTCCGTAGAGTTAGATCGATATTGTAGGCCTTTGAGATATGTTATTGCATTAGTGCTGATCGTTGAACGTGAATACGACCCAGCGAGGTGGTTGAGCGCTGGCAATAAGTGCGACCAGGAGATGTGGTGTAAGCGTGTATACCTAGTTTCAGTGTGGTGTACGAGAGACCAAATCAGGTGAGGCTGAGGCGCAGTCACCTTAAGCACGTGTTGCAGCCGGTGAACGCTGATAGCCCTTATGCGTAGTGAATGGCGAAGTGACGGAGAAATAGACTGGCGATTTCCAAGCTGTGCTCAAAGAAGGTTCACAGGAAATGAGAATGACGGGTAATGCCTAACCACGGATATGCACAGGGCCGCACCTACCCAATAGAACCTCAAGGCAACACAAGGCGACAGCGCGGCTGAGACCGATTGAGGTGACCATGTGACGAGTCGCTACCAAACTTCATATTTTGGAAAAGAAAATAACTGTGGACACGGATCTGATTGGAAAAGGCTGACTATAGAACATTGTATGCAATGGGGATAGGTCCATGTGCATGTGAGGTAGAGAGGTGCCACTCGAAGCATGGCGCCCAGCCATAAGTCTTTCGGTGTTATCGGAGATAGCCCGCATTCCGTCATCGTTCATCGAACCACTCGCATCGCGACGCGACTACTCCCTCATCCATGTCTCACCGGACTGAAGCCGCTGAGTTACCGCGATAATGGGTCAAGGAGCATCGCACGATACCCCGCAATTGACACTAGGTACGTGTGCGCAATCTACAACCTCTCGATCCTTGATTGCCGCTTCCAAGCTGCCGCCTAAGCATCTTGACTAACCAATTTCCAGAGCAGCTCTCACAAACCATAGCCCAACGATTCGCACAGAAAAGCTTCTCCCCTCTCGAGCTCTACTGCTTCAACTCCGTGTTCCGATCCCTCGCTGATACTGAATCCGGTGTGAAATACTGGAGTGAGAGCACACTATGTCGGTTCCTCGAGCTACCAGATGCGCTGGGCGTGGGCTCTGTCGTCTTTCAGATGGCTAGTTATCTTGGAGCATTCCCACTCCCTAGTCAAGCGCCAGCTATACTTACGCACGAGGCGCTGCTCAAGGTTGTCACTATACTTACAGAGAGATATGGAGCTGTGCTCAAGAGGAGAGGGAAGGAGATCTGGCTAAGAGAGCTCTACCGGAGTTTGGCCATATACGACAAGGGTATACGCTCAAGTCTGGAAGATAAGGAAAAAGAAGAGATGGACCATCAGCCGAAGCAATGGAAAGAGGGGAGCAGTAATCTGGGGTTTGCCATCGATGCGCCTGAAGAGGGAGAAGCAGGGGAGGACGAGGATGACGATGAGTTGGTGCTGGCTGCGTTGGACTCTATGGATGCCATCGATGCGTTCAAACATGGAGAACAAACGAACGTACATCATTCGATCATACCGACCGACAATTTCCTCAAGCTGGTCGAACTACTACTGCTCATCGCGCCGATCGATGCGCAGCAAAGCGTCTCGTCACTGGCACCAGACCTTTCAGACAAAAGAGTAGCGGAGCTGCGGCAGGCCGCGAATGTTATACTGTCGTCTTTTGGCGTGGACAATCATCCCGGTGTCACGTATCGCACATTCAATACTGTCGTCTCGACGTCCTTACCATACCTGTTCAATGGTCTCAACCCACTCTTCGAGCATTTCCTCTTCGCGAAAGACTTTGACCTCTCCAAACGGAAGTCAGGCCCTGGATCTCCCACCCAAGAGAGCAAGCCTGTAATACCTCCACCAAAGGCAGAATTAGAACCAGTGCTCCGAGAACCGGGTGAGATCTTGAATCTGACGACACTGAGCCAATTGTCATTCTTTATCAAAGGCAGCGATCTCTTCCGGCGATTGCGGCCTCTATACAGCGGTAACACACATGGCTTCAGCATGGGATCCTTTGAAAAGCAAGTTTTCAATTGGCGTGCGCCCACCATCCTTCTCGTAAAAGGCCGTCTTCTCCCCGCAACACCCTCCAGCACTCGCGAACGGGCACTGCAGGACATGCTACCACCAAAACGCCTACCAGACAGCGTAACCTCCACCTCTCCTAATCAAACCCTCATCTACGGCGCCTACATCTCTTCGCAATGGAAACACACTGGCAAGACCTGTTTTGGCGACTCCTCAACAGAACTTTTTCAGCTTTCACCTACGCACGATGTCTTTACAGCCTCAACCTTTAGCAAAGACTACACTTACTTCTCTAAATCACCAACTTACCCCGCCGGTGTCGGTCTAGGTACCCCTATCCCCACACAATCAGCTTCCTCGTCGCAGTTTTCTCACTCTCCCTTCCGTCCTGGCCCGGTTTCCTTGCATCTTGACGATGCGCTTGAGTTTGGTATCTTCACGCATCTTTCCGAGGGTGGCGGCTCCTTCCATCCAAGCAAGCAACCTGGAAGGAAGAAGAAGGATTGGCAGGATCGCTTCGAGATTGAGAGTTTGGAGGTTTGGGGCTGTGGTGGGGACGAGGTTGCAGAACAACAAAGGAAAGAGTGGGCGTGGCAGGAGCGCGAGGCGGAGGCTAGACGGAGGGTCAATCTTGGGACTGGAGACGCAGAAATGGATCGAGAGTTGTTGAAGATGGCGGGTATCATCTCTGGTGACAGGAGTGGAGGCAGTATGGGATAAGTGGCCATAAAGGTATCGATCACGATGTAATGACATGCATGACTGACATAACTTCGATGTCTTGAGTAGATTCCATTTGCTGCAGCAGCTGAGTGTTTGTTCCAAATTGCTGTTGTACCCGTCTAAACGCCTGTAATGCCTTTGTATGCATACATATGATACAGCTCCTCCTCCTTTCGGGTTGTCGCTCTCCATCAACCCATCACTCAAGATATTCCCAAATTCCTCTCCTAGCCTCACAAGTATCCACAAACGCATCTATCCTTGCCTACGCGGTGTTAGCATACTCCAATCGTCACTCCCCCACCGTGTCCACCCCGGACCAAACTCACCTCTGCTTATGCTTAGGATTCTTCGAACAGATGATGTACACATATCGCCCCTTCTTCCTCCTTACGCTCTTACATCCATCACACAGCTTCTTGACCGAACTCCGCACCTTCATGCCGCGCGTTTGTATCCGTCCACCCATGCTCAGGCCATTGAAGCCTGAGACGAGGTCCCGGATTCCATAGTTCGATTGTTGTGAGGCTTGCGCGCGGAAGGTGGAGAGGGTGGGTCGTACGCAGGAGCATGTTGGCGTGTGGATGTGTTGGGTGCGGGTGCGGAGGGTGGTGCGGAGGGTTTGGGTTGAGCATGGACGTCG
>Ga0268250_10000892_pt1 | contig 13425 bp, 17 predicted proteins | sample AgamicAsSfe_FD_200448 | JGI IMG/M metagenome (GOLD analysis project Ga0268250, IMG submission 200448) | Agave microbial communities from Guanajuato, Mexico - As.Sf.e (v2) (version 2) | ecosystem: Host-associated > Plants > Phyllosphere > Phylloplane/Leaf | place: Guanajuato, Mexico | collected... | reverse complement strand
AGAAAATTCTGTTCGGAGCCGTGGAAACTAGCGCCCGTTTGGGCTTAGCATTTTGGCCGCACTTTGCGTCCATGTGATTCCCACACAGTATAAGTCTTGCAGTTTTCCCACCCCCTCTTTTGTGAAGCTGTCATCATACCTCTATCGCAAAGCCGTAGAATCTGATATCTTAATACACAAAACCTTCTAAAACCAACACCTTCAAACATCCATCATCATGGGGTATGTCTTGTCACTGGCCTTGCCTTGCAAGAGCTTTTGAGCGCTTGTCTTTGCTTCAAAGTGAAGAAGAGTCTGCCTTGGAAGTTTTTGCAAAGCTCTCGTGTCTTTTGCAATCACTTTCACTTCTAAAACACTATGCAGTAAGGAAAAGACTCACATCAACGTCGTTGTCATCGGACACGTCGACTCCGGCAAGTCCACCACCACCGGTCGTAAGTCCTCCCACCGCCTCATCTTGACTTTTGGTCACGGTCGCAACATGAGCATTCACTCACACGATACCTTTCACAACAGACTTGATCTACAAGTGCGGTGGAATTGACAAGCGTACCATCGAGAAGTTCGAGAAGGAAGCTGCTGAGCTCGGAAAGGGTTCTTTCAAGTATGCGTGGGTGCTCGACAAGCTGAAGGCAGAGCGTGAGCGTGGTATCACCATTGACATTGCTCTTTGGAAGTTCGAGACTCCTCGCTACTACGTCACCGTTATCGATGCGCCCGGTCACCGTGATTTCATCAAGAATATGATCACTGGTACCTCCCAGGCCGACTGCGCCGTTCTCATCATTGCCGCTGGTACTGGTGAGTTCGAGGCTGGTATCTCCAAGGATGGCCAGACCCGTGAGCACGCTCTGCTCGCCTACACTCTCGGTGTCAAGCAGCTCATCGTCGCCATCAACAAGATGGACACCACCAAATGGTCCGAGGACCGTTACAACGAGATCATCAAGGAGACCTCTGGCTTCATCAAGAAGGTCGGCTACAACCCCAAGACTGTTGCCTTCGTCCCCATCTCTGGTTTCAACGGTGACAACATGATTGACAACTCGACCAACTGCCCATGGTACAAGGGTTGGGAGAAGGAGACCAAGGTATGTTTGTTGTATCTGCCATGTTTCGACCATTGCTAAACATCCGACCCCAGGCTGGCAAGTCCACCGGAAAGACCCTTCTTGAGGCCATTGACGCCATCGAGCCCCCATCGCGTCCCACAGACAAGCCCCTTCGTCTTCCCCTCCAGGATGTCTACAAGATCGGTGGTATTGGAACTGTGCCTGTCGGCCGTGTTGAGACCGGTATCATCAAGGCCGGCATGGTCGTCACCTTCGCCCCCGCTGGTGTCACCACCGAAGTCAAGTCGGTTGAGATGCACCACGAGCAGCTCACCGAGGGTGTCCCAGGTGACAACGTCGGGTTCAACGTCAAGAACGTTTCCGTCAAGGAGATTCGTCGTGGTAACGTCGCCGGTGACAGCAAGAACGACCCTCCCATGGGTGCTGCTTCTTTCAACGCCCAGGTCATCGTCCTCAACCACCCTGGTCAGGTCGGTGCTGGATACGCTCCAGTTCTGGACTGCCACACCGCCCACATTGCTTGCAAGTTCTCTGAGCTCCTCGAGAAGATCGACCGCCGCACTGGAAAGGCCACTGAAGTGTCTCCCAAGTTCATCAAGTCTGGTGACGCTGCCATCGTCAAGATGGTTCCTTCCAAGCCCATGTGTGTCGAGTCTTTCACCGACTACCCTCCCTTGGGCCGCTTCGCTGTTCGCGACATGAGTACGTTCCGTCCCTCGTCCGAGATATCTATTCTGTATACTAATACCTTTTCGCAGGACAAACCGTCGCTGTGGCATGTGGAATCCGCCCTAAATCCTGTAACACTCAACTAATACTTTCACCAGGGTGTCATCAAGTCTGTCGAGAAGGCTGCTATGGGCTCGGGCAAGACAACCAAGGTGAGCAGCCAGCATTTTTTCCGCGTTCGATCTCACTGCTAACACTCCCCAGGCTGCTGTCAAGGCTGGCAAGAAGTAGATGCCTCACTGCTGGTGCACGTTGATGGTCAATTTAGATGGATGAGAGTGACTGTCTATGATGACTGCTTTGAAGCATTCAATAGAATCATAGACATGAATGGATTACGATCTCACAATAGTTTTCTTGCGTGGATGCCTCTGATTTACTACCTGTCCCGTGTTGCCCTGCTGTCCTTGTCTTCCATGCCGTCGCCATCCTCCCACATACTTCTCTGCTTCCTTGCACCATCACCTCCCCGATGCTGGCCATCCACACCTTCAGCCCCTCATTCCTCAACCCTCACTGTCGCTTCCTCACCCCGATCCATTCGTCTTTTACGACTGCCTCTCTTAGACCGCTTCGCGGTTCGCGACATGAGTCCGTTCCGTCCCTCGTCCGCTTCATCTCTTCTGTATACTAATACCTTTTCGCAAGCGCTAACGCCTGGCATGCATGCTCTTCAGATTCTTCTGCTCGGGAATCGCCACGACCCCCGACATGAAGAATCACGGTGAAGAAGCACAGAAAAACCTCTAGGAAGGCTGCCGTACAGATCGCCGGACAATTGACTGAGGCGAGTTGTTCTTCCATGCGAAGACGGAAGGTTTCTGTGCGTCCGATACTCTTCTGACGCAGCACACTATCAGGTGGTGCCACAAAATGTGACGCATAGCTGGTTCAGTTGTAACAGCCATCGACGGGATGCTTTTGCTTTGCACATCTTGATCTTGAAGGCTCACAACGGGAAAGACGCTTTTGATGTCAAGGGCTTGTGCATCGCAGGAGCCACGACATTGGCAAGGAGAGTGCCGTTGACGCCGGACCTCAGACATCAATGGTAAGATGTCGTCCTCAGCTGCAGGACACTAATACCGTGTGCTTACGGGGCTGGCTGCGACCTTGATCTTTGCTTGGGATGCAACATGTGTCTAGTCATGAAGAGTGCCGTCGTATATCCGAAACCTCAGCACTCTTGCTTCTTGGTCCCTCAATCACACGGGAACACAAGAAGTGAGATGGATCAGACTACACTTCGTCAAACAGGCAGAGGTAGTCGTGCTGGCTGTGGAGAATACCGTAGACCTTCAGTTGGGTGTGTCAGACTATACTTCCCACTAGGCTGGTCTTTAGTCAGAGGTATGGAATTGGCTATCCTTGCTATGGAGCGTGCCTTGACTTTACTAGACCTTCACAGTGTCACTCGCCACTTCTTGAACAATTCCCGGAACTATGTCAAGCACCTCTTGAGGGGTCAATTGATGTGGAACCTCCAAGCCAAGCAATCAAAAACATCGAGCGCTTCGAAAATCGCATCGATTGCAATTGCCCCGCTTGCAATCTGGTCCGAAGGCATCGCTGATGTGCAGAAGCCCGACGCGACGTGCTTGATAACCTAAGTACAACTGGGCTCATCGCAAGGACGTATCGCTGGATACATAGATCGTCTTCAAAATTCAAATCATGTTTCTGTATCAGACGTTCTCGACCTGGGACTCGGAGCTGGTGTCGTCGATGGCAAAGTAAGACTCAATCTCACTGCCAGGCCTCACTCGAACACTAGAGTGCCTGCTGGACGCGAAGGCATGTCCAATGTGCACGGTTGTATAGCCGCTCGCAGATTCCAGATATCAGGTCGGGTGCGAAAATGATAGCAGAATTACCGTCCGAGCAGCTGGACGGCAATCTTCACGAATATCAGATCCTTGCTAATGACGGGCTTTTTATCTGGCAGGATGTGGGAGTGCCAGAGAAATCTTGTGATCCAGGCCGGTGGATAGAACAGCGGCTCTCTCTTCAGGAATAGTCACACTTGCTCTGTCACGTCAGGACAAGAGCAAGCATACGGATAATGAGGCATCTATATCCACTGAGGAATGACGGCACTCTCCACGGCACAGCCCAAGCTTTGTATCCCGAACGAGGACTATAGTCAGATTCCTTGCAGTATAAGATGCCACAGCTGCATTCCACGTCGGCTATTCCCTGTTCGATGCCAACGACACTCTCCAGGCCAGACCATTCTAGGTTTCGATCATACCACAGGGCGATATTGGACATGCTGCCATGATCAGGCGCTTATTCATCCTTTACGTGCACGAAGTGATGGCGGCACCATCTCTCGCTTGATCAAGCCCAATTACTCGAGCTGATTTAAAGCAAATGACAGTACAGCCCGCGAAGACGGTCTTACTAATACCGCAGAATTAGTGGCGAAGACCTTAACGGCACTGCCTTCAGCGCAATCAGGTCAGTCTCTCGGACCGCTTCCAAGGTCGTGACGGTGCAGCTTGCATTAGCGGCCGTGTCATTGTCAAATGCTCCGACGTCGAAGTCATCGACGGCACCCTTCCCGGCTCAATTGACCTGCAACCTCCACGCTTTGAAAGATGGAAGTAAGTCTGATCCTCTCTTCTCAACGACCCCAGAGGTCAAGAGAGCGACGGTAATCTCCTCGGCTGGCTCGACGTCTCATCTCGAGTCGAAGCTTGTGACGCCGACCCCACGAAATACACGTCACGGTGAGGTCTCTCCGGCACTCACCTAGTGAGTCAAGAGCAAGCTGTTGGAAAATACCGTAGTGGTAGTGGTGATGCAGAACATGTCCAGCCCAAAACTTTTCTCTAATATTGATTATCATGCCCCGACGTCATCTTTCGTCCTCTATACTTTCAACTCACACAACCTCATCACGATACCTCATCCCTATACCTTTCCTCTCCTCCCCTCACGCCGACCTCTTCTCTATCCTCCCCATCTTCCACCTCCGCCAACTTCAGCGCTTCCCTGACTGAATCCACAAAGTGTGATTCACCACCACAAGCCTCCACGATCCCACTCTTGACCAACAACCTCCACACATCGCCTCCCCTCCTCGGTCCTCTGCAGAAGAACTCCCTCGATCCCTTCGCCCAATAATTCTGCGGGATTTCCAACAACACTTGCGCCCCAGCCCCATCCAGCCCCGTCACTCCATGCACATCCAACAACACTTGCGCCCCAGCCCCATCCAGCCCCGTCACTCCATGCACATCAAAACACGATATTGCGATTTTGCGCCTTCGGATGGGTGGGGGGAGGGACGCAGGAGTCTTAGAAGGTTGGGGCGGCGGACAGGCTGGTAATCGGGCAGGGAGCGAGCACAACTGCATGCGTACGGAAGGTCAGCAGCACGAACGCCTCACGAAAAATAGAAGGGTGAATGCAGGCGTCTCGATTCTAGTCTATTTTACTGCGCCCGATGTTCATGCCACCTCGTCACGATACCCTCCGCCATCCTGGCCCGTGCCGTTCCCATTTTCTGCTCCGTCCTCCCTGTCCTCCACTTCGGCCAACTTCAACGCCTCTCTGACCGAGTCCACAAAGTGCGATTCACCTCCGCACACTTCCACAATGCCACTTTTAACCAACAGCCTCCAGACGTCGCCACCTCTTCTAGGCCCCCGGCAGAAGAAGACCCTCGAGCCACTGGCCCGGTAGTCCTGTAGTATCTCAAGTAATACCTGCGCGCCTGCTCCGTCGAGACCAGTCACGCCATGCACATCAAAGACAATGTTTCTGTTCTGCGCTTCTCCACGCAATCTTGGGAGCCCTGGATGCGCACTCAACGTCCCATGCGCCATCAGCCGATCCAGCCTGGCCTTCAACTCTCCCGTATTCGCAAACGTGAGCGGTTCAGGAATCTTAACAATCAGGACGCCTCGAACAAGCTCGAAACGGCCGGGATCCGCCTCCGCATTCTCAAAGCGGTCAAAGGTGCCACGCTCGCGACCGAGGATCTGGATTCGGGGACGGGTGGCGTGGTGAATGACGCGGAGGACGGAGAAGCCGATCCCACAGGCGATGCCGACGGAGAGGGAGTAGAAGACTGTGGCGGCGAAGACGAGGAGGATTAGGAGGAGCTCGGAGTAGCCGCGGATGTGGTAGAAGAAGTGGAGGTCGTGGGGGGCTTCTTCGATGAGGGAGTAGGCTACAACGGAGATCATGGCGGAAAGGACGCCTTTCTAGGTGGGGTGTTAGTAGATGGTAGGAAAAGAAGAGGTTGAAAGTGGACTCACGGGAATGTAATAAAACCAAGGTAGCACGGCGAATATACAGATGATGGTGATTATGCTGAGGAGGATGCTAGACATTGGTGTTTTGCCGCCAGTGGATTTGTTTACTGTTACCACGATTAGAACGTTGCGGCCTTCTTCGAACCGGATGACCTACCTTTACTCCTGCCGTACCCACCAAAAGCAGGTAGAGCCATAAACATACCACCAATGACATTCGCCACACCCAGTGCGATAAGCTCGCGATTACTGCTAAGATGTGTGTTGCGAATGCCATCGGCAGGCGCTGCACCGAGACTTTTTGCCGCAACAGACGACTCGAAAAATCCAAGAAGTGCAATGACAAAAGACGTGCTCAACGCGGCATCTACATGCTTGAGGCTTGAGAAGTTAAAGGGATTTGCGATGGGGAATGGACGTCCATTAGCGGAGCGTACATCACCAAGGATGGCAAGGCCTTGCTTGTCCCAGCGTAGTTGCCAGGAGAGCAGTGTTGCAATGACTACGATGAGGAAGCGGTCAGGAAAATATGCTGCGGATGGGTAACGCGGCTGAAGACGTCTTTTGATTTCTCTGCTTGGAGTCAGAATGGAGTTGCCACATCATGATCGATACTCACCTGCAAACCATGATGATTGCAAAACTGCCCATTGAAACGCCTGCAGTCAGGCCATGGACGTGTGACAAATTTGTGAAGAGAAAGCCCAACTTCGCTGCACAACTTCCATGCGAAACTCCCCCTACTTCTGCTGCTCGAGCGGTGAGACCAAGCTCGGGTACCAGCTGATCAATAAGAATGACAATGCCAATCGCACTAATGAAGCCACGTAGAAATGGTCTACTCAGGACATTATCCAAAAATCCAAGTCGTGCAGAACCGGCAATCAGCAGAATAGCACCCGCCATGCCTATACATCGAAGGTGTCAGTCTCATGCCGAAAGCCCTTCCAACACTTCTTCAAGCATACCAGTGACCACGCCTGCAATCTGTGCGTGAATCAGGTCGTCAGACTCGTTGCCAGCGCCCTTGTTAATACTGTCTCGCACGACATTTCCTGTAAGCAAGGATCCTGCAGCTTCTGGACCAACGACCATCTGTGGACATGTCCCAAGGATAGCGTAGATGAGAGGGTTGACCGCGAAAGCGTAGAGACCGTTAATGGCTGGGATATGTGCGAGATTCGAGGCGTATGATAGTGACATTGGAATATAGAATGATGCCATTGTGAGCGCTGCAATCAGGTCTCCGCTGAAGAAGCGCCACTCGTATTGATTGATCCAGTTTAGAAATGGAATGTAATATGTCAAGTACCTTAGAGGAGTTAGTCTTACGCACAGCTCCTCCTGAGATGTCTCTCACATACATCAATCGACTATGCTTCACGCCATTCTTCTGCGCCATCCAGCCAGTCTTCGTCTTCTTATTCGCCGACAACAGCCCATCGTTGACCACAGACGGTATTCCATCTGTAATATCCGGTGTTCTTGGTGCATCATTCCCAAAATAACCTCCATATCCAGGTGTAGCAGGATAAGAGTGATATCCCAGCGGTGTCCCTGGTGATTCCGGCGAAGTCTCACCAGACGTCTCAGGCGAATCAGCAGTCAATCGCCGTATAGCAGCATGGTTCGGTCGGCCGTCCACAGAGAAAGCATTGCTTCCCTGCGGACCTGAAGTGATTGTGCCAGAAGCTGTGTTGTCGACGGGATATGCGAGCGAGCTGAAGTAGTCGGAGGCTTCTCGTGGGAGCGAGTTGGGCTTGGGTGTATCGGGGGCGTACTCGAAGGAGCGGAGGTGGCTTGGATGTGCAGGTGCGTAGTCTTTCTTGCTAACGCCATCTGGCGAAGTCGAGCGGTCTTCTTTTGGTGGCATGATTGAGGTGTCTTGTTATGCTGCTATGCTTGTTGTGGTGTGCCAGCAGCGTTGTTGTCTACCCTAGCGCATGGGTAATGAGTGCGAGGAATCCCTGCTGATATCAGGGCGATGTGGTGTATTGATGCATGGTGAGGTAACAATGGCAAAGATATCAGACGATGTTTGAGCTCGACCTATCTCGCGGAGTGAGCTGCGGTCATTGCCGATTTTCGCCGATGCTTGGTCTCGGGCCGGTGTTTCATGTCGACACGAGTGTCACAGGACTTTCTGGTCGTAGGCAGAGCTGAGTACGATTCGCAATGATGACTTTGTCAGTCACGAAGGTGAGGCATGATTCGAAGCATGTTTGCGACACCTAGTGAAGATAAGGAAAGCAGGATTCAATTATTGTCATCATCGTTCCACGCTTGCAATGCAGAGGCACAATGATCTCATGTAGGTATACATATCTCTTCCCATCATGAAGCTTCCTTTACTGTTCACTCCTTCCGTGTACAGTTCGCTACTGGACACACGAACAATCATGCTTTCCTTAGTTCCAAGACTGAACGATGACGAATTCGTCCTCATCTGCCTCTCCGACAACATCCTCCCACCCATCCTCCTTGAGGTCCAGCTCCCGCTTCAGGTTAACGTTCATCTCCCACTCTTTGCCAGCCTTGCTGCGCATCGCTTCGATACCTTGAACTGAAACAAGCTGTCAGCACTTGCGACCGGAGAAAGTAGACGATTTTGACTTACGGTATGGTTGGAGTCTTGGATGCACGATATCGCCGACGTAGGGAAAGGGCACGGTGGTGGTTACGACGCCAGTCGACGCATCGGGAGTGCCGTCGTGTTCGAGACCCACTGCGTCAACGCGGATCGTGTTAGTATCCCTTACATTTACACACCAGACAAGAAAGTGGGTCTAAACTCACCTTCAACCCTCAAAGAGTCGTGGAGTGTGCCGATGACGTTGATCGGGGTGGACGCATCGACCTGGATAGTGGTAGTTACGGCACTGTCGTGCTGAGAGCTAGCGCCGGATGTGGTGCCGATAGCGGAGCTGACTACGAGGTCGGAGGGGTACCTAAGGCCAGGGGGGTTAAAGAAAGGGAGGAAACGGGATTAGCGACTTCTTGGACTGCTTGCGAGAAGTAGACGCTTTGGTGATAGTGTCGTTGCCGCTGGTTGTAGTGTGGGGGCCGTTGTGGAGAGTTGAGGTGACTGTAAGCAGGAAGATGTCAGCATTTGACTCAACATGGTAAGGAAGAAACGGGACAAGAACGGGATAGGCTTTGTGACTTACCTTTCGGGTGGAGAGTGTCGACAGAGCTCTTTCGCCTGACCTCGGGATTGTGCTGCCACCCAGCACGCCAATCGTTCCACATAGCGTCAATGTGAGGCCTCGGCTCTGGGTAATGGAGGTAGACCCCAACTTTGTTGAGTTTGCCTTTCAAGCTGACAGGAAACAGGTGCTCGTGAATAGCTTTGTAGAGATCTTGGTGGTCGCCGACATTTGCCGAGGCATCCATGTCCGACGACATGAGATCTGAGACGCTGTATTCTAGCTCCAGCAGCCAGAAGTCCTCGCACTGCTTGACGTTGAAGAGCTTGGAGAGCGCTTCGTTGCTGGAACTTGGTAGCTTGCTGCACCCCATCGTCTTCATGGCAAGCCAATCGAAATGGACATCAAATTGATGGCTGCAGACGACGTTGCTTCCTTGATTCTTGTAGGTCACGATGAACTCGAGGATGATCTGTGAAAGAGCGAGGATTCCACTGTCTTGAGCGAACCTGCATCTAGCTCTGATTTGCCCGCTTGAGCCCGACTTGTCGCCAAAGTCGCCCACAGCGTCGTATGTCTCGTCAGCGCGTTGAAGAAATCAGAGAAAGTTGATCGGATGCAGCTCGTGCTTCTGAGTCTCTGAATTGCCTGACATGTCCGTGACTTTGGCGATGGTGAGTGATGTCAAGGCTAGAGTATTAATTGGGGTTGAAGTGTAGAAGAGAAGATGGTGATTTGGAGAGGACGATGAGAATCAGGTAATAGAAGGAAAGAGAGGAAGAAATGTGAAAGAGGCGTGTGAATCAAGATCCAGCATGAAAGCGGGAACCAATCTAGTCCCAGAAACGCGAGTAATGTAGTGGCGGGAAGAGCCATGTTGTCTTGTGATGAGATCGAGGGTCTAAAATACCACTAACAACAGCCGGCAAGTCTCCTTGCAGCAGCAGCAGCAGCAGCATGATAGCATGATAGCTTGAGCTTGCCGACAGGATATATATATGAAAGTATTTCAGGTGTCATTAACACCAGAGTGTGATGAGTGTGTTGATCGAGACAAAGAATTCGATAGATTGCTTGTTCACGTTTGCCATGCAAAGAGCGCCAAGGGTGGCGGAGCGAGAACGACCAGATTGATTTCCTCGAGGGTCGAATTTGAAGTTGCCGTCCTCAAGGTGTCCAGCAGGTAGCGGGCTTAAGCCTGGCAAGCAGCCCCGCAGGACGTCTCACATAGCAACTCATGTCTGTCTTTCTTTGGAAGCAGAGGCACTCAAGGAATGAGTGGCCAGGGCTTATTTGCACATGGTGAGCTTATGCCGAGCTAGTGTTTCTCGCCATCGATGACATTCAAATCATCAACTACCCCAGGCATCCGCCCAAGCTCACACTCGTCAATGTTTTGCTCGTCTTGTGCGTGCTGTAGCCCATATTCTTACTAGCACCAATCTGAAACTGCGGAATGTGGCAAATGGCGACCACGTGATCCAGCACGACAAGGAAATGCATACTTGGTGCATTCCGCACCAGCTTGACTCCTCTCTTTATTTATCGCATGGATGTCTTGTATCGTGAACCACATCCAAGTAGATCGTGATGGTTTCGAATTGCGACATCAAAATGACTCAAGGGGGGCGTGATGTTCTGGTAAGGGGATCAAGTGCAGTAGAACGCGGATTGGATTGTGCTGAAATGGCCGTGAAGGGCGGGCCAATGGAAGAGGGGAAGAAGACAAGATGTCGCCGATGAGGCAGTACCCGGCTTTGATGGGACATTTCTGCTTCAGTGTACCTTTGACGCTAGTACTCTGGCTGACATGGATGCGGTCACGGACCAGCGCGTCACCATAGGTGAAAAACCACTCGTCAAACTCCAAGCCCGCGATGGCTAGGCTGGGGAGGCGACCATGCAGGAGATTCCAGCCGGGTCAAAATTCATCACTGTCAGAATCTCAGACAATCCATACTTTAGCCTGCGCCGCGAGCAGATCTGGCATTGACTACGCGACTAGATCTTGCCAAAGACACGTCTCCCAGCGCGATATTGGCTCTGCGATGTTCGACGCCCTGCCGACTACACTTTGCTGTTAAAAGTGCAATGATTCTCATCACGAGCACGAACAGTGCTCGTGCAGCGACTTTCGGGCGCTGGAATGTCCGAGCCCGCCACTGCAGTAAGAAGAAGTGCCGCCTTCGTTAGCATCATTTCCTCGCCAGAAGACCCCGCTCTCAACCCAGCATCGCCTCACTCGCGGAATTACCGCCAACTTGATCCAGGCACGGCATGACCGAGGGAATTCACATACGAAGGAGGTGGAGAACAAGTGCCATAAGGTGGAGGATTTGTAGACCGCTCCGAGGAAGCAGGATTCCCTCCTCTCGAGCTGAAGGAGCGTGTAAAGACTTGGTCGCGGCGAAAGAGTTGGTTCAGACGTCCGAAAATTGTAGAGGTCGATGTTTCTAGTGGTGGTGGTCGTTCAGACAATGGTGGTAGTCGTGACGAAGCCGCGCTTCGAGCGTGCATTGTCGATGTAGGATGCATAAGATGCGCGTGACAAGAGGGCTGGTCGTCGAGGGGTAGTGTGGGCTGCATCTGGGCGAGATGGTGGGCGTGGCGAGCGACGAGAGGTATACGTGCATTCTCCCCACCGAAATATTCGCATGAGAATTGATGCCAGGCATATTCTGCGCCTACAAGGCTTCGAAGATCAATGTCGTCTGTCCTATGGTCGGTGAATTATGCGGTAGATACATTATCAGAGTGAAGCTGGATGGTTTTGCGCTTCCGCCTGATGGAGATGACATCAATTTGAAACCTCAGGAAAAGCCTGAGATCCTGTCAGTCTCGAACTGGTGCTCGGAGGCAAACATCCCATCTGGCTCAAGCACGACCATTCGACAAAACCAACACTTACAGTACTTCGGTAGCAGCGCCCAGCACAACCATGACATCCTTCACCTCCTTATGGACCCAAGTGGTATCGAAGTTCGAAGGACCAACCGTCTCATGTCTGTCATTTGCAGTGCCATACTGCTGTTTTCAATCACCCATACCTACCTGCTCAGACAATGCAAACGCCCAGCCCCCGAACAAGACCAGCTCTATATCGATACCCAGGATTGGATACAGAGCAGCCCACACCCATGCGTATACATGTGTAGCGGCAACAAGTCCGGTCACAAAAGGTGGCACGAGATCTGTCAGGCAGACAATCACGGTCAGTGATACCCAGGATATAGACTGGTTGGATCCGAATCGTTCATAGCTATCGGATATCTGGGTGCCGTTGGCGACACCGAAGAGAAAAGTGAGGCAGCTGACGAGCACTATGAGAATGTCGACGAGGAGGAGAGTGCGGGCGAGCCTGCCGTAAAGCTTTTGCGTTGTGACGGCTGATGTGAGGACGAGCAGCATACTGTACTGACAGGTTTGAGGTTGTGGCGACGACTGTGGGAGAGTTTGGTCTGAAGACCGGAGAAGTACAGCAAGGGTTGGGGATGTGACAATCTATGCAGTGGAAGAAGCTCATGAGCTTTACGTCACAGCACGAGAGCAAACATCGCTTGTCTCCTTCCTGACCGAATCTGTATACCAAGGTGCGGCGTTGCAGCCACAGAGGATATCCTGCTGCCTGCCTAGATGGTATCAACGATGTGGACGATGCCTAGGTAGTGTTCGCAAGAGGCAGCACTACGGGAAATCCACGGCCATCACCCTGATCGAAAGGACACGGAGGTCATATTGAGCGGCGAGGGATATGTCATTTTCCAGTCCTGTGGTACTTGCTTCTCCCAGCCGCTTCTTGCCAGCTTGAAGCGACGAGCTGGATGAACTTCAGGCCGACGGGTCATCTCTGTCAAACGCTTCGATAGTACTTATACCCGAGCGGAGTGACACAGTGTGGCTGTAGCAGAAAACGGAACAGTGTGCAGCAAGCATCTCTCGGATATACTACCTCAATAGCCGAAGACATCTACTCGATAGCCGCTTCTCTGCCCGTGATAACCGATGATACTCGAAAAGACCGAAGACCGAATCACGATGAGGTGACTGCGGACGTCTCAAGCCGCATGCTTGGGGCGAAGCATGCCATGGTTTTCTCTTGTATGAAAGCCATCCTCTTCTTCTTCATCTCGACAACATCTCATTCGCAAAGTCCTCAGCCAAAGCCAAAACATCCTTGGCATTCCAGCTGAACCTCAAACAAAAACCTCACTC
>Ga0268250_10000890_pt1 | contig 13431 bp, 14 predicted proteins | sample AgamicAsSfe_FD_200448 | JGI IMG/M metagenome (GOLD analysis project Ga0268250, IMG submission 200448) | Agave microbial communities from Guanajuato, Mexico - As.Sf.e (v2) (version 2) | ecosystem: Host-associated > Plants > Phyllosphere > Phylloplane/Leaf | place: Guanajuato, Mexico | collected... | reverse complement strand
CTCTTCGCCTCCCCCTTCAACTGCACCGGCACGACCTCCATCGCCGTCCTCACCCTCGCCACCATATCCTCAAACGGATTCACCAGCACCTCCGCCCCCGTAACCCTCGTCGGAAACAGCGGCCTCTCTCCCTCCTCCGCCAAGTCCGCCTCCCCCATCTTAACCAAATTATATATCGTATTCCCCTCCACCCTTCCAAACATGGTATGTTTTCCCGTCAACTCCTCCGCCTTTCCCAACGTTAGGAAGAACTGGCTTCCATTATCGTCCTTTCCGCCTCCATTCGCCATCCCCAACAGCCCCCTCCGATTGAACTTGAGCCGACTGTGCAACTCATCCGCAAACGGCCTGCCACCATCGTAGCTGCTTTCGCCGCCGGAGCCCGTGCCAGTGGGGTCGCCGCCTTGGATGATGAAGTTGGGGATCAGGCGGTGAAAGATTGTGCCAGTGTAGTAGCCGTCCAGGCAGTGTTGGATGAAGTTGCGAGAAGTTAGTGGTGTTTGGGATGCGAAGAGCTCGAGGAGGATGTCGCCGGAGGTAGTTTGGAGGAGGACTTTGGCGGTGGGTTGGGGCTCGAGGTTGTAGACGGTTGCCATGTTGGCGGTGAGGGAGGGCTGGGGAGGTGTTGTACTGGAAAGAAGCAGGGTGAGTAACAAACATTCGCAGTGAGCGTTTGGTTAGTTCGGAGGTCTGCCGAAATGCTCGAAGAATGATTATTAATCAAGCCGTCAAACGTCGAGGTCATGCATCCCATCAGCAGCTATCACCACTATCAAATCATGGTTGAAGTCATTTGCATACTCAAGGCAGTTGCTGGAGCGTCACAAGTCTCGATTGCGTTGCATTAAAGTCTAAGAGCAATTTGCAATATATTTTGCTTGTTATGGATGCGATAGATATTAATAATTACTATGCTGTATATGCCATGTTCTCAGTGATGCAACGCCATGCTGATATGTACGCTCGCCTGATCTGGAGCCTCCCATGTGTGCAATCAGCCGTGACGTCGTAGCTCATGAGAACTCATTCAGCTTTTCCGTCCATACACTTATCAAAGCCTTCACTAGAGGAAGCCTCGTTTATCTCACCTCTCAATCACGCTCAGTACAACTTTCCCCAGGTCCCTTGCTCGAGGAGAATAAGAGCAAAGTTAGCACCGACAGTGGAACGAGCCCTGTTGCCGATCCATTGTCCAATAGTGCCTGGCTGTTCAACAACATATTTCGTGCCAAATGGTTCCGTGTTCATGCCGTTGGTCAAGAAAGCATGTGTAGCGTTGACCACAGCACCTTGGAGCTCTTCATTATCAATCGCCGCACTCGTCCAGAATGTCCAGTCCGTGATCGTCCAATCACAACCAGCTGTCAGAGGGACAGTGTAGCTGTATGGTCCGAAGAATGGTAGACCAGCAGGTTGGTTTTGCGAGAGGAGGAAGTTGCCCTCCATTGTGTAGGCGGCAGTGGGGAAAGTGGTCAAGTTGAGGAGGACGTCGGGGTAGGCAGGGAAGAGTGTTCCCCACGTGGAATCTAGACCGTAGTTGTATGTAAAGTGAGTCGACGTTGAGGGAGAAGAGCCGTCGAGACCAAGGCCTTGGTTGTAGACCTCGTTGACAATGAACTCGGCCGAATTTGTGAATGCTGAATTCTTGAGCAGTGCGCCAGCGGCTTTGAGACCGATGGCACTTTGAACAGCAAGACCAGTTTGGTTAGCAGTCGCCTGAATCGCGTCCACTGAGATGAGCTGCGAGGCTGGTATTAAGCCGTTGTACTGCAAGTACGTGGCATATTCAGTGAGTACAGAGGTGTAGTTGCCAGCCCAAGCTGTGTCGTTACCGTAGATCTGGTAGGCATAGACCAATTGCAAGAGAGCAGAGGACTCGAATAGGGGCATGTCTTCTTCGACTCCATTGGCATGACCAGTAGCGTTGGGGTAGCTAGTATAGTCAGTTCAAGGAATTTTAAAGTAGCGCAACGCTTCTCTTACGCGGAACCAATGTCGTGGATTGCAAAGTTCTTAGGCCAGCCGCCAGCGCTCACTGGATAATTGAGGTACCGCAGGACAGGTTCTAGAACCATCTTAAGGTATTCTGGATTGAAGATAAGGTAGATGGGGAATGTCGGGAAGATGACATCGATCGTGTTCACATTGCCTAAAGTCTTATCAGTACATGGCCATAGAGCCCTTATGGGACGACGAACCATCAGAGCTGATCTCCTTGAGGAAGAGGAATGGGTTGGCTGTGCTGAGGTTGCTCAAGGGGATCTAAAACATGTTAGTCAATGTTCTACATCACTCTCTCGTGTTCCAAATAACCCGTTTGTGGCAGGATGGCGTACCGTAATCTCAGAGGCAGCAAATGCCTGGCGGACAGAGGCTTCGAGGATGTCGGCATACGCGCTGCCCCAACTGCTCGATACAGACGTAGCCTTCGACCTCACAAATGCGTCCAAGGAGTGCGACTGGCTCGAAGCGTTATTGTAATCACCCAAGAAGAAGTCGACCTGCTCGGAGATCGTTGGCCACACTGATCTGTAGTAACCGGTCTGTGTAGTGTTGAGGTAGTTGATGGCTTGCACACGCTCGAAACCGACGGCGAAAGTGGCACTCCCAGTGTTTCCGGGCGCCAGACTACCGATGTTGTAGGCAAGTCCAGCCTGTTGCGAGCCTGTGCATGATGGACCACCAGTGTAGCTTGTTAGGCCACCAAGTTGTCCATCCTGAGTGAATTTTGCGAACTGGCCAGCTGGCGTGTTGCAGCCGTAGGTCGTCTGAGCAGTATTCGCTGTGGCGAACACGACGGAGCCATAGGTTGCCATGTCGTCGTGCTCGGTAAAAGGGATGGCATTTGGGTTGTAGTACTCGAAGTAGCTCGAGTTTTCCGTTTGAGTGTCTGGTAAGAGTCAGTATGCACTGTGATGGAATGGTCGACTCTAGGATAATATACAGTTGAGCTGAGGAGTAGTCCCTTGAGCAGTCCAACTGCTGTCAATCGCACTGAGAATCTGCACATCGACCGTGGCGGCATTCTGTGCTGGAGCCACTAGACTCGTGGCGTTGACGGTCAGGTAAGAATATGGTAGTGATTGGCGAGCTAGGTCTGCTGTTTCCGGCAGGACAGGAGAGAAGAAGTCGAGCGTGACATTCGCTTGCCCCGCGGTGAGAGTCACGTAGGTGTGAGACGAGGTGTAAGAGATCGAGTGTTGAGTTGCTGCTGTTGCACCGGCTACATTAGGTGCACCGAAGACCGAGTACACTTGTCCGTTCACTCGGGCCACTATTGACCACGTTAAAGGGTTGTTTGATCCTGTCCAGAACTGCGGCTGGGCAGCAGGCACATCGAGTGCATCAGCGGATGATAGCCATGCTGTCAATCTGTTAGCATGGATCGAGTCTATAGTCATCGCTTGGCAGTACCTGATAGATATGGACTCTTCACCGCGAGAGGATACGCAGGCAGGCTCGTCGATGCAGCTGCTGTAAACTCAATATATACCGAGACCGCCAACAGTGATGCAAGCCCTAAACCGAACATGATGGCAACAATGATACGGCTCTTCTTGAAAGTCTGGCTGAACCCAAAGACCTTTGCAGGACGGTGATCAAGATCAGAGATGATACTGTTGGTATCTGGATCAAGCTCGCGTACAACAACAATAGCAGGACCAGGTTTCACCGAGGGACGTCTATGCAGACCAGCAGGAGGAGCGGCAGCCAAGGTATTATATACAGGGAGGATACCCATTTCCTTGTCATCATGCCTGTAATCCCTCTCCTTCTCCTCAGCACCAAAGTGCCGCCCCACGTTGCTCGCCATCTGTGGTTGAAAGGACGCTATAAATGATCTGCTGGAACGTGCATGATCAAGCTGACATAGCTAGGATGGGAAAAGCTGGCGAGGACGTTAGTACAGATGACTGGGTAGTGTGGGAAGGGAAGGGGGAAAAATAGGAAGAAAGCACAAAAGTTGGACTCACAATGGTGCAAGTCAGACGATCGACCAGCCGTGCAGAAGCGGAGATCGAAGGGGAAGGGGAGGGATGTTGGTGTGAGGATGAGAGGATCTCAAAAGAGGAAATGGCCGAGGATGGTGATGGTGATGGTTATGGTGGAAACTGCGATGGACAGATGGGATCGAGTACTGTAGTTCGAGTAGTTCGAGTGACATGATGCTAAGTAAGAGCTTGCCAAGACGTTTGTGGGGAATCTAGAACGTCAACGTGCGGCGGGATAAGGGAGAAGGGATAAGGCGGCAGCTTTGCAGGAGCAAGAAGAAACACATTTCTCGTTTTGGCCCTCTTCTCAGTTCTCAGACTTGCTCTTGGCTTGACCTGATAGCTGAAAGGATTACTGTTCACAGTCTCGCCAGTCACGCTTGCAAGTGCGGGGTATGTTATGTCTGGCATCACACGGCCCTTGCTTTCCACCCATCTTCCTACTCCTCGGCCAGCTCATCTTTGAGCTGCGATAGCGCTTCAGATTCAGATGCATCATAATCATCGCAGCGCACGCAATGAGACAAGCCGTTAAGCGTGGAAATAAGGTTGAGTTCAGACGACGATCCCATCCGCTCTGATGCTGTTGCTCAAGGCACGTGTTTTTTGCGCCAGGGTCCAAAAAGTCGAGATCGTCAGCTTTCATCTCATCTACGCGGAAACGTGGCCGACATGAAGGGTGTCGTTGGACTGTCCAGTCGCAACGTGCCCAATACTGAAACGTGCTGAGTATTGTCAGAATTTGCCAGACCATGCGCCGTAACTTCGAGGGAGACGTCAGTGGCGGAAGCCAAGTATTAGAGAAGACGCCAAAGGGGAAGACCGGGGAGAAAGAAGCTTGAAAGGACGATTTTCTGCTGCGAATCCGCCTGTGTGGTAAGCTAGATCTCGACTCCTGAGTCTTCACTCCCGTGCCGCTATGTGCAGTCTCCAAGAAATCCCGACTGATCGCTGCATGTTGTAACATCGGTGTATACATCCTGCGACTTCAGCTTGTGCATCTCCGCAGTTCGGTGACGCTCCAGCAATTCCTGTGACCAGGTCGCATGAGGTCGGAGCATTCGAGGTTGCGCCACTGACGGCACTTGTCACAGCTTTGCAGACTGTAAAGTCCTCTGGCGAGATATGGCCGCTGGATTGTGTGCTGTTCTGCTTGAAAACTGTTGCAGAGATGCGCGCCTTGGCATTGCATCAGTGCTAGCGAAATGGCGTTTTGCGAAATATATCGCACTTTGCCCTCGACCCTACAGTTTTCATGACATCTTTCAATGTCGCGATACCTCTTCAACATCACCTCCTCTGTTCCAGACAGAACCTCTTTTCTTATCGTCCCAAGGATGTGCCTTCTCCGGTTCTCCGCCAAATACTCGCCTTAGCTCCCGGCATGCGTCTGCATAATGCGTTGCAACTCCTGGCGTCATCTTGAGCGGATTCGGCGCCTTGTCCCAGCCATGTGGGACACCGAGAACCATCCGGTGATATACTCTCTTTCCCATTGCCTCGAGCTTGTCCTTGAAGTGTTGGCCCTCTTCGCGAAGCATGTCCCACTCACAAGTGTAGAGGACGATGTCATCAGGCAGCTTCGAGAGCATGAACTGTGTTGCTTGCGATGGTGAAAGATATGGGTTCGACATATCCATCGTAGGCGGTTGTAGATAAGATTGATCGAAGAGCTCAGTAAACATGGCCGATAGCTCGTGGTCTGGATTGAGGTTGGTCTTTCTACGCGTTTCCCGATCGCGAGTGTAGTCGGTCGACGGATACCATGCTATGATCGCTGCGATGCGTGTCTGCTGTATCACCTTCACATCTGTCATTGCGCTCCCCTTGACCGGGTTGGGAGTGGTTCCGTTCAGAGCACTTGTGTTCTCTGCCGCATAGATTGACCGACTTTGCGTGTCATGGCTTGCTCCTGAAGCTGGGTATATGGAATGTATGAGTTCTGATGGATTGACAGACAGCTTTCTTCTTTCAGGTGGAACAGCTGCCACCACATCTGGGTCAACATGCTGTGCCATTGCTTCTCCTGTATCTAGTGCTGGATCCAGCTCTTCTTGTAACCTCAGCGGTACCGTGAATGCCATGTTCCCTCCTGCACTGAAGCCACTGACTGCGATCTTATCAGCATCAATCCAAAGCTCTTCAGCATTGCGAGCCACATAAAGCACTGCATCGACACCGTCTTCAACTGCTGTGGGAAAAGAGTACTCTGGTGCCAGTCTGTAGTCCACGCTTGCAACAACCGCATCTGCCTGCCCAATGACAGCAGCTGCCCAGCGTGCATCATCGGTCGCGGTTCCCAACGTGAAACCACCGCCATGAAAGTTGACAACGACAGGAAATTTTTGTCCTTTCCGCCTCTTCCTTTCCTCATAGTCCTTGGGAACGTAGAATTGTATCTTGACATTGCCCTTTTGTGGTGATACTGCGACTGGGATTGTGCGTGAGAAGTCTGGCTTGGGTGGTCGAGGAGGTGCGAGTTTATGGAGGGCCATTCCGATGGACATGAGGAAACGCCATGTCTGGGCCTGGAGGTGAAGCACGGATTGTGATCGTGCCATTGTTGGCGGAGTTTGAGGAGCTGAGTGATGTGTTCCGGTCGATCATCTTGCAGACTGGGTGCCGATGGCGGACTGAACTGAGATTGTAAATGTCATTCTTGTGATGAGGGATGTGTTTTACATCTTGTACCTTTTAGAATTCATGATCTGCAACATGCATGTCCACGCAAGAGGGCCACGCAAGCGTCACTCGTCATTGCGGGGAACCCCAGGCACGGGGAACACTGGGCATCACACGCATCTATTCAGAAGACTATTATACTATACAGCAGCAATAGCAAAGAGGAAAGTGGTATAAGGTATCGAATACAGTACGTGCAAGGCCAAACTCCAGCCGCCTCGTCCCAACGTGTCAGTGTGACAAGTTCCTTCCCTGTACGCCAAACTCTGGTTGGTATTCGAGGAACGCATCCAGTCCTGAATCAAACAAGCTCATAGTCGTCGTCCTCTTTAGACAGCTCGGTCTCGTCCTTCTCGATGTCATCGCCGTCGACGATGTCGTACCTGCAAGGAGGTTAACTTGGGCCTAGCGTGGACCGACTTCCTGGTCATGACATACTCGTTGCGGATCAGCAGGGAGGTCTGTTTGTCTTCGAACTTGACAACAGCCTTGTCCAAAGCCGTGGCAAAGATAGTCTGGCCATGCTCTTCTACTTCTTCCTGACGATCATAGTCGAAGACCTCGTCTTGATCCGGCTCTGATGCACTCGCGCTCGAGCCTGCACTTTCCTGGTGTTCTTCTCTGCCCTTTAGGACATCGAGCTTTCCTTCGACGCTGTTGCGGTGGACACTCTTTGCATTCTTCAGGCGATTGGAGGCGGGGAAACTGTGAGTCACTTGCGTCAGCATCATTGCAGGCAAGGCGTCGACACATCGCAGGGAATTACAGCGTGCTTCGAGCTATGGAGCGTAGAGCACACCATGGGGGGCTCAACTTACCGCTTAGAGTACTGACGTAGGGGTCTCTTTGTATCATTCGGTCCTTCTTTGGTCGTGGGGATATCTGATGTCACTGCCCAAGCAGGTTGCCACTTTGCCTTCAATTGTTTTGCTCGCTTTCGGTCCGTAGCTTTGCTGCGCAGATCGTGGGTGGATTGAGTGGGTGTTGAGAGCATTGCCTTGTGGTAAGGAGAATGTATTGTGTCCAGCAGTGACGCGTCGGGAGGGAACTAGATCTGCTGTGATAGGTGGCCCGTCCAAGTGGTCGTGGTGACAGGAAGTCCGCGAGGATGTCAAGCGAAGATAGTAGAGAAGATGATGGACTAGGTTATCGGTAGAGTAGAGCGAGTATGTTGTCAGGATGACCGATGCAGATGACTCGGGACGTTTCACTTGAGCCTGGTCGACTTGGAGCCTTGGTAGGGAAGCCGCGAACAGCTGACCTTGGGTGAGAATGAGGTGGTGAGTGGTGAGTAAGCTAGAATGAGGTATGTGAGTAACAGCAAAAGGGATGTAATGTTCAATATGACTCTTGGATACGCAGTAAGCGATGGTGCCAGCGAGGGCGGTGTCACCTCTCGTCTCGTCCCGTCGTTTTGTTGATGTATAGCGATAGGCTTATCGATGAGGACTGTGAGGGCTGCTTTCCCATGGTACGATGTTGTGGGTACGAGTCATCAAAGTCTGGGGTCCCCAATGGCATGTGGTTCTGTATACAGCGGCAAGTCAAGTCGGATCAAGTTCACGAAACAGGAGTCTGCGAGCAGGCTGCAGAGCATTCATCCCTGGTGCGTAGTGGCTTTTGACCATAATGCCACAATCAGAGCAAGCGGCCGCTTGGTTCGCCGGGGTATGTTCAGCTGTACAGGAGATTCCGTCTGGCAAAGTAACCACCTACGGACACATTGCCAGACTACTCGGACGACCTGAGTGCCCTAGGTAAAGAACCAAAGTCTTGTCAGAATACCCTAGACTAAGCTGAGGTATGCGTTAAAAGACAGGTCGGTACAGTCTTGAAGCATTTGCCCAATGCTGGATCTGATCTGCCATATCATGGTGACAATGTCCCATGGCAAAGGGTAATCAATGCCAAGGGTACCATCTCGCCCAGGTACGGAGACTGATGATGCTGTATGTTTGTATTGTCTGACCTCGAAAAGAGCTGCTGGAGAGGCAGAGAATCAGGCAAATGCTTTGAGGGCTGAAGGCGTGGACGTTCGTGAAATTGAAGGACTTGGAGGATGGGCAATCAGTCTGAGCGAGTTTGGCTGGTTTCCTAAGGCTTTGTCTGAGGATTAAACCGGGCGCCACACCTTCACGCAAGCGCTGCCATGTGGACATGGTCAAGGCACAAAAGAAAGGCTGCGATGTAATGAACTGGCCGCAACTGTTGAATGGCATCTGACTCGGATTTCACGTGTGACGACCCTGTGATGATCGCAAAGTGTTTCAAGATTCAACATGAAACTCCGCCAACAACTTCTTTTCGGTACACTGAACATGACACTTACGGACTATCTAGCAAAGAACTACCTCACCGCGGACGCACCAGAAAAGAAGAGCAAGAAGAGGAAGAGGAAGGAAGTGGCACCACCTACAGGTGTACTCATAGCGGATGATACTGAGGACTGGAAAACACACAAGAACCTGGAGGATGAGGACGGGCCAACGCTAGGTAGATAGAATGAATGATACGCTGGAGAGCCTACTAATAATATATAGTATCCGGAAGATCGTCTGAGTTTCGCAAGACGAAGAAGGACAACTGGACCACAGTCGGCGCACCAGCACCAAGCAACGCAGATCAAGAAGCAGCTGACGCTATCATCGCTTCAACAGCTGCCGAGAACAAAAAACGCGCTGGAGATGATGACGACGACCCTCAGGTAGTTGACGCAAATGGAGAGTCTACAACGATGGAGTCAGGAGCACATGCTGGGTTACAGACAGCAGCGCAAGTCGATGCTCAAATGGCCAGGCGCAAAGCAGCAGAGCGCAAGAAATGGGAGAAAGATGTCGGTGGCGCTGGTAGTGCGGAGCAAGAGACGATATACCGTGATGCCAGTGGTCGAATAATCAATGTTGCCATGAAGCGGGCTGAAGCACGACAAAAGGCCGAGGAAGAAGAACGGGAGAAGGCCGAAGCTGAAGAGGCGCTGAAAGGCGATGTTCAGCGAGCGCAAAAAGACCAGCGGAGACGAGATCTGGCGGATGCGAAATCTCTATCGGTCGCGCGATACGCAGACGATAACGAGTTGAACGAAGAGCTGAAGGAGCAAGATCGCTGGAATGATCCTGCGGCACAATTCCTCACGAAAAAGACGGCGAAGAAGAGCGTATCTGGGAGACCTATATACCAGGGTTCTGCGCCGCCGAACCGATATAGCATACGTCCAGGACATCGATGGGATGGTGTCGACAGAGGCAATGGGTTTGAGAAGGAATACTTTGCGTCGCGAAATCGGAAGAAAGCAGTCAAAGACCTGCAATACCAATGGCAGCTTGATGAATAGAGTGCTCGGACAATGGACGGGCATGCATAACCATAATAGTATGATGTGCTTCGAGCATGTCCTCTTCGTCTTTTCTTGATAGTCGATACTCCAGATCCGCGAGCTGGCAGTCTAGCCGGCTCGAACCGTATTAGGTCGGATCTGCAACATCATTATCGTCATGAATCCGGAGAACAAGCTTTACTAAGGTTTTGCCCCACCCATCTCGTAGGAGCCGCTCTTCCGCATCCTCGCTTCTTCTACACAATCTACACTTCGTCTGAAGTCTGCCTTCATTAATCGTCCCACATTCCGAGCTGGATAATCAAGTCCATCCCATCACTCTGCAGACGACATATACCACTAATAGATAACGAGGTGCTCCCAATCGCGCCGCAACACCGTTCCTGGCACTGAGTCGCCGCCTTCAGCTTGCACCCGCTCGAACATCGCCACCTAACATCACTCTGCCAACGACGAACCCGCATCACGACAAGATGAGGATCTCTTTGTCACTGCTTTCGGTGGCAGCATTCGCGGCTTTGGTGTCGTCACAGTCCGCCTACCCTACGAATATCACAGTATATAACTCGACGAACACTTTCGACACGATATATCTTCTTTTTGACAATGCAGATGTCTACCTGAACGTCAACCCTTTGACGAGTTCCGCTATCAGCGTTCTACCGGTCAGTCCTTATGACATGGAAAATCCCTGTCGCGCCAACTCATGTGTTTTGTACCACTAGCACTCTGCGCAAACCATGCAAGCACTCGAAGGCAGTCTTTACCTGACCGATTCAACACAATCAAATAAATTCAATGCTCAAACAGTCGCGTTCACAAGCTGCGATCCTCAAGATTATCCAGGCGAGCTTGGAGTCGCCAGCGTCATCCAAAATGCGATCACTACAAACATTACGGCCATGATCTTCTACAGTAGCACGTCAGAAAACTGTAATATTACAGGTTTTCCAAGCGGTTTCCAATCCATATATACTATGACAAACACCACTGCGACTGGTCAGGTCTACGATTATCTGAAGAGTGTGGGAAATGGAGAAAACTCTGCCACACAAGCAGCTATCATCACCGAGAACGCATTCCAAGTTTACCAGAACCAGAGCCAATATGGAACATATTCTGGCGCCGGCATCTCAATCCATGGCCAAAAGACCACAGCTATCGCCATGATTGCGTTATATGCTATCACTGGTATAATCACCATTCTATTTCTGGTAATCATTGTTACTGGAGCCATTCGGGCGCACAACCATCCAGAAAGATACGGACCACGCAACATCATCGGACGTGCTCGCCAAAGTAGAGCAAAGGGCTTGGCTCGTGCTATGCTGGACACTATTCCTATCGTCAAGTTTGGAGAGCCCCTGCCTGCCAAGCACGGAGACGTGGAACTGACAGAGAATGAGGCTGAAGAAGGAAGAGCGACGCCGCATCAGAATGCCGCAGCAGTGGCAGAAGGACGGGGACCACACGAGGGTGGGAAGACTACTGGAAACGAACATGAACTCGCGGTAGCCACGCCGATGTCCGAAGCAGGCACTGCGGCAGAGGGTGCACCAGTACCGATTGCTGCAAATGCTGAAGAAGACGACCAAATGTGTTCCATCTGCACGGACAACTTCACCAAGGGCGAGGACATTCGGGTTCTGCCTTGCAACCACATGTTCCATCCTGCTTGTGTCGATCCTTGGCTACTCGATGTATCTGGAACATGTCCACTGTGCCGAATCAATCTTAACCCAACACAGACACAGACTACCGACGCGGCACCTCCAGTTGAAGGTGGCGAGACTTCGACTGCCGGCGGTTCGGGTCTTGCACCTCCACTAGATCCTACGTCAAACCCAGGTCGTCACGCTGGTCTTTGGAGAGCGCTTTTCGGCGAACACGCTGGGCCGGCCAGTACTATACCAGTGCAGAGGGCTAGCCCGCAGGATACGGTTGCTGCTCTACGCCGATATCGTGAATCGAACAGAACCACGACCGACCCGTCAACGAGGCAGCATGACGAGCAGCGAAGAAGGAGATTCTTCTCGCGGAGAAACAGGGCGGGTGCAGCGAGGACGGCTTGAAGCGTAAGAAAACATTCTTATTGCAGATGGTGCATGGGGGTCGCGCGATATCATGATTTACGACTGGGTCTTGTATAGTTTGATGCTTCAGGATTAGCATATTGTAGTAGTGATTAGTATTGAATAAACTCAATACACATTCCAAGTGAACTCGACTTGCGACGCGAACGGCGAATCTCCATCCGCAAGAGATCGGCGTGAGCTTCGTGGTCCAATCACAGACGAGCAGATTCGGATGACCAGAAATCCACTTTTCAGGCTTGGCATCCAGAGACATTAGAGACATATAATCTTCTTGCTTCGTCTATCTTCTTCACTTCCTTCCTTCCAGCTCAGATTCAGATTCAGATTCATCTAAAGCCTCTCTGACATCCACAAGATCAACCATTCTCTCCACAACACACCAACAACCAAACTTCTTATATTACCATGTCTTCCACTTCCACCAAGCCATCCACTTGCTGCGGCCGCTCAGGCGAGGGCTGCGTCTGCGCGTCAGAAGCTCGTTGCAGCTGTGGGCGTCAAGGTGCCGGCCAGTGCAACTGCGAGCAGGCCGCTACTGAAAATGCTGCCATCACTTCGGCGTGCCCATGTGGTGAGTGCTTCAAATCTTTACGTGTCCATGATCATCTACGTCTCGTCTCATCTGAGCTTTCTCGTCCCATCTCCCACACGTTCCACAGAATAACGCACTTGCTTGCCCACATGTCCACCAATCCTGTGCACAGTTATACTCACCACACTGATCGCTGATTCTTCTTCCCGTCTAGGTCAACGCTCAGCTGGACACTGCACCTGCGGCCGATCTACAGAGAGTACCAACAGCGGAGGAAAGAAGTGTAGTTGCGGGCAGCGCGATGCCGGTATGTCTATTTTTCCCTCAATGTCGGCGACCGTGGAGCACGAAGTCGACCCAGAATGAGGTATTAAACAGTAACTAATGTACTGAAGGAAAATGCGATTGTGGTGGAAGCAAAGCCCCTGCTGACGCACCGGAGAACGAGATTGACTTCACCACCAAGAAATAGAGTGGTGTATGTTGCATGGATGAGTAGGTGCTGAACGGTATGGAGAGCATGAGCATGATGATGACGATTGGCATGGTGGCGTTGAGCATGTAACAGCATAGGAATGGAGTCACTGGCGTTCTGAGGTCGACACATATGAGACGTTCTGTAGCATGCAAATTGACCCGTTTGACTGCGTCTCATGCAATTGTGTACTATGTCCATGTTGATGTCGGCTGAAGAGTGCCCTGATGCTTTCGTCAAGTGCAATCTAATTCTGGACATCAATCTCAATCGAAATCCATTCTACGACTGTCCCATATTCACCACCTTCGTCGCTGATG
>Ga0268250_10000888_pt1 | contig 13440 bp, 10 predicted proteins | sample AgamicAsSfe_FD_200448 | JGI IMG/M metagenome (GOLD analysis project Ga0268250, IMG submission 200448) | Agave microbial communities from Guanajuato, Mexico - As.Sf.e (v2) (version 2) | ecosystem: Host-associated > Plants > Phyllosphere > Phylloplane/Leaf | place: Guanajuato, Mexico | collected... | reverse complement strand
CAGAGGAATAATGGCAACGGCATTGAGAGCGAAGACAACCGAGGGGTTGACATTAAGGGCCTTGGCGATGATACCAGCAGGGACAGCGACGAGGAGGAGATTGATCCAGCTGTGGGTGAGGGCATCGTAGGTATGGCGAAAGAACCTGACAGATCCAGCCTTGGCTCTCTTGGGTATGGATGGTTTAGGAGCGGGCACATTGGGAGTGCCGTCTCCACCTCCTAGGGTGGATTTGTTCGGTGATGCATACTCCGACTTGACATGTTCAGGAGGAGGGGCTGGTCCAGGCAGAGCAGGCAATGTCTTGTCTGCGGTAGTGTTGAAGGTGATGTTGTCATGGTGACTTGTGTTGAAGTTGTTGACATGGTTTGTACCATTTGTAGGGCTCGTAGAGGGTCCAGCCTTCTCCGCGTCCGGCAGATCTCGGGTCGTGGTAGGTAGAATAGGGCTGTCACTTTGCTGTGGCGTCTTGTTGTTGTTGTGCTTGGAGCGGTCAGAGGCGTGGTGCTTCGCCCATGAACGGATACGGTCTAATAAAGAAGGGTCAGAAGGTTCTCCCATCGGCGTATAATCCACAAGGATGATTGAAAGTGAAGTAAAGGAGGAAAGCAAAGTAGCAGAGAGAGTGGCTAGGCAGCTGGCAAGGCATAGATAACCATCATTCACTCAGGAATACCAAGGCACTAGCAGCCACCGGCGCGCGGCTTCCGATCCGGGGATGGATCATAGCAGCTCGCGACTCATCATCGCGTGCCGCAGTTTGAGACTTTGTAACTTACGCATTTCGTGTTTGAGAACACCTTCTGCTTTGGAGCGTATCTGTGGTTGTCGATGTAATGTTGATGCTATCCAATGGATGATAAAATTCCTGCTGAAGCCGTCAAAAAAGGCCTCCCTTTGCGTGTCGGTTAAAGTGTCAAGGAGGCACATTGCTTTGGCCACAGCCACAGTAATCACGTATGCCAAGCGTTTGATCAACATCTTGGAGAGTGCTTGGTCTGGAAGCCCGTAGCACGTTCCTACGGCAAGCATTTAACGTGTCGAGATGCAAGACTCAACAAGCAAGCATTCACTCACTTCTTGGCCACATCTACATTCACTTCTACTTGCATGCCGTAGCTTCTTATTCGTCACTTGAGGACCAGAAGGATCAGGTCGTAGTCCAACTCAATGCCGTAGCTCTGGGTCTCCGTAACATGTCTACGCTGTACGCTGCTCCTTGCATCCGGGGCGAGATTGCGCCAAAGCTGTGGCGCAGTAGCACCGTCTCCTACGCACCTGATCATTCTTAGCACCTTACGCCCGAGTTGTATCTGTCATACATCGGCTCTATTATTGTACGCTCTAGTGAGTGCTATGGGTAGCCAGATGCTTCTATGCCACGCTCCTCATCTCTCGTCATTTCGTTGCATCTGTGGCGTAGTAGCAGCGTAATTGAGTCACCGCAGATTCAAGTTCGCAACAACACCAAATTGAGGTGGTCCACTGTGGCTTGCTGCAACCGCTGATCTATCAATAACGACAATCTGATTGCCTGATAACAAGAGTAGCTATGAGAATGCATAATGTTCTCGAGAGCTGGATCGTATCCACTGAGATACCTAACATCATCGGCTCTCTGTGGACTCGTCTGCTTTCTAGATCCTATGAAAAGGCACAGTGACTTCTAGACCGGAGATGTTTCCAGAGAGAATCAAGAGTTGGTCGCGTCTTGATGGATACTATTCTCTTTCTCAAAGCTATTGTACATTTTCACAGCTACAGTACATGTATCGTGCGTGCCCAAGGAGAAGCTCTATTCTGTCAGGTTTCTTTGGATGTGACCCTGAATGCGATATTATTATGCATTTCTATAGATGTCGAATTATCCTGTGTCGCGCCCAAGGAGAACCACATGCTCTTTCTTTCCTCCCCGGGTGTAAAGATGTCCACGCAGGTACCTATGAAAGTGCATAGTCCCTTTCGTGAGTCTGAACCGTCCACTGAGAGTCGCACTATTGTTGCCATTTCCACGGATCTGTCTACCATCTAGAAACAACTGTGCATTTCCATAGCTTCACTTTAGTGTATGTGTGGTTGTGAGAATGTGCGGGAATCACAGACTCTAGTATACGCAAAGAATCTAGCCATCGAGTCACTCGTTGAGTGAAGTCTCAAACGAATCCAGTTGAGCATACGAACGAAGATGCGACTTTTGGATCACCGCCAACGAAACGCTGAACAAGCGGGTACTGACACAGCTCTCTGACGGTTTCTTCTCCATGCTGGCCGAAAGCTCTAAGGGTGTCAGGAGCAATGCCCTCCTCTACCCACCTGACCAGATCCTTATGAGCATCGGGCACAGGACCAGCTCCTCCCGCGCAGTGTGCAACGCCAGGAGCCTCAAAATATCTGTAGAAGTCTGATACATTCGAGGTCGCAGCAAGCACTTGATCGTAGTAATGTGAGGTGCCATTAGGTGGGATGCGATCATCAGCAAGACCATGCCATGTAATCATCTTGCCGCCTGCATCGCGAAACTCGGATAGATCGGGCCAGTGTGTGCCCATGATTGAATCGTAGTCTCTCTGTGAGGCCTTGAGGACGGAGAAGAACTCTGCGTCTGACATCTTTGTCGTGTCGTATGCTGGATCCTTCTTGACAAAAAGACTGATCCATTCTTCGGGAATAGTCTTGCCTCTTGTACTGCCGTTACCGACTACGTAGGTATCTTTAGCTGAGCGGAGAAGAGCATCATGATTAACACCGAACCAAGAGGCTTTGCCATCGGCATCAATGGGTCCACTCCATGCTGCTTGAGCTATCGTAGCGCCCGCAGAGGTGAGTTCCTTGACGTTGTCGCAGTTGATTCTCTTGCCAACAACAGAGTGTGGGTCGAATTGACACAAACCAGGTGCTCCAATGATGCCGTCGGTCAGTCCATCAAGGCCATCGCACGCCTCCATGGCAGCAGCTCTAAAGGCCATGAGTTCGCAAGTTGATGGGTACGCGTTTATCTGGTTCATGCGTTGCTGAGCCCAGAAAACAGATGTCACAAAAGTAGGCCAGTCAACAGCAGGCGCAGCCGCAAGGATACCATCGAGAAGACCAGGAGAGCGCTGTGCAAGCATAAGACCTTGTCTACCTCCCGTCGAGCATCCATTCCAATAGGAATACTTTGGTGCAGTATCATAGAAAGATGTCGTGATGGCTTTGCCAATGAGAACCATATCGTCAAGCGCTCGGTATGCAAAGTCTTGTAACAGATTCCAATTCACATTTCCTGGACTTGTTAATGCCCAGGACGCCGCAGAGCGTTCCACTCCATGACCGCCATCAGTACTGGCAGCAGCATAGCCCGATTTGATCTGAGGGCTCAAATATGGGTGACCAGTGATCCAGCCTCCGCCTCCGACAGCCATAAACCTGCCATTCCATTCTTCGAGGGGAAGCCAAACCGTGACATGTATTGTGTCGTGTTGTCCGGGATGAGTGTAAGTGACGGTGACATTACAGAAGTTCAAGTCGCCCGTTGATTCGCTCTTTGCAAACGTCTCTTCAACTCCGCTCGAGTACAAGTTGACCTTGCGGGCAGAAATATCGATGATCTTAGCTCCAAAGATGTCGGGCTTCGCGAGAACTGTCGCCGAACATCGACTCGAAAGGGGCTGGAGACTAGATGGATTCAGAGGCGCTTGAAGCAAAGCGAGCGTACGACCGATGAAGGACTTCATGGTGTATCGACCCTGTAGAGCGAGTCCAGGAACTATGGGCACGAATTGCTGAGGTTGAGGGGGATGTCGAGGTGCGGAGTCGTACGAGGTTTGCAGGAACGCCCTGCCACATCCAATCTATTTTCCACAATCACGTCAGAAACTGGCGGACGTACACAACTCATGGAGGAAGTCAAAATTATAGAAACTCGTGATAGCATTACAATCGGCCTACACCTGCAATGGGCGATGAACTATGAGCTCTCAATGAACAGAAGGCATCCATAGATGTTGTACAAATGCATGTTCGCATGCAGACTAAGGGTCGCTGAAAATGTATATCAGAAATGGAATCCTCATAAAAACAACTCTATGCCTTAATGCTATTCATGTGCTCAAGATCGAAGGTGCAAGAGATTTCACCATGATGGTCTTGAGATACGCGAGGTCCCTCGCGGGTGTAACGCGAGAGCTCGGAAGTGGGTGGAGATCCGGTGGTGCAGGTGCGAGCCCTCGGCATCGACTGCCGTGGACCACGCATGGCATTCCGCTTGTTACACCGTTTCACAAGACATCGTTCGACCTTAATTGTCTATACCATTGATCAATTGTTTCGTTTCGATACTGATAACAGTCATGGTTTAATGGTCCAATCATGGCAGCCAAGACAGCTGAGGAATGACGAATCGGGCGGACGCCAAAAGCAACGAGAAAACGTCCACATGATGGATCGTAAAGACCAGCTCCCAAGCTCCCCTGAATTGTAGAAACTCCATTTTGTCTTCTTGTCCGAGTGTTCTGAAGCTTTGTGATCTATCTGTATACATCAATATCTTGTTTGCACACATGACTATCTCACACCTTGCTTCTGACTCTCTGGTCAGCCTTCCCTCGGAGGTGCTATTGAGCATCTTTGGAGCTCAAGATAGCTTCAGGGACATGTCTTCGTTGTTCAGAACATGCAAGAGTCTCTACGCTCTTTGGCAAACTCACACTTCATCCATGAGCAAGTCTCTGCTCATCCACCAGACCCCTTGCTACGAGGAGGTGATACCCCTCGCAGCAGCCTATGAAGCAGCGAAGCTCACCACTAAACTTCGATACAAAGTTGTGCTCGTGGATACACTTCAAGGGGGGAAGCTCGAACGAACATTAAACAGCATTTCTCTATGCCGACAAATCTCAGGACAAGCCAGATATCTATGCGACATTATCGAAAGCCGCTATGTCCAACAAAAATACAACTGCCATGATGCGAGATGTCGAGCCCGTCCATCAAAACTGCCACAACAAGAAAGAGACGATGTCACCCGAGCACACCATTTCATCAAGTTGTATACAATCACATATGCCAACAAACAGCTGGCAGGACTACATGACGCCTGCAAGATCAAACTGGAAGCAATGAGTAATGCGGACAAGCACTTCTTGTTCCAGCTCTCGAAGATTATGCATGATTATGCTTTGCCTTGGGATAAGATGAGATTGGATCTGTGCTCGTACTCGCTGCCTCCTGTTGCCGTTAAGGACGACATCGGTTGTAAGGTTACTTGGTCGGACAAGTTTACGGCACTTCAGGGGGCTACACGTGTGCAAGTCGAGACTTGTGGGGACTGTATTTATGACGATACAGCACGGTTTAGCAGGATTGGCCAGTAGGAGGAGAGTTAAAGAGTTCGCTTGCGAAATCAGGTTCTTGATCTTTCCCGTGTGCTCAAGTTTGTAACTCGAGGTCCTAAATCTCTCTCTTCCACGAAGTTAAATAGCGCGATGCTCGCCATAGAAAGGCGCAGTGATCTTGGGATTAGGTATTTATCTCAAAAAGACCTTGAAATACACCGGATCTCGATGGACGATTCATATCTACCTAATGAATTGTGCATTCTTTTAGCCAGATAGGGGGGACAAAAAAGCAAGTGATTCTCCTCGGGCACTTGTGCGTTGGAAAACGTTCTCATTGATGTTAGAGAGCTCTCCTGTGTAGGAGATTCTTTTGATTCATTTGTGTGTCTATAATTGACTTTCTTAAGCATTTCTCATTCCACTGATACCAGATCGCGAAAAGCCACCCCATGGATCCTGGGCAAAGAAACATCCTGCCCGCGACTGTACAAAAGAGAGAGGAGCGCATTTCAGCATATATTCCTCTATCGGAAGATCATGGCCTCTCTGGCAGGACCGGTACCGATCCACTTGACGCCGACACCGGTGAACTTCTCGATAAACTCGATGTATTTTCTGGCGTTCTCGGGGAGAGCTTCGTATGAGTTGATGTTTGTGCTGTTGGTCTTCCAACCAGGCAGGGTCTCGTAGATGGGCTCAACCTTAGAGAGAGCATCGATAGTGCCAGGGAAAGAAGGAACCTCCTTGCCGTCGACCTTGTAACCGACGGCAACCTTGATCTCGTCAAAGTCGTCGAGGATATCCAGCTTGGTCAGGTTGAACGAGGTGTAATGGTTGATGGCGGCCGAGTACTTGAGGAGAACAAGGTCGAGCCATCCACAGCGACGACGGCGGCCAGTGGTGACACCGACCTCACGGCCGATAGTCTGGAGCTTGTCACCGATCTCGTTGATCTGCTCGGTGGGGAAAGGACCACCACCGACTCTGGTCTGGTAAGCCTTGACGACACCAATGACCTCCTTCAGCTTGAAGGGAGAGAGGGCAAGACCGGTGAAGACACCACCAATGCCAGTGTTTGAGGAGGTGACCATGGGGTAGGTACCCCAGTCAATGTCGAGAAGCAGAGCGTTGGCTCCCTCAACGAGCATGGGGGTGTTTGTAGCCTCGGCCTGCTGAATCATGGGAACCTGATCAATGACATACTCGGCAAGCTTAGGGCGCCATTCGTCGTATTCCTTGATCTCAGCCTCGACATCGTACTTCAACAGATCGCCGTAGCGCTTCTGGAAGGCGGCAGCCATGGTTCTCAGTTTCTTGTCCATGAGTTCCTTGTCGAAGATCTCGCCAATTCTGATACCAGAGCGAGCGGCCTTGGTCTGGTAGCACGGGCCGATGCCCTTCTTGGTGGTGCCGACGGCGCCTCTGCCGAGCTCAATCTCCTCGAGACCATCGACGAGCGAGTGAAGCTTGAAAAGGGCGTGGGCGCGATCACTGATGAAGATGCGGTCCTTGTATTCGAGGTCGTGCTTCTCGAGCTGCTCGAGCTCGTGGAAGAACTGAGGGACGCTGACGACCGTTCCGGAGCCAACGAGGTTGACAGTCTCGGGGTTGACCAGACCGGAGGGGAGGATGTGGAAGTCGTAGGTGACGCCATTGACGACGATGGTGTGGCCAGCGTTGTGGCCACCGGCAGAGCGAGCGGTGATCTTGAACTTCTCAGACAGGAGGTCGACGAGCTTGCCCTTGCCTAGACGTTGGTCAGAGGAGCTCTGGTTGAGCGCGGCGCGGTCTGAGTCACAAACATACCCTCGTCGCCAAACTGCGAGCCGAGTACTACGGTTGTAGACATGACGTTTGCTGTGTGATTGAATTCGTCCAATTGGTATTGAACGGAACTGGACAGTGAAGGCCAATTACACTCGAAAGCACAAAGCGGGCGGTGACTCTTTAAATATTGTGCGGGTTGCGATTGCGACTGGGTCCGATGGCGGGGCGAAAGCCAAGGCCCCACGTCTGTTGAGCGCCAGTTACGCGTTTTCATTGGACCTCTCTTCCAATCCAAGCTCTCACAGAAGCACAGAGTGCAGTGCTCGCTATAGAAATGCACAATAGTTTGTAAATCGAGAGTGTGACCAAAGAGAGCCCAGAACATAGCGCATCTCCTTGGACACTGTTTTGCTTGTCGAAAGTGCTGCGCATCTTTGCAGCTACATGTGTTACGGACTATTGCATATGGGGAGAGGCTCTATGACCAAGTGCTGAGGATGATTTTTCCGCTCGTGCTAAGGTCTGTGTCTCATCTCCTTCTACAAAGATGTAGGGGCTGTAAGAAGGCACAGTGATCTCTGGATCAGAGATATATCCAAAGGGAGCCCCGGAAACGCCGCATCTCAATGGACACGATCCCGTCTTCGAGAACACTGTGCATTCTTATAGCTGAACGCGTTACACACCCTCGCACATGGAGAGAATGCTCCGTTCACTCGCATTCTGGATTCGGCCTGATCGCTCAGCAAATGGCACTATAACAACGGAAAGATAATGGGACCACAATCATGCTTGTTGTTTCGTCTCCTCAGGCTATGATTTAGTAAACAGTAAAGCAAAATGTAGTGATAGGCAAAAGGAAGTGTCAGGGTTCCCCAGAGATGTGTTGGGCAGATTGCCGAGGGAGTCCCACGACAGGAGCTCACCTGTCAATCGCGAACTCAACTCGCCTGCTCATCCAAACCGCTGCGGCAATCATCAACCAATCTACACTCGATCGCGAATAGCCGTCCGCATCTCATTCCAACCATTCCACGTCCTCAAGACCAACTCAGTCGCACATCGATACAGCGCACCCGCGACCATCATGGCACCCATCACAACAGCATCAGACGAGAGCAACCACATGGCGCTCCTCGACAAGCTCGACATGCAGAAGATCCACAAGCCGTTCCGCAATCCACGATGGAAGCCTGCTCAGCGTCGCAACAAGACAGTCAAGCAGATTGTCTCCGAAGCTCAGCGCAAGGAGCAGCAACTGCTGCAGCAATCCGTCCAGGCCACGCGCAACAACAGTGCTGCCGGCACTCCTCAACCAGAAGCTGCTGCGCCTGATCCGCTGCCTACGCAACCCATCGTTACCCCGAGCTACACCTACACGTCCATCCAGGCTGCGCCGTCCTTCAAGCCCAAGCAGAAGTACTGCGACATCACCGGCCTGCCCGCCCCATACAGCGACCCCAAGACGGGCCTGCGCTACCACAACATCGAGGTCTACTCGGTCATCAAGACATTGAGCACCACTCAGGTCCAGGAATATCTGGCTGCAAGAGGCGCACACACTATCCTCAAGTGATTGGAACATTTGCAAAAGACACGACTTTTATTCGTCTACATCATGGCACAGCTTCTATTCTTCTACATCAAGGCCCAGCTATGAGCTTCAGGGGCAGCGACATACGTGTGTTGCATGTCAGTCCAACCAAGTCAAGCTCACTCCACCCACACCGACCCTTTCGAATCGGCGCTCAAGAGTGCGCTCCGGCTTATTTGCGAACGACGGCATCAAAAAGACACCTTTACTCTTCGCCTTTGCAGATACCGCGAATCTATTTCTCTGACGAGAGATACACAGTTGCAGCTAGCTGTTGCTAAACTGCTGCATGGCGAGCGTACAAGAGAAGGAGAAAACACGTATACTTTACCTTTGCTGGTCGCGCAACCACATTCTTATGATTGGCAAGCAGTTCAAGTGTCTCTCCGTCTCGATACGCGCGAGGTTTCGAGAAAGTCGCGACGCTGATATCGAAGAGCAAAGATCCGAAGCGCAAACAATAAGCGAGCGCTTTTGCAAAATCTTTGGGACTGCTCAGACTACCGACGTTCTTCCACTGAATAGGTGGGACCATGACGCTCGTTCATTAGTGACCGGTCGAATCACTAGGATATAATAGCTACTGAATTGTTCAACATCTATTCTTCTTACATCTGAGTATTTCTCCTCTTTGAAAACCTACTCACGCGCATCACTTGTTCACCTTACTGCATCATGTCCAAAAAGTTTCTAGCTACTCCCAAACCAGCTCCCGAGCTTGCCATACCGCAATCTGACAAGTTCGTCAAGGTGTCGATCATTGACAGGTATGAACACAATCACCAATACCCTCATGTGTGCGAAATTATGTCACGAGTAGCTATCACAATGCCCAATTCTTTCCATGTGGTAGACGAGTCCGCAGAGAGCCGATGATATCATGACTCTCAATGGATGCTTCCCCTTCACTCAGAACACTGTGCATTTCTCTAGCTGCTCGCGCGACGTATCTTTGCACGTGGAGAGGTTGTTTTTGGAATCACAATCTGACGCAGTACCCAGCACATCCTATGTCGATCTGCCAATTGGACTATTCTTAAAGCCTACTTACAAGGGCCACGATTCATTAGCCGGACCAACCTTCTCCTTCCTCATTGAACACGACTCTGGCAAGCGCATCCTGTTTGACCTAGGAATCCGCAAGGATGCCGACAACATGGCTCCATCGATTGTGCACTCCATCAAGTCGAAAGGCTGGACTGTAGGGGCTGAGAAGAACACGGCCGATATCCTGCAAGAAGCCGGCTTCGATATTCAAGGCGGTGCCATTGACGGCGTAATCTACAGTCATCATCACTTCGATCACGTCGGAGACATGACGACTTTCCCGGCATCTACCCAGCTAATCGTCGGTCCTGGTTTCAAGAAAGCTCACCTTCCAGCATATCCCATCAACAAAGAATCGCCTAATCTGCAGAGCGATTTCGAGGGCCGTGAGGTTCGGGAAGTCGATATTGTACATGAGGGAGCAGGTCTGAGGATCGGTCGCTTTGATGCTTATGACTATTTTGGAGATGGCTCGTTTTACCTCTTGGATACACCCGGTCACGCGGTTGGACACATGTGTGGTTTGGCTCGGACATCTGCACCTTCGGATGCAGCAGCCACTTTTGTTCTAATGGGAGGTGATGCTTGTCATCATGCTGGAGAGTTCAGACCTTCGGCATACCAGCCTCTGCCCACAGAGATTGATCCTTCGCCAGAGTCACTACCTCAGCCGATTTGTCCCGGTCACCTTCTGCAGGATGTACACTGCAACAAAAGCGCAAACGAGCCTTTCTACGAAGTCACAGAGGCATTCTGCCATGATTTGAAGCAGTGCCACTCTACCGTCGAGGGCATGTCGGAGTTTGACGCTTCAGATGATGTTCTCGTCATTATAGCGCATGATGCAAGTTTGTTGGGAGCTCTTGACTTTTTCCCCGACTCGTTGAATAGTTGGCGAGAGAAGGATTTGGATGCAAAATCGAGATGGAGATTCTTGGGCGACTTTAGCGAGGCTGTAAGCAGATAGTAGAATCTCCTCCGTGTGGAAGAAAATGGTAATGCAATAGCTGTCAAAATACGGCAATGTTTTGGAGAACTGGATAGAGTGTTCTCACGCTCTTATTGGACACGTTACTAATCTCGAAGTCGCTGTGCCTTTCTATAGCGAGTATTGCGCTCTATAGCTTCGTGAGAGAGATGAGTGTGGGTAAGAATTACAAACTTCAGCACATGGATTGACCATTGTAGATATTTCAAACTCGATTAGTGATCAAACATTAAGCTGAAACGATAGTCGTCCAACTACCGAAAAAGAATGAAGTAATATCAAACCGAACAGCAAAGCCGAAAGCAACCAGGCCTGAGCCAAATCCTATAGCATCCCATGAATCCATGCAACCAGTGCCACAACGCCACTCAGAGTCTTCCATGTCTGGCTTTAAAGATAGAAACCTTGTCATCGTAATAAAGAATCTCCCGCAGTCTCAATGTTGGTAACTCCTTTTCGTCCGCAGAAGAGTCGAGGTCGCTATCCTCGTACGAGTCGCTCATGTCTGAGTCCGTACCCTCGCTGTCATCATCGTCATCGTTGTCGGCGTCTGAGCCATCTTCGTCTGCTGAGCCTTCATCATCATCATCTTCTTCCTCACTTGCATAGTCATCTCCGATACCACGTCCATCGCGATTTGTGTTTCCAGAGCCTGGCTTTTGTTCGAGTACTTCGAAGCACTTTTTCATGATCCCAACGTAGCAGATCTCCAGCTCTGGGCGGAGAGCCACGATATCCACGACCTGAAGGGCGTATTCCCGGGCATCAAATCCTTGACTGTAGTTAACAAGGTAAGGTACGTAGAGTGATCGAAGTTTTGGCAGACTCGGAAGGTGCTGTAAGAAGAAGTGCTGACAAAACAATTAGTGTTGATAGCGTAGAAACTCGTCTTGATCAAACATACCCAGTCACGCGAATCCAGCGCGGCTCCGAGCTCTTTCAGACAAGGCATCTTGCCCAAGAACTTGATCATCTCACGATTGAACATCCACTGTCGCCAGATTACGCTAGCTCCTGGTAAGTTTTCGCTTCCTCTCTCGCCACTGTCTACCAACAGCTTCCTCAGGCTGGTCCGATGTCTACGTATCACACCGTTGAAGATGGCATCCAGTGAAACACTCGTGGGATCAGATGAGCTGTGTAAGAAGAAAACTGACTCCAAGCTGTTGGGTCGAAGTGTTTCCTTGATGAAAGAGATCAAAGAATGCGATACTGTGTCTGTGTGTATGTGCTTCAGGTTCAGCTTGAATGTCTTGTCCGAGCTTGAGAGTTTGCGCGTAGGTTGCAAGATATGTCCTGTTGTTCCAGAAACGTATCTTTGCTTGGTAGGAGACGGATCAGATGGGAACTGGCGACGCAAAGCTTTCCACAGACGTTCATGATTTAGGCAGCGGAGCAATGTAAGAGTGGTCAAGACACTCCAATCAATCACGTTGAGCATGATCGGAACCGACAACTGCACATCTTCGAGCTCGAATATCTCTAACGAGAGTTTCTGTGATAGTGATGGTTGTTTTCCTTCTTCGATAGAAGACTTGTGGTGTGTGTCTGCAGCATCTCTGACGCGGACCGGTAGCGTAGTTTGTGTGTGCTCCGTGGCAGGACTCAAGTTTCCTGGAGGAGTCGAGTTGGGCGACGAAGCTTTGGGGGTGGCTTGTACATGCTCAATAATGGTACTCGTTTCGTCGTCCACGTCGTCTTCTGAGGATGTTGTGCTCGTCGTGCTTGGTGCCACTGATTCGGAGTCTGGAGAGTCGATATTGGCAGCTGCAGCAGATGATGTATTCGACAAGCTCGATACACCGTTGAGAACGCCATTTACTTGTGAGGTGCCGATCGTCGCATTGGACCTTCGCCTGAGCCGATTCCGTCGTCCGGTCTGGGGCTCAGCGGATCGTAAATCGTAGATCATGCCTGTCAGTATACCAAGAATACCACCGAGGCGCTTTTCGCCAATCGTTATGCAAGACATGACCGGGTTGGCTTGATCGACCTGCTCAACATCATCACCTTCCCAAACAAAGTTGAACTCTTTGTGTTTGGCAAGGCTTGCGATTCCGATGCGCAACTCGCGCAATTTGTCGACTGAGCGATGGATCAGGACACTTAGCTCGTCAAGGTACTGAACCTCATCGATATCAAGCACGCTGAGGCTCTTTAGTGCGGGCAAGATAGAGAATGATGGGTTCTCGACATGGTTTATAGCACTCAAGGGGGGATTCGGATTGCCTGCTCGATCTCGGGTATGAACGGGAGGGCTATGGGGATCAGCATAGTTGTCGTGCCAGCGAACAGCAACTCGCTCCAGGCGGCATGGTCTGTTGTCCTCGTGGTCGCCTAACGAAGAGAGAGAATCCCAGACGGCACTTAGTACGCCAGTGGGCATGTCCCATGTGAAAGACTCGAGACTTCGCATCCGAGCGATAGCTAGCGCGACCAGCGTACCGAGCATTTTGCCAGCCTCTTTAGTGATAAGGTCTGTAAAGACAATGTTAGCACACTTCTCGCAGCACTACAGCTCGAGCTTGAGGATTCGCACAGTAATAGACAGTGGCTTGACCCAAGGTCGAAAGAGTTGATTGCGAGTAGATGACCGAAAGCATGAAAAGTGCACTTACAGTCTGAGCACCAATCCGGCGGTCCATTGCCTAGCGAGAACTTCTTGGTGAAGGAAGCGAAGTGGTTACCACGACGTCGTTTGACCCTTTGCTCCATAGACTGGTTACGAC
>Ga0268250_10000887_pt1 | contig 13441 bp, 11 predicted proteins | sample AgamicAsSfe_FD_200448 | JGI IMG/M metagenome (GOLD analysis project Ga0268250, IMG submission 200448) | Agave microbial communities from Guanajuato, Mexico - As.Sf.e (v2) (version 2) | ecosystem: Host-associated > Plants > Phyllosphere > Phylloplane/Leaf | place: Guanajuato, Mexico | collected... | reverse complement strand
TTCAGTCTTGACTTGTTCATCCTCTAACTCCTCATCCTCAAGACTTTGCTTCAAACTTCTGGAAGCTTTGCGGGGTATTTCACGCTACATTCCGATAATTCCGAACGTTGATAGCAACGCAACAAGAACATCACAATGGTCATTACAATCACAGGTGCTGAGACGAGGGATGTGCGGTTTCCGGTACGTTTTATCATGGATCAAAATTTGAAGACAGAGCTGACTTCTCTGGACTAGACATCCCTTGACAAGACTGGTTCCGATGCTATGAACGCAGCGGGAGACTACTCTTCGGCATACTGTATCTTACATACAGACTCTGAGTTCAAGGGTCATGGCATGGTAAGTTCAAATTCTGTCTGATTTCATACAAAAAAGGAAAGACATGAGTTCACAAGGTGATGAATACCTTGTAACATCGCTTTCCTGTCATACCTCTATCTTGACGCTTTGGGCGAAGCATTCTGTTCACAGCAGATTACCTCAAGTTCTATTCCGATTCGATGACAATCCGGTTCCAATCCGCTTACATTTTCTAGACCTTCACAATTGGTCGTGGTAACGAGATCGTATGCACTGCCATCGCCTATCTCGCGGACCGCATCAAGGGCCACACACTTGACTCCCTTGTCGCCAACTGGGGAAAGACATGGCGTCACCTAGTGAACGACTCTCAACTCCGCTGGATCGGACCAGAGAAGGGTGTTATCCATCTCGCTCTTGGTGCTGTTGTAAACGCCATCTGGGATCTGTGGGCAAAGTCGCTCGGCAAGCCTGTATGGCGTATCGTAGCAGACATGACACCACAGCAGATTGTTGATTTGATCGACTTCCGTTATATAACCGACGCTATCACTCCTGAGGAGGCGCTGGAGATCCTCACCAAATCTGAAGCTGGTAAGAAAGAGCGACTCGAAGAAGCTCTTAACAGCCAAGCCGTTCCCGCATACACAACCTCTGCAGGTTGGTTAGGCTATGGAGAGGACAAGATGCGTGGCCTTCTCAAGGAGACACTGGAGAAGGGATACAAGCACTTCAAGCTCAAGGTTGGAAGCGACATTGCGCAAGATAAGCAGCGCCTTAGCATCGCACGAGAGATTATCGGTTTCGACAAGGGCAATGTGCTCATGGTCGATGCGAACCAAGTATGGAGCGTACCAGAGGCAATCGAGTACATGAAGGCGTTGAAGGAGTTCAAGCCGTGGTTCATCGAGGAGCCTACCAGCCCTGACGATGGTATGCATTCTCCCTTATCTCACTTGTGTTACATCGAATATTGACTAATTCCTCTAGTTCTTGGCCACAAAGCCATAAGAGAAGCCCTCAAGCCCTACAACATCGGTGTCGCAACAGGAGAGATGTGCCAAAACCGCGTCATGTTCAAGCAATTCCTCGCCTCAGGAGCCATCGACATTTGCCAAATCGACGCCTGCCGTCTCGGTGGTGTCAACGAAGTCATTGCCGTCCTCCTTATGGCTGCCAAATTCAACATCCCCATTGTGCCGCACTCCGGTGGTGTCGGTCTGCCAGAGTACACTCAACATCTTTCTACCATTGACTACGTTGTTGTCTCAGGGAAGAAGTCGGTGCTGGAGTACGTTGACCACTTGCACGAGCACTTTTTCCACCCCTCAAGAATCGAGAACGGATACTATGTTACACCTATGGATCCAGGTTACTCGGTTGAGATGAAACCCGAAAGCATGGACAAGTTTAGCTTCCCCGGAGGCAAGGACGGGTGGTGGCAGAGTGAGGAGGCGAAGCCAATCTTGGAGGGCATTAAGATTTAAGTGTTGGCTTTGCAGACGAAGTTTAAGCAAGAGCGAATTTAATGCATTGAATGATTACGAGTTTTGGAATATGCATGGTTACTCGTCCCACTGCATCGGGATATGATAGATATCCGAATTTGCAGCTTCCAGACCAGCGTTTCGCATCGATGTGCATTCCTGACTACTCAGGTAGAGGAACGCTGACTAGATATCCTGGTTACTGTCAAACTCTATTGCATTTGGCGTTTCTGCTTCTCCAGGTCTTCGAGCTCTCGAACAAACTACGTTTGTTTTTACTCGAAGAATTCACCATCAAAGTCAGTAGGACTTCAACTACAGTCCTGATGCATTCCAAGATTTTCTGGGAGGCCTGAAATATTTTACTCTGCTCTCCATGACCGTCTCCATCTTCTGGTTTGATCTCCGCTTGTAAGGTAGACGAATGCTACTAGGCCAACAGTCCTGGAAGATGATTGGATATTTTGAGATCTTCCGTAGCGGCGTTTTGACGGAGGAACCTGGACTCTAGTACCTAGTGTATACACTCCAGGTTCTAGAACTTGACTACTATCTTAGCTAGTACTGTTTCTGCGGGTCTTACGAACAAGTCATCCCACTCCTTTCTTCCCATTATGACACATTCCACGACTGTTTTTTCTTATTGTCATCAATATCCTCTCTCTTGTACATATGGGTATTGAACATACGACCTTGCGTATTCTATGTCAAAAACCTAATTTACCACCAACCCGATCTATAATCTTCCAATGGCCGCAGTATCTGCAATGGGAGTAGTTTTGGAGACGGATAGTGAGAAATATTGCGGAAAGATTAAATGTGCCGATGAAATCCCCTTTACCAATATCAGACGTAGCTGTTTCCATGCCATTGTTCGAGCTTATAAATATCTTGCTTCTTCACGACGTTGATAAGTTAAGGATGGCGGACGCTGTCCAATCTACCTAGGTATTGCGAATAGCGGCGGGGTTAGGGGTAGGTGAGAGCTAGGCCGGCCATTCTCAAATCACCCTTGTAGTACAAGCCTAAATTGAAATGGTGAAACCTCCATAAGAGAGCATGCTCTCAAGATCGCTGATCGTCAGAATGGTGAAAAATGCTAAGATTGTACCTAGATAGGCTCAACGCAAGAAATGAAGTTGCGTTATCGGACTGTCGGACCGTTCCGTCCAGGCGGCTATTCAAGGCTCACGGCATACCTCCCGATACTGCATGAACACCTGCGTCTTCTCAACTCATCCGTATTATATATACTGTCGCTCAAAATCTGCTGCGTCTTACAAATTGAGTTGCTCACAACGACGCTGGCTGGACATCAACATTAAATCTACGGCTCCATCCATACCCCACCACCCCGCCTAGGTCACCGGAACCTGTACAGAAAGCATATAATCTTCAAGGGCCAGTTCCCACGATTAGTAACATAATGGCTCCTCCCCCAGCTCCAGGCGTCTGGTGCCCCGCGGTAACCTTCTACACTCCCGAAAGCGACACGGCAACCTTGGATCTCGCGGCACAGAAGCAGTACTTCACATACCTCTCCAAATCAGGTCTTACTGGTTTAGTCATTCTTGGCTCGAATGCTGAGGCGTTCCAGCTCACTCGCGACGAGAAAAAGGCATTGGTAAAATGCGCCCGCGAGGCTGTCGGCCCCAACTACCCCCTCATGGTGGGAATTTCGAGCTTCTCCGTATCACAGGTAATGGAGAATATCAGCGACGCCATCGAAGCCGGAGCGAACTACGGGCTGTTGCTGCCAGCCGCATACTATGGGCCTGCGACATCCAAAGAGGTTGTCATGGCCTTTTACAACGAGGTCGCACAGAAGTCTGAGTTGCCTATCGTCATCTATAACTTTCCGGGTATCTGCAATGGAGTGGATCTTGATTCTGTCACAATCGCTGCGCTTGCCAAACAAAACCCAGGGAAGATCGTCGGTGTGAAGTTGACATGTGGTAGCGTAGCGAAAATCACAAGGCTTTGTGCTGAGTTGCCGGGCGATACCTTTTCTACGTATGCTGGACAGGCGGATTGGATGGTAGCCGGCCTGGCAGTTGGAAGCGCTGGTTGCGTATCAGCATTCAGTAATGTCTTCCCAAGGGTCTGCTCGAAGATCTATGAGTTGTATACTAGTGGCGAGACACAAGCAGCACTAGAGCTACATCGGAAGGCGGCACTTGCAGAGAGCCCAATCAAGGCTGGTATCGCGCCCACGAAGCACGCCGTCAGCCAGTACAGTGCGAAAGCAGCCGGTATCGAGGGTGCAGAGGAGAGGCTTAACCCAAGGCGACCATACATGCCTGTTAGTGAGGCGCTCAAGACTAGTGTAAAGAGTGCCATGTCAGAGCTAGCTGTGATCGAGACCATTTGTTAGATCAGGTCTATGTATGGTCTTTCCAAATTAGTTCAGATAAAGATAATTACATATTGCGCAAGAGCGACCCTTCCATGTTCTATGCGCAGCAAGCACTTTTCAGCGTACACATTGTCATCTCTGAGAGCTTCGAACACGTGTTAGATGAGGGCTGATCCGCGATAATGTTTGCGTTGATATCGTAAAGGCATCCATGAGCCAAGAGAGACCCCAGCACTGAGAAAAGGGCAGACCCTGAATTTAGCGGCGCACGTGCCTTATCGATAACAATCATTCACGTCTCGAACTTTTTCCAACTCCATTCAGCACAACAGAAATGGCGGCGCAAAGAGGAGCAAACGTCGTTGAGAAGAAGAAGAGATCAAAGAAGAGAAGGACGAGGACCGAAGGTGCGACAAGCGTATGGAACAGACGGCGAGGCATGCGCTAACAATTGGGCAGTCTCATCATCGAGCGAAAGTGACAGCGATGTCTCAAGCCCAAGGAGCCAAAAAGTGGCTGCGGTAGAAGAAGAGGCCAAGGTACTATAGTCGCGTCGAAGAGAGTTTGTCTGAGCTAACTTGAAAAAGGAGCCTTCACCGGCACCGACACCCGCCAAGAAAGAGAAGAAAGAGAAGAAGAAGAAGTCTCAAACTGCCAGTGCACCGGATGCTCAGCCAGACGAAGATGTTGTCATGACGGATGCACCAGCTCCTGCACCGCAAACAAAAGCAGCGTCAAAGGCCAGCAAACAGGCGCAAGAGGACTTCAGCGCTATCTATCTACGCAAAGTCGCAGCCGAGTTCGCCGATGATCTTGACAAAGTGCGTGAAGCGCAAGACTTCAAGGCAAGTAGCGTGCCGATGCTCATTCATGCGCTCAAGCAAGGCGAAAGTCTGTTCAGTGTAGAAGAGCGAAGAAGGGTCGCTGGGGCTGCAAACGCGTAGAGAAAGAGGCAAGCATAGGCGGCGTTTGGTGTTTGACTTTTGGGATTGATTCGTAAGAAGATTATCTTAATGGAAATATGTGTAATCATGTAGAGGCGCCTAGGTCCGGTCCTGTCCATGCACCAAACGCCTTGCTATGCCGAATCTTGTGAAGACATCTAATACGCCTCAACTTCCATGCCGCTCCGCCATTCCAACTCGATTGTCCAAGCCAGTAGATTCGGATGCTTGATAACGACCATGTCGTGTGCCAGCTTCATGACTTTCTCTCTCTTGTCTGCTTTCTCTCCCGATGGCAGCACCATCAAGGTATCGTACGCTCTAGCTAGTAGCTTCTCTTCGTATTCGCGCCTGAGCTCGTCGTCTCTCGTCCAGTTGATGATCTCCTCGTATATGCCTTCTAGTGGACTAGCAGCATATATCTCATTCTTCACAGAAGAGGTAGTATTTTCTAGCGTCGCGCCGATGCGGAGTCGCCTCTCTTCTATGAGGCGCTTGATTGTGGAAGCCTCCTGTGTCTCGTGGATCTCGGCGATACGCGTATAGGTTTTGGAGGGGTCGGGCAGGCGACCTTCAAGGTACGAATAGACGGGCGAGGATGGTAGTTGTGTGCTAAGCGCACGTGCATATTGAGTCTTGGTGCCATGTGCGCGGGCATGATCGACGAGCTTATCGATGGCTGATTGGGACTTGTACGCGTCGTCGCTACTCTGGTCAGCAATTCAGCCTCATCTCCAGCATCTGCACCGCATACAGGTTCATGTAGATTTGTGCCAACTCCAGGCCAACATCAGTGTTCTCATCAACCTTTGCGCCCTTGAGGCCCTCGTACATGCCCCTCAGCCCTAGCCATGCCTGCGCATCGTCGGGCTTGATCTTGGTCGCGTCATAATAGGCCTTCGCTGCTTCCTCAAACCTGCTCAAGCCGTCGTTCGCACGCCCAAGGAATAAATAGGCAAAGTAGTTCTGGGCATCCTGCTCCAACACTGCCTCCGCTTGGTTCTTTGCTTCCTCCCAATCCTTTGCGCCAATAGCAGCCTTTGCGGCCTTGAGAGCGGTTTTTGTAGACATAGTGTTATTTCAGGTAATGAGGGTAGGAATATGGCCGTCCGTACGGCGTTATTCGTGTTATGAAAGACCCATAAGGAGTGAATTGAACTGTGGAAGCTTTGGTGGGGCTTGCAGCGTCGAAAGAGCAAGCAATGACGCACGGCATGCTAGCGTCGATCCTGGTCCTCAGCCTTACCAAACGACGAACACCAACCTCGACCCTTCTGCAATTCATCAGCCACGACTTTTCGCCGCCTGCTCTTCCAGGCGCTTTTGATAATTCCACTTCCTTTCGTTGAAGCATCTGTCAGCGTTCTACCTTTCATTGGCTGGGTAAAATATTCGGGTTGCTGTCATGGCGTCACACGCGGACAGTGCGCACGACCTGCTAGATCTCGACATATCGACATTGCGGCAATTCGTCGAGCTCTTCCCCGATGAGGGCCTATCTAAAGTCATCACTGGCTGGCTGAGCAGCGGCATATCAAAATACCCGCTGACGGAAGAGGGCGACTCAAGAGAAGGACCTGACCTGAGTGAGGGAGGGGTAGCTCTTACTCAAGATGTGCCCGTATCACAAGAGGACTGCTTGGTGTTAATGACGGAAGGGATTGGGGAGGCTGCAAGGTCACCACTAGCGCACTGCTTGCTCGGAGACTACTACTTGTCCTTGGAAGAGTACGAAAGCGCGGTCGAAACGACAAGAAAAGGTTTGAAGTACGCGGCTGCTGAGGCAAAAAGAACCGATTTGTCATTTCAAAGGACGCGCGACGCTTTGAGTAGTACACTTGCTACTGCCTTGGTCTATTATCAGGCCCCAAGGAACCATTTGGAGGCCAAAGGTATCTTCGAGTCCATCTTGAGGCGCAAGCCACAATTCACCTCTGCACTCATCGGCATCGGACTGGTCTTGGAAGAGGAAGAGGAATATCAGCAAGCTTTCCAGTTCCTTGAAAAGGCGCTACAGCAAGATCCCTCAAACGGCCGCATAGGTGCAGAGTCAGCCTGGTGTCAAGCACTTGCAGGCGACTACAAGACTGGATTAGAAAGGCTCCAAGGATATCTCGAATACCCACAGCTCGATGCCTCCAAGCAACGAGGCCGTGAGCTCCGCGCCCAGACGCTTTATAGGATAGGTGTCTGTTTATGGGAGCTCGATCCGTCGAAGGCTGCGAGGAAGGATCGCCAAAGAACATATGCGAAGCTACTTGCGGCGATCAAGGCAAACCCAAATTATGCTCCAGCATATACTCTGCTCGGCATCTTCTACCAAGATTATAACAAAGACCGCAAAAGAGCGCGACAGTGCTTTCAAAAGGCCTTCGAGCTATCGCCTTCTGAGGTTGTCGCAGCCGAGCGCTTAGCACGCCTTTTTGCCAACCAAGGCGAGTGGGACATTGTTGAGGTTGTCTCTCAGCGAGTTGTAGACTCTGGTAAAGCACGCCAGACCCCAGGTTCAAAACGGAAAGGTGTCAGCTGGCCCTTTTCCGCATTGGGTGTCGTGCAGATGAATAAACAGGAATACCAAAAGAGTGTCGTATCGTTCTTATCCGCACTGCGCATTAGCCCGGATGACTACTACTCCTACGTCGGCCTCGGCGAGAGTTATCATAACTCTGGACGATACAACTCAGCATCACGCGCGTTCAATTATGCAGAAAATCCCACAGATGGCGTTGTGTTGAAGAGATCAGATGAAGAGGGATGGTTTACCAAGTACATGCTTGCCAATGTCAACCGCGAGCTGAGTGAGTTCGACGAAGCTCTTGCAGGTTACGAAGCAGTACTAGCATCTCGCCCGAAAGAGTTCGGCGTCTCAATAGCACTCCTACAGACGCTTGTAGAGAAGGGTTGGCGTTGCGTTGAGACTGGCTTTTTCGGAGAGGCTGCCGACAGCGCTACCCGGGGTATCGAGGTTGCGCTGACAATAACCGAGTACAAACCGGATGCTTTTAACCTTTGGAAGGCTGTTGGCGATGCATGCAGTCTGTTCACTTGGGTCCAGGAAAGGCTTAAGCAATTCCCTGTAGAGTTGATCGAGAAGGTGCTGCGCAGCAAGTCGGATATGAAGATCGATTTCGACGAGCACAAGGATATTGATGGGCTCGGACAGGATGCTTTGACTGCACTTTCTACAGACGAACACAGTACTCTCGCAAAAGTGCTCAAAGCCTCGATACTTGCACAAAAGCGAGCAATATCCAGCTGTGCGCACGACATACACGCACAAGCTGTGGCGTGGTACAACCTAGGTTGGACTGAGTACAGAGCGCATGTCTGCCTAGAGCAGGAAGGCACTGAAGGTTTCAAATTAACAACATACCTCCGAGCAGCTATGAAGTGTTTCAAACGCGCTATCGAACTTGAAGCTGGGAATTCAGAGTTCTGGAACTCGCTTGGTGTCATTACAACAACGCTGAGCCCCAAGGTCGCTCAACATGCTTTTGTTCGTTCCTTGCATCTCAACGAGCGCAGTGTGCACACTTGGACGAATCTTGGAGCGCTTTACCTTTTACAAAATGATCACGAGCTTGCACACACCGCCTTCTCACGAGCGCAATCACAAGATCCTGACTACTCGTTGGCTTGGGTAGGCGAAGGAATCATCGCATTGCTTACCGGAGACTCCAACGAGGCGCTCTCCCATTTTACCCACGCGTTCGAGCTCTCAGAATCATCATTGCTCTTAACGAAACGACAGTATGCCGTCTCAGCTTTCGACTTCCTAGTTTCTTCGCCTTCATCATCCAGCAACATCACGAACCTCATACAACCTCTATTCGCGCTCCAACAGCTCAACGTACAGGTGCCTTACGATATCCCACATAAGCACCTAGCTGCACTGTTCCTAGAGCGTGTCGGCAATTACGATGCAGCAGTGGCTGCTCTGCAAGCTGTAAACGAGACCGTCGAGCAAGAGTATGAGAAGTCAGAATCGCTGACATCACTGGCTCGTGTTGCACAAGCCAAGACGGACCTGTCTCGTAATCTCCTCGCTGTCGGGTCTTATGATTCAGCCGTGGAAGAAGCTGAGACAGTACTAGACCTGCTCTCGGAGCTAGAAAGCGACGCGGAACAGTCTGCGTTGTCCAAGGAGCAGATCACAAAGACTAAGCTATCAGCTCGTCTTACAGCTGGTCTAGCACACTACTTCAGCGGCTCCTTCGATGCCGCCATACCCTATTTCCGAACGTCGCTTGAGGCAACCGGAGCCAACCCAGACATTATTTGCATCCTCGCTGAAGTACTCTGGGCCAAGGGAGGAGAGACCGAGAAGCAAGTGGCTCGCGACCAACTATTTACCGCGATAGAAAAGCATGAAGGTCATGTGGGCTTGTTGACACTCATTGGCGCCATGACAGTGCTTGATGATGATCTGGAAACCATGGAAGCCATCAAGGACGATCTGGACCGACTGCGCACGAACAAGGAGCTCAGTGACGAGCAGCTTGCCCGGGTGGAGAAGGTTGCTGAAGCCATCTCGGTTAGTTTGGGTGGCGAGGAACAAGAACTGGATGAAGCCCGACGTAGTGTCATGCTTGCGCCTTGGAAACACACCGGTTGGGCTGAGCTCGCTGACGCTGCTGGAGGCGATGTTTTTGCCAGTACACTTGCGAAGGAAACTGCGATGCGAAACGCGCCACCGAATGGTGCGCTGAGTGCTGTTGGTTTGGCAGGTGCCATGGGTAGTACTGGCAACATAGGAGATGCTCAAAGGGCAATTGTGCTAGCACCTTGGTGCAGTGATGGCTGGAGTGCCTTGGCCGAGTGTGTTCAAAGTGCTTGAACAAGAAAAAGGCTGTCTCGCATGCATACGCTACGAAGCGCCGTACAGCTCTGACGGTTTCGAATAATTCATGTGCATCAAAGAAACTACTTCAAACATGTCGTTCATACTGTATCTGTATCGCCTACTAACGTCGACGTCCGACTACTAGTGATGTCTTCATACAACTGTCCAGTCGTCATTTCACCGTTGTTGCGAGCCCTTTGAGGATTGGTAGTGCATTACCAGCAGCCGGTACCCCCACATCAGAAGCTGCACCGAATAGACTTCCGAGCTTCGGTTCCGGCTTGGTGTCTTTGGAAATTCCGTCCAATTTTGTAGTATCCTTCTCCACTGCCTTAGCAACCTTGACCGTGTCGCTCCGTTCGTCTATCGAGGCTTCCTCCGTTTCCTTGGTGACAATGCCAGTATTCTCTGGCAAAGAATTGCTGAATTCGTAGTAGCGAGACGGTGGGTACACGATTTGTGAGCCAAAGATAACATGAGCGCGCTTTTCCAACAATCGGACGGCAACATCGTAGATGAAATCGGCCGGCAATTCTGCCTGCGCTTCTCGAAGCAAGATTGGGTCACCGAAGTCTGTGTAGAAATCCAAAAGCAGGTTCCTGACCTGACTTTGGTCGGTCATACCCTCGAACAGCTTTGCCGTTGCTACAGCTGGGAGAGAATGTTTCCATTTGACGGAAGGTAACATGGAACTGTGGAGCAGCTCGTTCAAGAAGCTGTACATTCCCTCAACGGTCTGGTTCTTGGATTTGGTATCTTGTAGTCTTTCTGCCAAACCGTATAGCTCACATAGCTTTAGCCACTGGTCAGGACCTCTGGTGGCCAGCTGATTTGCGTATACGAGGTTGAGGTATAGACGAAAAGTTTGAGGATCTTCATCCAGTAGCCATACGACCAATACATCGTTCCCCTGTGAGTCCTTGCTAGTAGCGCGCTCGATGAATCTGGATCTGGATGTAAAGAGCGTTCTGTGCACACGAAAGTCTGCTCTGCCACCGCCTGTCCCGACAACCACAGGCATCATAGAATCGTCGAAGCTACGGACCATAAGTAATGATAGGATCCTCAGATTGATACACTTACACCAGCATGTCCCACTCAAAAACTCGCTTGTCTTTGGTTTGAAAATTTGCATTACTAGTCGAATCAATTTGCTTATTCGAAATGCTGGTGACGGTCGGACGCTTGGGTTTACTGGGCGTGAAATCGAACTCTGGCATGATAAACTAGCGATAAATTTGGAGTATACTTGCGTGATTATGATCGTTACTGTTCTTTCGCTATATCTTATAATGCGAACCGCTGAGATGACTTGGCTGAAATACGAAGTTTACGACTTCATCAGGATCACAATTGTCTCAACCATGTATCGAGTACGAGTGCGTGTGTAACCACAGAAAACAATAAATCAAACTTGGGGCTTGGTTACAAGCTCATGAAACGATTGCGCGACCTCAGAGTTCTTGAACCTAGCCGAAGTGCGTCCTCCAGCCGTTATGCAGGGGTGAGGCGCAGCACTCAGGACCACCCTAACCAGAAGCGATTGTAGGATCTTGTTTTATGTTAGCATCTGTTGTTCTGACATAGTTGTGGGCGAATCATGAACAGAAACTGCGTGTCATACGCCGAGTTTTGTAATGCATATACTTAGGAAAAGCAAAAGCACTGAATAGACTAGATGACCCAGCTCGCGCTCATATGTGATATGTGATTACTCTGTTTACGCCATGCCAACCGAGTAAGCCAAGCTAGCGTTGCCACGAGCAAATTCATCCTTTTAAATTTATGTGACGCCAAAGCTCATCCTGAGAATGTACACTATCATGTGTTTTGTTAGCATCTCCGTTTGGATCACAGCGAATTCCTTTGGGGGTACGGTCTAGTGTGAGAACAACTGAAGGAAAAAGCCCTCTTTGTATACTATCGTTTGCCTAGGAGTGGATAGTCGATGGTTCTCCAGAGCCGGAAAGTATGCATCTCCATGGTTCGATGCATGTGGTGATAATAGGCTACTGCAAAAACAATGAGCATTAAATCGGTCATAGGCACATTCTGATTTCCGTTATTTCAGGTCATAATCTTGTGTGTGCTGCTGAATAGTCGAGAGTCCTACTTCTTCTCATCGTCCTTGGATGGAGCCTCTCTCTTCTCCAGTATCTTGTCTACAATACCGAAATCTACCGCCTCCTGCGCGTCCATGAAATAATCACGCTCCATGTACTTCTCGATCTCTTCCAATGTCCTCTTCTTTGTGACATGCGACTGGTATATCTTGTTCAATTTATCTCGAATTCTCAAGATCTCTTTGGCATGGTCGGCAATGTCGCTCGCCTTACCGCGGTATCCGCCACTCGGCTGGTGTATCATGACTCTTGCGTGTGGCAGTATGTATCGCTGGCCTTCTGCGCCGCCTGCGAGCAACAAGGACCCCATGGAGGCTGCAATGCCCATGCATATCGTGCTGACTGGGCAGCGGATGTAGTTCATGGTATCGTAGATGGCAAGACCGGCACTCACGCTGCCACCAGGCGAGTTGATGTACATGGATATAGGCTTCTCGGGGTTATCGGCTTCGAGGAAGAGGAGTTGTGCGACGGCGTTGGCGGACATGTAGTCGTCCACCTCGCCATTCAGGCAGATGATTCGCTCTTGGAGCAGACGCGAGAAGATATCAGAAGTTTTCCAGCCTCCACCCTACGAAGTCAGATAGGAAGCGAGTAACAGCGTCGTTGGGCTTACAGTGGTCTCTGTCACGTAGGGTATGGGCAGCGAGATTGCTCGTGGTGTCTGTTGGTCTTGTTGCTGTGGGGTCCATTGCGGTTGGAAGCCGAATTGGCTTGACATGGATCGCGTGCCATTTCTATAGAAGCTTTGTAGTGTCGATGGCCTTGTGGCCCGCCGTAGAAGAGAAGCCATAATGTGTGATGTTGGGGTAGCTCCCTCCTCCCCACACGAACGAAGCTATGGCGCGCCAAGCCGGGGGTCCGACGCAGTGGTTTGGAATCTTTCACGATGCCGCCTCATTACCTCATACGAATCACACAGTCGCCCATCTTTCTTGCCTGATGCCAGGCAGATGGACTTGTCGCCCGAAACTATGCTTGAGCCCCATTAGACTATCCTTGCGGGCTCAATGCCGCCAGTCTTCCGCTCACGTCCCAGGTCGCATCCTGAGGGGCCGCGACCTCGGCCCTACACGAGAAGATGCCCACCAGACGTTCCGCCTTCGTAGGGACGAAACAGCCAAAGAACTTCCGTTGTCGCCATTGCTCGATCCGTTAGTCGTAGATGAAAGATCTCGTTTCGAGCAAACAAAAGAGCGCCCAAAATTTGCAGAATTTACACCTTTTCAGAAGAAGCTATGGATGAATCCATTCGGTATGCACATTCCTGTACTCAGTCAACACACGTATCTGACGGTTCAGCCCACGCGTTGGCGTCACCTATTCGCCATTGTCGCGCGGTACAAATCGTGCTCCCCACCGCTTTCTTGGTCTCTCTCAACGCC
>Ga0268250_10000886_pt1 | contig 13445 bp, 11 predicted proteins | sample AgamicAsSfe_FD_200448 | JGI IMG/M metagenome (GOLD analysis project Ga0268250, IMG submission 200448) | Agave microbial communities from Guanajuato, Mexico - As.Sf.e (v2) (version 2) | ecosystem: Host-associated > Plants > Phyllosphere > Phylloplane/Leaf | place: Guanajuato, Mexico | collected... | reverse complement strand
CCACCAACACGGAGTTGAAGATGAAGATGAGGCGGAAGAGGACGGTCACCTTCCCTACACAACCCTAGGGGACGAACACCGCTTGCATAACAGCATCAGAAAGGCGTTTTAGGATTAGTTTTTTTTTCTGGAGATGATACCCCCCAACAACACTCGCTTGCATAGATTCATAAGTTTCACTACATAGTCAAAGGCTGCACTGCGCATGACCTAAATGAAGAAATCAAAAAAATAATCAACTAAGCAATCACATCTCGACTTGTTTCTTTACTACTTCATTGTCTTTAGATACGGAACGTTTTCAACTTCTTCCTAGACCTCGACACTGTCTATCTTGTTGTCAAATACTTCGGGATCGTTTGCCATGTCTTCAATTTAGCATAAACCCTATGGCCGGAAGCAACAGCAACACTAGATGTTTCAGACGTCTCTTGCAACCACCCTGCTGATGATCAGCTAAATGAAGGTGTTTCGGCGCAAATGGCAGGGGTGTAGATCGTGAGCCGTGCTTTCCTTACTGGGGCGGGAAGAAGAGCAGTGGAGATGAGGCTGATGAAGAGGTCATAATACGAATCATGAAGGTATGCATGCGAATGCAAATGTAGACGTTGTTGTAATGAGGCTGGTGAGCACGAACCTTCTGGGATGCGATGAAGAAATTGTTGTAATGCCCGCGTTGGAGTACTGATAAAAGCGTTGATGGACTTACAACTTGTCGTTGGGGACTGTATAGAGGTGCTCTTCCGAAAGGTATGGTACTAATACTGCTAGTGAATAGCAATGCACATCTTCTGTCAGCAGTCCACAACGTTCGACTTCATCTCTCACAATTACTCAGAGAAACTTGGATCTATCAATCGTACTATTACACAGTTCATCTCCACGTACCAACTAACTACGTGGATCCATTGCTACACCCACATTACGCAAAGAAAGAAGCTCAAGCTGTAAATCTCGCTTTTTCCAGTCAAGTCTCCCAAGATCATAAGGGAGAGATTTCGTCATCAACATGCTAATATGCAGATAATAAGCGGGAATATATCGATAAAAGAAAAGAGAGGGGTATGTTGTATATAAAGGACGACTGTTCAACCTTGATGACGGTATATGATGAGAAAAAGGAGATATTGTGGGCTTCGCCATGAGAAGAACGCCTCCAGAATCCCACTAGTAATTGCTTCCATGTCCTAGGTAACAAATGGCTAGTGGGAAAGTATTAATGCATGTACTGAATTTAGAAGATGGTGAATTGGTGTCGGAAGAGAAGAATGGACATGCAATGCGTTGAGGGCGGTCACATTGCAATTGCCGTAGCGGTACTGTCGGGCCTGTGATCCGGGTGAGGATCCGCACTATCGGCATATGCGAGCAGAGCTTTGGCATCATCGAGTCCCGAGATTGCGAGGCCTTTTTCGTCTTCTTCGTGGATAGTGCTCTCTTGTATGCTCTCTTTCGAGATCTCGCTCTTCCTCTCGGCATCCTCCGTTCCGTCTTCGTCCATGAGGTTTGGCGGACGTTGACGCATGGCGCGCGCCTTCTCGAGGGAAATGGTCTTTTGCTGGTATGTGGTCGTAAAGGGGAGCGCCTCGTCGCGGTCGATGGTGGCTTTCATCAATGCAGCCATCCAGAGTCGTCCGACAGCGAGGCTGTCTACGGCAAAGTAGTGCACGATAGGTTTGGTGAATTGGACGCCCTTCTGAAGTCCTGCTCGAGGAGGTACGAGCTTGAAGATGAACATGCCCGAAACGTCTTCCTCTAGCCCTGGAATACCTTTGGCGCTATCTGCAGAAGCTGTTGTCTGTATTGTGGCATTATGCGGAGACGTAGGTGATGAAGCGGCGCCTGTGAGAGAAGCGTGTAGACCAGTCATTCTCTCATTGTTCGCTGGTAGCACACGATGTGATGATATGTCGATGAGACCCTTCTCTTCTGTGTCATTTTCAGTGTAGTAGTACGCAAGACGGCGACCACGTAACACGAACAGACGCGTTTTCCACGTCGTCATGAGACTGGAAGACTTCTTCTTCATCCAACCGCTGTAGTCGCAATTCTCCATGGCCTGTTGCGGGGTGATTTGCTGACGGCCCTTGAGATATGCGCTGGTGCCATGCTTTTTAGCCTTCTTCTTTCCTTCCTTGGAAGTAGTGGAGCCAGCGGTGAAACGCCTGTTAGCATCTGCTTTCTCCAGTTCGAAACTCTTCGACAATGAGGTACCAGAAGGTGTGCTAGAACCTGTCCGTGAAGGCGACTGCATGGGCGAATCCTTGTGTTGCGAGGCTGTCACATCGGCGGAGCTCAAATTTGCCTTCTCACCACCAGTGATGGCATCTGATATCGCTCGGAGACCCCTGGGTTGTGAAGACTTCTTGCTGCTGAAGAATGAGCGTGTATGTGAAGGCGCAGCAGCGGGCGAAGGCGAAGCGCGACCTGTACTTGAAGTCTCGCTGCCTGCGATATTGGGTGAATTCGCGATAGCGTCGATGCTGTGCGAATCGTACGCGAGCTTGGTCACTGTGGGATGCATGTCGCTTGCTGGCTTAAGAGGCCGTACAAAGTCGAATGCACTGGAGCTGCGCTCACTTTTGATGCTGGTGCCGTAGTACTTTTGCGCGGCAGCCGACATGGGACTTGCTGGCCTGAGAGCTGAATCTGCGCTGCCGATTCTGCTGTGTCGGCGACTGAAAGAAGCACGCTGGCCAGCCTCGGTGTTGTGACTTGCGGTACGCGAATGGCCGCCCGTGCTTTCCCTCTTGCGTAGAACGTTCCTGTTTTTGCGATTGTCGACCTCACCACCGGAGAAGTAGCCGCGGTCAAGATCTCCAGAGTTCAGACCAGCCTCGCGAAAGTCAAACGCAGTTCCACTGGTGCTAGAAGCATGCATGTGATGGGATGAGACTGGCCGCATGAGATCTTGTGCTTGTGCCGACTTGGCCGTTGAACCCATAGTCCAATTGCGATCGAAAGAAGGTGTCTTCTTGTGCGCGTGCATAGCTCCAGATGTGGAGGACTTCATTAAACCGGATGTAGTAGGCGTGGGCGGCCCCTGATTGTAGTCAATGGAAGAGTGCCGCCTGCTGTGATTCATGCTCCGGACGGAAGCAGCGGAGGGTCGGACGGGCGAACCGAGCGTAGGTGAGGCGGGTGTGTGCTGGATGAGTGGAGATGTCGCGTCGATAGTTGACGAGCGGCCTGCAGACGAGGCTGCACGCGGAATATGCTGGCGGCTGGTGTTGCCGCGAGATCCAATGCTTTCCCTCAGTGTTGGTATTCGAGGAAGGACGGCCCCAGTGGACGCAGCCCTGCTCCTTCCCATGTCCGCTGGGAACTCGTCGGGACTCTCGACAGGTGGCAAGAGCAGCGTACTCCTCGCAGCTTCCGCTTCCTTCGCGTTCTTGACTTCCGACTGCAACGCGTTGATCTTCATCCAGGTGCGCAGTCGTGGTCCCATAGGGCCCAGGTCAAACTCCTGCATGAAGATGAAGTTGCGATCTACGCCCAGCAGCGCCTCGCCGTCAATGTCTTGATCTCGGAACACATCGCAGTGCTTCTTCTCCACGCCCACATCTTCGAGGTACTCGGCGACGCGTGCAGGCGACCATGTCTTGACCTCCTCCTCTGTGTGCCAGTTCTGCTCCTCCTCGTCCGTTTCCTGCCCGTTGATGTATGACAGTCGGTGGTGGCTGCTGTATTCGCTTCCCGAGTCATTGGACCTTAGCTCTTTCCCCACGGCGCTGTGCCTCGGCGTGCTCATGCCCGTAATGTGCTCGTCGATGACGCTCAGAGTCTCGTGCATGACGGGGCTCCCTATCGTCTCGTCTTCGGTCGGCGCTTCCCCACTCAGCGCCATGCTGATGCTCCTCTGGCCATTCTGTATTGATGTCCTTCGCGCAATCTCTGGCCCCGACGCGATGTTCAGGGGCTCTGTGGGTGCTGATTTTAAAGGTGGAGAGGCGCTCGTGGTAGCCGGTGGCTGTGCGGTCGGCGGCTCAGAGATGGCCATTCCGGGCGTGACTGAAGGTTTCTCTGACCGCACAGACAGCTGTGAGGGATTGCGCGAGAGCATGGTCGGAATAGGTGTTGGTTTTGGTGCTGGCCGTGTGTAGACTGCTAGGGCATTAGCTGTGTTGCTCGCAAAAAAGAAGCATACCAGCCAGATAAGGGGCGTCTGCACGACTACGCTGCCTACGATAGGGGAACATACCTTCGGGAAACAGGCCATTCTCTCCCGTCTCGGTGTTCTTGCCTAGGAACCAGCCATCGCCAAAGTCGTCGTCGCGCTCAATAAGCTCGATGCGGTCTCCTCTCCTTAGACTCAGCTCGTCGGGACTCCGGGCTAGAAACTCGTCTGCGAGCGCACGTCAACAGCGGGTCGATGGGATGTGCAGCACAATGGCAGCACAGGTGGGGGGGAAAACATACGCACTACGACGAGGGTGTCGCCAGGCCGGCAGCCCTCGGTGTGGGAGCGTTGCGCCATGATTACAGGTGCTCTGCAAGACTGGTTCGGGTTGGGCGTGTATGCGAGCAGTCTCCAGTCAGTATCGGTGGTTCATTCTCGTGGCAGTTCGCGCTATCGGCGGGCGAGGCGGGCGCAACAGCTCGACGTATAGCAATGAGTTTAAATGTTGGCTCCCGAGGCCGCCGCTACTTGAAACAAGCAGACAGGTCCGCAGTGAAACAAAGTGGCGATGTTGTTTGTGGGAAGGGTGGAGGTATATTGCTTGATCCCGTCGTCGTGCGGCTGCCGGGGGTGTCGTGTCTATACTTGGATGGTGGGACAGAAGGGCAGGAGACTAGTGATGTGCATCCTTGGATCAATAGGCGACCTAGCCTTCATGTGATATGAATTACGTCGGTACGCAAAACCATGGCCGTACCAGCGCTACAAAACGAATGCCGCTTAGTAGCCGCCCATGCATGTTGGCAAAGTGGATTTTACCGTCGAGCCCCCAGCGGGCAGCCCTGGAGCGGTTCTGACTTGGCCAAAGATTAATTGCCGTCCAGAAGCGCCCATGTCCTTGACCCAATGCGACCTGGCATGTTCGCGAAACATCGCTGTCATGGCTGTCCGTGCGCCATGTCTTCGCAGTGCCATGACGGCGTGACGAATTGGACATTCACCTCATCCACAACGCACCTTCCCTTTTCCACATCTGGCAGCGGCCTGGACAACAAAGACGCACTTCCTATCGAAACGCGGCAGTCACGACCCACCACCTGCTATGCACTGAAAATGCGCCCACGTCTCCGAGCGCGACATGAACACCCCACACCCGGAGTCACCCATGTCAAGCAGTCGGAGGCGTCCAGCGCGTGCATACAAAGAAATACCCCAAACATAGCGCACCGTCTGCCCCTAGGATAGCGCTATGGCTCCTGAGGGGCACCCTCTGCCGGAGGATGCGACGACGCAAACACTCAACTATGCACTGGGCAATCTTGGGGGGAAGCAAAAGAGCTGGATGACACTGCCCTCCAACGCGCCAGCCCTGCCGCCTGTCGTTCCTTCACAAGTCACCACAAACTCGCTACCCTCCACCGTGCGCGGTCGTGGAAGACCTCGCAAATATCCCGCGCCGGCGCCCGCTCCCAACACTAGCCCACAGAACCCGAATACGACACCACAGATACCTTTGCAACCGCGCCCGACCGTCGAGACAGAACGACAGCCGCCCTCCAACTCCACGTCTCCCCGGCTCCCCAATGTCCTTGTCCCTCAGAACACTGCCACTTCTGGGCCTTCGGTTGCCCATGTGTTTCCGTCCCCCACTCCAAGCGAGGAGACATCAGCGTATCCGCCACCACACGAGAGCGCCTCTTCAAAAAGACCAAGCGAAGGACAGGAACAGCAAGCAGAGAAGCGGCGACGCAGTCAAGTCTATGGACAAGGCCGGCCGCTGTCCATAGCAAACACGACAAACGCCTGCCCAGACTTACCTCATAGACCGTCTGGGCAACTCGACAGTCGCAGCCCATCGTTCGGGATGATGGCTTCGCCACAAATACCCCAAGGCATACAAGTTCACAATCCGCAACCCAGCAGAACACCGCTCCAACCACACGGGCCTTTGATGCCACCACCGACGACTTCGCAAGCGCCAAACTCCCAGCCTTCATCCTGCACGACGCAGCCAGAAAACAGGCCCATGGCACCCTCGGCGCATCATCCATCGAATGATGGTGGGTACGCAAGGAACGATTGTCTGCAGACTCTCAGCAATTTCCAGACCTCATACCCTCCTTCGCCAAGTCACCCCCAGGATGCAAGACGCCTGCGCGTTCTGTGGGATGCCACCATGGACGAGGACTGGTCCTATGTTACTATGCATCAATATTACTGCATGCTCACCCATGCTCGTCGTATGATACCGGAGAGTTTGCTGGAGCTACCGGGTTTGCATCAAGCGCAGAGCATGTTGAGAGAGGTCCTTGACTTGAATCATAATCTTTCACTTAATTACATTAACTTGTTCATCAACTTCCCGTATCCGATGCAGCAGACTGCAGTACAGTGGCCGACCACGTATGCACATCAAGCACAACGTTTCGGACATTTCGTTGTTAAATCACAGAACTACCGCCAGGTGAAGACCATGAATCGGACACTCCGACGCCCGCCCCTCGCACGAGATCTCGCTGTCCAACTCGGCATTGCTTCTCCCACATTTCAGCGTCTCTTATTCACGGCTCTTCTGCGATCTCTCTGGCGCGCGGTGGTTCCCAACCCTAGTTTCGCAAGCTTCGAGGCTCAGGCTCTTGCTATTTTTCGTCAGAATCAAGACGACTGCCACCAGCGATCACCTGTCGAGTCGCTTGAGCTCCTGAGAGCCCGCGAGGATCAACTATGGGGCACTAAACTGAGAACGTTAACCGACGCATTCGAAGCTACACTTCAACAGCAAGGTCTTTCATTGGCTGACATCCGCAACGGCGTTCCCCAACAACAGCAACAACAGCAGCAACAGCAACAACAGCAACAACTACCTGTAGCCCCCCAATATCACCCACAACAGATACAAAGCAACTATTCTACTGCAGATACCAATGCAATGCCACCACGTCCGAATAGTTCAGTCGATCCACGCTCAGCACAGGCTGCCATCCAGCAGTCTCGTGGGCGCGGTGGTCTTCCCGCACGGCCTACCCGGCTGGCCGCTGTATCGCCGGCTGCCGTCTTACCATCCAGCCGGCCAGAGCGGCCTTTACTTCCTGCTCTCGACTACCAACAGCCACAGCAGCGAGTACCTAACCCTACACGCTTTGCTTTACATCAAGCCCATCTGCGAAGCCCAGATCTCCAATCACAATCCGAATCCTCGCCGTTGTACATCTTCTTGTCAAGATTCTTGAAGCCTCCAGCTCGGCTATCCGCACCTGCCTGTACCATCGAAAAATGGACTTTCACGCTCTCACCCTCCGATATGCAGAAGATTGCAACAACTGTTCAAGATACAATCGGTGGGCCCGGTGCTATGAACATCAATGAAGGCAACAATTTCGTGCGTCTGCGTTGTGTTGAGTGGCCGCAATCTAGCCCAATGGGTACCCCAACAAGCGACCTTTGGGCAGTGGCTGATACCCATTGGATACCTCACTCTTACTATACTTTCAACGGCACCCCTCTTGATCCGCGGAAAAAAATTCACTATGGAAAAGACCTCCCTATCGATCTCACGGGCCTTTTGAAAGAAGGTGAGAACGTCCTGGAGTTTGTGGTAATGGCTCCATCTGGAGATACATCTCATCTCAATTACTTGATCGCCATCGAGGGGATGGATGTCTCATCTCATGAATCTATCAAGCAGCACTGCCTGAATCAGAGTTGCGTTGCGGCAGATCAAGTATTACAAAGCATCAAGAAGAAACTCGCTGGTGTCGACGATGATGAAATCACCATTGTCCAAAGCACACTCACCATTGGGCTGTTCGACCCTTTCAGCCAAGCCAAAATGTGTGACATTCCGGTCCGTAGTAAAGCATGTCCACACAACGACTGTTTCGATCTAGACACCTTCCTCCAGTCCCGTCCACGCAAGGGCGACGCTTCGGTAGCTGATCACTGGAAATGTCCTATTTGTAAATCCGATGCTCGTCCACAAATGCTTATAGTAGATGGCTTCATTGAGGATGTGCAAAAGCAGCTTGAGCTACAGGGGCTTGCCAGCACGCGGTATATTCTCGTTCAACAGGACGGATCTTGGCAACCCAAGGCTGAAGTGCGCGAGGGTGTGTCGGACGAAACCCCTGAACCCGTCGCTAAACGTTCAGTACTAGCTGACGCTGACGTAATTGACCTTAGTGACTGAGAAATTATTACCAGAATCCATCTGGAGGTTCTTCAGCTTGCTTCTAATTACATACGCACCTACTCGGGTCATAAAAGTCTGGCGTTCAAGCGAGGCATGGAGTTCGTGGAGATTATACCCCTGGTTTTCGACCCTCCTGGGTGTCCCTGTTATCACTGTATTTTTTAGACATCACAGTACTTTGCATATGTGGTGGAATCAGCTGGAGATACAGTCTTAGCTTCTGTATTTATCTCAAAACTTAAGTTCAAAAACATGTAGGTATCTGAAACAAAACCCAAATCCTCATAGTAAGTCTGGCTGATATAGGGATGTTTTGTTTGGTTTCTTGATCAACTCAATGACGGTGCACAGAGAACCTTTGGCTGTACTGGAGCGTTCCGTGGTTCATTTCAGAGACCCCAAATCATAGGTGTTGTTGCACATACACACCGTTCGTGACGGGTGACACACGAATCTTAGTAGCGATGCAAAAAGCCCTCCTTGTACGAGCGAAAATATTTCGCTGTTCGACACAATATCCTCACATCAACCGGAACGTGAATCTCGTTACAGCTTTAGGAGTCGCTTTCGCATGGCCAGGCGAAGATGAATCAAGAAATGGTGGAGGCAAAGTTCTGGGACTTACCAGGCCTCTCACCGACTGACACGGCCACCGGACCGACTTAGATCCCATTGCGATCTCCTGGTTGCAACAGTATGCCCTCCCTAAAGATCACAGTGTACGAACGCGAGGTTGTCTTCCACGTGGATTCATGAGCTGTGCCATGCCTTTACCTTCCTGGACGACTGTCAAATATGCTGCCAGATCGGCCATGGTGATGCCTGGTAGACGCTGGTTCAGAAGATGGAACAGGTCAGCTCCAAAATGATGAGTATGAATATCGACTTGGATCGTTGCTCGTGCCTGTTTGGCGACGAAGAATTTCTCTCGGGAGATTGCAAGGGACAGGAAGCTTGAAGAGATAAACCTTGATGACACATTCGTTGGATGTGCAATGACCAAGTGGCCTGAATTGTTTGGCATGGAAAATATGAAGGGATATTGCGAGTTGAAGTAAGTCCAGTACATCAAGGATCTACCTTTGCTATCTGGGTGCGATGCCTGTCTGGAATTCCATCCTTGCAGCTGCAAAGACAGAGACCACGAACGAATGCATCGTCATAACCAGCCAGTCCATTGAGATGTCCTCTGAAGAAAGCAACAACCGGTAACGCAGCATCGTGACAGCGGCCATGACGACAGAGGATCTCTGTGCTAGGAGACGATGCACAAGAAACCGGATACAAGAGCGCCATTCACGCTACATGACTCACTCGAAGAGATGCCGCATGTCCGGGTGCGCGTGCGCGACGTTTCACACGCAGGGGTCGGATAAGCGGAACCTTGAAGACCCTGAAAACGTTGCGATGCACACCCCAAACTGCGCCACGTGGCGGCAAGAGATCAACAGCCACACTCTAGCATTCGGACCGTGGCCCTTGTGCAACACTGTCACAACCAGGCAGGATTCCCGAGATACCCATTCGACTTTGGACGCGCGTGCTCGCGATAATCGGCAAGACTAAACATAGCCTTGCGTGCGTCGACATGCAGGAAAATATGTTCACGATATCCCGGATTCAGGCAGTCTCCAAACCTGCCTGCTTTGTATCGGCATCATCTGGCATGCCCAACCCTCGTCTCGATCCTCAGACCACCCTGACAGTCTGTGCGCGGCATGCCTTGTATCGCGAGATAGCAACCCCTGTGTAAATCGGAATCCTTCAATCTCTTACCGCCTCACTGTTCGGTTAAACATGTCCCCCATAACGGCTGTCACGTCTCCCAATGGCCCGAATTTCAAATTCTTTCTTCCTTTTCCAGAACATGCCGATTTTATAGCCCAGTTTTAATACTTCAGCCCCATGGGGAATCCTCCTGTTCTTGAAACGCACAATGCCAGTAATAATACTGCTACGAAGAAGGAGAAGAGAAGAAGACGGATCCATCCTATCCGGCGCATCGCAAGGTTGATTCTTGGCAGTGGAAAGCAGCAGAAGAAAGAGGATGTGAGACGACTTGGTGACCAATTAGAGGAAGGAAGGACATGCCATGGCGCATCTAGATGGCACAACCTGTTACCATTTCTCGAGCCGCTGTTTGCCCTGGACCCAAAGTTGTCCTTCATTGAAGACCGCATCCTCGGTCGAACCGCACCAACGACAACGCCTCACGATGACATCAACTTCACTCTCCCGAAAGACCTCGCCTCGCTGAAGAATGCAGTTGAAGAAGCAGACCTCCCTTGTACCTGCGACGAATGCGCCCCCAAACTCTACAAAATCAGCACTCTAGCCTCCCATGGCACGATAGAAGACCGGCGGAACCGACCCTCACAGACACAATCCAAGCACAACCGGTCGTTTTCCTACCAGAATGACAAAAAGACAATCGGTCTCGGACCGCAACTCACACTCAGATTCCATGGCACCTACGAAACAATGACATTAGTACGGCATCACATCGCTTGGCTGGACGCAACGTATCTGCATCCATCCGCACGCCCCACGCCATCTGTACACCACCTCCGCAGCCTGATAGCGACCTGGCATCCGCACATCACGTCACCTGATCTCCGAAGCTCCCTCTCGACAAGTCAACTAAGCGACCTTTTTACGCATCTGAACCGCATTTTCTTCTCGGATCAAGTACCGCCGCATAACAAGACGTTAAGCGCGGGGTTCAGCTATCTGGATGCAAGACAGACCGAGTGTTTTGGCAAGAGTTTTTACAACCCGTTAGTCGGGACACAGGTGCTTTTACATCCGGTGCTGTACCGCGGGTGCTTTCAATACCAGAATCTCGGTCATCACGATAGTCTCGACCCTACCATACAGCGACGGCAACAACAGCAAATATCAACACGTCTGCACAACCGTCTTGGGACTCTCCTCCATGAGATGTGTCACGCGTTTCTCAAAGCATACACGTGTCGTTCTTGCTCGATGCACGATTCTTGTATCGGACCGCTAGGCCATGGACGCGCGTGGCAGATGCTGGCGAAGAAGATTGAGCAGGTTGCTACTGTAGTTTTAGGAGGGACGGTAGACATGGGGAGGTTTCCTAGTCTGCTGAGGGATTGTGAGGGGAGTGGACGGTTGCCTAGTGTGCATGATTTGGAGGTTTTTGGAATGAACGGTGGCGGGTGTGCGAGTGGGGTAGGGTTAGGAATTACAGGGATTAGAGGAGGAGGAGGAGGAGAGAAGATGACGATAAGGACTGTTGAGTAGGGATGACGAGGAAAGATGTGTATCGAGTATTGTATGATTGTGCAGCATTAGATTACGACCTTTTTTAGACCGCCTGTATAGCTTTAGTAATGATACCCTTCGATTTTGATAACAAGTGTTGCCCACAAGCTGCCATGTCACTTTCTTCAGGGAGAGACAACATGACTACTATCTTCTGTATCCGATATGAATGAGATTGGAGGTTGTCAATCCTGAGACTCTCATAAAGGCGCAGTGTGCTTGGTTGCCTAGGTCATACACATCAAGTGAAGTACTCTGCACGTCGACGCAGTACGTTAAGATGACCTGCGGTAATGACTGCGGTTGAGAAATCTTAGAAGACGATAAGCAAGGGTACGCCTCCCATCTTTGGATTGGTGTGCGAATTTGCTGGCACGAAGAGGAGCTCTAGTGAGAGATGGCGTTATGGTATCGTAGTACTATAGCACTATGAGAAGATGCCCGTTGTCTATCGGTGATAGCAGATCATGCTATCTAATGATGTATAAGACAGGCAGAAACAGCGTACCAGATGTGCTCTCTTTGTATCATTTTCCTACACACACACACTGGACCGTATTCTTCGATCGGGATGCCCGACGTATTCAACAGGCGTAGTATAGAGTGAGATTTGGCGATCCAGTAAGACCGTATGGTACATCCAGCGTTCAGGAACGTCTTCAGCTTCGTCTGATTGAACGCTCGCTCTCGGGGAGTCCGAGGACGGCACTGCTAGTTTCCTAGTGACATTCACAGCTGGTGCATCCAAAACTGTCTCTAATGGCCTTGTTTCAGCAGGTTAGTACCGCAACCATACTTCACAGCTTGTCCATGCCCTCATACAGTACACGAGTCCCTGCCATAGGCCAGTTGCGATGGGTTCGTTCAGCCCCCGATCACGGCAGGCATCGGCGACGCCGGGCTAAGGCAGAAGAATCTGAGGAGATAGTAGTCGGCAGGAAAGGATTGTATCACACGCCGATGCTCCAATTGGATGACTGTATCTCTCGATCCAACTACATCTAAGAAATCTTAAACCGATGGAAGTAAAGTCGGCGAAATGGTATATGGTATATTCCGTTGAAGATCATCTAAGTAGCTGTTTAGCGATAGTAAGACGTATGGCTCTAGGGCCAGTACCTTGATTTGCAATGTTCACCGGATGAGACAGTCTCAAGTTTGAGAAGTGAGATTGTCGAACGTGGTTTTGGTCAGCTCGGACAGAGCGATTCACCGTCACATGCTGTACTGTAGTAGTCTAGAAGAAGACTGTGAGATACATAATCAAGCTATGGCTAGAACACGATGCTCATGATTCGTTGCATTGACCGACGCAGGGACTGTTACTAACGGGGAAGTCGGAGTAGATCCAAGATTCAGGAGGGTGCGAAATTGGGGGTTGCAGCTCAAACAGGAACGCTCATTCCGGTGGAGGCCTAAAATGTCTTCCGCTGTCGGGTTGTCAGCCAAACGGTGGCCAATCACAAGCGTCGCCCCCCAGAGCTTCGGGTACCTCAAACTGTGGCTTCGCTGGGTTAATGCAAGAGTCAGCCACGTCTGACGGGAGAGCACCCTGATCCCCAATCGAACCATCAAGGGTCCCATTCCGCATCTGGGGTGGATCCACACGGTGGCGAATGCCCCCCAAGGACGAAGGGCCGAAATTAGGGAATTATTCGCATGTAACGTCGAGGCGGATACTACCCAAGGCTCTTTTAGCGCCATGGTCCCTACGGTTCGGAATATTGGATATAGGGAATAAGAAAAAGGAGCCTTGCGATAGGAGAGAACAAGACAAAAAGCAGTAGCGAGTTGCTAGAGCGATGATCAGTCGTGGCATGTCCCGGCACGTGGTTTCACCAAACG
>Ga0268250_10000884_pt1 | contig 13488 bp, 15 predicted proteins | sample AgamicAsSfe_FD_200448 | JGI IMG/M metagenome (GOLD analysis project Ga0268250, IMG submission 200448) | Agave microbial communities from Guanajuato, Mexico - As.Sf.e (v2) (version 2) | ecosystem: Host-associated > Plants > Phyllosphere > Phylloplane/Leaf | place: Guanajuato, Mexico | collected... | reverse complement strand
CAACAGGCACGACTTCTACCTTGGTCAGGCAACCCATCAGATGTTCAAGTATGCTTAGTCCCCTCGACACTATACTGTAGTGCTGACATGCGAAGGATTACCTGGTGGCCAGTCGTGATGACATTGCAAGGCAGCGGGACGAAGTTCACAACGTTACAGTCGCGCCTGGAACAGCTTGACATTAAGATGATCGATGCCTACGTTACATCAGAGACGACACATGTGGTTGCATCCTCGCGCAATGTGCCAAAAGGCCTTCGAGCTCTGGTCAATGCTAGATATCTTGTTAGTCAGGACTTCATCGATGCAATCGAGTCAGCCGCAATAGCGTCAGCCGAGACTGGTACTTCGCCATTGGAGGAAGACTTCGAGGGCAAGTGGCCCAACGCAATGGACTACGTTCCTCCTTCAGGTACAGAACCACATCCACGGCCTTCGGAACTATTCAAGCCAGACGGGGCTCGGAGACATCTCTTTAGTGGGTTCACCTTCATCTTCGCAGATGCTCGCCAGCACGAGAACTTGAGTCCTTTTGTGATGGACGGCGGCGCTAAAGCCATACTATATGACATGCAAAGTGGCAAAACTACAGTTGGGGAATTGGTTCAGTTCGTGCTGAGCGTGGCAGACAAGAAAGGTCTACGTTCTTTGGGTGACTCGGAGGAAGGCAAGGGTGTTGTCCTCGTTCGTTTCCGTAGTCCGGGCGACTTACAGGACTGGAGTATCCGCTTCATCGAGTCTGTGGACGCAGCACTCGAACAAAGATCGATTGAGCAGAATGAGTTCCTGGACGCAATCCTTACAAAAGACGTGAGCAAGCTTCGACAAGGTCTTCAGGGGGAAGACTCTCAGCATGTGGCAGGCATCAGAGCACCACTATCGACTGCCGGTCAGTATAGTCCTGGTCGTCTTTTTTCGTACCATACTAATGAAAATAGCACAAGCTGCGCATCCCGCCACGGCTGGCATGTCGAATCTAGCGACCCTACTCGAGGAACAGCCAAGTCAGTCAGCTGCACAAGAATCAGTACCTGCATCTCAGCCCCAACGATCTGCAGCGTCCAAGCTTCGTTCAAGACGTGTCATCGCCCAGAGTCGTTTCAAGGGCTTCGACGATTTTTATGAGTCCCAATTCTCGACACAAAGGCGCAAGTCGCAGGCTCAAGAGATTGAAGACAGTGATGACTCCGAGTCGCAGATCAATGTTCCATCTCAATCTCAATCCCAAGCTGTATCGATCGCAAATGGCAATGCAATGAACGATTATGAGTCTCTTTTCGTCTCACAATCCCAGGACGCACCAGCAGCTTCGCAGGCGTCTCGGTTATCCAACTTGCGCAAACGACCCGCTCCACAGTCACGCGAAGAAGACCAAGACGATGCCGAGGACGCGCTCTTCCCGGCCGCGGCCGCCATGAAGCGCCGCAAGCTTGAGGATGTTGCTGCTGGAAAGAAATCGCCTCTTCCTGCTAAACCTGCTAAAGTCGAGCCGGCAAACAAAACCAACAAGCCAGTGAAAGAGTTAGATGTTGCATCTGCTGCGCGCATCCGCGCTAAAGCCATCGACGCACAACGACAGCAGTCTGAGACTCAACGACCCGACGAGGAGATGACCGCCGAAGAGATTGCTGAGTTTCGATATCTTGGCATTGCGGAGGAGATGAAGATGCGCGCACCCGGCACTAATTCTCGAGCGCGTAACGGCGAGGCAGAGAATGAACGCTGGGACGACCGCTGGAACGGCCGCAAGAACTTTAAGAAATTCGTCAAGCGTCGACCCGGAACTGCCGACGATGACGACTCCACTGCCGTCAACAATCGCACCCGCAAGGTCATCGTCACCCTTGAGGAAGTCAAGCGCAAAACCTTTGGCATGAGCGAAGAGGACTACTTCTTGAATCCTGCACCTGGCCAGCGCGGACGAACCAAAACAGGCACCAGTCAAAGTCAAGCTCAGAGTCAGTCTCAGACGTCCCGACGACACGGCACAGGGTACACACCACATACTGGCGCGCTCGACGAGGACGATCAGGAGGATCTCGAGCCTGAGGAGATTGCTGGACAGCCGAGGGAAGGCGTTGTGGCGGACGCACTACGGCGTATCAGTGGACAAACGGCATCACAGACGCAATCGCAGGCTTCGAGTAGAACGACCTCGAGTGGCAAGCGAGCTGCTGGCGCGGCTGCAAGTGTGCCGCCGGCGAAGATGCGGGCGACGCAGGTACGGGGAAAAAGTGCAGCTGCTACGGGAGACGATGATGACGATGATAGTGATGGGGAGGTGAAGTTCAGGCTGAGGCGGCCGGTCAGGAAGTGATGCGATGATCGTGTTGCATTGTGATACGGCAGGAATGAATGGAATGAGGAGCAAGAAGTTATGAATGACATGATCATGATGCAGGAAGATACATGTATATACTCCTCTGGCCGATACGTCCACGTAGATACACTGGGCCAAGATGAAAGGAACAGCATACCAGGCATCTTGCGTTGTCATGAATATAAGCTAATCAGCCCTCGTACGATTAGCTCTGTTAGCTTCATACGCTGCTCAAGAAATGCTAGTATTTTGATTCACATGGTCGCGTCATACACGTTTTACCGCCTCTCTGTACAGGCATGCATACACTTTCGACTTTCAACTCTCAGTCAAGGCCTACTCTTCATACACACCTCCCCTGCTGTCCCTTCCTTCCCTTCTCTTCCCAATCTCTTCCCGCTACGCCAAGCCCCACCGTGCACCCGCCTATAGCTCACCTCGAACAGCCTTCGTCGCCGTCGCCGTAGCATCTACCACCGTCTCCTTGATGACCTGACTCGCCTTTGCCGCCGACTCCGCCGCCCACTGCATCATTTCGGCCTGATCCGGCTTTGAGAAGTCCCCATTCCATATACGTGAAAAAGCAATGTCGAAGCGGGCACCCATCATCCATGCCACGAAGAGCTAGATAGCCATGGTGTCAGCTGACCACATCCTGAAGTATGGGAAATTCAAAATCACAAGAGCAAGTAGACGTACCATGATGCTCCCAGCGAAGAATATACCCGCCATTGTCGCCAACGCCATGAATGCAATCTCCTTATTCGACGCTTCTTCGTGCCCGCCGCGGCTGAGCTTGGGTTTCTGGGGCTCGTTTTCCTTGCCGGGCTCGATACCACCGTTGGCTGCGCGGACGATAGCTTTGGGGTCTTGGGAGGGATAGAGGGTTTCGATGAATTGTTCGATCTGTGGTGGCGTCTTTGTTAGCAGTCAATCACATCAACCGGGAGCAGGCGACAGGCCATACCTTTCCACACGCCACGCTAATCTTGAGGAAATTAGGATCTCTTGGATCATTTTTCTTGTGAATCTTGCGCGCAAACTTCCTGAACACTTCATACACCACTTGCAGATTCTGCGACGAATCCAGCATCAGTTGACACGCCTGCCCCTTTGTGATCTTGATATTCTTCTCAAACATGTCGCCATTCCGGAAGCACAGGTCCAGCGTGGCAATGGCCATTGCCTGTGGAATTGCGCAGAAATTGAACACACTCTGGTCTTTCAGTCCGGCCATGTAGAACATGCAATCCGGCACTTTCTGCAGCGCGTTCAGGATCATTTCGGAGCTGCATCGTAATGCGGCTTCGCGGTTTTCAGGCTTGATCAGATCGTCATAGTTGGCCACGTGTTTCGACCATATTGCTTTTGGCCAGAATCGCCGTTTGTCTAATGTGTCTTCGTGGATGTCGCGGATGATGTTTGTTTGTTGCAGAAGCTGGCCCATGGATTCGTAGAGGTCGGTTCGTCGAAGTAGTGCTGGATTTGCTAGGCCTCCTTCTACGAACATGCGAGTGCAGGCCTCCCCCACTATACCGGCGACGTGATGGCAGTATTGCTCGTATTCGGGGATTGTATTGATGCTGACTGTGTTGGTAGCGACGGCTCGTGCGTTCTCGGCCATGCCGGCGCCCATGCGCTGAGTGATTTCGATGATTATATCGCGATATGCAGGCTTGATTAACTTGAACTCTTCGATGACAACCTTGAAGTCTTCAAGCAGTATGCGATCTTTCTCATCCGGTCCATTTTCCGAATACGTCCAGCCATCCTTTAGAATGATGTTGTGGAAATCTAGCAATATCGGCTCTTTCTTCTCAATCGGTATGGTCATATCGTCTTCAATCGTGTCAAGTGCGCGCAGGATCAGGTAGAAGAGTGACATGGGGACGAGTAGTTCTGGATTGAGCTCTTGAATGACCATTGCGAAACTGCGGCTGGTTTTGTTTAGGTAGTAGAAACATTTCTTCAGATTCTCAGACTCTTTGTTTTCATCGCGCTCGTGGACGGGCATGTGCCATGTTTTCCTGTACATTGCATGAGCTTCCGTGGACGATATCGAGCTGCAATATCATACCACTGGGCAATGGCACGTAGCTCATCGGGGTGAGTGAGGTAGTAGTAGATGCTGGCAGCGGAAGGCATGGTCGAATGTGGCCTTTACAGGCAAATTCGAAGGAAGTGCTAAAGAGGCGGTCTCGCGGGCCAATGTTGTGCACAGTCCTGAAACAGGTCTGTAGGATGAATGGGGAGCAGGCTAGGAGAACGCGCAGTCTATGCTGGAAGTGTCGTAGTGCAAAGCGGTAGCGTGTTGATGTTTCGGCAGAGATGGAGAAACCTGGGGTACAAATGATCGTCGTCACGTGCACGTTGCAGCAGGCTCTGTGCAGGGTATCGCAATGTGCAAAAGAGCAGTATCAAGATTATTTCAAGTACAGACTCGTGGACTCGTGCAGAATAACAGGTCTATATCATTACCAAATAAGCCAATTGCCAGAGCAGCGGGGGTATCATCTCGTCTCGACTGTTGTAAAGTTGCCACCAAATTCCAAAACCGAGGCGAAGTAGCCTCAACCTTTGCCCGAAACGCCTCCATAACAGAGTTATAGATGATCGTAGATATCGTCAATGATCCAGGCCATGTTCATTACACCTCGTCGTCCATCCCATGAACCTCATTCAATTCAGTGTGTCGATCTGAACGATGAATGAAGGAGCTTTCATCCAGGTCTACACCGCTGTCCTTGTCTGTTTGTCCCTCAGATTGCTGCTGCGCATTGGTTCCACCTCTTTTGGCAGGGCTGTCCCATGCCCAGTCTCGCATGAAGTAGTCTCCGCTTCGAGAATCTACATCCCGCGCTTGTTCTTGTTCTCGTTCTTCCGGTGTCAGGACTCTATTCAGTATCGTAGGCTGATATTCAAGCGCCGTTCCAGCATCTTTTAAAAGCTGCTCCGTCATGCCAAGACATCGTTGTATTGTCAAGTTCATCTTCTGGCTATCAATCAGGATATCCTTATGCTTGGCCAGGTCTAGTTGCAGTGCAGTATCAAGTTTCGTACTTGATTGTTTTGCTTGACCATATGCACGAGTCGGTGTTCCAGCATCCTCGGCGAATGACTGGTCTAGACTGTCAGGGCCCGGTGGCGAGCTATCACCCATGTCGAAGGATGCCTCATCTACAGTTGACGCTTCCGAGAGCCAGCTAACACGATTGTTGATGCTGGTCGCTCGCGTAGTACGACGCATACGACGCAACTCTGCCTTTTGCTTCAACACTTCTCGTTCCAGAGATCGGTTGATTGCTAGCAATGACGAATTGCTGATTTCAAGGTCAAGTAGCTTTCGTTCGTGCCTGGCTGCACCAACTGTATTTGTTGTGCCAGACGTTTCCGATTCAGCCTGAGTTGTTGAGCCTGGTGTCGGCGGTTCTTCTGCGATTGTGGCTGTCGCTCCTGCATCACCAGGAAGACCACCATCAATAGACGGTCGTGGCAATCGAGATGTGACTGGCGAGCTGTCTTTCACAGGAGTAGCGACAATGCTCTCTGAGTTCGTCCGTATCCGTGATAGTCGAGATGGTGCTTGTGCTGTAGATGAGACACTCTGGATCTTGCGGTGGCCAGGCGACATTGGTGACGACGTAAGTGATGACCGCCGACCGACGTCTATGCTACTGCGACGAGCAGGTGACGGCAGCTTCGATGGAAAATCAACCGTTATCTTCGATCTGATAACATGTGGCGTTGATTCTTGGACTGATGTTTCAGTGTCGGATGGCGAAGGCGATCGGATGATCTGTTGGACCGGCGTTATGACTGCCCGATTCTCTGTGGCCTTGGGCAGAAGCGCAGGTTTCACCTGTGGCTGTGAAATGGGTACTTGTTTCGCAGCCACTGTAGGCGCATTTTGGACAATCTCGATCGGCGCAGTCGGCGCAGCTTTCGCACTTGGTGTTTCGAATATCTGGGCAGGACTCAGTAGAGCCGCTACAGGCCGGACTGCTTGGGGCATTGCTAAAGGTGAGAGCAGTGGAGAGGCTACTTGTGTCCGAGCGGTAGCTGCGTTGTGACCGCCATCTGCAAAAACGAATCCACTCGATCGGTCAGTACTCTGACTATGCACTGACTGCGCATCACTGCCTCTTCCTTGTATTGGCTGCTCGTCATCAACTTCGCCATTCGCATATACGAAACTTGATCCATTCTTAGTCAGCGGAGGTCGAGCGGTCGGTACTGGGGCAGGCGCTGTTTGTGGCCGTGCTGAAGTCGGGCTGAAATATGTCGATGGCGTTTTGCGCAATGCTTTGTTTGTGACGGGCGGCGTTGCGTTAGGTGTGGATGCCGCTGCGGCTCGCAGATTCGTGGTCGAAGATGTAGAGGATAGATGTTTTAGTCCAGGTCGTGCTGCTCGAAGACGAGGCTTTGTGGTAGGTGTGGCCGATGCTGCACTTTTGGAGGAAATTGTTGAGGTTGTTGCGGGTGATTGTCGAGCGTTTGCAGTGGTAGTTGCGACGAGGGGTTTCCGAGCTGTTGCTGAACTGGCGGGCGATGCTGAGGAGTCTTGCGATTGGGTAGTGAGGCGAGGCGGAGGAGTCGATCTTGGGCTTGCGATATTGGCAGCAAGTCGAGGCTTCAATGGTGCAGGCGGAAGGCCATACGGTCGTTCTCGCATTGTCGACATGGGCTTGGAAATGTATCGAGTTCCGCTACATCATGATGCTATGTTGACTTGTCCCATCTTTTGTGTATTGTTGTTGTTGATCGTCGGGCTGGTAAGGCGAGAAATGGCAGGGCGGGCCTCGTGTTTCGAGATTTCGTTCCAGTCGAACCTAGACTTTTTGAATGTGGTAGACTCGCGTCGAAAAGATCAGGCAGTCAAAGGTAGACAGGTAATGGAGACTGCAGGCTACGTCGACGTCGACGACAGTGAAGGCAGATAGCGGCGATACCGTTTCAGGTGTAATTGCTTTGCGACAAAATGCACGGACCTAATAATGTCATGACGAATTGCCCCAGTTTGATCGCCTCAGAAACCGTCAACCGTCGGTGGCTTCATTAGCCGAGACTCGTGCTTCAAAGGGTCTGGCAACGGTGATACAGAGAGTCCAGCTGAAAAGTCCATCGTCCTCGAGACCCCTCAATCTCGCGAGGACAACAGCAGCCTCATCTCGTGGTGGTGATTGTGAAATGTCCCCTTATCGACTAGACGATGGCCGAAGAAGAGCAAGGTGGCGCGTCTGATATATCTATACTGCGCGATGCTGCGGCTGCTCTGCCAGACGCAGCTTCAACTGTTCACGATACACTGAAATACCACTTACTTGGACCAAGCTTGACCAAGGCTGGACAGGATGCGGTAGACCAGAAGAAGGTTTGCACTGGACGGTGAAGTCTGTTTCAGGCAACTAATATCCTGACCAGGTATCAGAAATCATCTACAATGCCTCAAGAGGCTCAAAATTCTTCAACAACGAAGAGTCCAAGGACAAGACACTGACTGAGAAAATCAACCGCATTCTCAGTCGTAAGCGTCAGCTGGAGAAGCTCGATTTGAGTTCCGACATTCGTCGCGCAGACGAGGCTATCAATGAGCTTGAAATCAATAGGGACCTTTCACAGTACATCGTGCACTGCGATGCCGACGCCTTTTACGCTGCAGTTGAGGAGCTGGACCATCCTGAACTCAAGGAAGTGCCAATGGCGGTGGGAGTGGGCGTCTTGACAACATGCAACTATCATGCCAGAAAGTTTGGCTGCCGTAGTGGAATGGCTGGCTTTGTGGCAATGAAGCTTTGCCCTCATCTCGTCTGCTTGCCGCTCAACTTCGAAAAGTATACCGCTGTTGCTCAGAAAGTCCGAGAAGTCTTCGCCGAGTATGATCCAAACTTCCAGTCTGCTTCGCTGGATGAAGCATACCTCAACATCACAGAGTACTGCAATCAATATCAACGTGATCCTGTCGAGGCTGTTCAGCAAATGCGTGCGGAAATACACCTGAGATCGAAAATCACTGTGTCTGCAGGTATTGCCGCTAACGCAAAGCTCGCCAAGATCTGCTCAAACAAGAATAAACCCAATGGGCAGTTTCACCTTGCTAACGACAGAGGTGCTATAATGTCGTTCATGCGCGGTATGCCGACTCGGAAGGTCAACGGAATTGGTCGTGTCTTTGAGCGAGAATTGGATGCGATTGGGGTGAAGACTTGTGGCGACATCTATGCATATCGTGGCTACTTGTCGAAGCTCTTCGGAGAAAAGGCATTCCAATTCCTCATGACGTGCTACCTTGGTATCGGACGTACGGACATCAGACCTGCTGAAGAATCAGAGCGAAAGAGTGTTGGGACCGAGAGTACTTTCCGAGACATGAACGACAAGACTGAACTTCGCACGAAGCTTCGTCATATAGCTGAAGAGCTCGAGAAAGATATGAAACGGACGCAGTTTAAAGGCCGCACGCTTGTGCTGAAGATCAAGCTACATACATACGAGGTCTTCACGAGGCAGATTGCACCACCTACAGCTGTTCACAAGGCCGATGATCTGTACAAGTACTCGCTACCAATGCTGGCGAAGCTTGAGAAGGAGATACCTGGCTTGACATTACGACTAATGGGACTTCGATGCACGAATCTCATTAGTATGAAAAAGGATGGCATTGACTTTTTTGGTATGACGAAGTCAATCATCAGTCGGCCAGCAATACAGAAGGAATTTTCTAACAATGACGACGAATGGGAAGTATGGCCTGAGGACGAATTCGAGGAAGCAGCAAGACAGGAACGACAAGACGAGATGAATGAAATCGAGGCTCTGAGCCAGGCTGAGGCTGATGCACAAAATGACGACACTCCTCACCGCTATGCTCATGGAAAAGAGGTATTGCCAAATCCAGTCCCAAGCGGCCAACAAGAAGCGACAGATATCGAGGAGGAAAACACATGGAGCTGTCCAATCTGCTCGCGACCACAATCCGCGAACGACAAGGCATTCAATGAGCATATTGATCTTTGTCTGTCTCGGCAGACTATCGAGGAAGCTGTAAAGGCAAGCTCGACACAGGAGTCCACTCCCAGCAGCGTACGGAGAGAGAGCTCATTACTGGAGAAGTCGATCCCAAAGAAGAGAGGACGTCCGACGAAAAGCGACTCTGCTGACACAGGGCATGCCCAAAAAAAGCTTTTCTTCTCCTGATCTGATCCTGCGTAGGAATATCTACGATGTCCGACGAGGCTGACACTCGACGCCGTAGTACCCATACCTGATATAGTCATACAGCCATAGATTAAAGTCTGTGGAATTTGTTGGGCAGAGTCGAGTATTTGTGCCTTTGCTCAGAATTGTGTAGTAGCTACTGTACAGCGCACTGATGCTTGTCCACCGAAGCTAGGCATTGGGTGATATCCACCACAGCTTACAGCTCCCAAGCTTTCTTTCCCTAAAAGTCAAGCTAAGACAAGGTATATCTGCAGGAAGGTACGAAGCTACCTGTTGCCATGCCCCACCTTCACCTCCGGCCTACCTCGTAAATCACACAATCACTCTACACACCAGCTTCGTCTCGCCACGCGCTATTTCCCTCAAGCCGCTCTTCCCTTTCCACCTTACTCATCATGTCGACTCCCTCAGCCCAGCCACCCTCTGACATGCCTCGCTCCACCGAAGCTCCCTCGGAGGACGCGCCAGAAACTGCACACATCCTGCCCCTCACTACCAAAGATCGTCAGGATAGCTTGGAGAAACACCTGCAGCATCGTCCTGATGTGCAGGATCTCAAGGAGCGCAATATCCTACATCCTACTTCTGCAGCTCCGTAAGCTATCCCTGACTCTACAGTACTGGGCTGGCCGACTGGCTCACATGTCCCTGGTATCCTGTTCTATATATGTCTCGCGTCATGCTGTCTCATGGTTTCTTCTTCGCTACTCCCCGGACATGTAGGCTAACAGGACACACCCTAGCTCCCTCCAAGCCAAGCAAAAGGAGCTCGAGCGTCAACAGGCAGCCGACAGTCTACGCAAGGGTCTGGCCAAGCGTATTGAGCGTGACGAGCTGGTTGAGAGTGCGTGTCGACCTCCCTCGCTCTTGCACGAGCATCCGAGGATGATGTCCACGCTGACACGCTTCCAGGAAATGTGCTGCCAGCTGGTAACGCTGCTCCAGCACTCCTCTCGCACCAAAGGAGTCTCGAACGTCATATGAGGAGTGATTCGTTGGAGCAGCAGTTGGCGTCGAGACCGCCGCCGGAGGTGTTGGTCAAGGAGGGGATTCTGAAAGGTGAGTCTGTGCTGAGTGGGCATGCTTGGGCATGCGATGGCTGATTAATACTGGTATAGAGGACGAGAACCCCTTCAAGGATGATTGAGGGTGAAGGTCATCTTTGCTCAAGTGACCAGGCATGGCATGACTGCGCGAGTCGACCATTGAGAGATGAGGGTGCTTGAAATGATACGGACTCAACGGAGAGTCTGTGATGTGGTCATGTCTTCTCCGAAAAGACGTATGAGGCCGACTCTAGTGTGGAAGAACGTAGTATCGTCCAGGGAAAGAGTGATAATGTTCGCATGCCATGCGATGCGTGCGACAAAGATCCTCTGCTCACATGAAGCCTTTGCCCGCGCACTCCAAGCACACCCTCTGTTCCCTCACCAAACTGCACAGTCCGCAGACTCTGCGACCACATCCAGCACAACATCCGCCGCTCTGCACCTCTGCCGCATCAGTGCCACTCATTTGGTAATCTGCTCCGCCCATTCCACCAGCGATATCCTCCGTGTCCACGATGGGCGCATCACAATCTTCGCATCTTGGACCATGCCATGACTGTTGATTTGTCCAGGTCTGTTTCGCGCTGCAGGTCTGTGTTTTTGGTACAGCCCAGAACGAGTCCAAGCGCTTCTGTCCATACCCACTATCTGACTGCGTATCTATGTCCATTATCGGCGTAGAGAGCAAGGGCTCTGGCGCATGTCCTTGCCGTTGCGCGGCGTACATTTTCTGCATAGTGGTAGCGTGGATGATCTCCTCCGACGGTCTGTTGTCGCGATATCGCTTCAACGTGCGGCTTGCGGAGGTGCTACTGGATGATTGTGGAGGTGTGCTTGTGCTTGAGGATGTTGAGGGGGAGTCTGTAGAGCGCTTGCGCTTGATCTGCATTGTAGACGAGAGATTGTTGATGCTTCGAAGGTGACAGGGACAGGCGGAGTGTATGATACGTGAGAAGAATACACTTCGTGTGAAGAATATGGGTGGTGAATTATATGCTCTGTTGTCGCGTATTGGGACGCGAAGCACGAGCAGCGTGTAAGTGTCATAAGTTTGTCTTGGCGTCGACGACGCCCCGGAGCTGAACCCGGTGCACCCTATGAGCTCTTCTCCATCATCAAACATCAGCTCTATACAAACACTTCTCCTTCTTTCCTGACTCAATCCAGAGTCCCTGTTTCAGTAGAGGTCATCATGTCCTCAAACACCCGCGAGGCCTCCCACGCCGGCTCATGGTACAGTGACAACCGCGCCCAGCTGTCACAACAGCTAGACTCCTGGCTAGATGCCGTCCCATCAGGAAAGACTCCGTCCATACTGCCCAACTCACAGCCTGTACAAATGGCTCCGTATGGCGCGAGACTGATCATTGCACCGTGAGCAAACTCGACTGTGGATTTCGAGCTTCATGGCTCAAGCTGAGGCTCGAGTGACACAGACATGCTGGTTATTCGTACTCGGGGCAGGCGGCAGCTTGGGCGTATAAAGCGCTGGATGTGAAGAGCGTGTAAGTGATGTGATATCTTCTTGTATGTGCATGTGCCTTGGGTGTGCCAAATGACTTGTGCTATTGTTTGGATCCGGATGCGGTGTTTCAGATGGTGGAAATGCATAACATCATTCGACAATTGTCTATCGCTCCACTTGATTCATGCTGACATCTGTTGAAGCAAGCATGTCTTCATCCTCGGCCCCTCACACCATCACTACCTCACCCGTTGCGCCCTTTCAAAATGCACGACCTACAGCACCCCTCTTGGCCAGCTGAAGCTCGACCGTGACACCATCTCCGAGCTCCACAAGACAGGCCAGTTCGACTGGATGTCTACCAGTGTCGACGAGGCAGAGCACAGCATTGAGATGCACTTGCCATACGTCTACAAGATCCTGTCCAAGTAGGTTTCTCGACTTATATCCAGTCATCCAGTACTAAACCCCAACGCGTTAGTGCCTCCCCGGACGCCTCTACACACCCACCCATCATTCCTATCCTCGTCGGCAACACTTCTCCAGCCACTGAACGCTCATACGGCTCGCTGCTTGCCCCTTACATCGCCGACCCAGGCAGTATCTTCATCGTATCGTCCGACTTCGCACATTGGGGCAGTCGTTTCCGGTACACGTACTATCAGCCCGCAGACGGTCCCGCCAGGACGCTACGCTCCAGCGATCGCGTCCCTTTAACACCGCCAATACACGAAAGCATTAGGGCTGTTGACCTCCAGTGTGTTGAGGCTATTGAGAAAGGCAGCCACGAGGAGTTTCTGGGGGTGTTGAAGGAGACGGGGAATACGGTGTGTGGCAGGCATCCGATTGGCATCATGATGGCGGCGTTGGAGGTACTCAGGGAGCAGGGCGGGGTTGAGGACGGGAAGGGAATGTTCAAGTTTGTGAGGTATGAACGGAGTAGTGAGGTCATGAATACGAGGGATAGTAGTGTTAGCTACTGTAGTGGGTTTGCTGTGTTGTAGTCTGCCGTGGGGACGTGTCCTTCCTCTTCTTCACCGCAGGTTACAGGCATTCAGATCGTGCTTCAAACTCGCAATGACACGAGATTCGATGGCTGGGCATTGGAGGCGTAATCTGAAACAGGTGGAACTCATATAAAATGCACAGCCAGAAGTGATGATTGAAATGCTTCCAATATCTGACGATCTATTCTATTTGGGTATTGTAAAGGCATTAAGAGCTCAATAGTCCGCCTGCTCCATCTCGTCCAGCATTACATCTGCTCGTCTGATCTCAGCCCTCGAGGATGCTTTGTGAATGACCGCAGACACGCCCAAGCAATAGCTTGCTCTTCACTAATCCATCTCATCCAGCTCACTCACCCCCGCCACCTCCACTGCCTCCCTCCTCGACCCACCGTTCTCCTCCACCACCAACTCATCGCCCTCCCCCTC
>Ga0268250_10000883_pt1 | contig 13488 bp, 18 predicted proteins | sample AgamicAsSfe_FD_200448 | JGI IMG/M metagenome (GOLD analysis project Ga0268250, IMG submission 200448) | Agave microbial communities from Guanajuato, Mexico - As.Sf.e (v2) (version 2) | ecosystem: Host-associated > Plants > Phyllosphere > Phylloplane/Leaf | place: Guanajuato, Mexico | collected... | reverse complement strand
AAGAGACAGGTAGGAAGGGGAAGACGTACCTGCAGAGCCCACGCCCTGTCCGATTCCACCAACAGCTTGTCCTAGACCTTGGCCGAGACCACCGACGAGACCGCCAACGAGGTTTCCTGGTGCCAGTAATTAGTGGTGTTGTGTTTGTTAGAGATAGTGTCAGAGAAAGTATGGCAAGGGGGTGAAGCTGGTGGTATGTATGTAGGGTATCTTGCCTCTTGCTCGCTGCGGAGGCAATACCGATCTGAGGGTGAGGTGGAGAGAGGGTGTGACACGTCCAGCAGGCAAGCAGTACGGTACTGCACTAGCAGGATTGCGCGAGTAGAAATCAGAGTGTCTCCCGCTGCGACCGAGGCAGGAAAAGGAAGTTCACGTACCGATTTCAGCCATATGTGAAGATTTAGGTTTGAGAGTCCTTGATATATGTCCGTGTATGTGTATAGAGGTGTTCGTGAAGGCTCTACAGGTACAGTAGGAGTATCTATTCCACAATGTGAGAACGGGACATGCCTCCTCTTATATCGCATCGCCCTTCCCGGCCGTCGCTCCAAATCACCTCATCTCCCACGCCCATTATCTCGGCGGTGGCGTGGTCTCACATAGCAACGCAGCAGTGTTAGCACAAGACACGTCGATCTTCACGTCACGGCACAGCGCCTATTCCTGTTCATCGCGATAGCGATAGACTCGTCGTCGTTGGTTTGGTGGGGTGTGGTGTTGTCATGTATTTTACACAGCCACGCAGCCATGGCAGCCTCGACGTCAAGCTGCATAAACGTGCGGGGAATGGAAAGGATCGCGGCGAACTGTGGAGAGCGCGGTTGGATTAGCCGATGTGTCATGTGTCGAGTGGAGTTTTCAGGTTTCAGGTTGGTTACTTAGGCAGGGTCCGCGCCTCCGTCGACAGAAGCGAGATAAGCGCCACGGCAGTAGATTGTCTCCTTGGCGATTATGTCATTGTAAATTTCAATGTGATAATTGCTATGGCCATGATTCATGATGAGGTGCATATCTTGTATGCGAGAATGAAGTACGGAGCTCATGATGCACTGTGTTGTAGCAGATTCGTCCCAGGATGGCTAGGCCTTTCGCACCGCTCCTATCACGTTGACGCCATGCTTGATATGAATAAGACACACTTGAAGAAAGAGAGAGCTGCGTATTGCCAGAGGAAGCGGCCTGGGTCAAAGTCTGTTGAGCCTTCGCTAGCAGCCAGTATCTTCTGTGTGAATTGGGTCGTGTTTTGGCTATATCACTGGTCTCTGTCGCCTAGCAGGAGTACAGGGAATGCAGCAGAAGTGTCTAGGCTCGGGCCACTTGGGTTGTTTGCATGGCTGCCATTTTGGCTCGTTGTTCGAGAGGCAATTCGTTGTCATCGTCTCTATCGTGGCCTTGAAGTACCGACTACGCACGTCCTTGGGAGAGAAGCTGGTTAGTCCAGCAAAAGTCTGAGGATACCTGTCAAGGTACCCGTGGCAGTGTAGTGTAGTGTAGTGTGCGAAACTCGTGCAGGAGATGCTCGGCCTCGTTGACCGCGATGTATAGCGCCTCATACGAGATTGCTTCTCAATGGCTGCTTCCTAGACCTTGCCTGTACGTGCCAAGTTATGGGAGCATGACTACCCCTTTGCAGCCACCAAGTGCTCCCTCCTGCTACGCACTTGTAAGCCATATAGCCGTCGGAGCTGGGAGGATAGTGAGGCATAGGACTTGTAGCATCCGCTTTTGGTAGGCATCCGATCTTGGATGAAGCTCATAATTGACAAACGTACCCAACACCCGGGACGGCCTTTCCGCATCGTCTATCGACTTTGCACGCCTTCGAGACATTACTTGTCGATTTATCGTTCCAGCAGGCGGGAATCCGTATATGTCGCCATACTGAGCGACCATCTTTTGATCTTTTTCAGGACGACACATCCTTGGCCATCCAACCTCTCCTCCTCAGCCATCCCTCGATGCCATACTCAAGCCTCGTCACAAACCCATGATCCTGCACCACACCGTTCTTGATCCAAATCGCCCTTGCTCCCATCATATTCGCCATGACCACATCCGTAAACAGCCTGTCGCCCACCACGCAGACCTGGCTCGGTTTTGTCACCTCCCGCCCTCTCACCTGCTTTTCATCTTTCCTACTCCCTTGCTTTCCATCTCCATCTCTATCACTGTAGGACCCTCTAGGTTGGGCAAGGAAATGCGCCATGATCTCCTCGCCGCACGCTGGCTTCATCTGAGAGTGTCGGAGGACTTTGACGCCGGTGTTGCGCTCGAGAGCGTCTGCGGCGGTGCCGAGGGGGTCTTTGGAGAGAGTGCCCGAGGAGTTGGAGACGATGAGGATGTTGGAGGGGGAGTAGGTCGTTAGAAGGGCGGTGAATTTGGCCTTGTTTGGAAAGATTGTATGAGCTGGGTGGTCGTTGACATGCAATACCAATAGAGAGGAGGCAACACAAGGGGGATAACGGAAGACATAGTACTCGTGCAGCGAGTCTGGTTTTGGATATGGTATCCTTTTCTTCATCAATAACAAATACACGTCCTACATACACTATACGCTGGAAACACCTCGTCCGTGTGCAGCACCGCAAAGCAATTGTCCTTGTCTAACACCACAGCTCTTATGTCCACATCCTCGTCACCTTGACCCGTGCTGCTATCGCTGTCCTTCTCACGGTCCATAAACCTTGTTCTGGAAGTTGCAGCGCTGCCACGGCCGAAGGCTCGAGATAGTGGGATAGGTAGATCTGCAAATGTAGAGACTGTGGCATGTGGCAAGCAGAGGGACGGGTCGCGAGCGACGCGGAAGAGGGAGAGGATGGCGGGGATGTTCATTGACCGTGAGGTTGTGGAGGTTGTTGTGATGGGAGGAAAGTACAAACCAATGGATGCTGCCCGCACGGACCACCCTTTCTGAAATCGACGTCAAGTACAACAGTACAGCTCTTCAGCTTTCACGTCAACAATCACGACAGCATTTGTCATTCACCTAATCCGCAATCCAGCCTCTCCACTCTCACCACCTTCTCAGCAACCACCCACCATGTCCTCCCCCGAAGCCGACGACCACCCCACCTCCATCGCCGAGCCCCTCGATCTCGTGCGCCTCCTCCTTGACGAGGTCGTCTTTGTCAAGCTTCGTGGCGACCGTGAACTCAAAGGTCGATTACACGTATGTCGTTTACCACCCTCTCTTCCTCCTGAAGCCCTCCTTCCTCCAGTGTCAGGCTAGTAGTATGTCACAAGAGAGTATCGCTAACGGTTTTCCAAAAAAACCAGGCCTACGACTCTCACTGCAACCTTGTTCTCGGCGACGTGGAAGAGACCGTATACATCGTCGACGATGAGGACGAAGACGAATCTGGCGCTGGCGCTGCTGGAGATGTCGAGCCCAGGGTATGTTATGCTTTCCTGTCCTGTCACATCCACACCCAGCAAAACGTGGAATGTGGATGGAGTTGTGAGAAACGAGAAGCGCACGGCTGACATGGGGATTTCACTCAGACGATCCACAAGAAAAGCGAGATGCTCTTTGTGCGCGGCGACTCCGTCGTGCTGATCAGCCCGAACGCGTCGTAACCCAGCCAACCTCTCAGCCAAACAGTCCAGCCCGTCCGTCACAGCGAACCCGTCCCGCTCGCACCGCCCTCATCAAGCAAGAACGACGAAATCGCCCACTCATTACCATGACGCACTTGCCACGCGCTATTCTCTCTCTCGAAAAGATGCTGGCACAGTAACACTGGACCGGGCGCACACAACCGAATCTCCAGCGCAAACAGGCACGGCATTCCCACCGCAAGTTCTGGCTCTCCTCTCGCTTCTCGCTCCGCGGCTCAGCACACCCTACGGCCCCACGATGGACACGGCGATGCGCCGTCTCCCCCTCCTCTTCTTCAGATCGCAATCTACTTTTCTCATCCATTAGTACGCAGCCAGAAGTGCGCTGAGCAGCTGAGCAGCACGCCTCGCCTTGCGCTCCTACCTATCACCTACCTAGCTCATGAAAGCATGAAAAGACACGAGCGCAGTGCCAGCAGAAGAGGGGACATGCTCGCTCAGAGCTCTGGGGGCTCGTCTTGCAAGGCCAGAGTGCGGTGAGCGTGGGTGCCCAAACATCCGGGATGACAGGGTCGTTTGCGAAGCGCGACATGCTGGTTTTGGGCCGCCGTCGTCTCCTCGTCTTCCCGTTCGTCATAGGAATGAGTGGGTTTGTGAGTGAGGAGGAATTACAGCGGCATATAGCACAGTCCTGGCTCTTCGACCACAGCACATGTCTGCACATAGAGCATCATCATCATCATCATCATCATCATCATCATCATCATCATCATCATCATCATGCCGCACCGCTCCGTTATGCCGCCCTACTGCATAGCTCCGGGCGCGATGTTGTCAATCTCATCTCACAATTTGCGGCTTACGCTGATATACCACTGAGGTCCTCCTCGTTTCTCCTACCCATGACACATTCCCACACTCACAGCAGCTCAAACATTCGGATCACGCAACTGTCACCAAGATCAAGTCATGCTCCTTCATCCTGCTCCTTCATCTTCTCCATTCATCAAATCTTCTTCATTACTTTACGCATTCATTACATCACGCCAAAGCCGATTTCACCTTGGCCTCGCCAATCAATCCCAGCCAACGAGCAATTGCTCAATTCCTTTCCTTGTGCCCAATGCCCAATGCCCGAAGCCAAGCCACTCAACATCCAGCCAACACCGCGCTCCCAGCACCCAGCATCCAAGCTCTATGTATCATTACAATCGTGAAAGTTTTCGTGATCCCCCTGCTCTGTTCCTGCTCATTCTCCTCTTCTGAGATTCTCCCTTCCCGGCCTGCGCCATGTGCGATATCACTCGTCCACCTTCCCAATCTCCAGCGAAACAAAAGCGCCATTCCAGATTCCGTCAGTCGCGCCTTCTGTTTCCGTCCACCCAGCAAACGTGCCTTACGTGTAGCGCCAAAGTCAAACGAGTCTTCTTCCGCCAAAGTGGTCCAAGTGAGCGTAAGAAGCGTAACGCGCATCAAGCTCCAATGTCTGTTTGGGCCTTCATTCCTCCAATGTATAGCAAACGTGCAAAACCCTGCTTCTCCGCCCTCGTCGAGCCCATAAGCTCCATGTGTATAATAGATGAAGCTAACAAATAAACGTAGAGCGATGAGTCGTCGTCCAAACGCAGCAAATCCAATTCAGCCATATGAGGTAGAAGTGTCAGGTGTGTGCTGCCTATCAAGCATACACCTCAACCTGCTTCCGGAAAGTGTCCGTCCTGGCCCTGATGAGTTCGAGATCGTTGCTCGGTAAGCTTGGTCTGGCAGAAGATGGCAGGGCAAAGCCTTTTCGCATAATGGTTTCCACAAATGTAGACGCACGTCGGAAGCGCTTATCGGCATATTTCTCGTAGATGGCACCATGGTGTTGCTGGGGTTCTTCACAGCATGAGAGCATGGCAGCGATGATGGGTCGAAGCTGGGAGTATGTATAGCCGGAGTAGTAGACATGTGCGTGTGACTGGTGGCACCGTTAGCAAAGGTGGAAAGCGAGCACTTGTTTCAGGATCTTCTTACCCAGGAACCCTTGTTCAGCATCAGACGAGCCAGGCAATGAGCTCCAGCTGCAGTGTAGCTCGGCACACATCCAACGAACCGTTCGTCCATGACGGTAATCTCGAGGAAGTACTTTGCCAAAGTTCGAGTCTCCAGATCATAGTCGTCTGCTTTGCTGATTCTTCTCAAGAAGCTCATTGGACCAGGCCAGCCAAGCTCGAACTGAAGCATGCTCAGCATGAAGCGTTCTGCCTTCAAGATTTCTTCAACAGAGTAGCCACCGTCCACCATGTAGACAATCTCGTTGATGGAAGGGCAGTTGATTTCTTCATACTTGGCAGCAACAAAGATGGCGGTCGCGCCCACGAGCTGCAACTTGCCCAGAGAAACAACCTTGCATGACAGGAAACGGTCCACATAGTTGACGCAAAGGAAAAGAGTCTCGGGAAGAAGGTTGAATCGGTGATGCACTTGCACCAACCAGTCCATGAGTACTGATCGCATGGACCACTGCACTTCCGTTTGATTATCCATGTAGTATGGGTTAGGCTTCATGCGATCCTGATGCAAGTGTTAGTCGTGGTCGAGTATTGCATGAAGAAGATGTCTACATTACCTCAAGCTTCCTCATGTAGTCGAATATCTCATCACCATACTCTGCAACCATGGACGTATCCCATGATTCATCATCTTCTTGCTCATTCGCAGACTTGACTTGAAACATAACATCACGAGCCTCTGCAAGTTCTTGCTCGACCTTGGCAGTGATTCTCGGTGCCAAAACAACGGTCGTGCCTCCAGTAGTATAGTCTCCTTTCGATCTCAATGAACGCGCTGTGGTGTACCCCTCCTCATCGTACTGCTCGTCGTAGCCTTCTTCCTCCCAGTAACCCTCAAGTTCCGAAACTGGCAGAAGATGATGCGACTCGACAGGTGCTGGAACGTGCTGTTGGGCTGTCGGGTGGACGAGTTCGGGTTCGGGTTCGGGGACAAGATGCGCGGCAGCATCCTCGTAGATGTCTAGAGGCTCGAAAAAGGAAGGATCGGTGTGTATTTCGGGCAAGAGGTTCGAGTCATACAAGCCAACCCCATCGGATCGCATGTCGTGGTATTCGGGCAACTGCACTTGCGGTGCCACATCCATGCGAGGTTCATATGCAGTTACCTTTTGCACTTGCTGGATCTGGTCTACTGGCTGCTTCTGGCTGAACGTAGATACAGTACGGCTGATGATGTTGGTTGCTGCAGGACGTTGCTGCACCAATGGTCCTCGTTGTGGCACTGGCATTGGCTGGTCATCTTCTCTGAATACTGTTGTAGTCCTCTTTGAGATTGTTGGTCTTGCACTGTTTGCGACTGGTTGGACGTTCTCTTGAACGTCAACGTTGACTGATTTCGGATTTGAGCTTGTCAGGTTGTTCAGAAAGCCTTTCAACCCTGCGACAGATAGTGGCCGTTGTGCTGGCCGAAGAAGTTGTGAAGGTTTGTTTTCCTGCTGCTGCTTGACTTCCTTGATTGGCTCGACGACATTCTTTCCGCGTAATGCTGTGTCATCTCTGGTGACTTGTAGTGGTCGGACAACGTTGCTGACATCCGCAAAGGCCTGTCGCTTGACACCAGCTTTTACAACCCCATTCTGCGTAACTGTTGTGAGCGCTGGCGAGGACTTGTTTCGTTGATGTATTGTTTTGCCAGGCAGTACCAGTGATGCTGGTGCTTGGTTCTCATCGTGGATACGCATCGTTCGGAGCGGTCGTTGAGCAGCCTGTGATGGGTGGTTGATTGTCAGTAATTGCATGAACGAGGCGACGGATCCTTCCAATAACATGTCGAATGCGTGCTGGTTGGGAGGCCTCAAGAAGACGAGAAGGTAGTCATGGCAGAGATGAGAAGGTAGACAAAGGTACACATACCCTTGCGTCCATTGCTGAGGTAGTAGTGGGAGAGCAGGTAGCCTGAGTTAAGAGGAAGCAATAATTGGTCGAGGCCCCGGAGGTGATTATGCAGGACCTGCAGCACCTAGAATGCAGGGACTGAGTTTGTTTACAACTGCTGCTCTTGCATGCGTGGTTGCGATGGGATGGACTGGACCCTGTAGCAATGCTTGTCTTGAAGATGTCGTTGCTGTTTCCGGTATTGCTGCTTGAGGATGGATGAGGATGAGCTGTCGATAATGTGGATGAGGCGGTGGAAGAGAGAGAAAGAAGAACGTTGTCCAGTAGTCGTCTAGCTTGCAACGCTAAGGCCTTGTCGCGAAGATTGAGGATTAAGAGTTGATGATGTTTTCTGGTCGGCTGCACAAGCTGCTTTGGTTTGTTGTGGAGGACGCGAAAAGGTCAAAACGTTCTTGCGCCAATCTTAGGACCCTAGCAACCAAGCACTGTTTGCGCATCTGCATGACGCGCCTTCCCTCGACATGTCCGAGTCGGTCAAATGCATCTCTCGGCCACGCTGGCGGTTATAATCTGCTGCAAAAGTCGTCGAGATGAGCGTGCTTCGTGTCTCGAGCTCTCACGCGCTTTGTGATTGCATGAAACTTCCACTTCCTTCCTAGGGCTGCTCGCACATCATGTTCGCTGCTATACCGCCGACTTCACGCCCGGTCACGTGCAGCATCCAGGCTTTGCGGCGCACGAAATACGAGATTTGAAATGAGGTCGACTGGTTTGAGATTAGCTGGACACGAGCGCGATCGATGAGCCTTGAGATTGCTCTACTTATTGACTGCCTGTCCCTCGGATTCACGAGGGTGAGTGAATTGAGCCCTCGCATCGTGCAGTTTATCGACGATGCATGCTGAGATGCCCTCATGCGTGATATCAGTCAATGACGCATGACGCATACTCTTCCAACTCGACATGGACTTATCGTTGAGAAGTGCAGCAATTAAGTCAACAGCCTAGGGTGTATCCCACTATACCACGGCAAGGGTTATATGTCTGGAGCTGGAAACTTCAAAGTTGTCCTTTTCAAATGATGCTGAGCTTGTCCCGTCATCCACAGCAACACAGCAGGAAGAAGCCAGCTGGATGCTGCATCATATTGTCAAGAACAGTCAAGAACAGTAATCAAGAACAGCCAAGAACACAAGGGCCTGTAACATCTGCGCCTCATGCATAGTCAATACAAGGCAGTAAGATGACAATTGAAGACATACTTCTCAGTATCGACGCCTCGTGGCCAGATCGATAGGCGACAAATGGAATTCTCCCTCGGTTACGATTGCTCATCACGTCTAGAACACGAAGCCATCGCATCACACCTCACTTAAGCTGCCCGTCTTGATGGCACTCGTTAATTCATATCGGTTAGCAGTCAAGCTTCAAGCTCATGGCCATCCTTGCTTAATCATACTATGCTTGCCCCTCATTCAAATCTCGCGTCAGGCTGCTGATGAAATTATCCTCCCATATGGGCCTCCCTCTGGCAATAGTCGGCATTCAACATCTACAATATGTTCCTGCTTATTGACATTCCGTTCTGCAATGCACAGTCCCAGTCTCATGGTGAACATGTCTCAGTGCACACATCTATCAAACATGTATGTCGTTTGCCCCGAGGTATACAGGCGGGATATCTTCTGAGGCATGTTCTGGTGAGGGCGCATGCACGAAACAGATATCATCGTGCCTCCAAGGAATCGGTCCTCGCTTGCTAATCGCTGGCGATGACCATTTTGGACTCGGTGTGGCTAGTGACAGAGGCAGCGGATGCTGAGGAAGACGGATTATGTACAGCTACAATATATCTGTAATCATTCCAATATGCACGACTTCCTTTGCAGTACAATGCGCGAATTGCTTCTGCAGTGAAGTAAAGACGTCTCGTCGTGAAGTATGCCTATCTGTATCGAGCAGCGAAGCGGCAGCAAGGTGTGATATTAATGAATGACTGAAGGAATGGACTAAGCAGGCTGTGCTTGGCTGGTTAGGCCCGAAGTTGCTACTACGCCCTGACTCTGTTATCCACTGCCACCCTTTACCTTACCTGCCGTCCCTCATTCTTCTCTCTCCTCCTCTCGCTTGCCAACGTTCTTCTGCTCTTCCTTCTCGTGGCGGTTGTCTCTCACTTGCGCTTGATTCAGGCAATCTGATACCTTACTCTTTAGTCCTTGCGCCGAGAAAGCTGGTCTCTTCTCTTCTCAAGCCCGAGGTTTCGTCTCACGATCCGGCGGCCCGAGCATTGCGATCAATCGCTCTCCTGATCAGTACTTCGCAAGCCATTTCAAGAGTGAGTAATCTGTTGCATAGTCATTCGCGACCATCTTGGGCATGTCCGACACCATGTCAAGCCTTTTCTTAGTATCCCTGCTGCGTTCCTGTGTGACTGTGCTGGCGCCCACCACGGCGCTTGGCAAACTCACTCAAGCTCAACATAGTGAGCACATTATGTGTTCTTGAGGCAGCCGCCGCTTTCTCAAACCATCACCACTCTCTCATTTGCAGACAATCGCTAACAGCATATTCTCCACGATACAGCTTCGAAATTTGGCCTTGTCGTCCTTTACTCAGACAAACCGATGCGACATAGTCCATTGCTCGCCCAGTCTCTTGTCTCAAGATACACCCGCCGCCTCAAAGAACCTCTGATAGACCGAGAACACTGGGCGGATTGCAAAAAGAGCGTTTGCCGCCCTCAACATGAATGTCTCAGATCTTCTCGTCAATGACCCCACTACCGACAACCCACGCATGCCGACAACAATGCTTCCACCACAAGATCATATCTACTCTACACACAGAGCAAGCTCTTCCCTACAGACGGCTATGGCTGGTCCATTTGCGTCGGGAGTTATGCAACCACCATATCAACCACTGGCGCTTCCAGTGCCCATCCAACCGATACAGCCGAGGGCTATGCCCAAGACTGTAAATTTCCAGCTTCTCCTCTCAGATGCACCACAACATCGAGCAAGACTACCTCTGAGGGTACATATCCAGCCTCATGATACTACCGACTCGATAATCACAACCGTGAAGAATTTCTACGGTCTTTATGACTACGGGGTCAGCTTTCAAGATCACAATGGTGTCACAATTATTGCTCAGTATGAGAATTTGGAACACAACACGACTGTCCATGTTCGTGTCACAGCAGAGTCAGTGGCTGATGCGATTGCTCGCCGTACTGCACTATCTCCACGAAAACCACCTCGTCTTGGTCAGCCTTTTCAAATGCTACCACCACAAACTGGTCATCCGTACTCGAGACCTAGCTCCAGGACTAGTAAGAAGCGAAGCCTGTCTCCTTCTATGCGTCGGAGCATGTCAGCTCGAGCACAGGGCAAGCCCAAAAACAGGAATGGCACAAGAAGTGGATCACAGGATGACACAGATGGCGAGAGTGATACGGGTAGTGTTTCAGTAACGAGCTCCCGTCGTGATCAGCTCGCGAGTGCTGACATTAGCTTGGACAACATTGTTGAAGGAGGTCGGCGTAAGAGAGCGAAGTTCGAGAGCTCGGTATGATGTGCTTGTTCATGGACAAGAAACAGCTCACTAACACAACATGCGCAGGAACTTCCGCTCTTCGCGCCACCACAACAGCCAAGCGCATCTATCTCTTCCATGTCACCTCAGCGTCGCCCTGCCACGAACATGCATTCACCAGTTAATCCTCAGTACAACTTCGGCTATGGTCAACCACTACCATCACCCCAAAGTTTCGGTCATCATGACTACATGAGCTCCGGTCACTCAAATCATGGTCATCAGCAACATCCAACCATGCATTCTCGAGCAAGAACATACAGTGTCCACGGGCCATCAAGACTATCGGGCGGAAGCGTGACAGGTCTACTACCAACACCGGATCCTACCATCGGTAGTGTCATTTCTGATGAAGATGTTGCTCTCCAGCTAATGCGCTTGGGCGATGCTACCAACTTTTCACAAGGTCGCACATCCACTTCGACAATCGATGACTCCCTGAGTGGTAAAGCAGATGTTTCCACTGACGGCGAGACTGATGTCGAGGAACCTGAAAAGCCTGTTGCAAAGCGCCAGAAAACACAACCCGTCGCCAAGAAGCTCAGAGCCATAGACACTATGCACCAGTACCAGGACAATACTGAAGGTGAAGACGAATACGACGACTACAATGATGGCTCTTTCAAAGGAGAGAGTGACGAACTTGGTCCAGGCGCTTTCGCTGCCAATGGCGGAGGAGCACGATCCAAGTCAAAGTCTATCAAGCCACGCTCAAACAGTGTCTCCGTGAAGACTCAAGCCAGACCTATCGTTCCGGGACTTGTCAAGAGCAAGTCAAAGTCTTCCAGCACCAGCAAGATACCTCCATCGCCATATGCTGTTCCCGCACCAGTGCGCAAAGGTTCCAGCGCATCTACAGTCAACACATTGCAGCTCAACATCGACGAAGACGATCTATCCTCGAAGCCACGTTGCCAACGTTGCCGCAAGAGCAAGAAAGGTTGTGACCGTCAAAGGCCATGCCAGCGCTGCAAGGATGCAGGTATTGGTATAGAAGGTTGTGTCAGTGAAGACGAAGGCAATGGTCGCAAAGGACGATATGGCCGCCACATGGGCGTGATTGTCAAGAAAGGCTCGATGGATGCTATCAGCTCGATTGAGAACAGTATGGAGGGATCGCTGCCTGCTTACTCTCCTGAAGCTGTTACTGCTGATCCGAGCAAGAAGCGAAAGCGGTAGTGATGTGGCCTGCCACGACGAAAAGACGCGCATCGCATGAAGGAGCTACACTCTACATCACCACCACTTGGATATGTTAAGATTGGCATGTTTCTCGTCATGAACTAAATCCTTTATATTTCCGATTCAAACAGCTGTGGTACGACGTGCACGTCCAGCACGTTCTCAGCCACACTGAAGGTCTCTGCTGCTATAAGCAAGCATGACGACCACTTTTTCGCATTTACACCACCACCAACAACAACAACACAACGCACGAGGAGGAAGTGAACTCTGCGCGGAGAAGGACGACATGGAACAGGTCAGATGAGAAGAGATGAGCGATTGCATGCTTCACGGCGGATTTAATTGTTCTGCCGTGCATTCTAGATGATATCTGGACAAAGCCGGACTGCATTGCGCCAGTCTGATAAACGCGGTCAGCGAAAAAGACGCAGAAGGGGAAAACAGAGAGATATATTTCGGATACTGTAGTTGCAGAGTTGAAATCGCATCCCCTCACTGTTTCACAACCCCTGCCAAACTCTATCCCTCTCATCTCATCGTCATGCTCACCCACTGTCACGTCGCATACCTTACTCCCACCTGCACCAAACGCATCACTCCATTGCTGCCTTCGTTTTCGTCCTTCCTTCACACGCCCGTACACTGCAAGCCATGCGCCCAGCACTATGTGAACCATTGCAACTAAAAATCCCAATGGAGTGACGTCTTCGAGATCTGACCTCGGCTATGCAATGGAGTCCTATCCGGTTTTCGGAGATGAGCGCGAGACGAGGGGATTGGCCAGGACCGAAATAGAGTCAATCGGGGGGTGCTTATATTATGGGGACTGCATGATCGACAGACAATACGAAGGCATATAGTAGGACGACAGTGAGACAGGCATAAGGTGTATGAGGTGTGGGTAGGAGTGTAGTCACTGTCTTCGGGGCAGGCATCGGAGAACATGGGAGAACATGGCATGGATATGAGAAGTACCATCTGGTGATGTCGAAGTAGAGTCCTTGTGATGAGATGAGGCGGAAGCGAGAGATGAATCAAGGGATCGGATGTGGGTCCTGAAGGATAGTAGGTCAAGGAGGTTTGAGGAAGGTTTGGAGGAAGAAGAGGATGCGGTCTACTGTGGTATTCTGTAGGACACACACTGGTGAATACATTGTCTGCCTTGGTTTCGAACCATCACATCACTAATCCAAAGCCGGTTGGCGTTGCAAAAACGCCCGTCAGGGTAGCTCTATGTGCTTGCCAAGTCATGAGTCAGAAC
>Ga0268250_10000882_pt1 | contig 13491 bp, 19 predicted proteins | sample AgamicAsSfe_FD_200448 | JGI IMG/M metagenome (GOLD analysis project Ga0268250, IMG submission 200448) | Agave microbial communities from Guanajuato, Mexico - As.Sf.e (v2) (version 2) | ecosystem: Host-associated > Plants > Phyllosphere > Phylloplane/Leaf | place: Guanajuato, Mexico | collected... | reverse complement strand
CTTCACTAGGGAATGTCTGGTGAGATTCACCAGGAAGCACCGAGGCAAGATGTGGGACGACGAATACTACGCGGAGTTCTTGAGGACAGTGAACAGGCTGCATGAGCTCAAGCTGGTAGACAGCGAGGTTCAAAAGTATTGCAGCGACCGCAGGAGCTTGGTTGCAGAGGTGCCAGAACAGGCGGTCAGTGGCCGTCATTTGCACACAACTGAGGGCTACCGGAACGGGAAACAAAAAGCATCTAGCAATGGCGAAAGTGGAGAAGCAACAAAGACGTGTTCTTGCGGCTCTGCAGTCATGAGTGCGCGTGGCGCCGTCACTTGCCACGATATCGTGAGTATCTATCGTGCCTCCCGAGTTATGTCATATTGTTCTTCGCTAATTTCACTTGCAGCATTGCTCTCGAGTGCAGTATCACATGGCTTGCGTGGGTCTTACTCGACGTCCGGAGAACTGGCAGTGCGAGGACTGCTCGACAAAGATGGATGTGAGTGGCGGATGAAGCGCACCTCGAGTGACGGAAGTCAGCTGCTAGTACCGTGTTTTTGAGGAAGGGATTATACACTGTATGTTTTAGCGAGGCGTTTGGTGGATATTGGGACTGTTGCTTTTTTGGCTTTGATTTTGTTTAAGCGGCTTGGTAGAGGAGCAAGCAGCGTTCGGAACAAGCGATTACAGCATGGATAATTCACTGGTTTGGCATCTTGGAGTGAGAGTGAGGTCAAGCAGAACCAGTGAAGCGCGTGCGGAAGGCCCTAGGCAGCAATGTGCGCAGTTCAGTTCATTATCCTCTGCCCTTTGGTTTTCCGGCGCAAGCTTGACCACAGTCTCACTCACCAACCCACCTTTGTAAGTAGTAATACTCAAACATTCTCGCTGCGCTCCGCTCATGCATACCACAGCTACCCGCTCTTAACCTCCTCAACTCCCGCATCTTCTCAGTCAACAAACTCCTCGACTTCCGCTTCTGCACCTCGCCACACTCACACGAGTCACGACGCGACCGACGCACCATGTCGCACGCGAAAGCAGGCCTTGCAACAACCACCCCGAGCCGCGACATCATGTCCCAAATTTCTCCCACCGGCCTATCAGCTGCTGAGTCAAGCGCTCCAGAGGAGCCGGTAATCTTTACCTTGCCAGTGGAACTGCAAGAGACGGTCGTCGAATACGTGAGCCTTAGCAACCGAGTGTATCCAGAGCGATGGAGAAGAAGCTGACCGAAAGACAGTTGACCTCATACCGCGACATGAAGAGCGCTTGTTTGGTGTGCAAGCAGCTGAACGCTATTGCCACGCCTCACCTGTACCGCAAGATGGAGATCACTGGTCAGTTCTTGCGCAGCGATGGCTTTGCAACAGCAATCACGACGAGAAATCCTGGTCTGGCGAGCGTCAAGATGGTGCGCATTGTGTGTCCTTATTCAACATCATCGAAAATCGGACGAGAAACTTGTCTTCTTCTTTCTACAATTCCGAGAAACTCGCTTTCTCGCTTCGAGTATGTTCACACAAAATTCTATCACTAGTGGTTCATACTGTATATGGGTGCTAACACATTGGCTAGAATACCTGTGTCAACATGCCCTCTGGTAGCTCGTGACATCTTCAATTGCGTCCGTCTCAAGCAAAACAACGTGGAAAATTACCAGTACGACAGCTTCTGTCGACTAGATGACAGTTTCGAAGCTTTTGCAGCTGATACCAACTACGTGGCGCGTGTCAAATACTTGAAAATTTGTATTTGGGATTCGCGAGATAGCGAGTCGGCCAACACCGTGCTTGGCAGTATGCGTGAGCTCACAAGCCTCAACGTGGACGTTCGAGAGATTGGCGCTGAAGCCAATATCAATGCTCTGGAACTGGTCTTCAGTGCTCTCAGCATAGACCGTGAGCTATCCTGGCTCAGAAACTTGCGCTTGGACGGAATTGATCTTGACCGCTATACATACATAAGACTTCCGGGAGCGCCAAACTTGAAGCATTTACATCTTGCTTACTGTAGCAGTTACGGCCCTTTTCTGCAGATGCTCACGGCTTTGTCACTAGATCTGGCTGCATTGACTATTGAAGAAGCCGATAATGGCAGTGGCAGCTTCGACAATTACGCCAACGATTTCATTCGATCCCTGAGGTCTCCTGAACGAGTGAGTCTTGTACTCGATGCAGATTTCGAACAACTACACGGTCTGTTGGATTGGTCTGCACTCCACAAGTGTGCATCGGTTATAAAATCACTGAAACTGCAATACCGCTGTGTGCTGCCACCGTATCCATCTGATGAGAACCTGTCGGACTTCCGTCATTTTTGCAAGAACGCATCGAGTCTGGAACAGTTGTCTATGTCTGGCATAGATCTGCCCATGAACAAGGATTTGGATGATCTGTATATGCACGGCAGTCTCCAGCAGTTCCTGGTAATTTTCCATCTTAGTCTGCTGTTGGAGGGCGTCATTGACTGACACACATTTGCAGGACTGCGTACAGACGGCGTCAGCGCTTGTTGTCCTTAAACTCACGATGTGGGTAAGCTCTAACGCACTTCCACTAGGCAATGACGCATCGCTAGAGGCGCACGTGAAACAGGCACAAGGCCTGGCACAGCGTCGAGAGCATCTGGTTAAAAGGACGGCGGACAAAATACTTTCGACGCTCGCCCCCCGCTATCCTAAGCTCAAGGTAGTGGTCGTCGAGACCACATGGGAATATGGCCAGGCTGGCTACGCCGTTCGTGCTTTCCTGAAATCAAAGCAAATCGATTTGTATGGGCGCGCCACCGTGGTGGGCATGCCCGTTGAGCTGTGCATGGTCAAGCACTACGAGCCTTGCTCGGACATCTTGGAAGATGACAGATTCGTCTTTGCATGAACAACGTCACTAAACGGCTCACAGAGAATGGGCACAACGGCATCACTGCATGCATTCTCCAAGAGGGATTGGGAAGGCGTTATCATTTAGGTGATGGCGGGCGACGGATCTTTGAGCATGGTGATGCCTTGAGCGATGCTGTGAAATGACCTTGGATTGGGACACCGCTTCAAGATTGAGGTACCTCTTGTACGAATGCCGTCGACTTTGGTCTCAAGAATGCCTTTTCTTCTTATAATGAACTTTGATTCGACTGTTAGTGACCGAAAATTACCGGGTAAAACCACATAAGACTGCACTCCGCGAGGGCAGAGACAGTTGCGACGGGAGGTCATCATCAGTAATCACATCGATTGAATGTTCCATAAGTCTACATGTAAGTATCCATCTATATGCTAGGGTAAGGGTTTTCGAACGCCATCGTCCTGAAGTCCCGTCCGTTCGTCACGCCGTCGGACCGAACAGAATGACAACGGCAATCAGCGCACATGCTAACCGAAGACAAGACACTTTGATGCCAGCCCAACCTTCTCTTCCACCTTGAGCCTCTGCAGCTACTAGAAAACCCATGGCAGGGGAAGCAAGCCTCCTCGGCCTGCCAATCGAGCTGAAAGGGGCTGTGCTTGAGTATGTGAATGATCGTAACTCAGGGTATTCTACCAACCAAAAGAAAGCTTATGGATGGATAGTTCACCTCCTATAGAGACAAAAAGAGCATTGTTCTAGTTTGTAAAGAGCTGCAAATCGCTGCCACGCCTTATCTGTACCGTGACATGGTATTCGCCGGTCACGTACTGGGTAACAGTAACTTTTCCGCAACCCTGCAGTTTCTCAAATGGAAAACGCAGAGTTTACGCGTGAAGACGATTCGTGTATTACACTATGCGATAAATCGTTACGGATTTGAGTTCGATCAGAAAAAGGTGGTTGCAATTTTTCAGCTACTTACCACAATCCCATCTGACTCACTCACATATTTTGAGTGTGTGCATCTCCAAGTGCAACATCGATCTTTGATATACCGTGATAATGCTAACGCAATTCCAGGTTGCCTTTCCCAGCTAAGCAGCATGCTGGTCCGGAAATGCTCGCTGCATTCTTCGCCCACTTGCGTTACAGACAACGCAGATTGACTAATCACCAGTACCTGGGCCTACATAAAGATGACGGTTGGAGGGAGTTTATCGCTGATAACGAGAGTCTGGCTCGGATCAAGCACCTGCAGCTCTCACTTCAGAGTCCGCAGATCTGTTAACAGGCGGGCAATGTGCTGAGTCGTATGCACAACCTCACGAGTCTGGACTTGGACGACCGTCTACCCATCTGCATTGACACCAACCTTGCGATTCTGAAGCTACTCTCCTGTGCGTTCAGCGTCGACCGCGAGCGTCCACGGCTGAAACGCTTAATTTTGAAAGGATTGCAACCTCTCCATCACGACTACGACAAAGCATCCCCTCCACTCCCAGGTTTGCAGGGCTTGGAGGATCTACAGCTGATCTTCTGTACCGATTATGTTTCCTTCTTACAGATGTTGAAGAGCCTATCGCTGGATCTGAGGTCCTTCTCCATGTTTGAATGCACCGAAATTGAAAATGGAGAATTCAACTATGATGCCAATGAGTTCGTCCGATCGATGAGCTCACTACAGCGTCTTAGTTTAGTGCTCGATCCGATCTTTGAAGGATTCGAAGGCACTTTGCTCGATTGGTCAACACTCCATGCACACGCATCTGGGCTCAAATGCCTCAAAGTGCATTACAACGATGCCAAACCGCTGTTGCCGTCCGATCAAGATGCATTAGACTTCCGTCACTTCTGCACCAAGGCGTCCAACTTGCAACAGCTTTCCGTATCTGGCGTAGACATTCAGCCGAAAGCGTCAACCGCTGGAGACAGGCTTAATTCTCTTGCCTATTTCCTGGTATATCTATGTTTGAGGTTGCTGTAGGGAGAGCCATCGTTAACGACATTTCCAGGGCTGCTTACGTACATTACGTACGTTGAAGCTTCTCAAGCTCGTGATTTACTGGTCATATTTCCAGATTCCGATCACTACGGAGCTCCAATCGAGGAGAGATAACGAGCAACACTGGATCCAGCGTCTCGCGAAGAGTACTGCCGACAGAATCCTGTCGGAGCTTGCAAACGATTGCCCTGGTTTGATGGCGATTGTAATCGAGATCGAAGACGATAGACCAGTGGACCTAGAGACACGCTAGACGCACTACCCCGACGATATGACCTACGCTTACATTCGGTCAAAGCAGATCGATCTGTACGGTATTACGGCCACTGTAGGCATACCTGTGGAAACTCACATGGTCAAGCACTACGAGCCTTGCTCGGATGCCTTGGATCTGATAGGCTGGTCACCGGGTGAACATTAACACGACTTACTTCGCTAGGTAAATGATCTAAGTAATGTGTTCTGACGTCAAGCGGCGCATAAGGAGAGAACGTACGAGACTCTTTTTTGCCGGCCACAGTACAACGCAATAGAACCAGAACGCACCCGGGTGGGTCAAGAGATACCGAGAAGACAGGGTCACCCCTTCCCGTTCAAGAGCGCACAGCAAATTTGAAGTGGTAGTATTCCGTTCGACGGGATTTGGAGCACTGTTCACCATAGTATGCGAGATTATGCACAAGGCTGGTGAAAGTGAGGCATCAGTGAATTGGGTGAGGATGGAGGGCCCCAGGCAGCAGCACCACAACTACGTAAACTCATCTCCGCGCCACCTGCTTGCCACACGCAAACACCACCGCCACACCACACCTTGCGCCTTTCGCATCTTCTCTTTGCGACAGACTTTATCAGCGTCTGCCACCCGGAGCGACCTTTCGACCAATCTCCAAACATCCCACTCACAATGGCACTAGTCGGAGGAGACAGCGGCAATGCTCCACGCAGTGCCTCAACAGAACATACACACAATGAACATGCGACGCTTCTTGGCCTACCCGTGGAGCTGCAGAAGATGATCCTGGAAGATTGTTCGACCAACGCCGACAAGAAGAATGTATGCGCCACCAGCAAGAGGTTGCAGGCGCTCATGACACCATTACTGTATCAACATATGGAGCTCAGATCGGCGCGACTCAGTGAAGATTTCCTATCCACGCTGACGGCTAGCCACCCTGGTTTGTCACACGTTCGCACAATTCGCATCCCGGAGACGTATGCGTATCCTTCGGAGACTCAGATCAGTATCGCCTGCCGCCTCATATTTGCCTTGACAAGGAACGCTCTCACCTGGCTTGAGTATGGACATTGATCGCCTGTTAGATCAACCCCTCACTAACGTACGATGCAGGCTGCCGACATACTACTTCTCAAATCTCGATATACATCACGCTGTCCGTCTCAGACAGACGAAGGTCACCAATTATCAGTACTGTGGTGCTGAGGCATGGGATCAAGGCAGAGTCAATTGGACAAACCTCGCACCCAGCCCAGATGAACTTGCTCACATTACAACCTTGCAAATATTGATGGTTTACACAAGCGATACAGAGCGCGATACAGAGCGGGCGGCCTACATTCTTGACCGTATGCCTGCTCTGCAAAATCTGGATATTCGCATGGATGTGGCAGATCTCGACAGCGATTGGAGTTGCTGTGAGGCTGCAGTCAATGTTCTTGAGAAACTCCTTGCCTCTGGTGGCGCAGCTAGGAATCCTGCGAGGCTCAAGGCTTTACGCCTAACTTCCATGTGCTTGAATCAGAGTGGCGACCTGTTGCCAACGTTATTGGATTTTGAGGGCCTCGAGACTCTTCAGCTATCTCAGTGTGGTACAATACAACCGCTTCTCGAACATCTGACGAAGCTTGGATTACTATCTCGCCTCCATCTGCATCGATCAAGACAGCAGTGAGCCTCAAGTCACCGAAGATTGCGCAATCATATCAGCCTTTATCGCTTCGTTAGTAGCACCAAAGCGGCTCTCCATCATTTCCAACATCATGCCACCTTGCGACGAACCAATTGAGATTAAATCCTTGCAGCGACATGCCCAATCGATCAATTGCCTCCGTCTAGAGACCTGTGGGCCTGCAAAGTGGCTATCCGATGCGAAGTTCAACGAGGTACGTCCGCTCCTCACCTTTTGTGAACATGCCACAAGCCTCAAGCAGCTTTTCCTCTCTGGAGTCTATCTCGAGGATGAACTCGAAGTGGCCGAGCTCCTAGTAAGTACTTGTCTTAGCATCTAAGTCGTTTATACCCGCTGACCACCACTCAGGACACAATAAAACCACTTCCGGCACTCAGCGTACTCAGACTTCGGATGCTTCTCAAGTTCGGTAACATGCCATCTGTGGCGGGACTCGTACATCAGCTCGCCAACAAGATCTTCAATATGGCAAATTCGGATCTTGCCGCGATAGCCATCCAACTCTAAACCCTTTTCCACGAGAGCCGACCAGGGGAAATTCGCATTTTTGCGATCGAAATCGGTTGGTCCTGACGGCAAGGAGACTTCCGTCGCAGTACAGATTGAGCCTCATATGGTCAAACACCATGTAGTGTGCGCTGATGTTCTGGAGGAGGAGAGATTTGTTCTTGGATGAAGCACAATGGAAGAAGTATTCACTGCGTTTGAGATGCAGGAGGGGAAGTAGAGCAGTACCCTGTACCATCAGCAAACGCGACACGAGAAAAAGGATGGTCCTAGAGCACCTTCGGGGGCGCGTAGTAGGGTTGATGCAGTGATGGATGGTTAGCCAAGATTGACTCGGTCTGGTGATTATGCAGAGGTAGCAAAAGCAGCTCATTCACTCTCATGTTCGTCCTTGAGAGCTTAGGTCTCCAAGGTCCGCCACCGTGAGTCTGCAGAGTGATGCCACCCAAGAAGGAAAAGAGTGAGGTCTGTTGGTGGGGTGGGTTTGACAGTCCCAGGCAGCAACGCGCTCATTGATGCTTTGTTTTTTCTCTCTCCGCTCACTCACTGTTGCTTGCTTGACTCTCCGCAACGACAACAACCACAACAACAAACGCTACCGCTTCTCATCAAACCACATCACACCGCAGCACATTTTCAGCGCCATATTAGCAACTCAACGAGCGAAAAAGCCCACTTCTCTTCAGCAAGGCTTATTTCACGCTCCGTCAATCCTCGAGTGAGCATCTACGCATCCGCCACAGCTCAGCGCTACGCCAACTGCCACAAACCATCTCCTCTGAAATGGACCAAATCAAGCCTACTAGTTCAAGCACCAGTGATGAAACGGTACCACCGCATGACAACACCCTCGGAGAGTCAGGCGTCGGAGTGCAGCCGGCTTCTGCGGCGAGTCTCCTCGGCCTACCCGTGGAGCTGCAGAAAACCATACTCGAATACGTAAGATTGACACATCTTCTGGTCACTTGAGATCACGTACTAACTCATCAGCAGTTGACAACAAATGTCGACAAAAAAAATGTCTGCCTAACTTGCAAGAAACTGCAGGCACTTGCGACACCTCTGTTGTACAAGCACATGGAGATCTTCGCTGGACGTCTCAACCATGATCTTCTCTCAACACTCGAAGAAGGTCATCCTGGTTTATCCCACGTACGAACCATTCGTGTCATGTCAGAGCCATCGAAGCCTAGTGACAAGCTGTACTATACGCAGACATCCCCGGAACAGGTCGTTTGCCGTCTTATCAACACCATACCAAGGAACTCTCTCACTAAGTTTGAGTATGATATCATATGCCACCGCTGAGAGAAGGAGAGAATAGGGAAGGCCTAATCTGACTTACTTCTTAGGGTCCCCGATCTTGATTTGAGCTGTGCTGGCATACACTTCGCCCTTCGTCTTTGTCAGGCGAAGGTCTGTAACTACCAACACAATACTGCTTTGTCTGGAGTATTTTTCGACTGCAACCTCGACTGGGACATGATAGCACCCGCATCGGATGAGCTAGCACATATCACGAATTTGCAGATCTATGTTGGGGTCGTCGATTACGACCACATGGATCGAGCAGGCTCGATCATCGCTCACACCTCTGCTCTTCAGGGTCTAGATCTCGAATTCAGAGAAATGGGCATCTATGAGGATGAGGAATACTGTGACGGTGCGGTTCGAATCATGGAGGACATGTTCTACGCCCGCACCAAACCTGGCCAGGCGATGAGACTCAAGTCGCTACGCATCACTTCCATGTGTCTCCTGCTTGTCAGCGAAGTGCTCACCACGGTTCTAGAGCTCAAGGACCTCAAGCATCTACAACTAGTCAGGTGCAAAGACATCGACCCATTCCTCCGTAGACTCGAACCATTCGGCCTGAACCTGTCGTCACTCTGCATTGAGGACCTCGACCAGGAGGATTGGACCGATTACGCGATCGTGGACTTCATACGTTCGCTCGGACCACTCAAGCGCCTCACTTTAAGGTTCAACAATATGGAAGGCTTCGATCAGGATGCCTTGCTATCGCACAAATCGTCCCTAGAATCGCTCCGTATTGAGGACGACCCTATGGAGGAGCAGCCGATCGAGCATGCCTTCAGATATGCTCCCAATTTGGAGCAGCTTGCATTGTCTGGCTTTTATCTCGAAGATGGATGGTTGCCCGATGATCAAGATCCGTTCTGTGACACTCCAGACTTACTGGTAAGTGTCGGCTCTAGCTACTCCAACTAACACTTCATTCCTAACTGCATACAGGACACGCTCAAGACCTTGGAGTCACTGAGAGTCCTCAAACTTACAGTGCATTTTTCCTCGTTGAACATATCAGCCAACCCAACCCAGATGCTGTGTATGCCACCTGTACTGCGAACGGTGAGGAAAGTTGCAGAGCAGATCTTCGCCCTGGAGCTGCCAAAACTGACAGCGGTGGTCTTTGTCGTGTCGGGACAACGGGACCATCTCCTAACCCACAATCGGTTCGCCTTCTTGCTGTCAAAGCGACTGGATCAGGATGGTGTGATGAGGTCTAGCGTAATTCCGATGGAGCCACACATGGTCAAACACCATGTTCCCCGCGCTGATATCCTGGGAGAGGACAAGTTTGTGTTTGCCTAGAAGGGAGCCAAAAGTCTCTCTCGCTGATGAAGCTCGCGAAACCGTGCAAGTCATGGTCCTATCTTGGCAGCACATGGCGGCGGGCGTTCGAGGGATGTTCTGCTGGTTTACTTTCCGGGTGTCGGACGCATGGACAGGGAAGATGTTTTGCGCTGATGACTGCTCAGAGAGGTTTTGATTTTCTTTCGGAGTTTGCGTGCGTGGACGAGGACGGCCGTACACAACGGAAGTTTTGTTTGTTTTTGATGGCATCAAGCAATGGACAACAGGACAGTCAATCTCGCTATAGTCCTGCACAATACCGCGTGGTGCGGTTGTTTGCTGTCCTCACTGAATGCGCAGAAGCATCAATAGTCAATGCACATACCTAATCAAACTGCTTACTACTCTTCAACCTCGCTTTATCACTTTTCAACCCAAGGGTTCCATCAGCCTTCTCAAACACCAAAAAGCCAGTCGTCAAACCAAGCTCATCCGACCACAGGCGACAAACCACCAATCTCAATGACGAGACCCAGATTGCACCTCCGCCGGCGCCTATCCAAGCTCTTCAAGTTCTGCAACAAATATCGCAAAGAGCGAGCCGACGCACGAAGGAAAGGGAAAGGCGGTAGCGTAAAGGTCGATGGCTACGAGGGTTACATACCATTGACGCGGAGCAATTTGTTGTACGGTCAAGCAGAGGTTGATTAATTTTCATTGTTGAGCGGCGAGCTACATAGTCAACTACTCCACAGTGAGAGCCTCGAGAACGTGGCAAAAATAGTGTATACGAAAAGCGAACGACGCGTGCATCTTCGGCACTGCTAATTTTTGTGTAGTCATTAATCCATACCGATCCCTTTTTCCCTCTTTCTTAGGTGAGACCTGGTCCAATCATTTCTCCTCCTTTAGCTCGCGAGTGCCGGGATTCCGCCAACTCGATGCAATACGAGGGCTTTGCAGCCAATTCCCATCTATCCGGTGTACCTCCAAGCCTCATGTCCGTGGCTGGGACCAGTGCTGGGCCCGTTGCTGGGTGCAGGCTGCATCTGAGGAAGCATAGGACCCTGTCCGTTAGGGTTCTGAGCTTGCCCGTGCGCAGTCAGCGGAGCAAGGTCTGGTCGTGATGGGTTCTGGCCCCACGCCGGCGGATTGAACAATGTCGACCCGTAGTAGTGGTCCCTTTGCTGCTGCTGCTTTTGCTGATGCATGCCGGGTGTATTGGGATCCGAGATTGGGCTGGCGGTCGGCGCCCTCGGACTTGTCCAGACATGCGTGTCAGGGCCCGGTGCGAAAGGTTGTCCCAAGCTGTTGCGGTGCTGTTGCTGGGGCATTGGTTGATATGGCGGCTGATAAGGTGCATAAGGGGAGACATGCTGCTGATAGACTGGTTGCATGTAGCCTTTGTCGCGTAGCGCACGCAAGTGTGCGCCCTCACGTGAAGCAATGCTCGGAGCATAAGTGAGCTGGGTTTGGAACTCTTGTGGTGTTTGATGTACGGCCGTGGGCCATTTGGGCTTCTGCTCCTCTTGGCGAGGAGGCTGCAGGGGGTACAGAGGTTGCTGTTGCGTAGGTGTAGCGCCTGGACGCTGTGAAGGTGGAGTCCATTGCTGGCTCATGGGTCTCGAGTTCGACCCAGAGCTGATGGAATGGGACGGTGTACGAGCAACGGCTGGTTGCTTCTCTGCAGGGTTTTCTAGGAAATGTCAGTAACACAACTTTTATTATGAAGAGATTGCAACGTGCCACCATTTGATCCGTAGAAGAGTGGATTCGGCAAATGGGGAGACATACGTGAGGTCGAATGGTCCTGGCTGGCTTGTGGACGCGGTGGCTGCTTAGACGCCTCGGAAGCTGTAGTAGCAGGGGTCGGAGGAGCGCCGTAGGGCGAGTGAGTGTACGGTACCGGCTGCATTGGATTACTTGCTGCTTGGCCGTACTGTGCTTGCATCGTGGGTTGGGGACTACCAGCTGGACGACCCATGGGAGCAGACGGCGCATATGCGTGAGCAGGTTGTTGTTGTGGCCCAGGGTTGTAAATCGGTGGCAAGCTCCCTTGCGGGAAGGCAGGACGTGGCAGAGTCTGAGCGCCTTGGGACTTGCGAACTTCACGCTGGAAACTAGAATACTCGCCGTGCCATGCTGCTGGAAGCACTCGGGTAGAATAATAGTGATCTTGTGAGAACGGGCGCAACGGCGGTGCCGCCTCGCTCTCACTTCCTCGGCGTGAGCCTCCTCCTGGTCGAGAGTTTGGCTGGCCATAGGGTGTTGGAGATTGCATCCTACCGTATGGGCCAGGCTGCCCAGCTTGAGGAGCGAAGTTCCTTTGATTGGCCAGAACTTGAGTGTCGATTGCAAGCGTGTTGGGATGTGATGGTATACGCGGCTTGTACGCATATGGCTTGTCCAAAGCTTGCTGGAATGTTTGCATCGTGCTGTAGGTAGGCTGAGTGCGAGGCACAGGTGGCGCTGCGGCCAACGAGGGACGAGGCGCAGTGTACGAGTAGGTGGGTTTTGGCGGAGCGACACGATCCAAGAAGTTGCTGCGTGGGGCATGCTCTGTACCACCCACTTTGTCGGTAAAGAAGCACTTCGCTTCCGTCGATTTTTTCGGGAGATAGTAGTACAACTGATCTGCCTTTTCGAGATCGACCTTGACCTTGGGAAGCTTGTCTTTGTTAAGCCGAAATCCTCCCGGAGGACAATCTGAGTTGTAGAACTCTTGCCACTTGTACGCGGCATCGTCCGTGAAGACCTCGTCTTGGCTGGGCACGCCATCTTGTCGGTTGCTGGCAGACACGAGCTGTTTGTTCATGCCTTCGGGCATCGGCACGGCGTTTGCTGATGGTTGAGGCCTCTGCGAGAGGTCTGGGTCCAAGACGCAAATGTACTTCCATTCCACTTCAACACGCTCGCCTTCGAGCATCACGTCCACAAGAACCGTCATCTCGGCTGGTCGATTCTCGACAACAAGCGCGCCAAAGACTTCGCGACCAATAAGCTGCACTTGCACAACATCCTTGGGCTTGAGTTGCTTGGCGAACTTCATGACTCTCTCGTCCTTCTCAAGGGTGTTGGAAGTCGCATTCTTCGGCATTTTCGGCCTATGCATCTTGCACCTAAAGTCAAAGCCTTCCTCGAAGTACTCTTTGCCATCCTCGTCGAAGGTAGGCACAGGTCCAGCATCGATTTGTACACCAGCCGCCAACGCGCAGGTAGCGTGGAAAGCGCGGGCGCACTTCTTTGCCGAACACTGGAAGCATGCGCCACGTTTCGATCGACAGTAGTTGCACTTGAGATCCAAGCGAGCACGGTCGATATTAGCGACGCCACGCACCATCTCCTTGCCATCATCAATCGTGATGAACGTCTCTGGTGTATAGAGGGCGCATGACCTGTGAGCCTTCTTGCCATTGTCTGTTGGCAGTAGAGGTTCCCATGGGTTGTCGTTGGGACACATGACGCATGGCTCAGCTGAAGGCGCCTTGATGCGAATGCGAATCTTCTTTTTCTTAGGGGCCTCCTGTTTCGTCTCGCGCTTGCGCTTCTTTGAGGCAGGTTTCCCTTTGACACTTGCAGGGGGCGTAGGCAGTTTGCTATCCTCCTCCTCCAGTTCAGATT
>Ga0268250_10000880_pt1 | contig 13532 bp, 11 predicted proteins | sample AgamicAsSfe_FD_200448 | JGI IMG/M metagenome (GOLD analysis project Ga0268250, IMG submission 200448) | Agave microbial communities from Guanajuato, Mexico - As.Sf.e (v2) (version 2) | ecosystem: Host-associated > Plants > Phyllosphere > Phylloplane/Leaf | place: Guanajuato, Mexico | collected... | reverse complement strand
GGGGACGGGGAACACGTACGGGGACGCGCCGGGCTCCACCGCGTCCACCGGCGCCCAGAAGCTGGCCAGCAGGTCCACCGCCAGCGCGGTGACCGCGAACGTGGGCGCCCAGGTGGCCTGGGTGCGCCAGTCGATCCCGTCGGGGCTGGTGCGCCAGTAGACCACCCCGCCGGTCTCCAGGATCTGGAGCCAGCGGTGGCGGGCCGCGTCGTAGGGCAGGCCCCAGGGGGTGAGCGCGGTGTCCACCCCGCGCTGGCGCCGGATGGGCCACAGCTGCGTGCCGGTGGTCACCCACAGCAGCCCGTCCGCGGTCAGGCTGTCCCGGCCCTGCGCGGTGGCCCCGGCCGCCGGGGCGGTCTGCGTGGCCGGGTCGATCAGCCCCAGGTGCAGGTAGGTGGCCCGATCGTTGGGCACCGTGGGCAGCTCGAGGGTCAGCGCGGCGCCGGTCAGGTCATAGACCGCCGCGGAGCGCAGCCGGGTGCCGGTCTCCCGGGCGCGCAGCCGCAGCGTCCCGCCGGTCACGGCCACGTCCGAAGCGGTGGCGCCGTAGCCGGTGGACAGCGTGGTCCACCGGCCGGCCACCAGCCCGGCGGACCAGTCGTCGGTGAGCGCGTCCAGTGACGTCATCGTGAGAGCCCCTTCAGCCAGCCGGCGCCGTTCTGCCGCGTGTACGCGCCCAGCTGGGCCACCAGCTGCCGGCCGCCGTCGGCCAGGGACTGCTGGCTGATCCGCCCGGCGCCGTCCCCGGAGACCTGGACCACCAGCTGGGCCACGTTGACGTCCCCGCCGTAGCGGCCGGCCACCGCGGGCGCGCCGTACAGGCCTCGCGCGGCGCCCGGCCCGCTGCCGGGGATGTTCGCCGACCCCCGGGTCTGGACGTCGATGTAGGCCACGCGGCGCTGGTTGGCGATGCCGTCCAGGTAGCTGTCCACCGCCGGTCCGCCGCGGGACTCCACGTGGATGAGCGCCAGCCGGTCCCGGCCGCGCACGCGGTCCAGGTACTCATCCACCGCCGGTCCGCCGCGGGACTCCACCCGGATCAGCGCCAGCCGGTCCGCCTGCGCCAGCGACGCCAGGTAGGCCACCACCGCCGGTCCGCCGCGGGACTCCACCCGGATCAGCGCCAGCCGGTCCTCCGCCAGCCCGTCCAGGTAGCGGTCCACCGCCGGGCCGTTGCGGGACTCGACCCGGACGGTGGTGTCCCGGTCCTTCGTGGTCTGGTCCAGCTCCCCCTGGACCTGCGGCGCGCCGGTCAGGGACAGCACCGCCTCAATGTCCCCGCGGTCCTTCGCCTCCTGGAGTTTGTCCACGATGCCCTGGAGCTCCGCGCGGGCGCCGTCGGACAGCCCGGGGGTGTTCAGCCGGGCGCGCAGCTCCCCCAGCATGGCGTCCGCCCGGATGGCCGCCTCCGCCGCGGCGTCCACGATCTGCCCGGAGGCCTGCGCGTTCTCCACCGCCGCGTCCCCGGCGGCCTTCCCGGTGCCGATGGCCGCTTCCATCAGCGCCACCTGGGCCTGGCGGGCTTCGTTCAGGCTGGTCTTCGCGTCGTCGGTGGTGCTGTTGGCCGCGTCCAGGGCCTGCTGGAAGCGGAAGCCTGCGTTTTCGTTCGCGTACTGCGCGGTGACCAGCTCCAGCTGAGCCTGGACCGCCAGGTCCGTGGTCGCCCGGTAGGCGTCGATCGCGGCCTGTGCCAGCCCCGACGTCCGGGCCTGGTCGGCCTGCGCCTGCGCGGCCGCACCCACCGCGGTGCCGAACTGCTCCCCGCTGGTCGTGCCCTCCGCGATCAGGTCCGAGAGGGTCTTCGTGGCCACCTGCGCCACCGCCTGCTGGGCGCCGAACGCGCCCAGTTCGTCCTTCGCCTCCTGGATGGCCAGCTCAAAGCCCTTCGCGGTGTCCGCGGTGTCTCCGATACCCATGGTGAGCCGCTGAAACGGGCTGATGATCTTTGCAATGGCCAGCTCTGCGCCGTCCAGGTCGGACTGGTAGCCCTTGACGTAGGCGGCGGACCGCTCCCAGTAGCCGGCGTTTTCCTCCAGTTCGTTGGCGGTGCGCCGGGTGGCGATGTTCACCGCGTCCTGGGAGCCCTCGAGCTTGGACAGCTCCACCGCCGCGTCCCGCGCGTTGCGCTCCAGGTCGCTGGTGCCGTCCGCGGCCGCGGACGTGGCCACCCCGGTGGCGATCAGCGCGATACCCAGCGGCCCGCCCAGGGCGCTGGCCAGGCCACCCACGGCGGTGCGGGCCACGCTCATCCCGCCGGCCACCGCGCCCATGGACGCGCCGATGCGGTCCCCGCTGATGGCCACCGCCACCCGGTAGTTGTCCGTCGTCCGGCGCAGCCCCTCCATGACGCTGGAGGCGGCCGCACCGCCGCGGGACACGATGCCGAAGCCATCGCGGCCCAGCAGCACCGCTGCGGCGGTGGCCGCGGCGATCGGCGCGGGGATCGACGTCACGACGTCGGTCACGTCCCCCAGCACGCCCACCCCGGTGGTGAGGGCCGGCAGCAGCGCCCGGCCCAGGGTGCGCTCCAGCTCCCCGGTGGTCAGGGTGAATTGGCGCATGGCCGCGTCGTACTCCGCGGCCGCGGCGATGTCGGCATCGGTGAACGGGGTCCCGATCGACGCCAGCGCGTCCCGGACGTCCACCCCGCTGTTGACCAGCTGGGACAGCTGCTTGTAGCCCTCTTCGCCCAGCGCGGCGAAGCCCAGCCGGTTGCGCTCGGTGGCGTCGTCCACGCCCTGGAGGCGGTCCAGGAAGTCCACCAGGGTGTTGGCCCAGTTGACCGTTCCGTCGCTGTTGCGCTGGAGCTGCCCGCCCAATTCCTTCAGCGGGGAATTGGCGCCGGACACTTTCTGCGCAAATTCGGCCTGGATTTCCAGGAGATCGTTCAGGTCCAGGCCCAGCGCGCCCACCATGCCCAGGAAGGCGCCCGCTTCCTCGGTGGTGGCGTTCATGCTGGTGGCCAGCTGACCGGCGCTCTTCGCGCCCTCCGCGAACTGGCCGGGCAGCTGCTGGGCAAACTGGAGCAGCCCGCCACCGACCAGCAGCGTCGCCCCGGTGGCCAGCCCGCGGACCGCGCCGCCCACCAGGTCGAAGCTGCGCCTGGTGCGCTCCGCCTCCCCGGCCGTGCGGCCCATCACCGCGGCGTGCTCCTCGGTGGCCCGCTTCGCCCCGTGGGTGGCCAGCTCCAGCCGGCGCTGGGCCTGCTCCACGCGCTCCTGCGCGGCCGCCAGCTGGGAGGCCTTCGCGCGGCCGGACTCCTGGAGCTCGGTCAGCCGGGCCTGGGCCACGGTGACCGCCCCGGCCGCGTCCTTTTCCCGCAGGCGCGCCTGCGCCACCCGGTCCGCGCTCGAGGCCACCGCGGTGGCGGCGCGGTCCGCGGCCTCCCCGGTTTGGCGGGCCGCGCCGGTCAGGGACTGGAAGCGGGCCTCCGCCCCGGCGGTGGTCGCGTCCACGATCAGCTGAAGGCGCTCGGTCAGCGTGCCCACGGGTCATCCCTCCGTGCGCCGCGTGGCGCGTTCGTGAAGTGCGTCAGCCAGCGCCAGCAGGTCCCCGTGGCGCTGTGAGCGGGTGACGGTGGGTGGCCAACCCAGGTCGATGGCGGCCCACGTCAGCCAGCGGGAGACGTAGCCGCCGAGGACGGGGGGTCGGTGGGCGCCTCCGCGGCCGGCTGCGGGTCGGTGGGCTCCACCCACTGGAAGGCGCCCACCAGGTCCCGCATGGTCAGGGACCCGGCGGTGGCCAGCGCCAGGTCCTCCGCGGCCGCCTGCGGCATCCCCGCGGCCACGTGACCGCGGATCAGGCACACCGCCAGCAGCGCCTTGGCGTCCCGGGCGCGGGCCAGGGGCTGGAGCAGGACGTAGGGGGTCCCGCAGGCCCGCTCCGCCACGTCCAGCTCGTCCAGGGTCAGGTCATCGGTGCTGACCTCGAGGCCCGCGTGGCGCATCAGCCACGCGCCGTCCAGCTTGCTCACAGGTGTCCCGTTCCGTCGGTGGGCTCAGGTGCCCAGGTGATTGCGGGTGGCGGTGGCGAACACCAGCGCGCCCGCGCGGCCCGCCTGCCCGCTGTGGGAGCGGAAGGCGTTCCGAATGGGGTACTTGCCGCGGGTCCCGGGGTGCTGGACGGACCGGAAGGACCCCAGCCCCGGGACGTAGACGTAGCCGGCGCGCTGGGCCTTCCGGCGCCGCGCGGTTCCCCCGCTGGCCATCGTCTCGCCGGCCATCGCGTACCGGCGGCCGGCGCCGTACTGGCGCGGCCCGATCTTGTGGCGCTTCGTGTCCCGCTCCACCAGCATGATCGGGCCGCCGGGGGTCACCACCGCGGTGGCGCCGCGGCCGGCACCGCGCACGGCCAGGTCCAGGGTCAGGTTCGCGCCCTTCCCCGACCGGACCCGGGACAGCCGCATGTCCCCGCCGGAGGCGGCCAGCAGGTTGGCCCTGCTGGCTTCCTCGAGCACGGTCCCCCCGGCGCGCACCGCCCGCGGGGTGGCCTCCACCAGCGCGGCCGGCAGCGTGGCCGATCGCGCGGCGAAGCCCTGGACGGTGCGCGCCATCGGGTCAGGCGGGGTTGTTCGTGGCGGTGCCGGCGCCGGTCACCAGCCGCGTGGAGCCGGTGGAGCCGAACAGCACATCGGGCTTGCGGATGACGTCCAGGCTGACGCTGTCGGTCAGGTTGGCCTGGGGCTCCCCCAGGAAGCCACCGGCCACCAGGTTGACCCGCCCCACCGCCCGCGGCGGGGCGGTGCCGGCGTTCCCGGCCAGCAGGAAGTAGGCCTCGAGCGTGTCGTTCTCGAACAGGAACGCCGACAGCCCGTCCCGCACGTGCGCGTCCTGGAAGAACGACAGGTCCAGCGCGTAGGTGGACTGCGCGGGGTTGACCGAGCTCGAGGCGGGGGAGCAGAACGTGGCCGGCCGGTCGCTGCGGTTGCTCTGCTTGGACGGGGTGAGCTTCCCGCTGGTGATCTGCGCGGACCACTGCTGGTTGGCCGCGGTGAAGTCCGCCAGCGTGGCGGTGGCCGCGGTCTTCCCGCCCGGCGCCTGCCACGCGGGGGAGTAGCCGGAGGCGGCCTTGTCCACCAGCGTCAGGGCCACCAGGCCATCGGTCACCTTCAGGATGGTGGGCTCCATCACGGGCATGGGGGGTCCTCTCAGGGGACGTCCGGCGACGGAGCTCCGTCGCTGGGGGTGAGCGTGCTGTGGCACAGAGTACGGACCATCAGGGGGACCTGGACCTGGAAGACCACCGCGCGTGTCTCCGCTCCGCCCAGGTCGATCGTGTCCGGGCCGGCGGTGAGGATGGCCGGGCCGAAGGGCTTCGTGGCGGCCGCGGTGAGCTCCACCCAGCCGTGGGCCATCAGGACGTCCAGGCGGGCCACCTGGTCGGGGCTGGCGCCGTCCACCAGCAGGACCACCGGCACGGTGGCCGCGGTCATCGGCACTTCCTCGGTGTGGCCCTGGGACAGCGTGAAGGCGTCCACCCAGCCGCAGGGCGCCACCGGCTGCCGCGGTGGCATCCGGTGGGCGCGCTCCGGCCCCCAGCCGGCCGCGGCCAGGGTGCGGACCAGGGCCGCGTGCAGCGCGTCCCGGGTGTCGTCCAGCTTCGTGCGCGGCGCGGGGCCGGTCATGCCAGTCCCAGCCCCTCCACGTAGGGCTCCAGCAGGGACTCCACCTGGGCCAGCTGGTCACGGGACACGTAGGTGGGGCCGTCCATGCCGCCGGAGAGCACGCCCAGCGGCGCGTCCTTCCGCCGGTAGAGCGCCACGGTCAGCTGGACCGCCGCCTCCAGGACGTCCGGCGGGACGTCGCCCGGCGCGTAGGTGACCACCCGGACGCCACCCAGGGTGTAGGTCATCCGGCCGGCCACCGGCAGCAGCTGGAGGCGCTGGTCGATGGCGGAGCAGGCGCCCCGCGCGTGGCGCTCGAAGCGGTCTGCGTCCTGGTCGTCCGACGCCAGCCGCAGGCTGTCCAGCGCCGCGGCCGCCACCGCCGGGGCCTGGTCGTGCCAGGTCCCGACGGTGGCGGTGCTGACGGGGAACGCGCTGCTCACGCGCGTTCCACCGTTCCAGCCGGAACGGTGCCCGGGGCTTCACCCAGGCGCCAGTCCTCCCCGGTCCAGTGGGCGCGCTTGCCGCGCTCCCCCACCGGCACGTAGTCCCCGGGCGCCCACGGGCTGGCCAGGGCCGGGGTCACGTACTCCCGGAGCTCGGTGACGTTGCGCGGCCGCGCGGCCGCGGTCAGCGCGGGGGAGTAGGTCCCCGGAGCGCCGGGGTGGGCCACCAGGCCCTCCGGCAGCCGGCCCACCCCCAGGGGCTCCGCCTGGTCCGGGCCGGAGGCCTCGAGCACCGTTCCACCGGGAACGGTGCTCGAGGCCTCGGCGCCCGCGGACCGCGCGGCCGCAGCCACCGGAGCGGCGGGGGTCTCCCACAGCTCCGGCGGATACGACTCGTCGTAGTAGCCCGCCAGGCTCATCGCTCAGGCGCCAGCCGGGGCGATCTTCACCGCGCCGTTGCCGACGCCGGCACCCCCGGCGCCTTCCTCGGTGGCCGGGCGGTAGAGCGCGAACTCCGACGCCACGGCCACCTGGCGGCCCAGCACGCTGGCCTCGATCGACTCCAGCATCGGATAGGGGAACTCATAGGCCTCGAGGGACCAGGAGTTACCCACCAGCATCGTCTCGTCCTTGATGGCCGGGGTGACGATGGCCGGCAGCCCGGCCGGACCCTGGGAGACGAAGCTGTCCGCGCTCATCGCGCCCATGGCGTTGGCCGCGCCGATGGTCGGGAACAGCGGGCGCCCAGCCTTGTCCCGCAGCCGGCCCAGCCGGCGCCAGCCACGCGGGCCAACGGTGATCCACTGCGGGAGCTCCGACGTCCGCTCGAACACCTGGAGCGCCGCGTCCCACACCGCGTCGTAGATGGGGCCGGCGTCCTCGTCCGGCGCCCCGGCGGCCAGCGGGACCGACGCGGTGGTCTTCAGGACCTCGGCGATGGCGCGGGCCTCGGTGGCGTTCTGCCGGCGCACCGTGAAGCGGTTCAGCACCATGTTCAGGGTGTCCACCGGCAGGTGGAGCAGCTGCTGGGAGATGTTCAGGTACTCGCCCAGCGTCTCGGAGTCGATGCTGTCGAGCTTGACGTCGAACGTGCGGGACGCCAGCTCCCGCTTCTCCCCACCCTGCGGGGCCGGCACCTCGTTGCCCTTCGGGTCCACGATGCGCGGCCGGCTGAAGCCCAGCGGCGTGGTCAGGGTCTGCACCCCGATGGCGGTCAGGAAGGGCCGCCCCATGCTGGTGGGCTGGATGACCGGACCCACGACGGGGCGGACGACCAGGGCGCCGAGGCCACCGGCCACCGCGGGCGCGCCGTTGGTGTCGGCCACCAGGTGCTGGGCCGCGCGGCTGAGCTCCACGTCATAGCGCTGGCGCGCGTCCCGGTCACCCTGGGAGGCGCGGAGCATGGTGTGCAGCGCGTCCCCGGCGGACCGGAACTGGGTGGGGGTCTGGCGGGAGGCCACGCCGTTGGACCGCAGCGCGGCCTGCGCCCGCTCCGGCAGGGCCGCGTCGAAGCTCAGGACCTCGATCTGACCGTCCAGGAACTCCACGCGCTCCTTGGCGCGCTTGATGACGTCCAGGTCCTGGTCCGACAGGTCCCGCTGCGCCTCGAAGGCGGCCGCGGACACGGACTCGATGCGGGCCAGGCACTGCTCCCGGTCGGCCACGGCGCGCTCGAGCAGCGCGTTCCCGGCGCCACCGGCCATCGCGTAGATGGGGGCGCCGGTCTTCCGGTAGCCGATGACGGCCGGGCGGCCGCCGGAGAGCTTCGCCAGCGGGTGGCGGACGGTGGTGTGCGTACGCACGGGTTCCCTCCACGGGGACGTAGGTGAGATGACGTCCGCGCGTCGGGGTGCCGGTCACTCATGGGCGCCGGGGTGCCGCTCCTGCGGTGGTGCTGCTGACTGCGGTGGGGTGCCGGTCACTCACTGGCGCCGGGGGGCCACGCTGCGTCACAGGGGAGGGTAGGCCACCGGAGCCCGGAAACGCGACAGCGCCGCGCCCCGGGACGACGGGCGCGGCGCTGTGCGGGGGGACCAGCCCCCGGGCTTCCCCTGGAAGGTCTGCCGGGGACCAGCGTACGGGCTGCCCACAGGCTGTGGACAGTCCGCCACCCCGGAGGGGTCAGGTCACCCGAAGCTCCCGAACTGCGCAGGCCGCAGGTCCACGTGGTCAAGGTGGAACTCACCCACCGTCGTGCCCAGGAGAATATATTTGATCTTCAGGGCTGCGGTGTTCGGCTCGGTGGTGAGAGTGCGAGTGTTCCGGGTCCACGGAGCATCCGCGGCCAGGACTGAAGTGGTAGCCGCGATCTGTGCGCCCGTGGCGTCCAGCCTCACCAGGTCGAACTGGAGTTGTCCAGCGGTGATCCCAGCACCGCGCCAGCGCGCAGCGTAGGAATAGGACGCGTTCGGCTTAGCCGGGATGACCTGCTCCAAAATGAAGTTCGCCCCCGGGGCTGAGGATGCCCTGATGTGCAGACTCTTGCTGCCAGGCAGCCCGTCCGCCGGGACGTCACCGGCGGTCTCCACCAGCAGCCCGGCGGGACGGGCCAGCGGCTCATTCCACCCAGTTAGTCCGTCCTCGAATCCCCCGTTACGGACCAGGTTCCCGGATGGCAGGGCCTCCCCCACGGTCAGGCAGGGCACCCCCAGCGACGCGGCCAGGTCATAGGCCTCCGTCACCTGGGCGACAGTGGGGTCGGTGGGGAAGCTGCCTGAAGTGTTCCCCGGGTCGTGGGCGTAGATGATCACGACAACAGGGCTGCTGGCCGCCAGCCGGACCAGGTCGAGCACGGTGCTGTGTGTGTAGGAGTACCAACCCTGTCGGCCGTAGATGAATCGGCCAACCCGGTCCTCCAGCGGGACGATGCATGGCACGTCCTGGCCGGTGGCGAATATCTGCCGGTACCGGCCATAGAGCTCTTGGTCGGTGGTGGCCGTGCGTGCCCCGAAGGGGTACGCCCAGGAGCGGACGCTGCCGGCGCCCAGAATGCTCTCCAGCGCGGTGCGCGGGACGTCGTACTGCGGGACGCGTAGTGCCGTGGTGGCCAGGCTGGACAAGTTACTGTGATCCTTGCTGTGCGCGCCGATCTCGTGACCCTGATTGCGAAACCGCAGGACGTCTGCGCGGGTTAGCCGATTGGGCTTGTCCAGTAGGTCACTGGTCAGGAAAAAGGTATTGCGCTGCCCGCGGGCCGCTGCCAGGTCGGCCACGGTCCGCTTGGACACATACGCGTCGTCATAGGTGAAACAGACCGCGCCACGGGCGCGCGCCCCGGCCGGCAGGACCGCCAGGCTGACCTCCGCATCCGTGGCCGCTTCGGTGTCGGTGACCCGGACCGGCCGGCCCAGGTGATCGGTCACGGGTCCAGTCATGCCGAAGCTCCGATCAGGTGACGGTGCTGCTGGAGGTAGGCGGCCTGCGCCGGGGTGAGCTCCCGGCCGCGGGCCTGGAGGAAGGCCAGCCCCTCGAGCTGGCGCGCGATGCGCTCCCGCTCCGCTTCCTGCTGGGCCTGGAGCTCTTCCTGCTGCGCGCGCAGGGCCAGCACGCGGGCCTCCGCGTAGACCGGCCGGTCGGTGGCGGCGACGGAGGACAGGTGGACCGCCTCCCGGGTGACCAGCGCGCCCTCCCGCTCGGTCTGTCCGTACAGGGGCCGGATGGAGCGGAAGGTGACGGACAGCCCGGTGTGGGACTCCCGCAGGACGTCCTCCGCCTTGTCCCGGGTGGCCTCGTACAGCTTCCACTCCAAGATGGCGCCTTCCGCGCTGTCCCGGTAGGCGCGCCCGTAGCCCATGACGTTGGGGAACGACTCGTCATGGGTGAAGGTCAACAGGACCCGGTTCGGCGCTTTCTCCGCTCGAGCGAAGGCGCCGCGGGCGAACTGCTCCCGGTACTGGACGACACCCACCCCGGGGACGTCCTCCACGACGTCGGACGGGCTCATCCACGGGACGATCAGCCCTTCCACGATGCCGTCCCGCTTCAGCTCCAGCTGGGTGGAGTCGAAGCTGCGGAGCAGGGTGTCGGTCTGCACTGTCAGGGGTCCCTTCACTGGAGGGTCGCGGTGCCGGCGGTCTGCGCGGCCACGGTCGAGCTGGTGTCTGCGGCGGGCGCTCCGGCGCCCTGTGCGCGGCGCCAGGCGGTCAGGGTCACGTCCCCGCCCGGCAGCGGGGCCAGGCCCTCGATCGCGCGCCATTCGTTGACGGTGAGCGCGTCGTGGTCGGCCATCAGCCCGTAGGCGGGGGTCCGCTCCTGGAGCGCGGGGGCCACGTAGTCCCCGGCGTTCAGGTGGACCTTCCGGCCGCGGGGGAGCGCCCAGGCGCTCAGCGCGTTGGTCAGCCGCCGGGCCACCGGCCGCAGCCGGCGCCAGTGGTAGTCATAGAGGCTGGTCACGTTGCTGTAGGTCATGCCGCCGGGCTGGTCGAGGCCCACCAGGAACGGGGGGACCCCGAAGGCGGCCGCAATCCGCTGCTCATCGAAGGTGCGCAGCTCGAGCAGCGCCATGTCCTTGGGGGACAGGGTGAGGGTGTTCAGCTTCAGCCCGTTGCCCAGCACCGCCGGCGCGCCGCGGCGCCGCGCGGCCGCGGTGACCCAGCGGGACTGCGCTATCTCCGCCTGTCGCTCGGTGATGCGCTGGTCGCTGGTCAGGACCCCCCAGGTCAGCCCGCCCCGGGAGGCCAGGTCCGCGCCGTAGCCCTCGAGCGCCGCGGCGCTGCGCAGGTTCCCGGCCGCGCCCTGGAGCGGAGACAGCCCCGTGGGCCAGCCGGCCACGGTCAGGTAGCGCAGGTGCAGCAGGTCCGGCGCGTAGAGCTCCGCCCCGTTCAGGTGGTAGACCCGGCGCCCGAACTGCGGCGACCGCTCGTTGTCCTCCCAGCGCACCGTGACCAGGTCCGGGTCCAGCACGATGAAGCGGGAGGGGAGCAGGGTGTCCCAGTCCCAGTCCGTGGCGTGGATGAACGCGTCCCCGCGGGTGGCCAGCGACGCATACGCCTGGACCACGAACTCATCCCAGCTGCTGAAGACCCGGGGCTCCGGGTTCTCCGTCCAGTCGTACAGCTCCGGGTCCAGCGGCCGGCCACGGTCGGTCAGCGCCACCGGCATGGACCCCAGCGCGGAGCCGTTCAGGTCCACGCAGGTGAAGACCGTGGACACGCGGTTGCCCAGCACCGGGTCCGTGACCCCGGCCCCTCCGGTGGTCCAGGCGGGCTCCCAGGTCTCCGGGAGGCCCGCCCACCGCTGCGGGACCAGGTTCGCGCCCGGCAGCGCGGCCGCCATGGCGTCCCCGTCGATGATGGCCGGCGCCGCGCCGTCGGTCTCCGCCACCGCGGGCTCCGCGGTCACCGGGACCGCCGGGGCCGGCTGCGCGCTCGAGGCCACCGGATCACGCGGGAAGGCCCGCTCGAGGCCCCCGCCGCGGCGATCGGTGACCCGGATCAGGCCCTGTGGGGGCTGGTCTGCCACCTGGTCCCCTCTCACTCTCTGTCCCGGTGCGCGCGCTGCGTGACCCACGCCAGGCAGCGCAGCAGCGCGGGGCTGTCGCACGACGCCACTAGCATGGCACTACCGTCCGCTCTCCGGCGGACACGCGCCGTAACTACGGCCCGCGTGGCGTCCTGCGCCCCGTCATGGGCCAGCCGGCGCCCCTGGACCAGCGCGCGCAGCGTCGGCAGCGCGTCCCGGAACTCCGCGCCCCCGGTGGACTCCGCCGGGACGTCCAGGCCCTCCAGCTCCGGGTCCCCGAACAGCGACGCGCCCACCAGCAGCAGCCCGTCCGTGGAGGCCTCCGCGGTGTCCTGCGCCCAGTCCACCGCCTCCCGCAGCGTGTCGAAGCGGTGCCCGCCCACCACCACGCGCCCATCCGGGGTCAGCGCGGCCGCTGCGGCCGCGTAGGACGCTCCGCGCTCGGTCTCCACCGCCACGAAGACCGAGCGGTCAGGCGCGGGCTCCGCGGCCGCGTCCACGCACGCCAGCCACGCGGGCTCCCCGGTCAGCGGTTCGTCCTTCTCCTCGGCCTCCACGCGGACCGTTCCGGGCCAGCGGTTCAGCCACTGCGCGTCAAACGACGCGATCGGGTCCGGTTCCTCGGGATCCACCGACTCCCCGCGCAGGACGCGCGCGTAGGCGGACCGGATCAGCTCTTCGCGCTGCGCACTCCAGTGGGGACTGGCCATGCGCCAGCCGGCGACGTCGCCGCGGTCCACGTCGTCCGGGGTGCTCCACTCCAGGATCAGCCGGCGCCGGGGTGCGTAGAGCTCTTCCAGCGCGTCCCGGCGCCGCTCGAGCATCAGCCCGGTGGCCTTCCGGTGCGCGGTGGACCACAGGCCCAGCTGTGGGCTGGTCTGCTCCACCATCGTGGGCTCCACGCCTTCGTGGACGGAGCGGGCCGGCACGTCCCAGCCCTCGTCCACCAGCGCATTGGTCGCGCTGTAGCCGTACACCGCGTCCTTGGCCTTGATCAGCCAGCGGGAGCCGGTCATCCCCTCCCCGGTGCTGATGCCGGGCTCCATGTTGTTCCGGGACACGCACAGCCCGTTGGCCTTCGCCCAGCTCTGCGCGGGCCGCAGCACCTCCCGGACGATGCCCAGGTCTTTCCCGGTGTGGAGCACCAGCTGGTCCCCCCACCGCCGGGCCTGGTTCATCCGCCACAGGGCCAGCTCCCGCAGCTCCCAGCTCTTCCCGCCCTGCCGGCTGATCGTGCCCAGGTACTCCAGCCACACCAGCGTCCCGTCCGCGCGGTGCTCGAGGATGCGGTAGCTGGCCAGTTTCTGCCACCAGCGCATGTCCCGGCCGTTGTGGCGCGCCCGGAACTGCTCCACCAGCTCCGGCCCGTAGGTGCCCACCGCCTCGGGGTGGGGGAGCGTCATCAGCCGCGGCCAGGTGGCGTCCGGCGGGACGTCGCGGAGCTCAGCCAGCCACGGCGCTGCGTCCCAACAGGGGTCCTCCGGGCCGGGGGAGCGGTGCGTACGGGGGTCCAGGGACGACGGAGCGTCACCGTGGGTCGCTGGAGCGGGCTGCGCCGTGACCGTCCCGTGACCGAAGGAAGAGGGGGGGAGCGTGGCCCCGTCGCCCCCACCCCCCGCCTGACCTGCGCTTTCGCCTTGGCTCTCCCGGGGGAGAGAGAAAACTTTCATTCCGGGGCCATCCTGTGGACCCTGCCCCAAAGAAAGCGGAGAGTGACCGTCGCTGAGGGGTGAACCCAGCAGGCGGAGCAGCTGCGCCGCTGCCCGCAGGTCATTGCCCAGGTGCGCGCCGTCGCTGCGGCTGTGTGGGTCGCACTCGGCGCGCAGGTTCCGTGGGCTGTCGCATCCACCCAGCGCACGGGCCAGGACGTGGCCGGCGACGGTGGCCACCGCACCGCACACCTCGGTCACGCCGTCCCTGCCCAGCACCCCGGAGCCCGGGGCCGGAACCTGACAGCGGCGCCCGTCACGGTCGAGCGTCGCCACCCTGATGCGCCGCCACCGTCCGGGGTCGGTGTCGAGGGC
>Ga0268250_10000879_pt1 | contig 13537 bp, 8 predicted proteins | sample AgamicAsSfe_FD_200448 | JGI IMG/M metagenome (GOLD analysis project Ga0268250, IMG submission 200448) | Agave microbial communities from Guanajuato, Mexico - As.Sf.e (v2) (version 2) | ecosystem: Host-associated > Plants > Phyllosphere > Phylloplane/Leaf | place: Guanajuato, Mexico | collected... | reverse complement strand
CTTACGGCGTGGAGATTCTATATCGTCACTAAACCGGCCTCGACTGTCACTGGACGCGTCACCACAACCTGGCAGCACTGAACTCACCACCTTCCCGTATCACTTAACGGACTATGAGTTCAAGACAGACGACCGTGGGCGGAAGAAGACCATCGGCGAAGGAGCATGGAGTGATGTATTCCTGGCAAAGCCATGTCCTCCCAAGACAAATGAACAGTCAATATCACAGCCTCCCTGTGGACCAGAAATGACACCCCCACTCACTCCCGTGCGAACCGTAGACTCGGCCATAGATCTCACCAGGCTCCCCATAACGCCACCCATGTACGCAGTCAAGGTACCAGCCATGACCAGCGCCAAGAAAGTGCTCAGCGCAGAAGCAAGAATTCTATCTTACCTTTCTAGCTTTCCCGATGCAGAAAACCACATCGTACCTTTCTACGGCTTGGATATGCGCACTGGCTCCCTGCTCCTTCGCGCCATGGACGATACGCTAGAAGGCTGGATCCAGAAGATGCTCAATACACTCGACGAGGACTCGCGTGCAAGGAAGCTCGCCACAGTCTTCCCTCATATCGCTCTCACCCTTCTCAAAAGTCTGCAATGGATGCAAGAGAAGTTCTGCACACACGCGGACATCAAACCCTCCAATATCCTCATCTCATCTCTCTCCGCCAGCATATCAAATCCGGTCTACGCAGACTTCTCCTCTACAATTCTCAACCACCCTGATGCTACTATCGAATCTTGTGCATCACCCTTGGGCGCGGGAACATGGGATTACCTCGACCCCTCACTCAGCTCCTCATCTACTACCTCACCTTCTGCGACATCGGATCTCTGGTCCTTGGCTATCACCCTACTCTTCCTTATCTTGGGTTCTTCTCCGTATGATGTTTTCAAAGCCAACAAGTATCAACAACGGGAGATGATCAAGTCAGGATGTCCACTGCAGTGTATGAGGTATGACGACCAGGGAATCAAGAATATGAAGAGGGTGCAGAGTTTATCTAGAGACCTGGGTTTCGATTTGTTAGCGTGGTTTGGAAAGGTGCTCGTGAAGGATGGAAGCAACAGAGTTGATTTGAAAGAGTGGACGCAGGAGCTAGAGGGTGCTGTCAAGGCGAAGCTGTGAGAAGGGCATGCTTTACAATGTATGGCAACATGGGATTCGGATTGGGGGGATGACTTCGCTTTTCTTGAAGGGGATCTATTTCATGGCGCTTATGGGTGGTGAAGGTACGCATTTTCTTTTCGTGCCGTAAAGGACATTCGCTAGATACCCCCACTGTTATTTACAAATATCGTAATCGGTACATCGCCACTCTTCTCACCCACATCGTTTCACACTCTCGTGTGCGCTTCCGTTGCTATGACACTCTGACCTGGTAAGCATGTGCATCCGTACGACGATGAGTGAACTACCTAGGCTTCGGCTAGACAAACAGGATACATGACTACGCAGACATGGACTTATCGAACGACATGCATGCCGCAAGACTTGAAAAGAAGAATGCTTGCTAGGCTCACGTACAACCGATCCAATCGTGATCGGATGATCTGCTCAAATTCCATGTAAACTCTGTCGCGAAGGATGTTCACGGTACTTTTAAGTCTTCTACACGTTTCTGCACGTGCAAAACTTCAACGGCACAACGATCTGCTCTCGTTGATAAGTAGCAAACTAGTCATCTCTATGTGTATATGATCAGTCAACCTGTATTACTAAAGCCACTATCATTATTCCTTTGATGAGAGGCGGCGGACCAATGGCTTTTGGCGTTAGCAAGGCGATACCTCGCGCTGCATTTTGTCACGCGAAAGAATTCACGGATATCACTAACACAGATATGTTCAACGGGAGTCGTGTCCTTCAATTTACATCATCGTCGTTACAGGAATAGCTCAAGCTGATTCTGTGATCATCAAACTAGATAAAGAGGATAGATCAAGGCTGACAATGCGTTCGCCGAGATGCTGAGAGGCGATCGCGAGCTGCACGTCGTTGCATTGCGCAAGTCGAAGAATAAGTACAAAGAGAAAGGGCTGACCGATATTGGACATAGGTTGTTTAATACCACACAGTTAGAGCAACCATGATGGGTTGATGGATTGTCTGGAGGGACGAAACATGCACAATTTCTCAGCTCTCTGAGGTTAGAAAGGTTGAAAGATGCTTCTAAATTCCTGTAATGGTCCATCATGGAAAAGATGAGACGGTCAAAGTTGATTCGACACCATACCAAACGCTATGCATATCATCCTAATTCGTGTTGAATAAGAAGCCCACCCAGATGTTGTTGAACATGCCTAGTGCGCCCAAAACGCCGTACCTCATATCATCATACATGATTATTTCAAGTGAAGCTTGTTGAACGCTTCACCCGATTCAGCCCACCCTCTTCTTGGTCAAGTTTAGAACATGCCGTCAATCTCGCCAGTCTCAACATCGACATCGATATTCAGATATCCAGGGGCAGTAGGCAGACCGGGAATGGTCTGGATATCTGCCGCGAGTGCATACAAGTATCCTGCACCAGCCGCCATCCTGACATCCCTGATAGGAACCGTGAAGCCAGTTGGGGCACCCTTGAGGCTGGGGTCGTGGCTAAGGGAGTACTGTGTCTTGGCGACGCAAATGGGTAGGTTGCCGAAGCCTTGCTTGACGTAGGTGTCAACCTTCTTCTGAGCGAGCTCGGAGAACTCAACAGCGGAAGCACCGTACATCTTCTTGGCAATGGTCTCCATGCGTTCTTGTACCGTACCACTGTTGACGTCGTAGAGAAGTTTGTAGTCGGGCTTAGGCTTTGCAGAGGCCTTGATGATTCCCTCTGCAAGGTCTACAGCTCCCTTTCCACCTTCGGCGAAGTGGTTGGCTGGGATGGCGTCCTCGGCACCGGCCGCGATGGCCTCGTCGCGAATCACATCGATCTCAGCTTGGGTATCGGTTGCGAAGCGGTTAATGGCCACAACGACGGGAACACCGTACTGCTTGGCGTTCTCAATGTGCTTCTTGAGGTTGACGCAACCAGCGCGGAGGATGTCGATGTTCTCGGTGCGGTAGACTTCGGGGAGTTGCGCACCGGGGCTGATGTCAGGGCCGCCACCGTGGTTCTTAAGGGCACGGACGGTCGCGACGATGACAACGGTGTCGGGCACAAGACCGGAGGAGCGGCACTTGATGTTGAAGAAGCGCTCGCCACCCATGGTGAAGTCGAAGCCGGCCTCAGTAACAACAAATCCGGTCTGAGCGTCGTGGTCCTCGTCTGGCTCAGTACCGGCCAGCTTGAGAGCGAGCCTGTCTGCGATTACAGAAGAAGCGCCGATACTGATGTTCGCAAAGGGACCGGCGTGAACGAAGACGGGAGTGCCCTCAAGGGTTTGCATCATGTTGGGCTTGATGGCATCGACAAGCAGAGCAGTCAGGGCACCACCAGCACCGATGTCGTCGCAAGTGACAGGGTCGCCAGCGCGGGAGCTGGCAACAACCATGCTACCAAGACGCTCGCGGAGATCCGAAAGGTCCTTGCTGAGCGCTAGAATAGCCATGCACTCGCTGGCGACCGAGATGTCAAAGCCAGTCTCGCGAGTCTGACCCTTCTCTGTTGGCGCTTGACCGACTGTGATTTTGCGCAGATGCCTGTCGTTGACATCTAGCACACGTCGCCAGGTGATGGTTTCCGGGTCGATGTCAAGCCTGGCAAACTTGGAGATCTCCTCCTCAGTCAAGTCATCTGGGTTCGTCTTGTCGATACCGAGCTTCTTAAGACGACGGAACATGACCGGAACAAACTCGCGCTTGCCTTTCTTGGCTGGCACTAGGCGCTTGTATAGAGCAGCATCCTTTTGGGTGTTCTCGTGGAACATGCGCGTCTCGATAGCAGCGGCCAGCAAGTTGTTCGCAGCGGTGATGGCGTGGATGTCGCCAGTAAGGTGAAGATTGAACTGGTCCATGGGGATAACCTGGCTGTAGCCTCCACCAGCGGCACCTCCCTTGATACCGAACGTCGGTCCCATGCTGGGTTGACGCACATTGGCAAAGCATATCCTGCCCAGGTGCGCGCCCAATGCTTGCGCGACACCAATTGTGGTTGTTGACTTACCCTCGCCGAGCGGGGTAGGAGTTATACCAGCAATGAGAATGTACCTTCCGTTGCGGCGGTGCTCGAGTCGCCTCAGCAGAGACAGGTCGACCTTGGCCTTTGTTGCACCATATGGCTCTAGCTCGTGTGGGAGAATGCCAACCTCCTTTGCTACGGTTGTGATCTGCTTTGGGTGTTGCTTGCGTGAGATAGCATGGTCGGCGGGTATCGGGTCTTCGATGCGAATGGGAAGAGGCGAAATCTTACGCTTCTTCTGCCTGTCAAAGGTCGCGTCGGCGGAGTCGACAAGGTTCTGTAGCAGCATAGCGATGGTCATAGGACCTACACCGCCGGGTACTGGGGTGATGTGCGACGCAACCTCGACGGCAGAGTCATAGTCGACGTCTCCTACGAGCCTCTGTCCGCTCTTCTTGGTGTCGTCTGGGATGAAGTTGGTGCCAACGTCAATGACGACAGCACCGGGCTTGAGCCAGTCTCCCTTGACGAACTGCGCCTTGCCAATGGCAGCGATGACGATGTCTGCCTGGCGAACGACTTCCGGTAGGTTCTTTGTCCTCGAGTGGCATACAGTGACTGTCGCGTCGGCGTTCTTCAGAAGGTAGCTGACGGGGCTTCCCACGATATCGCTGCGTCCCAGTACGACGGCGTTCTTGCCCGAGATGTCGATGCCGGCCTCTTGGAGCAATACCATGACACCCTTGGGTGTGCATGGGGTGAAGAGAGGCTTGCCGCCGCGCTTGGCCAGCTCACCGATGCTTTGAATGCCGAAGCCATCGACGTCCTTCTCGTCCGCGACGGCTGATGTGATGGTGTGTTCGGAGATATGCTTAGGGAGGGGCAGTTGGACGAGTATACCGTGAACAGCAGGGTCATTGTTGTACTCGTAGATCTTGTACAGGAGCTCGCCTTCGGTAAGGTCTTCGGAGAGATGGACAAGCTCGCAGTCGATGTTGGCCTCTTCGGCGGCCTTGAGCTTCATGCGAACATAGGTGCTGGAGTCAGACCTGTCACCCACTGTCTGCTGTTAGCATTCCATGTCGCTGAACACGCCCCCAATGGTACGCGACTCACCTTGGACAATTTTCAGGCTTGGACGGTATCGCGGGTTCTTCTCTTGCTTCTCTTTGATCTTCTGACCCAGCCTCTCGCGGATGCTCTTGGCAATGGCAGTGCCGTCAATCTTCTGTCCAGCCATGTTGAAACCTGTGCTGGAAAACTGCCTGGAACTATGCGCAGTCTTGACGACAGTATATAGATGGCGGGGAGAAGTCGAGCACCAATATTTTCTCGGCGGGGTAGCTGTAGCTTGCGGAAAACAACGGGCGAGAACACCAACGCGTCCGCCGCAGATCGGATACACTTTCATCGTCCTACCAATCCTGTCTGCGAATCTTTTCCAAGTCTAGTGTGTATGGCGCGACGTGATGATACGCATTTCTATGTATGTTTTCAATGACTCAGTTTGGCCCACGAGATAGCACTATGGACCCCGGGAAAAGAACAAAGTACGCCGACGCCAAACTTTCTGCTCCGCGACTCGCGTGTGCGCGTTATTACGTACCACTCAGGGTCCTCGGTCGGAATGGGGAAAACATGCAACGCGAACATGGTTCAACATACACCGTGTGGTACTACCAAACCAGCCCGCTCTTCTGGTTACCCTGCTCTCCATCTGGCTTGTCCTGAATTCTCCGTACAAACCTCTGCGGATCCGCAACTATCGAACGGAGCCACCAAAATTCTAAGCTTGCGGATCAGGCTTTGCACGCCTCCATCAAGATTCCATACATGACAAACATCTGTTCCGCCATGAGCGTAAGACGCTCCATGTGATCTGGGTGGATGAAGCGCGCAAACCTATCCGGGTGCCATAGGTTTCGTTCCTCCTTGAGCCATTCATACGAATATTTACCGGACGCTTGCAGCAATGCTCGCAGATCGTGGGTGCAGATGCCCAATTTTGAGACATCTTCCTTGAACAGCTGACAGTCCCGTTCCGTACACTCGTCAACGTAGCTTGTCATCGCTAGGAAACTCTGTAGTTGCCCGGGTTTGAGCAACTCCCGTATATCTTCCACGAACTGACCGTATGCTGTCTTGGATTCTTTGTGCACTGCACCATCACCAAAGACGAGCCAGGAGCCATGTACGAATCCCTTGACATCTTTCTTATCGGTGACCACAAACCAGTTGCGACCCATGTCGTGGATGACTTTCACTGTTTCACCTTTTCTTAACACTAGCTCCCATGAATCCGCCCTATGCGGTCGACCAGACTTCTTGGTAGTCGCCCACTGGAAGGAAACGTCATCCTCAGTCTTTATTGGTACATGTCGTATTTGCTGGTCAGAAACATGCGGTTCGTAGCGGGCGAGCGGGCGAGAACGTGAGTTCCGAGTAGAGTCGGTGTCAGAGACAGTGCCAGGAGGCGAACTGCTTAGCGTAGGCTGGTCAGAGCCGTCATCGCCATCGAAGTTGGTGTGAATTGGCTCTCCCTCGAAATGGACAATATACGGCGTGTCCAACCCGGCAGAGTGCTTCTTGATGAATGCGAAGGTCTCGCCCTTCTTGGTATGCGGGCTAATCAGGACGTACTAGAAGATGTCAGCTGCAATGGACGATAACATGCGCGGATACTCACAGCGAGCTCTTTGTTGATCCTAACCATTCGCTCATCTTGTCTCGCGCCTTTCCACAGCTTGTTCCATTCCATGCAGACCAGGTTTGCCTGGAAATTCCATAGATGACGGTCGCCGCTCTTGATGTAGTACGATCCGTTGGCATGCCACTGGATATTATCCAGAGTACGAGAGTCCCTCAACGAACCATTGGTGATATGGTTGCCCTTACGGAATCCGGAACTGCCTTCGCGTAACTTGGCCTCGAGTTGCGCCGGAACATTTGCGCATGCCCAAGCTGTGCCTGACCATACGACGAAAGAGTCGGCGGCACCAAGTTGTACTCGAATACCAGAACGAAGAGTCTCGGAAGCTTCTACTGCTTGTATGTAGGACCGTAATGCTGGCGGAATCTCGGGTCCGATCATGAAAGCCGATGTGCTGTCTCTGCGCTCCCACGCGAAAAACCACGACCCGGGTTTGCTGCCGTACGAAGCCCATGTGATTCTCTTGATATGACCTGCGCATAATTCTCTGAGTAAGTTGTTTGGTAGACATGTGCTGCATATAGCGGTCAGCTGGATGTTAAGTTAGGGCGATCGTGTTTATCCTACGAGGTGTAACCGTTCGGTGTGGCGATAAACTGATCGCTGCCTCGACTCAAGGCTACTATATACTCGTTGGGCGCCAGAGGCTCGAGCCTGTCTAGCATAGCTGCTATGATAACAGTATCGGGCGATGTGGAGGACATATCGAACGTGGGAATTGCGCGCGGCTGCCTGCCCACTACAAGGAGAAATCAAGGATCCGATATTGGACTTTTTCGGAAGCTGTGCCCAAGTGTTGTGTACTTACCAATGGCGAAGTGGGAAGCAAGAGCGTGTTTGCGCCAAGACATCGCTCACACTGAAGGGCAGGTGCAATTCCTGCATCACCGGTGAAGATGAAAGTGATGAAACGTCGGAACTCCAAAGAAAAAAAGCGAGAATATCAAACCCAGAAGCACACCGTATGCCTGGATTATTAACAGCGCCGTAGCTTGGGTCTGTACAGAGCATGTGATCAAGCTTGGACTTGAGGAGATGGAAGCTCGGTGGCAGTGAAGCGTGGAAAGATACATCCTCCATCTTCATGCTGTAAACATCTCCGACAAAGTAAAAATGGCCATGCATCAAGACGTCAGCTTGTAATGAATTACAAGCACAGAAGTGAGGCCCAAAGAAAGAGGGCTGTGTTGACTCAGAGGTAGACGATCAAGAAAAGAGGACGAATATCACCCGAGCTGGACTTACTATCTGAATCATCTGTGAATGGATTCAAATCACCAACGTACGAATAGATTGGTCTATGAGTCACAACAAGTTGCGTCGTTCGCGAGTACGTAAACATATGCTGATGTATGACCAAATGGGAGTGAGGTGAGCCGTCGTGACTCACATCAACAAGCATCGCTGAGTTTAACACGATCTAGACCAGTAGCCTCAGCTCAGTACCCATAGTCTCTGAACTCTTCGTGTTGAGGATCTGGGCCAAGACAGAGAGGTGAGGTTTATAGGAATGGCGGTTGATCCATGGATGCGGGACAAAGCACGCTAGTCGGTTAGCGCCAAGCAGCCCACTTCGCCCGCTGAACGTCGATATGCACAAGAGTCACCCGAATTTCGAGACGCCGCCCGCCACATATAAGCCGTCACACCACCCCACCTCCACATACACATCGCAAACATGAGGCCCATTCTTCTCTCGGGACACGAGCGTGCGCTCACGCAAGTCAAGGTACGCATGCGCAAGGCGTAGCGGAATGGGAGGGAGAAAACTGACAATAGACAGTACAATGCTGATGGAGACATCATTTTCTCCGTATCAAAGGTACGGGCTTCTCCCAGTTTTCTGATATGTGGAAGCTGATTTTTGTAGGACCACGTCGTTTGCGCCTGGTACTCACACAACGGCGAGCGGATAGGCACATACCACGGACATCAGGGAGCGCTATGGACCGTCGACGTAAACCCATCTTCCGAGCTGCTAGCCACCGGTGGCGCAGACAACACCATGAGGCTATGGCATGTGCAGACCGGCAAGCTTCTCCACACCTGGGAATTCAACACCAGTATCAAGCGCTGCGAATTCTCTCCAGACGGCAGGCAGCTACTCGGTGTCACTGAGAAGCGCTCAGGACATCTTTCGACCATCTGCGTCTACCCCATCAACCCCGACCCAGAAGCGCAACAATCGGATGAGCAGCTGCTCAGGATCGTATGCGACGAGTCCAAGGCGACGGTTGCTGGTTTCTCGTATCTCGCGAAATACATCATCAGTGGACACGAGGACGGCTCGATAACTCAGTGGGATGGCAAGACTGGAGAGCTGCTCAGCTCTAACTACGATGTTCATGAGCCAGACATGCAAATCAGTGAGTGCCTCGAAAAAAACCCAGGTTATAACAGAACTAACAAAATGAAGCCGATATTCAGTGGGCTCCCGACCGAACATACTTCATAACTGCCAGCAAGGACAAGACCGCAAAGCTTGTTGACGTCGAAGAGCTCAACGTGCTCAAGTCATACGTTGCCGACACGCCCCTCAACTCCGCGGCGATCACTCCGGTAAAGGACTATGTTATTCTTGGTGGAGGACAAGCAGCTATGGACGTCACAACCACATCTGCGCGCCAAGGAAAGTTCGAGGCCCGTTTCTACCACAAGATCTTCATGGAGGAAATCGGTCGTGTGCGTGGTCACTTTGGTCCCCTCAACTATGTCGCCGTACACCCACAAGGCACCAGCTACTGCAGTGGAGGAGAGGACGGTTACGTGCGCGTGCACCACTTCGACAAGCCATACTTTGACTTCATGTACGAGGTTGAGCGGGAGGTCGCGCAGCAGTCGAACTTGTAATGATATGACCTCATGAAGAATGGTTGATATGGTTCGATTTGGCTGTATGCATGCAATGGCGTTCCGGCGGTCGGGTTGGGTGCTTGTCAAAATTAGACGAGCCTTTGTCAAAAGTTCATGAGCGAGCAGGGCACATATAGACACTTTATCTCAGCGTCCGAGCACCATGTACCTCAACAATGAAAACTTCACTAGCAAGCTTGTGAGCGCATGTTCAAGATGATTTATATGTCCCGCCCCAAGCACCAGCGCCTGTCCACGAATGGAGCAGACACCCAAGCATTAGGTCAATAGTACAAGCAAAGGGCTTGAAACGGGTTTGTGGCTGATCTTCCTGCTTTTGACAAACGAGTCCATCATCGAGAAGGAAGGACGACGTATACTGAAGAGGTTTTTGCTATAGTCTAAGCGCAAAGGGAGAATACAGCGCGCCGATCGCGTTGTCGCGTGCTTGATCGAGCGCAATGTAAGACGCAGTTATGGATATTTTCTTCGTCTGCTTATCAGATCCAGACACGATGGATGGCTCCAGTATATTGGAGCCGGCTTCCATGAGCTATGAGGCACAATGAGTAAGCCCGTAACAGCGGTCATCGCGAAGATTGATGGTTGGGTGAAGTGAAAGAAGGGCGGAAGAAGGGCTGCAGCCTCAGCGAACGTGGAAGCTTCGAGAGACCCTGCCCTAAGCGAGGTTAGCGCGCGTGGCGGTGACCTCACCTGTCGCTCCGACTCATCGCGGCCTTGCATCGCTCTTTGGGCCTCTACATAAGCAAAAGCTCAATCTTCTTTACTCCATTGCTCTTCACATCCAAACCACCTTCATCGCACACACATTCGTCGATTGACAAATTCGTCGACGAACAAACACCGACTCACAAGCACAACACCCCACATCTGCGCCCAACTCAGCCTTCCGCACACAATAAACACAACTTCATCCCCTCTATCCTTCAATACCACATTCAAGATGTCTGACGACTGGAACTCTGTTACCAAGATCGGCAGCCGCACTCGCGGTGGCGCCGCTGGACCTCGCGAGACCGTAGTCAAGGGCAAGTCAGCTTTGAACGCGGCCCAACGCAGCGGTGGCATCGTCGCCACAGAGAAGAAGTTCGCTTCTGCCAACGCCGTGAGTACTCCTGACACGTCTACTTAGCCTAAACCACTTTGTTCTTCGTGATTCCCCATCAGTTCACTCAAAACAATGCTAACGGACCAGCCACAGGGAGCTTCATCAGAAGGCCAACGCCTCACCAAAGTCGACCGTTCAGACGATATCGTCAAGCCCAAGACCGTTGGCACCGTTGTTGGCCAGGCCATCTCCAAGGCGCGCTCCGAGGCAAAGAACGACAAGGGCACTACCATGACGCAGAAGGATTTGGCTACAAAGTGCAACAGCACACCCACAATCATTGCGGACTTTGAGCGCGGTACTGCGACACCAGACCAGAAGCTCCTAGGAAACATGGAGCGCGTGCTCAACGTCATCCTACGGGGTGACAAGATTGGGCAGCCCAAATTCCCCAAGAAGAAATGAGCGAATTATTGCCAAGGTCACAGGCTAGCCGCAGATATACGGTCAGGCTCTGACGTTGCAATCTTTTGCGCTTCAAAAGTCAGCTTTGGCTGCAACAAATCTCTTCTGGATTAGCGGGCTTGGGATGGGCGTTTGGTGGACATCACGGCAGAATACCACAATGGTGAATAGCGTGCGATAGCTACGGCTTAGCCTTTATCGCGCGCCTTTGCAGCTTGGTCTCATTGAGCAGCTGTGTAAGCTAGATAAAATCAACGATTCATGAGCAAATATTGCAGCTGTGTACAAACTATGCCCTTGACGTCATCGAAGCCATCTGGCATACAGTCCCTTGATCGATCTAGATTTACCCTTCGTACGCAACAAGCGAATCCTGGTTTCTTTAATATAACGCTGAGCAGATTTGGAAGCAACAACATGCTTGTCCGTGTCGCGCCTTGATTTCGTGATTGGCTCTTGCACGCTAGCGACTCACCGTCAGCCCGCATTCACAACGCATCCTCTCTGCAAACCACACCAACCATGATATCCTAACTTCTTCCTATACTATGATTGTGCCCTCCTATCAATCCAAGGCAAGAATCTGTGGTTTCGGCATTCCCATGTAAATCATGCCCTCAATTCCAGCCCTACTACCCAAGCGCTTTCCATATTCATCCTCCACTCAATGTATTTGCGCTAATGTTCTGCCAGACCCATCCTTTTCGTCTCTACCATAATCGTCTTCTTGCTTTACTTCAGCATGAGTACTTCGAATCACTCGTCCGTGGTGCCTGCCCCGGCTGAACCGGAACTGGATTACCACTTCAAGTATACCGTGCAAAAGGGCTTCTTCGCTCAGAGTGAGGATGAAACTGATGACACGACTTTTGATTTTGTATGTTCGTGCCTTCTTCCTCCATGTCTTGACACATCTCATAACATCTCCAAACGCCATTCCGTCTTGGCTTGCAAGGTGGCTGACTAACGCATCCAATAGAAGGCACAAAATTTTGGATTAATCAATCGTTCTTATCCTGGAGAGACCAACAGTGAAGACCGACAGTGGAGGCGCTTTGAGACATATGTGACCGGTCTGGAGGCAGCGAAGAAAGAGGGCGAGAGTTACAAAGTCCTCTTTCTGGGTCGTCATGGTCAAGGATGGCACAATGTCGCAGAGGCGAAGTACGGAACGAAGGCTTGGGATGTATGTTCCTCTTACTCCTTTACCACTTGTTACATTCCATCTCACCTCCTCTCAAACTCCTTCCAAATCGGGCAATCTGTCGAAAGGCGTAGATCACGGCTTCACTCCTACTCTCCTACCCATGTTGTTTTTCACTCTTTTGCTGTACCGTTCTCTCGCTCTCAACTGCGTCTTGTAAAAGTCGCTGTTGAAGAGCTATGTTGCTGACATGAATAAAGTGTTACTACGCCGCCCTCGACGGCTACGACGGCATAACCTGGGCAGATGCCAACCTCACCTCTACAGGTCAAGATCAAGCTCTTGCTGTAAACAAGCTATGGGCTGAACAACTTCCCCTTGGGATCCCATCTCCACAGACTTATTACGTTTCCCCCTTGACCCGCACGATCGAAACAGCAAATCTGACGTTTGGAGGCCTCCCTCTCCCGTCATCTCAGCCCTACGCGCCCTACATAAAGGAACTCGTTCGTGAGGCCCTTGGCGTACATACCTGTGATCGCCGCAGCACAGCAACTCACCTCAAAAACACCTTCACCGACCCGAAATTGACGTTCGAACCTGGTTTCTCGGACGAAGATCCTCTTTGGGAAGCTGAGTACCGTGAACCGCGGGCCGCAAGACGATACCGACTGGCCACATTCCTGGACGACGTCTTCGCTTCGGACAACAACGTGTGGTTGAGTGTAACCAGCCATTCTGGAGCAATTAGAAGTATGCTCGAGGCATTTGATCACAGGATGTTTGCGCTGGAGACCGGAGGTGTGATACCCGTTTTTGTCAAGGCGGAGAAAGTGCAGGGAAAGAGACAGGCTCCGCCCAAGGAACCTAGCGACGCTCCGCCGCTGTGTGATGGGCCACCCAAATGAGGACAAGGAAGCAGAGAAGGCATATATTGAGAGCGGAAATCTGCTATCTCACTTGTCCGGCAGGATATAGTTGGAATACAAACCGTCATTACCCCATCTGTGCATTTTCTTCTCACTGTCGTTTAGCAACCCAACATCAAGATCAAGAAGGTAGGGAACAGGAAGTTTGTTTAACGTTCATTATTATTCATAGCTATTTAATGGGCTTCAAGAAGGCAACACCACCGCTCTTGTCGCTGTTTAAGCCCTCTTACCAAAGACCTTGTCGAAGCCAGTAAGTGTGAGCCTGTACTTGACGTTGTCGTTCTTGTAGACACGCTCGACTGCCTC
>Ga0268250_10000877_pt1 | contig 13542 bp, 15 predicted proteins | sample AgamicAsSfe_FD_200448 | JGI IMG/M metagenome (GOLD analysis project Ga0268250, IMG submission 200448) | Agave microbial communities from Guanajuato, Mexico - As.Sf.e (v2) (version 2) | ecosystem: Host-associated > Plants > Phyllosphere > Phylloplane/Leaf | place: Guanajuato, Mexico | collected... | reverse complement strand
GTTGGATACGGGGGTGCTGGCGGGGGATACTATTGGTATGTTTGTGTGATATCATGTGTCTGTATGTGCGAGTGAGATGTGAGATGTGTATGTGTATATGGTGGAAAGTGTGCGACGTGACCGACGCTGACGAGAAGGCCCCGCGACGCTATAGACAGGATTCTTTCTGTGAGAACCACCGCCCTCACCGCAATCGACACCCTCGTCCGCACCCGCATCGCCCGCTACAGCCTCACGTCCCCGACCTGCACCTCCTCCCTCACGGACGGTGCTCGCCGCGCCTGTGACGCGAGCCTCTTCGGCTTTCTCGTCCTCGGTCTCCAAGACTACATCCCCTTGACAACCCTGCCCTCAACCACACTGTCCTCCATAAATTCCTCCTCCACAAGGCTCCCCAGGCATAGCATGAAGGACGTATACGACGCGGTTGTGAGCGTGGGCAGCAAAGTTCAGGTGGCACTGATGAGGGATCATAGCGCATGTAATGTGGCGAGGGAAATGCAGGGGGAGGCGGCGGTGATATGTGCGGAGAGGTATGTGCTGACTGAGGGGCAGCTGGAGCATTTGAGGAGGCAGGCGGAGAAGTGTGGGAATGGAATGGGTGAGGCGTGAGATTGGTGTTCGTTTGGACTGGACCACTGGAACGATCTCAATCTTTGCTGCTCCTGGCTAATATCTGGAATATGCCACGTCGAAACCACACCACTGCTCCAATCACACCACTACGCCATGCGCCACCGCACGACTATGGCCCCGTCCTCCTCAAATCCACGCCCCCAAACCTAAGCCCACCACACCAATTTCCCACTATCAAAATCACAAACCACCGCCCATCGGCCACGTCGGGCTCCTCTCTTTGACCCGAAGCCCCTCCGCCGCGTAGCCAATCCAACCCTGATCCCTCAGCGCAAAGTACCCACCTTGATCCAACCGCCTCAATATACGCGGCCCTTCTTCTCCGACGCCTGATCCGCCGACAGGGGCGCTCCGCGACCATATTGGAACTCTTTCGCGCTGGAATGTAGACTCTCGCTGCTTGAGAGCGCGTAGCCGATGTCTGGGCGGGGCGGTCGGGCTGAGAGTTGACGTTGAAGATTATGACGACGTTGCATTTATTACTGGGAGCAACGAATGCCGCGGGCTTAGTGCGAAGTCGAAAGACTTCCCAGCATGTCATTACATCGGCTTAAGTGTGCACATTCAAGCACGTCCACCTCGCTTCATGGTGATATGCAGGAGTGAGCAGATCTGGACTTTAATTTGGTTAGCACGTCGTGGACTTGGTGATTTGGACATTGATAGTCCACCTCGAGGCCTTATCCTCCGACACCGTGCGCACATACAGTGGTGCCTAAGGCGTTGCATATTCCTGTGGCCTTTCGCGGTACCAGTACTTCATGTAATCTTCCTTGCTCTCATCGGACTGGTCCCAAACATCACAGTACAGTCTGTGAAGGTCCGGTCTATCGCACCACCCGTAGACAGTATCTTCACATCAGAGGTACGACGCCGCCTGTCCTGACACCCAGCATGGAAGCGAGGCGTATCGCAGGCACTACATGGCTGCCCTTCCTTGTCCCGGGAGTCATTTTCGTTGCAGAATGAAGTCCATCTCGAGAAGCGTAGACGTGATCGAACAAAGGAGCACACTTCAGCAGAGTTCGTGAAGCATCTCGTACAGTCGAAGAGATTGTTTGCTGCCACGACTTTGTAATCCGCTTCAGCGAAGCTGGAGGATTAGATAGCGTGATCTGCGACTATGGAGCCTCGATGGCGTTCTCCTGCATGACATGGCTAATCAGAGGTTTCCCAAGATAGCCACACCTTTGGTGGGAGTAGTCTTACTGCTACCTGAGGAAGTGATAGCGCAGAGTCTCGAAGGGGCAAGTCAAAGTTGCAGTCCTTTTGCGTGGAGAAGATTCAATGGACCCAGAGTATATCAGGCTTCGTGACGATAGTGCGAGCATAACCCTACCGCTATGACGATGGCCCATGTCCAGCGAAGGTTATGATCGACTACATCGAATCACGGTGGTGAACGTCCTTTGCTGTACTCAGTCCTGCAGAACTCGGATCGTTCGAGAGTTTGTGATGTCTTGAGGCGATGAGCCAATTATTAAGTCGTGTTGCTGTTCTCAGGCAAAGTCCCGTTTTGCTTCTTCTTGTTCTTCTTTTTCTTCTTCTTTTTGTCACGTTGCAGCAGGATCTCGTCGAGATAGCTTGTTGGCTTCTTCACCTTAGTCGCCTTCGACACTTCCACATCCACGTCGTCCTCGACTGCAACATCTTCATCATTTGCTGCGTCATCTTGCTTCCGGTTGTGGCCGTCATCTTGCTTGTGCTCCTCTTGCTTATCCGATACAGGAGCAAGACTTTCCTCCTCCTGCATACCTCCGTTCGTCGTCGTGGTAGTGTTATCCGTTGCCGATCCCGTCGTATTCGAAATCGATTTCACACGCTTCATCTTCTTCGATCTGAACGCACTTGCTCGACCTCCCTCATCCTCATCACTGTCTCCAGCCTCTTCCCGACCTCTTCTCTTTTGACCTTGAAAGCTTGAGGCACTCTGCCCATTTGTCGCAGGCACACCACCTTTGCTACCAGAAGCACCTACACCAGGAAGCCCGCTCCGATCGACTGCACTTCTTGCCTTCGCACCCTGCGCAGCCGCCTTCTTTCCGAGCATCTGCCGTCGCAACTTCGCCAGCTCACTCTCACCACCCTTTGCGCCTGGTGCTGGAAGCCCGTTCTTTCCCAGTGTCAGCGCAGGGTCGACGTAGCCAAGTCCAGCTTTCTCGGATCGTCCGACTTGTGAGAGCAGATCTTGCATTGCGGCTTTATCATCGGTACCTGCTTCTGCCGAATTGGTATTCGAGGACGCATGGCCTTGGGCTGTGTGGTCAATAGATCCCGTGTTCTTGGCAGCAGGTAACCACGAGTCTATGAGACGCTGAGACCGAGCAAGTGCTACAGATGTGCGATTGAGCAGAGCGTTAACATCCAATGTTGTATTGGGTGTCACGCTCGCCTTGAGCGAGGAAGAAGACATGTTGATAGTGCTCTTCTTGTCAGTAGGACTGCTGCGATGTGAGGTAGACGTTCCCACAGGATCAATCGCGGGCACTAAGCTGGTCCAGTGCTAGACAGTATGTCATTGTTGGGTGAGCAGAGTCACCTCGAAGCTTGTTGTTCTTCAAGCTTGATGTACGCGTTCTTTTTTTCTGGATAACAAGACGGCCCGGACTTGTGGCCGGTGCACATGTGATCACATTGCATTGCTCGCCCAGTGAGGATGTGTGAAGGACTCAGAACATTGCAGGCAGACCTGAAGGGACGAAGAAGCTGGAAAGACAATGGACGAACTCGAAAGGGTTGCCTCTTGTGGTCTATTATCAACTTGGTCTGCCACTTCTACACTAATACTACATCTTTGCTGTACTCCTCAATCCATAGACCCGCCAGGATTTCGCGAAACTACTGACACAACATATCCAGCAGCCAGCATAATATCACTTCACGTCCTCATATTCATCAAACATCGTGATCTTCCGCTTTTTCTAATTATACATTTTCGTGAAGTTCAAATAAGGTCGTGTATGATTGTCTCAATCGTCGCACATAGTCCGGAAAAGAAAAACAAAGAGTCGAGAGGGAACTAAGCAGCCAACTCAATCGAACCGCTTTTGCTTGATTATTTCCATGGAAAGAGCCGAGAGTTGATCGAGAGGATATTTCGAGGTCGATATTAAACACCTCTACATCGCATAACGTGGACCATGCTAGCCCACGTTCTTCAGTCTTCATAGTCGACTGACGTTTGTGGCTCAAAACGCACCGAGCATATCGTCGAGCTCGGCTAACTCGATGTTCTCAGGTGACTTGAGCTCAGCCCAGATACTGTCAGCATCCCTGGGGTTGATGTCCATCACTGACAGCTCCTTCCTTGGTGTGGTGTCGATGCGCAGAGGGACCTGCGGCTTGAGCATAGGACTGCTAGTAATGTAGTCCATCATGCTCATGACGTGGCCGGCGCCAAAAAGCATAGCAGCAGCCTCCTGGTTGCGGATCGACGTCTTCTCCTCGCTTTCGTCTTCGACAATCTCATCGAAGCTCTCCATTGAATCAAGAGAACCTAGTGAATCGACGGACATGGACAAACTGGGTGGTGCAAATCCAGGTGGACTTGCTGTGAGACGCTTTTCAAGCATTTCCATTTGCGATTGCTGCTCCGCCTGTTCACACTGCTTGCGCTGCTGCATCACACTAGCCGTCTGTGTGAACTCTCTCTCATCTTGCTCGAGTGGTGGGCTTGGCGCTCGGTTGCTGCTCGTAACGACGTGACTGACAGGTTCCGGCTCTCCGATCGTGAAGTCGTCCATGGGAAACGTGAGGTCCGCGATAGCATGCGCGTGGCTATCCTCGTGTACAGGAACGGAAAGGTCGACCTCTGGAGATGGCGAGAGTACATCACGCTTGCGCTCTTCAACTTCCTCTTCCTCGAAACCAGACGAGATCGATGGCGACGCCAATCTTTTGAACGTGGTAGGTGTGGTGCTGAACTCTGGGATCAACTGGCGTGGAACGGTCGTCAGGAAGAAGTAAACGCGACGTGGATGTGCCATCGTCTGCTCTTTGGCCAAAGGGCAAGGTGCGAGCGCAGTCCATGGTCGTTTGAGGTAATTTGTGAGCCGGGAGGAAATGATGGCAGCAGGATTGGCGGAGCTGGAGAGTTTTCGTTAGTGACTGTAGTCTAAAGAGACACCATGCGCAAAGTGGACTGTATAAGAGATGGAAGCAAGTTGATCGACAGTCGCGAAACAAGTGGTGCGGATCGACAAGCCAATATGGCACAACGTAGAGATTGTACGTACCTTTCAACGCATTTCAGACTGGTCCCTAGGATAGTCGCGAGCTCCTTGATGAGATGTGGCCTGTTTCCAGTCTTTTCGAGTTGCTGCAGTACCCCGACGACGATGTCATCGTTGATGCCCTCGTAATCGAGTTTCGGCTGATGCGCAGACGGCGGAGATGGAGGAGGTGTATCGTTTGTTCCCGGCACAGCCGACTGCAAAGTGCGCTGAATTATTGATGTCGCGTGTTGCCGAACGGGTGACGAAGGCGGCGGCGTAAACGCTTGTGAAAGGGGCGTGGAGCTGAGTGTGTGGGAGCGCTTCAGTCGCTTCGCAGAAGGTAGACCGGCTTTGTCGGAGAGTGGTGAGGAGTTTGAAGGTCGATGGGCTCGAGGTAGCTGGACGCCGAGAGATGGAAGGGATAGCGAGATGCGGCGAGTGTTGTAATGGCCCATAATCTGAAGATAGAGTTTATGGTTGTGGCGGCATGGGACGATCGGAGGGACGGTGAGCTGGTCGTGATCGAAAGATGATGGGATGGAATGTCGAAGGATAAATGAAGAACCGACAGAGAGATGAATATGTTGATACTTGGTGAGAAGATAGGGAGACAATAAGGTAGGATGGCTTCACGCACGCACCGCTTGCACCACAGGAATGTCTACTACTACTCCTTACCTGGTGGACCCCGTTGTTCCGAGGTTGGCCTAGCACGAAACTTTTTTCAAATGCTCCGATCTCACAATCTCTCAATTTACGATCTATTCTTCGCTACCTAGTCTGCCTGATAGTATCAAGTATATAGTGCTAGTAATATGTGCGTATTGTCCGTTCACAGTGATATCACGGGGATCCGAGGAGACATGTTGTCTGTTCGCGAAAATGTATCTATGTAATTTATATGGAGAGGACCAGCTGCATGATGTGCTTCAGCGACGTCAATCGCTCCACATCGCGCGCTAGTCTCCTGAGCTTGTTGCTGCAAGGTACCACGTACCTTGTCCGGATACCTTACGCTCCAAAAACACTCTTCTTCTGCAATACTTGAAGCAGAGCGATCGCCATGCTCATATACACCCGGCTATCTGACATACCCCTCCCTGTCATCCTCACGCTGGACTTGATCATCCTGGTAGCACTATTGTTTTGGCGTGATGACCTTCCTTGAAACCCTGTTAGTGTCATGATCGCCCATTCGCTGATCACCACTGTCCGCCTGTCCGCTTTGTCCTCGTCCTCCCACAGCTTATGTTTGGAGTGCTGATACCTGAATCGGCCATTGTATGTTGAGCCCAGTGTGCTCGACCGAGGGTAGACCGGATACACCATGCTCGTTGCGAGATCGAGCCACTGCATCGATCAGGTTTTGAAATTGTTTGGCTATATAGCCTCAAGACAACAGTCCAAGGGAGTCCTTCTTGAGCACTCTCTCGGCTCCGCTTGGGACGTCGTATCGCGGCGTCGAAATAGAATCCCAAATTGCACCAATCGTGGATATCATTATGTTCGAAATTCCTGTTTATGAAATCTTTCTTGCGCTGTGCTGCCACAACTTGTCGTTGCAGTATCGTTCTTTCCGTCTGCCAGTGCTCCAAAGACAATATCGTTGGAGACGCACCTGTTTTGCGGCTCAATCTTTCAGCCGAACGCGAAGCCCTTCGGATCTGGGTGTAGCTCGTGGCATAACCTAGATTCCTCAGCCTCCTCATGGTTCTGTGTCGTCCTCGACACCCGATTCTCTTCCTGCTCCGGATTGACCTGCCCAGGTTGGAAGTGTCGTGTTGCAAAGTCAAGGACCCAGGCCGAATCGCTCGGGCTCCATTTGGCGATAAGAGGCGCACTGTCGAGGCATATATTCAGCACGTCTTCGCGCAATAGACGATGAGATATGGGTATGTTGGCATTGGCCTCATCAGCCATTGAGGCCAGTCTAGGATCTTTCTGGGAAATTCGTAGAAACCACAAGGCCGGACCAGGATTTGGCCTAGATGGGTGATACAAGTGGAGCATTGCTGACGCTCGATGCCGTGGCGGGATCAGAGAAGAACAAGACATAATAAAGTCGTCATAAAGTGATGCCGATAGTTCATGTCTTCGAGCAACAGTCAAAAGGCCAATCTGTTCTGCTGCAGCCTTCAGAAATGTAAAATGCTGAAGCTGCGCTTTCTTACAATCGGCCAGGATCTCCAGAAAATGGTTAATAGTGACTTCAGGATGATCACCACGCTCAACGCTCGTGTTTATCATGCACGAAACAATCTGATGCTTCCAGTATTGCTGGTACCTCCAGGCTTGCCCGTGCTTCATGTCTACTTCATTGTCCTTAACAATTTCTGACTCCAGAAGAAGCTCTTTCATAAGTAGTTTATGCTTGTTCTCCATGAAAAGTTGTCTGGTCAATAGCTTCACCAAGTTCACATCGTGGAGAAACTCTTCCGATCGGTCCAAGGCTGTGGATCGCAGCCAGTCGAGCACGATGGCACCGGCTCCAGCAGGTGGCACTCGTGTGACAGTACGTACAGTCTCAGCTTTACTCTGAGCTAGGCTCATACTCTTGAGATAATGTTTTGCTCCATCGAGAGTGGCGGTGCCATAAACGATACTTTCCAGGAACCGCGCTGTCAGATCAGGCTGCTTCGATATAGTGTTCTTAGGCTTGTGTGCGAGTAAAGGATTGTTGATCATAGCATCTATGTTCCTATTCGCCGAGAGAAAAGCCGACTGTGGCGTACGCTGGACTGTACTGCTGTGATTCCAGCTGGGAGCATCTTGATCAGGATGGACTGTATCTAATTGATTTCGAAAGGACGTCTTCAGCAGATTAAGCAGTTTGTCAGACTCGCGGGCGTTTAAGGGGAGTTGTCCATGGATCCTGGATGCCAGTGCCTTCAGCGTAAGAGGAGGTGTGACTTTCATGGCGTTTCAAGCTCATTGAAGTTTGTACTGTAAGTTCAGCGAGTGCGCCACAAGAGAGTGATGACCGATGACCAGCATGAAGTCCCTCAATGCCAGAAGTCTAGATGTCTTGTCGACGAGGTCTTGAGCACTGCTATTGTTGCTTGACGACGTACATGTGGAAGGAGCAAACTCCGCAAGGCCTCTCGTATAATCTTCCTTGTTTGGTCGAGGTGATGACCATATTGGCTTAGCCATTGGACATTGCGTCGACGAAAAGCACGAGCATCATTGGCGAAAGGTATTCGGATAGTGAAGTGACGTGCATTGATGTAAAGCATTCGCACGCGTGAGGAACAAATACGACTTAGGGTGATAGTCAGAGAAACTCGGCGCAGGATGCTTGCCAAAGCATTACTTCAAACCTATCTCCCACCTCACCTGCTTAGCAATCTCGCCCGGCACAGTGGCAATCAGCATATGCGTGCTCCACTTCCTTTCGTCTGAACGATTCTTGCATTGGTCGATAATCCTACCATAGCTTTCTGCAACTGCTCAGATCTCTTCTCCTTTCACTCCTCTAGAAAGGCTCTCATCTCCTCTCTAGCCTCCTCTGATGCATTCCCTTGCTGTACCGCAAACTCGTAGATCTTCCTGAAGTCATCTCGCAGTCCACCTGAAGCAACGCAGACCCGCAGACTCGCCAGAGAGTGCCTTGCACCTGCGAGCTTTCCGTCCACAAAGCGGACACCTTGCCTCTGACTCACCTCCTCAACCCCAGCACGAATCTGCCGAATCTCCTTAAACACCGCACCACTTTCCTTACCGACTGCGTCCAACTCCTTCTCCCGTATCTGCTCCTCTATCGTAAGCTTACTCATCACGCTCAAGCCCACAGCAGCAAGGTATCCTCCCTTCCTCAGCAACACACCCAAAAGCCTGCCCACTGGCTTCTCAGGGACGGCAGGTACCGCGTCCGTCAGCACTAAGGCCATTACATCCTCGGGGAACTCCTCCGCGAATGACCGCATCAGATTCCCGCCATACGAGTGCCCACAGAGCACAAACGGCGACTCTATAGCCGCTACTTTTAGAAGCTCTCGAAGAATGCGCACATGCTGTAATGATGTGCACTCTACACTGTCAGGGAAAGGCGCAGAGAGACCGAGTCCCGAGCGGTCGTGGGTAAAGACCTGGGCGAATGTGCTGATGCTGCGGGCGAGAGCGACAAGCCCGTAGGAGAAAGCGCCGGCACCGGCTTCGAGGATGACAGGGGGCAGAGAGGAAGCATCTGCGTCTACCGGAGCGAGGACGGAGAGAGAGATAGAGTGGGTAGTAAGTGGAACAAGAAAGAAATAGGAGGGAGATGTCGTCCAGAGGTTAGAACATGACATGACAGATATTATTTCGTTTATCAGATAGGGTTGTGTTATCGAAGTTGACAGTAGACTCTCATGCGGATGCAGAACTCACATTCCTAGACCCATAGAGCAAGAGGGAGCTGGTATTGTCTTATTACCTTGAGACAGGACGTTTAGAGCGGACGAGCTACCTTAGGCACGAGTCTCGGCCGCTACTTGTCGACCAGCATGTCGCCGCATTCAAGGTCGATACGTTAGCTGCCCTCCCGTCAGTATACCCTCAAATCCTTGAGATCCGGAGCAGAAAGTGCCTTACGTTAGTATGTCCAAGCCAAGTCGCTTGTAAGCTCTCGGTTCAACCTTCCATGTTGGTCGTTCGCGGTCGTTTCAGAACAACCCCTTGTGTCTGGCCTGAAAGTCCAACCCATGCAAGCTTGTTTCCTATTGTGTTTGTAGCTCTATTGTCTTCTCCGGTTCACATCACATCTTATTCTGGTTCTCTTCTCCATTCACCCTTCTCACGACATTAGCGTTGACTTGCTCTTAAACTTCCCATCACACCACACACCCATCTACTCCTCACATGGCTGAAGTACAGTCAAGACCATCCGCTTCTCGCGGAAGGGGGTCGTCCAATCGCGCCGGCCGCGGCGGCTTCAGTTCTCGCGGAGGTGGACGCACGATGCCTAGACAGAGCAATGGAGATAGCCTGGAAGCAGACAACGCAACAGCAGGTTCTTTCGATGACCAGAGTGGACTAGGAGCTATAAAGAAGCAGTACCGTAGCGAACTGGACACACTTAAGGAGTTCTTTCCAGACTGGTCAGACGAAGATCTCGTGTACGCACTGCAAGAACGAAATGGCGATCTTCAGACCACAATCGAGGACATCACAGAAGGTAATGAGGATAAATATGATTAGCACAATAGGCGAGCTAATCATGGTTGTGTCCGACAGGCAAGGTATCTCGCTTCGCTGACGTTACGAAGAAGACAAAAGACAAGTCACGCTCGAAAGCCAAGGACGTCCTTGATCCTGCTGCAGACACAGGTGCCAATTCGTCGCGCGGTCGTGGAAGAGGTGGTTTCGAAGGTGGTCGCGGCGGTCGTGGAGCACGTGGTTCAGAGAGAGGAGGTCGTGGTGGAATCAGTCGTGGAGGTCGCGGCGGTGCAGCTGCTCCCATACTGAACTTTGGCGGTCGTGCTGCTGAGACTTCTGTGCCTACAGTGGAATCTCATGCTTGGGATGCTGCGACTGAGAATGCCACCGCACCACCTGGATGGGAGACTGGAACAGCTGTGAAGGACGATGCTGGATGGGGCTCATCAGGAGATGCTGGGTGGGGTGATTCAAACAAGACCAATACCACAGAACCGACCAAGAGTAGCATCATCCCTCAAAACACTACGAAGAGTTGGGCCAGTATGCTTGCTACACCGAAAGTCGCTCCCGTGCCCAAGCTTGCTCCGGCCGCACCTGTGCCAAGTCAATCGGAAGCGATAGGAGGGGAAGACTTCCAAGAGGCCGTGCCCGAGAATAACACTACTCAAATCGACGAGTCCAGTGCATTCGATTCAGCAGTGCCGCTTGACAACGAGGAGCACTTGACCGACAGAGATGTACAAGCGGATGACACTCCGGCTGGTGTCGATTCAAGCTTGGAGAACGACTCACAGCTTGAACCGACGAAGGACGAGCTTACGGAGGAGGCTCTTCAGCATGTTCCGGACGTGTCTGTACCTATCAAGACCGAGACTGTCGCGAGTACGATTGATGCTTCCAGTATGATTGGTTCCTCCACCCCATATGCATCCTCGCAGCAAGTTCCGACACTTGGATCTCGGCCTCCAATGGGTGGCTTTGCGACCAGTGCTTGGAAAGCTACTGGTACGCCTGGCAGGAGCAGCAGTTTCCAGAGAGTGATGGAACAGCAACAGGCTGTCGTGATGCCTGGTAATCATGGAGTCGATAGGGCGGCTGTCCAGTTTGGCAGCATGGGTCTTGGCGCAGAGAATAACCCAATGGATGTTGAGGAAGACCGTGAAGAGGTCGAAACTCGAGCTCAGCCACCACAGGAACCTATGCAGGCACAGCCAAAGGCTTCACTCCCCCCTGCGCCCCAACAAGCAGCTGAACAGCCAGTGCATGAAAGCTTGCACACCCCAAAGCCAGCGCCTGGACTTGATATGCCATCTCATGCGCAAGCTGGTCAAGGTCCTCAGCCTGGAGCAAGCCAGCAGACGTCGCAGACTGGTAATGCCTATGGTCAGTATGGCCGTTACGGCGGATTTGGTCAAGATTATGGTGCGTCTCAGAAGCCGCAGGATGCTTTCAGCCAGCAGTTGGGACACTCGCAAAGCCAGCAGGATACCTCCAGTGGCTATGGCGCACAATCGCAGTCGACTGGACCCACATCACAGCAAGGTCCAACTCAAGTTGGTGGATTCTCGCACAACCAGAGTGACTACAACTCACAATACAGCAACGAGCAATCGCGCGGTGGTTACCAGAACTACTATGGCAGCTCTTTCGGCAACCCATCATCTGGCACTCAGCATGATCAGAGTGCACAGTCTCAGCGTGCTTCGAGTGGCTATGGTGCAGAGCACAGCGCATATGGTGGCAGCAACCACGTCAACCAGAACCAATCACGATTCTTAGAGTCTCAGCAGAGTGGATCAAACACTCCTGTTCCAAGCGCAGCGACTCAGCCTCAAACCAGCCAACAACCTCATCAGGGTCAAAACGCACAACAGCAATCTCATGGCCAGGGTGGCCAGGGTGGCCATACTGGCGGATATCCGTACAACAACAACAACAACAATTCGTACTATGGTGGTGGCTCTTACTACGGTAGCTACATGAACCAGGTAAGATGTGCTCCGAAAAAGACAGGTTTACAATGCTAACATATTACCACCAGTACCCGAGTTACAACAACTACAACCAGAGTAATTACGGCCAGCAGCCCTACAACAACAAGAACAGCATGTATGGGCAGCCTCAGCACGGCTACGGCATGTCTCCTCAGACTTCATACGAGCAGTCGACCCCAAGCGGCGGCGCGTCAGGATTCGCGGGTACTGCTCCTTTCCAAGGTCGTGATGCCTCTTTCGGATCCAGTTTCCCCGACAGCTACGGTCGGTCTGGTTCTGCCGCCCCATCGCAGTCTCAACAGGGCACTGCCGCCTCCGGCTATGGCGGTTACCCCAGCGACCAGAACGACAGCTACGGCGGTCGCAGCACTAGCGGCATGAACAACCCAGCTTCAACTGGTGCTGGCGGCATGGGCCAATACGGTAGCAGCAGCGCCCAGGGCGCTTCTGACTCCGCAGCCGGTCTCAAGCCTTACCATGACAACAAGACCGTCTCGAGCCCCTCTCTCCAGCAAGCTGGCCGTGCCGGCTCCGCCGTGAACAATTCGGGCTACGGTGCCGGTGGTGCTGGTGGCAGCCAATCGAGCTACCAGCAGCAGGGTCAGCAAGGCCAGCAGGGCTTCGGCGGCTACCAAAGCCACGGCGCCGGCGCAGGCTATGGCAACCACGGAAGCCATTATGGTGGTCTTGGAGGTCTTGGAGGCCACCAGGGAAGTGCGCAGGGTCATCAGCAGCAGGGACAACAGCAGCAGGGTGGCCAGTACGGTAGCCAATATGGTAATGGAGGGTTCGGGAATAGCGGCGGTTATGGAAACAACTATGGCCGTGGTGGCTGGGGTGGTAATTATGGCCATTGAGAGCATGATCGGAAAGGGTGGTGATGGTGTGGAGGGAGGGGAAGCATTGATTGATCTGTACTAGTATGCTGAGAGGACGCGAATCGCTGCTCTGAATGAATGAGATAGCGGATGATGAGGTAGCGAATGTGTTGAGAATTCACACCCACTTGTTACAATTTGTTTGCCGTACCCTGCAGGTGAAACAGTGTGACCCGAGGAATCAACTGTGAGAGAAGAGACATTCTGCTCGGTTTCACAGTTCTAGTACAGTATGGTACACAGCAACGGCGCGTCCCTCGGTGAGGAGACAGGTCACATTACACACTGCCGGTACTTGCTGCTGTTGTAAGTCCACAGTTCATTCATAATCTGTCAATTCCTTCATCCCTCGTCTATCACGCTATCCACTATACAAACTCCTCAGTACTCCAAGCGCCTTGCCCTTGAAGGACTCCCTCCAAGAATGATATCTGCCATGCCGTTGTCTCGACTCAACCCGAATGAACAATATCTCCCTTCACACGTCCTGTCGTACAGTCTTCCGTTTCTCAATATCCTCAATCTCCTCGTGCCACGACATCTCTCCTGCACTCATTGACGCTTGCCTCGTCTTCACTTCCCGATCCTCATTCCCTTCTTGCTTCATCACACCCCTCAATCCCTTCACTCTCTTCACTTCCCTCCACTCTCTTCATCCTCCCTCCTCCCCCACGCATCTCC
>Ga0268250_10000876_pt1 | contig 13545 bp, 16 predicted proteins | sample AgamicAsSfe_FD_200448 | JGI IMG/M metagenome (GOLD analysis project Ga0268250, IMG submission 200448) | Agave microbial communities from Guanajuato, Mexico - As.Sf.e (v2) (version 2) | ecosystem: Host-associated > Plants > Phyllosphere > Phylloplane/Leaf | place: Guanajuato, Mexico | collected... | reverse complement strand
GTGGTTGCATGTTCCCATTACTAGACTATACATAGCTGCCAGATGAGTCGCTAGCTACCGCTACTTGCAATGCTCAAACCCAGCCAGAGGTAGGCGAGCGAAGTTGCTGTGTCTTCTTTTTGGATCAGTGACAGTGTTACGACCTCGTTCCGTGCCTTTACCCAAGCCGAGGAATTGTAGCCATTAGTGCAGACGCGCGACATCGATGCGCATATCTACTGCTTAGGACCGAAAGAACCCTTCTTCGCGAGAACTGTAATACCTAGTCAGCAAAGTGTACCAACCACATCCCAAAGTCGACAATCTCCTCTCCTCTGCCTTTCTTTCTCTTTCCTCCATTGCTTCTTCCCGCGGGGATGAGACTTACTCTCAGCCTCCTCATCCTGAATCTCCTTGTCAATCAAGGCGCCCTTACTGGGCTGGTTGCCGTGCAGCTTGGCGGGCAATGTAGGGTCGATCTTTCCGAGCTCAGCCTCGCGGCTCTTCTCGTCCTCGGGCTCACCCTCCTCGGTCTCCTTGGCGAGACGGTTGGCGATGCTGCGCTCGTCCTCTGTGGTACATTATGTCAATATAGCTCTTGGAAGGAGAAGTCTTTGAATGTCGGGATGCGAGTCGATGAAGAGCGGTTTTCCAGAAGAAATCTAAAGAGAAGCTGAAAGAGTGGAAGGGCGAGACGTACTAGGGTCGTTAGGCTTGTGGCTGCCAACCTTTCCCTCGTGGAACTGCTTCGCAATGTCGTCCATGTTGTCGGAGTTCTTGGTGGGCACGGGGCGCTGGTCCTTTGCCTCGTAGACAGAGGCGGACCCGACATTGCTGTTGCCTGACATGTTTGCTGTTGTGGGAGGTGGTAGAGTTGACTGAAGACAAGTATGAGTACGTGGAGTTGGAGGGAGCGAGTGTGAAAGCTTGTGTTTACCTGGTGTTATGGTGTTGTTGTGGTGGAAGTGCTAGGGACAATTGGGCGACGTGTGCTTGGGATGTTTTTCGACGATTGGTGTGGGGAAGCTGTGTGGATGACGTAGTCAAAGTTACAGGTCCGAGGTCACAAGAGCAGACATGATCTATTATTCCATCAAAGAGTATGCAGCAATAGCAAGCAGCTAGCTGGGTAGCATCGAAGTGAAGCGCTTGATTATGAAGCTGCGATCTCTGTCGAAGACGTCTCTGCTTTCCGACGCGGCAAATAGTGCATTTCACTCCTTCTATTCCAGCTCAATCGTGCCAGGAGGCTTGCTTGTTGCTGTCATCAAGTTAGCTTAGAAGAACGAGCAACAGACTGACGAAAAGTTTGACTTACTGTCATAGAGTACGCGGCACACTCCATCAATCTCATTGACAATCCTCGAACTCACCCGCTCCAGGAAGTCCCAATCGAATCTGAAGAACTTTGCCGTCATGAAGTCCGTCGTCACTACTGCTCGGAGAATGATAGCCTGCGCATGAACACGGTTGTCTCCCATCACACCGACAAACTTGGATGGATCGAGCCCGGCCAATGCCTGGCTGATTTGCCTGTAGTAACCTGCTGCACGGATTTCCTCGAGGAAGATGTCGTCCGCTTGTCGCAGGATATGTAGTTGTTCTGCCGTCACTTCTCCAAGGATACGGATGCCCAGACCTGGACCCGGAAATGGGTGGCGCCAGACGAGCTCGTCTGGAATGCCCAGCTTCTTCCCAAGCTCACGAACCTCGTCCTTGAACAGTTCTCGAAGCGGCTCGATTAGCTTCAGGTGCATACCTTCTAGCAATCCACCGACATTGTGATGTGTCTTGATGGTCGCACTGGGTCCTTTGAAGGAGATACTCTCGATCACGTCTGGGTAGAGCGTCCCCTGCAACAGCCACTCGATCTCTCCCTCCTTGCTTGAGCCCGCTGCCGCCTTTGCGAGCTCTTCTGCTTTTTCTTGGAAAATGTGGATGAATGTGTTGCCAATGATTTTTCGCTTCTTTTCAGGATCTTTGACACCTTTAAGTAGATCTAAGAATCGCTGGCTTGCATCGATGACCGTCAGGTTGACTCCAAGTTTCTCGCCCAACGTCTTCTTCACGTTCTGAGCCTCATTCGTTCGTAGGAGTCCATTGTCGACCATCACCGCGTGAAATCTGTCTCCAATAGCCTCCTGCATGAGCTTCGCCGCCACGCTTGAGTCAACGCCACCGCTGATAGCGCCAATGACCTGACCTTTCTCGCCCACCAATGCTCGAATGCGCGCAATCTCCTTGTCCACGAATTCATCCATCGACCAGTCCTGCTTGGCTTTGCAGATCTTTACTGCGAAGTTCTCCAGTATCTGCTTGCCCTTCGGCGTGTGTGTGACTTCAGGGTGAAACTGGATGCCGTAGTACTTTTTCGTCTCGTGTGCAATTCCAGCGAAAGGTGAATTTGGCGTCTTTGCGACAATCACAAAGTCTGTGGGAAGGTGGGAGAGCTTGTCCCCGTGCGACATCCACACCTCCATGCCCTCTTCTAGATCATCAAACAACTGGTTCACGTGCGCACTCTTGCCAGAGTACTTCTCGTATTGCAGATGAGCAGGTCCGTACTCGCGCTTCTCTCCAGCGAGGACGTTCTTCCCATGATGCCACGCGAGCTCCTGCAGACCGTAGCAGATACCAAGTATTGGCACGTCTAGCTCGAATACTGCTGGATCTACGTGTGGCGCTGCTGGGTCGTACACTGAGTATGGGCCTCCAGAGAGCACGACACCTGTAGGTTTCCACGACAGTTCTGAGAGCTTCTGTGTACATGGTAGCATTTCTGAGTAAACATTGAGCTCGCGGAGACGTCGGGTGATGAGATGGGAGTATTGAGAGCCGAAATCGAGCACCAAAATGGTGTCGAATGCCTCATGGGGTGTTGTCTTCTGGACAGTAGTTTGGCTGCTCATATTGGCTGACGAGAGTGTGCTTGAGATCTGATATTGTTCTTCGACACGCGTCGAGGGTGAGATTTTTGTACACGAGATTTGTCTTCTAGGTTTGAGAAGTTGGTTTCACGTCTCGATTGGCAAGATTCTGTGAGATCGTCGCGGCTCACGAGTTTGTGCTTAAAAAATATCTGAAACTGATAGAAAACATTCGGGTTCATCTCCGAGTGCTTCAAAAGTTTATCGATCCCAATGCCCATGATGTAACACGAACAGCAGCATTCACAATGTCCACCTCCACTACAAAAGACAAGCGAAAACTCGATGCGGAGCAGAACTCGGACGAAGAAGAAATCGACGTCGACTTCGAGTGGTTCGACCCCGCCGAGATCGACTTCCACGGCCTGAAGCTCCTCCTCCGCCAACTCCTCGATGTCGACAATGACCTCTTCGACCTCTCCGCCCTCGCCGACCTCATAATATCCCAGCCGACCCTCGGTTCCACTGTCAAAGTCTCGCAAGATGCAGATGAAGACGACGACGACGAGGATATGGACCGGAATCCGAATGCGCCAAAAGCAGATGTTGAAATGACGGATACAAAGGACACAGACCCCTTCGCGTTCCTGACCGTGCTGAACCTCCACGCTCATGTCTCAAACCCTGTCATTCAGACACTCACGCGATATCTTTCTACCAAAGCCGCCAAGATCCCCGGCCTCGCATCCCTACCATCCCTCCTCACAAGCGGCGCCTCGGCGCAAGTCGGGCTGATCCTAACAGAGCGACTCATTAATATGCCAACACAAATCATACCGCCCATGTACACAATGCTACTGGAAGAAATAGGCTGGGCGCTCGAAGACAAGAAACCTTATGCATTCACACACTACCTAATCCTATCCAAGGTATACACCGAGATCACGTCGGCGCTCGACTCTGCAGAGCCGGAGCCTGCGACGAAGAAGTCGAAGAAGGGGAAGGGGAATGCAGGAGCTGGGGCTGGAGAGACGTTTTACTTCCATCCCGAGGACGAGATATTCCAGCAGAGTGCTGTTGGGTTTGGCAATTACGAGTATACGAAACCGTGGGATGCAGGGGCGAGTGATTCGAAGAGGGCGTTTCAGGATGCGGGAATCAGGCCGCTGGGACATATGATGCTGATTGAGGCAGACAAGTTCGAGCAGGCTGTAAATGCGGTGAAGGAGGCTGTGAGTTGAAGAGATAATGTGAACATATATCGACAATTCCTGGCCAGAAATAGGCTCCAGATCGAGTCCAACGATTAGAGTGAGCAGATAGCAGTGACGAAGCATGGAGTGGGGAAAAGCCGTGGAAGCTGTAGCAGGATGTCAGTGCGCCGGCTTCACTGTAGATGCGCAGGTAGCCGTCGCACAGCACTTGCACCATGGTGGCACGAGTACGTGACCCTTAGATGAACCCGCAGTCAAGACTGGCGCTCCAAGGTGGAAGGTCGCAGGAAATTGCGCAGTATGTAGGATAGCACAGATCTTGATTTTGTACACACTCTATCATAGACTCCAAACCTCCATGACGATCGCTAGGGCATTGAAGGATTACAGTACTTCTGCAGAACACTTCATGCTCATCTTCATCTTTACTTTCCCACCTACCCTGTATATTCCATCAACCGATGACGAGGCTGTCATCACTTGGGAAACTGTACAGCGGAATCTCCAAGTTAAGAGGTGCAGGTCCCTTCCGTGCGCGACCGGAGATATCGTAGTGAGAACCGTGGCAAGGGCAGAACCAGCCTCCAAAGTCACCAGCCTCGCCAATCGGCACACAACCCAAATGCGTGCACACACCGACCATGATCAACCACTCCGGTTTCTGGACACGGTCCTCATCTGGCTGTGGGTCACGGAGAGACTCCCACTTGGTTTCCCGTGCTTCGTTGATTTCAGATTCGGTGCGGTGGCGGATGAAGACGGGCTTGCCGCGCCATTTGATGATGACCTAGAATATGCATCAGATGTGGCCTGGAAGCGGGAGCGCTTGTTAAGGAACCTACGTTCTTGCCCTCCGGGATAGCGCCGAGACTAATTTCGACCTTGGCCTGAGCCAAAACATCTGCGGAGGCTGCCATGTTGACAAGGAAGTCTACGGATATTGCAATCAGTATCTTGATCATCATCCTCCAAGTCTCCATGTTGCGCATTCATTGCCACATCTTAACTCACCCTGCACAGTAGCCTTGGCACCCATAGCCGTAATCGCACCCAGTCCACCAACCATGAAGTATGAGAAGACCTTGTTTGTTGTCTCGTTCTTGTTGCTCTTGTATGCAGCAAAGCTGGGAATCTGGTGTGTGTCTCTCATTGTGCCACCACTGCGATGCCACACGCTGTCGAAAGTGCTGCTGGTCTGCTCTGTCGCTGATGTGTTCGGGGCGAATCGAGGGTTGACCTCATGGCCAGGGTGTTCTCTGCCTACATCACGAGTGTTTCCGGGAAGGTTGGAGCTGGCATCGGCGCGGCCACGGGTCTGAGTGTTGCCGACTTTCGGCAAGGCGACTGCAGCGGCGGAGGGACGCGAGAGGGTGTGGCGGGTCCAGGCGCGAGAAGCGGGTGCGATGGCTCTGCTGAGTGGCGCCATTGTGTATATCTGATAGGGTGTACAGAGAAGAGAACGACAGCAGCGGCGGGAGGCAATTCGAGGGTAGCTCGTCAATTGATGAAGTCTTGAGATTGACTTGCCGTATTTTGGTAACCTAGACGAATCGGACGAAGTACCCCTTTTTGATACAATCATTGTCTTTCGGCCTTCACTTCACTTCCCTTTAGCAAGACATTCACTTAGCTTGTAGCTATGTCTTGACTATGCTGCTCGACTGGTTTTCTATACCGTATGATAGTATGAACAAAGAGAGCCTTTGTGGTTCCAACATCTCTCGTCCAACTCTTCTATCGTGACTGTACCTAGAAGATGGAAAGAGCGAGGCGCAGGGAAAGAGCGCTTGACCTTGAAGTGACTTTGACATCACTTCACTTCTATTCTCTTCTTCATCTCTGCATGCCCATCGAGTGACATCATCTTTTACTACTTCACAGCCATGGGGCCGAATCAGTCTAAAATCGAGAGAACTATCGAAGACACCAATCACGAGCATACATTCCAACACGAACACAACGATCAGTGTAACGCTTACGTCTGCTTGCTTGCTGAAGGAGACGTCGACTCAGATTGGTCCTTTCAGTGTATGATGTTTAACAAGGCGAGCTCGAGCATGTTGCATGCTGGACTGCCCAAAGTCGAAATCGAGTACCGCACGGGCAACCTGCTCGCTGGTATTCCAGATACAGCCATGATCGTTCATGCTTGCAATTGTCGTGGCATATGGGGTGCTGGGGTTGCTGCTCAACTAGAGAAGCAGTATCCACACGCATTCAAGGCACACCAGGAGTATTGCCATCAAGAAGATAATGATGACCTTGGTCGATCTATGGCAATTTTTCACCCGGGTCCTACAATTGGTTGTCTCTTCACCAGGGCTGGCTACGGGAAGATAACCGAGCGGGAAGAAAAGATAGGCTACGAGAAAGCAGTTTTGCAAGCTACAGAAACAGCGATGACCTCCATGTTTGAAGGCATGAGCAAACAGCTCCAATCCGGCGATCTCAGATTCAAGAACATCACAGAAATCAGGATGCCGATGATCAACAACGGGCATTTTGGCATTGAATGGGATAAAACAGCCAAGGTCCTGACCGGAATCACTATGCCAGCTCCCCTACAACATCTCAATCCGATCATCGTGTACCGCTTCGAGCCCACACTGCCGATTGCGATTCCTGGAAGAGAAGGCGCACCCGAGAATATGTTGCTCGCCGGACAGCAGGATCCCTGAGTGATGATGGACATAGTTGCAACAACAGGATGATTCTATGCCGGTGAGTAGTCCGAGACGTCGGCGATCTTTCAATGGGCTGCTGCTGACGTGAACGTAGACAGTCTCTATCGACTCCATATCACCGTTGTTATGAGGCTACCATCTGAAAATGCGACATGCATCAGCGTACCAGAATGTTGGTCTTATGTCTTCTCACATTGAGAAGCCTGAAAGATGCTGATCATCATAGTATGCGCAGATACTGAGAATAAATCGAGGATCGCGGCGGTGGCTTGAGGAGGCATGCATCATCGATAGAGTGATATCATGTAACATCAGCAGATCGAAGATCAGACTGCACTAATGCATGAACTGCTTATCAGCCCATATTCATCGTGTTCCCTGCTCCTTTCGGATTCTCATCCTTGAAATCGTCCCAATTCCTCGCCTTTATCGTCGCCGCATCCGCAATTCCGTAATCATCCTCGTCAATTTGCGGCTTCAGTGCGCTGGCCGCTCCACCACCCTCGATCATACCACCTCTCCTCTTCTCCTCTTCCAGATACTCATCGATCGACATCGTCGGCAAATTATGATCCGGTCTAAACACTCCCTGCTGTAATCGCTGTCTTGAGTCCAGCAACGTAAACGGCTTCAGCGGCCGCCCGGAACTGCTCAATATTGGTCCTCCACGGCCAGAGTTGAGTAAGGAGTTCAAGTTTGTGTCGACACGATCGGAGTAGCCGTCGTTGGGTCGATCGCGCGTTCGTGTATCGGTGGCGCCGTTGATATGTGTCGGTGCGGCGCCAGGCAGTGGTGCTAGGGAGAGTATGTCGATTTCCTGGGCGATGCCTTCGAGGTCGGCGAACGATTGGTATGTGCAGAGGGCGAGGTTCGTGAGGTGGAGGTCGCGCACAGCTGCGTCGTTTGTGCTGAGTGCGGCCGGATTGCTGTGTAGGTACTGTTGCGTCATTAGCTTGCTGGCCTTCCACATTCATTCCTCAATCTCTGCGCCAACATTGCGAGGATCAAGACATACCGCCATCTTCTCCTTCAGTGCCTTCTCCTCCTTGAATCTCGCAATCTTGGTCCCTCGCCGCGTCGCCGCGTCTGTCGTTGACGCTGTTGAGAAAGTATCTGGCGCTTCCTTGAGCTGTTCGTATAGTCGTGCCTCGGCTTTGCTAAGTATGTCGTAGTTGTCGAGCTGCTTCAGGTATTTATCATACTCTGCGCGTGCTTTGCGGATGAGTACGCTTCGATCGGCAGTAGTGGTGGTATGCGATTTGAGCAGGAGAGACGCAATATGGAAGTGGAGGGTGAGATATCTACGACGGGAAAAGGCCCAGGTTAGTACTCTTGCTATGAATGTGATCATTACAGGCGGGCCTGCTAGGTAAAGACGCGGCAGTAGGTTGACACGCACTGTATATCCCCTGATGACACATCTTCAAGCGTTTCGTTTGCGCTGAACAGCGAGACCTCGACTGCAATGCGGACACATTCTTGGTATTTGATGATGGCGGAGGCAAGGTTCTCCTGGTAAGTGGCGCTGGAGGAGCTTGGGTATGATTGTAGTGCGGCGCGGAGCGATTCTGCGGAGGCGAAGCAGGTGCGAATACTTTGGGGTTCGTCTGTCATGATGGTGATGAATTTTGCTGGGGCTTTAAGTGAATTGGAGTGTTGACAAAATGGTCGGGGTTTCAAGTACAAACACTCGTGTTTCAGGTTGCAGGCAGGCAAGGGCCACTTCGGCAGGGTCGCTTTGTGTGATCTATCTAATATTCCCGATTTTAGAGAAGGTGAGTAATTTGATCCTATGTATAGTCTATCTAATCACTACCAGATCGACCTGTCTTTGCCTTTCCCTTTCTTCCTGCTCGATCGCTGCGCGCCAGCGGTCGACGACCTGACGTGCAATGAAGGAAACTCGTCCTGATCGAGTTCGCGATGACCCTTGATCTGCTCATGCTCATCATGCTCCAGCGCTGAGAGGCGCAATGCCATGGCTAGGTCGTCTTCGTTTTGATGCAGTGGGACCCCGCCATCCTCAAGGCCGAGTGACGCTGGAGAGACTTGACATTGTGAATCAGCGAGGCTCAGACGAATTGCTAGCGCTGTTTCGTCGTCAATGTCGTCTCCTGGTTGACCATCAAGTGCAGATGGGACAGTCGGAGGAGAGCTCATGGAAGTGTCGGCCATGCTCAAGCGGATAGCCTCTTCGATATCGTCGTCCTGATTACCAGACGCAGCACCGGAGTCATTTTTGACTGGACTTGCCTTTCGAGAAAGGTGTTTCGAGCTCTGTACATAAGAAACTGGTAACGGTCCGGCTCCAGTGCCTTCCAAGCTCAATCGCATAGCCTCGGCGAGTTCAGCATCCTCGTCATGCGCAGGCATGATATTTGGCGACGAGCGTGCCCCACTAGTGCTAACATCAGACGAGACTGGCATATTGAACCTCTCCTGCCACGATGCATATCTCCATCTTATTCTGTCCTCTTCGCTAAGACCATTTAGATATGCTTCAACCTCAGCTTCGGAGGCATCATGACCAAGCTTAGCTTGCGAAGCCATGGCCTTTCGTATACGGTCATCTTGCTCTTCTTGGCTGAGGAGCTTTGCATAGGCGAGCATTTCTTCCTCACTCGCGTCATCACCAAGCAAGTCCAAACCATAACGGCCCGCAATTCGACGCTCCTCTTTCTCTTCTGCCTGTTGTTCCTTGAGATCGATGTTGCGCTCGGCCATTTGTTGTCCGACAACACCTTTCATGGACACGCGGCGAGTCCCATTATACGCGTCACTTGAACCTGAGTTGAGTCCCCTTAGTGCTCGGTTCATGCGACGTTTTTGCGACTTGGAAAGCTCATCCGTAGCGTCTGTGGAGCTGTAACTCCAGTACCGTAAATGGCTACCAATGGCCACGACCCCACGGAGAATGTTTGGATCCGGGTCCAGGCAGATAGCACTCGCGGCATAGCTTGTATTCGCCATTTGCACCTGCACGATAGGGTTATTCTGAGCAGCGATAACAGCCCGACGGCGTGCGTTAAGTGTAGTCCGAGATGAGATTGTACGGACTGGCTCAAGTGTTGAAGCAAGAGGGTCCCAAGCTTGTACCAAGCCTTCTGAGCCACCGTGGACCAGATAAAGTGACGATAAAGCAAGCGAGGAGATCTCTGGCGAGTCTGTATGAATGACTCGGAACGTCTTGATAGTGTTTACCACTTTGATATTGCTTGATGGAGGTGCCCGGATATCCCAGAGGAATATCGAGCCACTACCAGAACCAACGGCAATGAATCGTGCACGTTGACCAGGAGCTCTGAGAGGTGCGTAATCATCTGCTGACGTGTTACTTCGTTTGTCTTTAGCCTTAGCTCCTTCATTAGCATTAACGCGTTGGTGACGAAGAGCCAGGTCTTCCGCAGCAGTTGTAGAAGCATATAGCGAGTTATCAAGAGCACTCGCAGTAATGAGCATGCTCCTGTAACGGCCAAATGCTAGATCAGATCGACGCCATTCAGTGCTGTCTTCAGTGGAGCTACTAGCTACAGTCCGAGGTATCTCCTTGCTGTGGTCCGCATTTACCTCATGAAAAGACCAACTCGGATTGTTGAAGATGGATGTCTGGGCTTCAGGCCCGTCCAACGGCAAAGTAGTTGCAGAGACGCCCCGCGGGTGTACATCTCCCGGCTGAAACAGAGTGCACCTGGTATAGCGGATGATGGAGGCACTCTGATCATCACCAGCGCCACACGTTATGATCATGATGTTTTCGCCAGCTCCTTTGCCATCATCACCAGCAAAGTCGACCTCAAGTCGGCGACACATGTCCCATCCGTCAAAGTCAGCTTTGATTTGGGCTGGTGTCTTGCGAGCCCATGCTTCAAAGGCATTGAAGTCTTCATTGTCAGCTGAGCCCCATACCGACTTAGTGTAATACTCGGGCACAGCTTCCATGATCGAGAGCATTTGACGCTCATCACGTTGGCTCATCCGAACAAGGCGCCAAGGAGCGGTCTGCCCAGTCCTCCAAGCTCGAGTTTCCTTTGCGAAGGGCAAGCCCTCCTCACTGACCGTAGGCAGAGCGTCTTGTTCTAGAGTACTCGTCAGAGTAAACACCTCACCGAGCGCATTGAGTACCACCGCCCAAACACGACCACCTAAACGTCGCGCCTCACTAAACTGCTCGTCTATCGCGATCGCGATGATGGGTACGCCAGGGCTGATCACCCACCTTGCAGTGAGCTCGCCGCGCTCGAAACGTTGGTCACGATTACTGCTTGGACCAAGAGTATATGCAGACAGAACTCCATTGGATGACCCAACCAGCATTCCCATGAGTCCTTTGGTAACATTGGATACGCCAGGACTTTTAGCGATCCATACAGCACAGATTGAGACCTCCTCTGAGGACAATCTTGGCATACCATCTTTATGACTGCATTCATCGGTGAACTTTGCCAAATACCGGCCATGCTTCTCACCACTTGCCAGATAGTACGCGAAGCCTCCGGGTACACCCTCACCATGTATCATACCGTGGGTGCTGCTAAGATCCATGACATTGGGCACGCCAACTACTTCGCCAGTTCCTCCACCCCATTGTGCAGTTCCAGGATACAGCTCGGTGAAGACGTTGAAGGATGCCCGATCTACCAGGCCCCAGCCATCGAATTTGCCTCTCTTGTCGCTGCTCGAAACAGTACCGGCTGCCCCTAATCCATGAATGAACTGTGGGAGACGCTTATCCAGAACTGGGCCAAACTTGGCGTGCAAATGGCTTATGCCAAATCGTAGACGAGAGCTGAAGGTAAATGTTGCATACCCTTTGTTGCTCTTTCCTGGGGCAGGACATGCAAATGGTAATGCAGGTCTTCCACGATTGAGACACCTAAGCAGTTTCGTGCGTAGGAGGTACTCTCCAGTCCAAGTGGCGCTCGCGCTCAGTCGTGTGAATGATCTCTTCTCAGACCTCATCTCGACGCCGGTGAATGCCGTCGAATTGTTATCCACTGCAATACCAAGAACATCAGGTCCTGGAAAGTAGCGTGCAAAAGCATTGATCCATGCATGTTGCGAGCTAACTACATCGTGCAAGCGGCGCGAAACTAACTTGACAGCTAGCAGGTCATCTGCTGACAGATGCGAGATGATATGAAAGAGTAACTCTGCCTCAGCTTTAGTACCTATCTTGAACAGTGGACTTGAGATTCATCATACCCTCGGGCACCTCCTGAAAAGGTGACTTATCCCCGCCCGTCTTGACAATGACCGGGCGGGATGGGTTATTTTGTGTATTATTTTCGTCTACTGCTATCGCTTCATGACCAGGATCTTCCGAGGTCAAATCAGTAAGCCTGTTCAGCGTATTATCGTATGCGAGTTCGGTCGTGGATGATGAGCGTGACCACTCGCTTCCGGAGTGCGTCGCGTTACCATCCTCACGTGCCGGTGAGGAAGGTATACTTGGGATATTATCGTGTAAGAGGCCATGTTGTCGAGCGTGCGGTAGGGTAAGGTGTGGCGGATCTGGTGGAGGTGTATCTTGAATGTTTGATTCGGCTTCAGGTTGCATAAAATGGAAAGTATTGTTGTATATATTGATACTTGAAGCCGAAGCAGTGCTAGCGGCAGAAACAGCGGAATTGCGACGCGAGGATGTGGTTGCTAAGAATGACCTCGATGTCGCAAATCCGTTTCAGCATGTTGCAGATCAGTCACGTGTTATGACGATATGCATCTTGACTTGATAACAATTGCAGTAAAGTAGCCTCACCAAAATCTGGACTCACTCCCTAGCAGAATACACAATGGACCGTGTTCAAAAGGAGACCGTGCAACAGCTTTCGACAATCTCCCCTACCACCAACAAAGCCATTATATCTCGAGATGAGCCGTCTGATGCAGAGCTCAAAGCCCTACCAGAACGTTCAGCGGCCGCTTTTGCTTCATGGAGTAAGACAGAGCTTCCTGAACGTCGGGAGATTGTAAAAAAGGCGGTCGAACTTCTGCTGGAGAGGCAGGATGAGTTGGCACAAGAGTTGACGGAGCAGATGGGCAGACCTATTGCATATGCTCCAATAGAAATCAAGACCGCTGCTAAAAGAGCCGAGTACATGCTCAAGATAAGCGAAGAAAGCTTGAAGGACACACAGGGCGAGCAAGAGCAGGGGTTCAAGCGGTATATCAAGAAGGTGCCAGTTGGTCCTGTGCTTGTCATCTTTGCTTGGAATGTTAGTACACTCAATACATCTGAAAGACCACGAGGTTCACACCGTTCCAGTATCCGTATTTGATCTTGGTCAACTCCATCATCCCCGCCCTGCTTTCCGGCAACACAGTCATCATCAAGCCATCACCGCAAACGCCCACAGTCGCAGAACAAATGACCAAGATCTTCGAGGATGCTGGTCTACCAAAGAACGTCATGCAATACTTCCACTGTGGCACAGTAGACAGACTCAAGACCATCGTGCAAAGTCCTGACATCAAGCTGATCTGCTTCACTGGAAGTGTGGCTGGCGGCCTTGCCGTGCAACAAGCAGCGAACAATCGCGTAGCAGTCAATGTCGGCCTGGAGCTTGGTGGGAAAGACCCGGCGTATGTCAGAAAAGATGTCGATGTCAAATGGGCTGCTGAAGAGATTGTGGACGGGGCGGTGTTCAATTCAGGCCAGAGCTGCTGCAGCCTCGAGAGAGTTTACGTTGATGAGAGTGTACACGATGAGTTTGTCGCTGCTGTGCAGGACGTGCTGAAAGGCTACAAGCTTGGAGATCCATCGGACACGAAGACGAATGTTGGACCGGTCGTCTCGAAGAG
>Ga0268250_10000874_pt1 | contig 13557 bp, 7 predicted proteins | sample AgamicAsSfe_FD_200448 | JGI IMG/M metagenome (GOLD analysis project Ga0268250, IMG submission 200448) | Agave microbial communities from Guanajuato, Mexico - As.Sf.e (v2) (version 2) | ecosystem: Host-associated > Plants > Phyllosphere > Phylloplane/Leaf | place: Guanajuato, Mexico | collected... | reverse complement strand
GATGAGACCGGCATTCTTGAAAGCAGGAGCGTGAGTGAAGCGGAGACCGGGAGCGGCAGCGGCTTTTGAGCAAGAAAAGGGCCGCAGGAGCGCCCGTGTGGCTCCTGTGCGCATCATCGTGATAGTGATTGTGTTGTAGAGGAGTGGAGTGTGTATCGCGCGAGGTGGATGAGAAGGATGCGTAGGAGCTCTCAGCGGGAAAGGAAGTCGTACACCAACACTGTCGTGCTGGAATTGAAATGTCGTTGGCAAGCTCGTCCCATTGGAACCAAGTGCCACGAGTCAGTTTTGCTTAGGGTTAGCTGCTGCCACATGCGAAGCAAGCAATGTGACGACAAAAGCGGGGATCAGCAAGCCAAGCTAGTCTGATCGTCGCAGGCAAGCTGAAACCGGACGGCGTCTCTTCCCTCGTAGCAACAATAGCACTTTCGTAGGCTGTGTACTTCGAGGTTTCGAGCGGCAAATACGATTGTGATCCTTGATTGTTGAACGCTCCCTTCACTGGACAGCGTACACAATACTGCCTAGTATCACGACCCAACACCTTATGATCGCCCATACCAACATACTGCTAATCTTGACGAACCTCATGATCACAATCGCCTTGTCTCGTCCTATAAACACCTAATAATTGGACGTCCTGACGAATTGAACCTTACTAGAAGCGCAAGGCACTCAAAATGCTTGAAGGTGTCGTCTCCAACTTGCTCAACCGCGTGTTGGGTCTATATGTGAAGAACTTCGATCCGAAACATCTCAGTGTCGGCATCTGGAATGGAGATGTCAAACTCACAGATCTGGAGCTCCGCAAGGAAGCCCTGGATCAGCTGGAATTACCTCTTAACGTTGTGGAAGGACACATCGGCGTCTTGACAATGTCAATTCCGTGGTCGAATCTTCGAGGCAAAGCAGTCAAGATCAATATCGAGGATATTTTCATCCTTGCAGCACCTCGCGAAGATGCAGACTACAACCCAGAAGAGGACGAGAAGCGGAAACACGGCCTCAAGATGGAGAAGCTCGAGAGCGCCGAGCTGCTGAAAGAGCGAAACACGGAAGGCATGAGCAAAGAGGAGCAAGCGAAACAGCAAGGCTTTGCAGCAAGTATGACTACCGCCATCATCGACAATCTTCAAGTCACGATCAAGAATATACATGTCCGCTACGAAGACTCCATATCAGATCCTGGACATCCTTTCGCTGCTGGTCTTACCTTGCGCGGCTTCAGCGCAATTAGCACAGATGGAAGCTGGAGGCCCACATTCATCCAGAGTACTTCAGACTCGACACACAAACTCGCAAAGCTTAGCTCACTGGCCATCTACTGGGATACCGACACAAAACTGCTTGGTACTGGATTGGGCAGCGAGGTCGGTTCGGAAAAGCAAGGTATCGACCATGATGAAATGCTCAATACCTTCAGAAAGATGATTGTTCAAGAGGAGGGTGACACCACGGCAAGTCATCAGTATATCTTGAAGCCAGTGACTGGGTCCATGGGCATCGAGATGGACAAGAGTGGGAAGACGGATCGGCCGCAGATGAAGGCTCGCGTGTTCTTCGATGAGCTTGGCTTCCTGCTCGATGAAGATCAGTATCGAGACGCACTTATGCTGGTTGACCTCTTCCACTACTTCATGCGCCAGCAGGAGTACAAGAAGCTGCAGCCGAAGACGAAACCAAAAGAGGATCCACGAGCTTGGCTGCGTTTTGCGGGGCAAGCTGTACTTGATAGGATTCATGACCGCAACCGCCGATGGTCATGGGATTACTTCAAGGAGCGCAGAGATGATCGAAAACGATACATCGAGCTCTTCAAGAAAAAGAAGAAGGAGGAGAAATTGACCGCGGATGAAACCAATGCATTGGACAAGCTCGAACACAAACTAGAGTACGAGGATTTGAGATTTTGGCGATCACTAGCACGTAATGAGCTGCGCAAGGAAAATGCCTTGGTCAAAAAATCCGAGTCGACTAAGCAGGGATGGGGCTCTTGGGTGTGGCACGGAGGCAGGAACCCCGATGCACAAACTAAAGCCAAGGCGGATGACGACAGCCAGATGACCGAGCAGCAGCGCAAGGAGTTATACGCGGCCATTGACTATGACGAAAAGAAAGCTCTTACAGAGGCCGTGGACTTACCTCCAAACTCGATCAAACTCCAGGTACACCTTGCTCTCAAGACTGGTAGTTTCACCTTGAAGCGAGATCCACATGGCAAGAGTGCCGATATTATGCAACTCCTCTTCGACAACTTCAATACGAGCTTCATACAGCGACCTGAATCGATGCTCGTGAAATTGAGTCTCCATGGTATGCACCTTCATGATGGAACGACTCCTGCCACTCTGTACCCTGAGATAATCAATGTCAAGAACGCTTCGGGCATTCCGGATGGTGAGCGCGTCGAGGAAATCCACGATGACAACGATGCGGAAAAGAAATCCTCTTCTGCGACAAACCAAGCTCCAGAACTGGAACTCAGCCCCGAGAAACTGCTGGATGCCAAGGACGAGGAGCTAGAGAAGACATTTGAGAACACATTCTTCAGCGTAATGTTTGAGCAGAATCCACTTGACGGACATGCTGACTCGGCTGTGAATGTCAAACTACAAGGCATGGAGATTGTCTCCAATCCCAAGTTTGTCACAGAAGTCGCCAAGTTCTTCAAGCCTCCTGAACGTCAAATGGAGTCGATAGGAGCGCTCATGGACACGGCCGGTGCCACAGTGGAAGGACTGAGGCAACAGACGCGCGCTGGTCTCGAATTCGCCTTGACTGAGCACAAAACAATAGATGTACAACTGGATCTCCAGGCACCTCTGATCATTATTCCAGATTCCGTCACGCAAGAGAGTAGCCTGTGTCTAATTCTAGACGCTGGTCATATCAGTGTCAACAGTGAGCTTATAGACAAAGATACTATTAACGAAATGCAGAGCCGACAGCACCAAAAACTTAGCGAAGATGAGCTTCAGCAATTGCAAAGCTTGATGTATGACAAGTTCTCGCTAAAGCTTGAATCAACGCAAGTCCTGATCGGGCCGTCTATCAAAGAAACTCGCGCTCAGCTCAACGCCTCTGGCGAAGAGTCGCGCGATCTGCATCTTATTGACAGGATAAACATGCAATTTATGATTGAGACATGTATCCTGCCCAAGGACACCGACTTGACGAAGTTCAGGGTTTCTGGTAATCTTCCTGTACTTCATGCTTCAGTATCCGACTCCAAGTACAAAGGCCTCATGCGACTCCTCGAGGTTGCAATTCCAAAGTTTGATGATGAAGTTGAGCCTTCAGCTTCGAAAGCTATTGCAGATAGACCTTCTGCACCCCAGCGTCGGAAGTCATCTCGCAGACAATCTCGTCCTGCTGAAGATGGGAAGGAAGTGAGAGCACGCGCAAAGTCCTTCCAGTTTTCGGCTCAGGAGAGCGAGCTGGTGATGGAAGAAGACGCAGACGAGATGAAGCAAGCTGAGTTCCAAGACGCACAGTCTGGTCAGGATGGTGTCAATATCCATCAGAAGAACTTTGAATTCAAGTTCGTTGTCGAGAAGCTTCAAGCCTCACTTTACCGATCCGATCCGGACGGAAAGAATGGAGACAAGCTGCTAGCTGAATTTGTGGCCGAGGAATTCCGGTTAGACTTCTATCAGAGAGCGTTTGACATGGTTGCCGATGTCAGCCTAAGAGCCATCACGTTGGAAGACCATGTGGAACAAGCACCAATGCCAGAGTTCAAGAACATCGTCTCGTCAGAGGACAGCTCGTCGGACTCCACAGACCTATTGCAAGTTCGCTTCCAGAAAGTCAATCCTGACTCTCCTGAATTTCAATCGGTGCATGAAGGTATCGCAACAAATCTGGATGTTGATGTCTCTACCATCAACCTCGTGATTACAAGACGGACCCTGCTCACATTACTCGACTTCGTCCTGGTCACATTTGCGAGCTCGGACACGAATGCCAGCACCTCCGATTCACTGTCAGAAGATGAATCGTCAGACCTGGAGGTAGTTCCGGCGGAGCAGGCGCCAAGCACTGATCGCATTCGTATCAAGGCTGAGCTCAAGCGTATCGCCGTCATCTTGAATGACGATGGCATTCGTCTCGCTACGCTGAGTCTGAATACAGCCAGTGTTGGCTTAATGCTGACGGGTAAGACCATGCGTGTTGGCGCCAAACTGGGCAACGTTTTGCTAGTCGACGACGTGAATACAGGTGTATCTGAGAAGTCATCTTTGCGACAACTGGTTTCAATAGAGGGCGAGGAGCTTGCAGACTTCAGTTATGAGACATATGACCCAGAGTCGGAGGTCTACCCTGGCCATGATTCTTCTATCTACTTACGCGCGGGCTCACTCAAAGTCAACTTCGTGACAGAGCCATTCAGGAAGATAATGGAGTTCGCAGTCAAGTTCGGCAAGATGCAAGCTGTCTTCAATGCGGCTCGTGAAGCTGCAGCCAATCGTGCAGAGCAGATGCAGGATCGTGCCAACAAGATGCAGTTCGACATTATTGTCAGCACTCCTATCATAGTGTTCCCACGTACAATCACTACAGAAGGGTTGGATCGTGATACCGTCACAGCATACCTGGGCGAGATCTATGCTCAGAACAAATTTGTCCCTATTGATGACTCGGAGCATGCCGACACCGCGAATGCGCTTTCAGCAGGGCTGAGGAATGTTCGTCTTGCAACGCTGATAAACTATCACGAAAAGGGACAGGAAGAGCTTGAACTCATCGACAAAGTCGACATAGGGTTTGACGTCAACTATGTAGAGCATAAGCCTGATCAAAATCGACCTGATCTTGAAGTACGCGGCAATATGTCGGACATCAACCTCAAGGTCACACCTCCGCAGCTCAAGTTCATCCTCGAACTCTCACGCACGATTCCAGCAGCTTTTGCCACTGAGCCGGATAGTGCTGTTGATGACAAAGTGCAAGAAGAGTTGCCTGATTCTACGGTAGAGCAGGCCAAGCAGATCACTTCCGGCCGTCCGGCTGAAAATACATCTGCACCCCACCCGCCGAGTGAGCCTGCTCACCAGGCACCAGAGCTAGAAACAAGCGCTGAGAAGTGGACCAAGGTCGATCTGGTGTTCAAATCTGGCACTGTCGGCTTGGAATTACTTGAAGCCAAGGATGATCGCCCGATGGGTGACGCTTCAGCCGCTTCACTTTCTAAGTTTTCCATCAATGATATCAATGTCAAGCTTCGCATGGTTAGCGATGGTTCACTAGAGGCAGAACTTCTGATTCAATCTTTCACGGTCACAGACACGCGCAAGCGCGGCACCAACAAGTTCAGGAAGATCATGTCCCTGACAAATACCGACATTACTCAGCAATTCATGGCCAATGTCACAATGTCTGGTGGCGAGGACAAGAACATGATGGCTGTTCTCAGTGTAGATAGCCCCAGAGTCATCTTGTCTCTCGAATTTCTTTTCGCGGTTCAAGCCTTTATGAATGCAAGTCTGGCAACGGACGAACTCGATCAGGATGATGAGGATGAGGAGGAGCAGAAACAGATCGAAATGGACACTGACAGCGACGAGAACGAGTCGCAACAAGGAACTCTGATCAGGAAGGGTAATGTTGACGCAGGCGAAGCTCAGGGTGGCATGACCATGTCCTTCCGTGTTAGTCTGGTCGATGCACAGGCTATAGTGATTGCCAACCCGGCTTCTGCTAACTCAGAAGCAATCGTTCTGGGATTGAAGCAAGCTGTGGTTGCTAAACAGCACGCAACAACTCTGCAAGCGGAGAAGATAGGTATTTTCCTCTGCCGAATGGACCGCTTCGAGTCCAACCATCTCCGCATTCTCGATGACTTTAGTATCACTACCTCGCTCGACATCCGAGGTCAACAGGGTGAAGAGTCATCGATGACGAACATTCATGTCGACATTGAACCACTCGTGCTACGTCTCTCATTGAGAGATATCCTGCTAGTGATGCAGATATTCCAGCGAGCAGCTGAGATGTCGAGATCAGTTGTAGAAGACGACGAGCACGGCGAGCAGGAGATCGCAAAACTAGCAGGGGCGAAGACTTCCGGCAAGCGACCTGCTCCGTCCAAACGTCGCTCCTCAGCAGGAAAGAAGACTGCAAAATCAATCAAGGCGCGAAGGCCAAGTGTCAAGCCACCAGTCGTAGCTGAAACCACCGAGGCTCAGGGATCCACTATACTGAAACGTGAGGAGCTCGACTTGCATATGGGAGGCATTCGGGTTGTCCTGATTGGAGACACGCACGAACTACCAATCTTCGACTGGAGTGTAGACAAGTTTGATGTCTCGGTACATGATTGGTCAGGCGCAATGACTGCTGACACAAGTCTGGACACTTTCATCAATGTCTACAACTTCTCCAAGTCTGCCTGGGAGCCGCTCGTCGAACCCTGGAACATTGCTTTACATATGGCCAAAGAGCTCAAACCTGCGAGGTTGTCCATAGACGTTTTCTCCAGGAAGCAGCTTGACATTACCATGACTACTTCGACAATCGCACTAGCTTCCAAGTCTTTCGATTTCTTGTCGACTGATGAAGATGTACTTGCTAAGCCGAGAGGTAATGATGCGCCATATAGGATCAGGAATTTTACTGGCTTCGTGCTCAACGTCTGGACCGAAAAGTCTGACGGCCATGATGGTCCCGCTGCTCGAGTCGAGGACGGCGACGAAGCACCATGGCACTTCGAGGATGCCACCACAACTCGTGAAAAGTTGTCCGCTGAAGCAGCAGCAGGTGTTGTCGCAGTCAAGCTCGATAGCACTGGCTTTGACAGTATCGAGCGCATCCCGATCAACAAAGAGGGCGAGGTACTCTATAATCTGCTGCCACGTAAGGACAAAGTCCTTCACCGCCTCCTCGTCGAAGTCGAGCTAGGCACGGACAATGTGAAGTACGTCACTTTCCGATCTCCATTGACCATTGAGAACGCTTCGCAGATTCCGATCGAGATTGGAGTATATAGTCCTGACGAGGGCCACCTACTTCGTGTGGAGAAGATCGCACCTGGTCAATGCAGACCCAGTCCTGTCGGTGCTGCGTTCATGCACTCTTTGGTGGTTAGACCAGATCCTGGGTTTGGCTACACTTGGTCAAATGAGCGTCTGTTCTGGAAGGACATCCTGAAGCGACCTACCCAGGTCATCACCTGCCGCGGCGAAGACCAAGAGACCACTGCTCCACCTTTCTACTTTCAGATGAATGCCATCTACGACAAGACGAATCCTATCACGAAGTAAGTCATGAAGCATATCTCGGATACTCCCTGCTAATGAACAACAGCATCTACCCCTACATGAAAGTCCGTCTATCACCTCCAGTCGAGCTCGTGAACTTGTTGCCCTACGACTTCAAGTACAGAATATACGACAAAAACACAAAGAAGGACTGGACAAATTTCTTGCGCAAAGGTGGCGTCAGTCCAGTACATGTCGTCAATCTTACTCACCTACTTCTTCTGAGTGTGGACCTACAAGACACTCCGTTCAAACAGAGCGAGTATGCCGTCATCAACTCTCCTGATCGTGACTTTACGAGGGAAAAGACTGTGACTGTCAAAGACACGCAAGGCCTGACATTGAGACTGAAGCTACACTACTATAACGTACCTAATAGTGGAGGTGCCTTCAAGGTCACCATTTACAGTCCTTACGTTGTACTGAACCGGACTGGACTCGAGCTTGAGCTCAGGAGTAAGGCTTTCCTTTCCGGTCCCCGTCAAGCTGCTGGACAAGGTGTCATCACAGATGACTCGACCAAGGCAACGCCCTTCATGTTCTCATTCGGCACCGATGACCAACGTAACCGTGCGCTTCTCAAATTCGCCGACTCCAACTGGAGTAAGCCACAGAGTTTCGACGCCATTGGAAGTACCTATGATGTTGCTGTACCCTCTGCCAACGGGCGATCTGAGATGCATGTGGGAGTCACCGTGTCTCAGGGTGAGGGCAAATACAAGTTGACAAATGTCATTACGGTGGCACCAAGATTCGTGGTCAAGAACACAATCGGGGAAGAGGTGAACATACGAGAGCCAGGCTCGAATGAAGTTACCACACTCAAGACTGGTGATTTGTATCCGTTGCGGTTCCTGAAGCAAACTGCTGGTCAACAGCTTTGCCTTCAATTCCCTGGCCTCAACAACCAATGGTCGTCGCCATTCAGTATCTCGAACGTTGGCCGTGTGCATGTCAAGATTGCGAAAGAGAAGAAACGCCAACAGCTCGTCCAAGCTGAGATCTTCCTGGAGAATGCGACCATCTTTATCTACTTGAGCATCTCCAAGCACTGGCCATTCACGGTCCGCAACGAGAGTGATACCGAGTTTCTGTTCTACCAGGCCAATCCAGCAATTGCGGAAGATGAGGAGGATCGAAACTCTGGCTGGAAGCCTATTCGCTATCGCGTACCAGCTCGGAGTGTCATGCCATATGCGTGGGATTACCCAGCCTCGCGCAATAAGAACATGATCATTTCTGCTCGTGGCAAAGACCGTACTGTGAAGCTAGCGGAGATCGGCCCACAGATTCCGCTCAAGCTTGGTGCGGCAGACGGAGAGACTCGACAAAAGATTGTGAGCATCGAAGTTAGTGCAGATGGCCCCAGGCAAGCATTGGTTATATCCAACTACAAAGCGTCCCAGAGCATGTACAAGCAGAAGTCTGGGAACAAGTCGACACAAGGGTTTGAGGTCAAGGACCAAGATTTCGATGTCACATTCAAGGCACAAGTGCGGCTGGCTGGCATTGGCATATCGCTAGTCAACAAGAACCTCAAAGAACTTCTCTACGCCACATTCAGAGAGCTCGAGGTTAAGCTAAACGAGTCAGCTCTTTATCAGACCGTCAACTTCACTACAAAATGGATCCAGATCGACAACCAGCTTTATGGGGGTATCTTCCCTATTCTACTATATCCATCTGTCGTACCCAAAACTGGCAAAGAGATGGAGGCTCATCCTATTTTCCATACTGCTTTGACACGCGTCAAGGATGACACTTATGGTGTGCTCTACATCAAATACTTCACAATTCTCTTGCAGCAGATGACGATTGAGATGGATGAGGACTTCATCTTCTCCTTGCTTGATTTCGCCAAGATACCGGGAGCATCTTGGGCCGAGCAGAAAGAAGGCAAACTCTGTGATGAAGAACTCTCCATTCCAGAACCAGTGCAAGAGTCTGGGGGCCAAGACATCTACTTTGAGTTGCTCCACTTGCAGCCAATGCAGATTGACTTGTCTTTCGTCCGGACCGAGCATATCAACGTTGAAGATACCCTGGCCAGCAATAACCCACTGAACTTTGCGGTCAACGTCCTAACAATGTCGATCGGAAACGTCAACGATGCACCATTACGATACAACGCGCTCATGATCGAAAATGCAAGAATCACTCTGCCAGCTCTTCTCAGCAATATTCAAAACCACTACGTCCAGGAGAGTTTACGACAAGTGCATGTGATCATCGGCTCGGCTGACTTCCTCGGCAATCCTGTTGGCCTGTTCAACAATGTCAGTTCCGGTGTGGCTGATATCTTTTATGAGCCTTACCAAGGTCTTGTCAACACGGATCGACCTCAGGATCTTGGCTTTGCTTTCGCGAAGGGCGCCTCCAGCTTTGTCAAGAAGTCAGTGTTCGGCTTCTCAGACAGTATGGCTAAGTTCACGGGAAGTATGTCCAAAGGTCTTGCTGCTGCTAGTATGGATAAGGAATTCCAAGATCAGCGTCGCATGTCCAAAGCAAGGAACCGTCCAAAGCACGCATTGTATGGTATCACTGCTGGCGGTAACGCATTTGCCGATAGTGTTGCCAGCGGTATTGGTGGCATGGCCAGACATCCAATGCAAGGAGCGGAGAAGGAAGGTGCTGTTGGTTTCGTGAAAGGCGTGGGCAAGGGCTTCCTCGGTCTGGCCACCAAGCCTGCCGTCGGTCTCTTCGATGCCGCATCGAACTTTGCTGAAGGTGTACGCAATACCACAACAGTCTTCGACCAGGAAGCCCTCGATCGCGTCCGTCTCACCCGTTTCATCGGCACAGATGGCATCGTGCGACCATACTCACAACGTGAAGCTCTTGGACAGTTTTGGCTCAAGACCATCGACAAGGGCAAGTACTTCAATGAGAACTACGTGGCTCATCTGGAGCTGCAGGGTCAAGGCAAGGACCTTACTGTTATGCTCACGTACAACGATGTCGTGTTGGTGCGCACGCAAAAGTTGACGAGTGAGTGGGATGTCCCATTGAAGGACGTGCAGCGCATCAGTAAGGAAAGGACTGGCATGAATATCACGTTGAAGGAGGGCAGGCAGGGTCCCTTCGTACCGATTGCAGAGGAGAGCAGCAGGAATTGGCTGTACAAGCAGATTGCTATTGCTGTCAATTCGTACAATGAGAAGTACAGGGCGCAGGCATAGAAGATGGTGAGGTGGTGAAGGTGGCGCGAGGCGGGTAATGAGTATCAGTTATGGTCACGGTCTTCGCTTTAGTGTCCATAGTTACAGCCTGTAATGATTGTCAATAGATTATGTTTGCTTCTGTACATGGTAGTCATCACTCACCTCAGACCTGTGCGCGAGTCATAGTGTTGTTTGCTCTTTTCCAACTTCCAACTTCGTTCATCTCAGTCGTTCGCTCTCATCCCTATTTCTTCTCCTCACATCATCATCTGCTCCTTCCGCAAATCAACCTCGTCTGGTGATATAAGAGACTGCGGAAGAAGAGAGTTCTTTGCCACTGTCACCACTGCGACCCGGCGCGTTTCCTACCTCGCACCTCTTCGCGATCCGAGTACGATTGACATAGCGACGTTTGTACAAGTTTGTGGCAAATCAACTTGGGATCGTGGGTAGGATCTACTTACGCAGTTCGCAACATGTCTACACCAAGTACAAAAGTATGCGAGCAGGCTAAAGATGCGTCACCCCTACCAATTGGATCGACCGCCTCTATATCAATATCATCTGAGAACTCGTCCTCCTCAGTGAATGACCTGAAAGCATCAACGCGCCAAGCGCGTATACTGCAACACCAAGCTGGTGCACGCGAGCAATCTGCCCTGCTCCGCCTGCCAACCGAGCTCCGTCAACAGATCCTGAAACAGCTCCTCTGGCCTCAGCTCCACGCCACCCTCAAGCTCTGGGCCGTCTCTGTGGAACAACACACGCGCTCTCCCTCGTCCAACGCCGCACGCTCTGCACCTCGCTCCCATCAAACTCAAGCACAAGCACAAACACAGCCTTTTCTGCAAACTCTTCGAGCCGTAGCATCCACCTGTACCATGTTGCGCGGCGATCTGATCGCTGCACTGCCTCCACTGACTGCAAACATGCTTGGGCGTTGGTCGGCTTCGGTGCGTCAGGGACATAGAGGACTGTACGAGCACATGGTCAAGCTGATCGCGGACGGCTGGTTGGATCGGCAGAATCAAGACGATGATGAGAACGAAGACGAAGGAAAACAGCCGCCGATACGCACAATGGACGCCGCTCTCGCACGCCAGCCCGTCGCAGCAAACGCACTCTACCAGCAGATGGCGTCACGCTTGTTGTACGAAGAGCCATCCGAGCCCTTGTTCGTCGACGCGGCAAGCGCGGGCACCCGAACGAAGCCGCGCAGTGTGCTGGCAATCCTGGCGGAGGGCATGCACGGGGTGTTGCGTTTCGAGTGGATGCTTTCGGTGAGGCGCCCCCCGGCCCCGTATGATTCGAAAGTGTCGTCACTGACTCGAGCCCTCAGGGCGGATCCGTCGGCGCGTTTCTCGACGATTACGACGACATATTCGCTCGACGCTGGACTCTGCGCCAGGTCCACCGCGAGCTCGAACAGCACCCATATGTGGGGACTTGATGAGCGGAATAGGTTCGGGCGAAACGAGCTGGGAGAGAGTGGGCCACGGACGGGATGGGAAAGGAAGGGCAAGCTGACAATGATACACGATTGGAGGCAAGAAGGGACGAGCAGAGGGCACGCACGAGTTTCGATACCATGAAGTAGCTAGTCTGCATGACTATTGACTCGACGACAACGGTTGAGGCACAGGTGGTCTTGGGTTGGGCTGGTTTGTTGAAACAATGACATTGAGCGACGCGCAGGATATGTGGAAAGAATGCTATTCAGAGGAAGAGTACAGGGCGAGTACTCAAGTCGTAAATCTTGCCGCACGACAGACTACAACGACGTGAGACAGCTGGCGAGCATGATAATGTGCTGCACACGAATGACACGACGCCAATGCCCGGCGTCATAGCCGATGTTGACTACACTGATGGTATAAATGCTGTATGACATTGAGCAATGCGCCAGATATCGAAAGCTAGGTATCCAAAGAGAAAATGAACCTCAGATGCTCGTACCACAAATTTTGCCACCTGGATAACCAAAATGCCAAACCAAATGTTACCCAAACAACCAAAAAGATCGCATAACGCATAACATAAACGCCAGATCACCCATCCCCTCCTCTAGCACTGCGCCTTCCCAGAACTACCCCGTCCAACACAATCGTTCCCCGTATCGCATCAACCCGCCTCACCCTCCTCAACACCAAACCCCAATCCTCCACCCCTCCCCATCCCAGCTTCCCTTTCATTCCCCATCCCAATACCCAACGCCCTCTCCTCCCTCTCCATCTCCTCCATTTTCCTCCTTCTCAGATACTTTCCCTCCCACAGCGCCCTCAAACTCCTCTTCTGCAAACCCACAACAGCACTGACCTCGCCCTTCCACACCGCGCGCTCTTCCTCGTCGCCGATCAGCCGTCGCGCGTTAGTGCCGGAGGTGTCGTCGCTGGAGGCGCTATCGCCTGAGGTGGAGGCTGAGGCGTCGGAGGAGGATGCGGAGGAGGCGGAGGTTGTGGAGGTTGAGGAGTGTGTAGAGGAAAAGGAGGCTTGGGCTGTTAGGGTACTGGCGGTGGTGTTCAGGTGGCAGGCCGTTGGTGGTTGCTTATTCGTTTGCTGGGCGGAAGTGCTGACAGCGCCAGGTGGATGGCGGGCATCAGTCTCACCCGCGAGTTCTTGCAGGCGTCTCAGACGCGTGTGTGTGCTTTCAGACGCGGTATTGGTGCTGCCGACGAAGGTGACATTTGAGCCGTCGCCTGCAGCCAGGGCGGCCGCAGTCCAGACGTCGGAGGCGGTTGTGGCGGTGAGAGTTTCGTGGAGGCGTGCGAGGAGTGCTGAGAGGAGGTGTGGAATGCGGTAAGTGCGCGCGATTGGCAGGAGAGAGCAGAGGATCTGAGATGTGCAGAGAGGATGAGATGGCGGCGGAAGCGATAAGGTGTAGAAATAGAAGATGAGGGCGCGGATTGTGAGTGCGGTATGTGGAAGATATAGCATGCGTGAGGAGAGGGCGATCGAGGTCTGCGATGCTGAGGCAGTGGAGATCATGCTGCTGTGTTTGGATTTGCCGTCAAATATTGAGCCGATGGCGGAATCTGGGAGTAGTGTGGCGGATGACTGTGATGTCCGGTCGCTCTTCATGCTGACACGCGCTGACGAGCGTGCAGTAGGAATGATGGTATTGCTGGACATCCGAGAAG
>Ga0268250_10000873_pt1 | contig 13564 bp, 17 predicted proteins | sample AgamicAsSfe_FD_200448 | JGI IMG/M metagenome (GOLD analysis project Ga0268250, IMG submission 200448) | Agave microbial communities from Guanajuato, Mexico - As.Sf.e (v2) (version 2) | ecosystem: Host-associated > Plants > Phyllosphere > Phylloplane/Leaf | place: Guanajuato, Mexico | collected... | reverse complement strand
CTATGGGTTTCTTTTCGAGGGCGGGGAGGGTGGATGTGTTGACGGGACCGAGGTGGGCGGATTTGGCGAGGGATTCTTCGAGTGTGCCTGGGGGGTGGACGGGATCGTAGGCTTCGGTTGCATCGTTGCCGCTGTTTGGGCTCTTAGTTGGTGTGTTGAGTCTGGGAGGATCTTGCTCACGCCAATTGTAGGATTATTCTAGCACCACCCGGGTGGCTTGGAAGGAATTCTGTCACCTACTGTCAAGTCAGTCCGGATGGTCTCGAGTGCAATAGAGTGGACCAGAAACACACATCATACACTTTTCCATACAGCACGACCCAGCAGCTCTCCGCCGAGTTGTGCTTCGCGACTGGGGCATCATCAGCGAGGGGCGAGATACGACAGAGAATGAGACATACCTTCGGCGAAGTCCATGGTGAGTGGTGTAACCTCGACTCTGTTGTTGTTGTTGTGGTGGTGGTGGTGGTGGTGGTGGAAGCGATAAGGTTCTCCGCCATCCCATCTCAATCCCCGCACGCCCTTCGGGGTGAAATGGCCCTTGCCGACCTTCCTGTCTCTACTTCATGATCTTACACGCATATTGAGCCATTGGGGACAGTCGCACCTTGCGGCTGACAATGTCTTCAAATAGGAACGCATCGGGACAAAATGTTGAACGCTGCTCATGTTTATCATAAATCATCGATTCGTTTCGCTAGGCTACAAAAGTAAGGAACCGAGTAGTCATGCCACTGTCCAGGGTGTAACAGTGCCTTCAATCCGTCTTGCCGCATTTTTATGCAATTCCTATGCAATTCCTTGTTGCCCTTCTCCTGCGACTCCACCGTCGCCAGCCATCCTCTTCCTACTGGTTCTTTACGCCCTTGCTGCTGTATCTCATACTTGTTGTGATATGCATTGTATATGCATAAGGATGAACTCTTATCGCTTTGGCCTGTGTTTCCCCAGGAAGCATGGGTAATATCAATAGCTTCTCAGCGCAGATCTTGCATAGTCGTGTGGGTGCATATTCGACCTCCTGGTTCTTGTCTGCGGTTGCTTTTTGGCATCTTGGAATTGTGCACTGGTGCTCCATGCCATGCTAACGCGATTTGAAGGTGAAGCGGCCATATAGGGTATGGATAGTCCAGCGCACCACTGCGGTGTCCGAATTTCGGCCGCGTGGTGGTGGCCATGGACAGATCCCACTTGACCACAGATCGTGCTTGCGAGTTGCGAGACTAGCGTCTGTCCTCTAGAAGCGAAGTGTGATGAACACTGCTCTTTTCAGTGACTAATCCCACGCTCTACATTCACAAGGTGTTTAAGCTCGGCTGTCGCTTCAATACCGGCACCACCGTCTTGCATCCAGTACACTTGCAATTAGCTTTACATTGCCGTTTCATCTTCGTTGAGCCAAAGAGACTACAGCCACCGCTGCTAATGGATAGATGTGAGGATGCCGAGCTATTGCTGCTTCTCCTACTCATCGTCGTTGGGCTTCTGTTATTGGTTGAAGAGTTGGCAGATTGCACTCGATCCAGGGAAAGCAGAGGAGGAGACGTTGCGGTTGAAGCTGTTGATGGTGGGGAGGTTGTGATTGGGACGATTGTTGTGTCAGACTCTGCGGGCGATACTGAGGTAGGTCGACCGGAGGAGGTCTGTGGTCGTAGCGGTAGGGTTGATGATGAGGCAGACGAGGCTGTTGCAGATGATCGCGGTGCAGAAAAGGATGCTGGTCGTGCGGTGGCAGATATGGGTAGAGTGGCTCTTGGACGTGGCCCTGGATTGCAGGAGAAGGGTGAGATGGACTTGTTGTATGTTGTGCAAGTGATGGCGGGCATGGTTGGAGCGGATATGGTGTATGCTGGCACGTATAATGTCCGACGAATGATTATGTCGTAGTCGACTGGAAGATGTAGATCATGTCTCAGGTAGAGATGATGCGGGGCTCTGATATCGCAAACTGATGCTGACTTGTCGACGAGGCTACTCAATGCTCTATTGTTCTACAACAGGAGGATGATGATGCTGTATATCATGGTTGCCCTTTGACTTTGGTATTAGCTTGGCGGTGGTGGAGAAGTGATGGTAGTGGTTCCCTCAGCTTTCAGCTTTGCTGCAACTTCAGCCGACAAGGTCAGCAGATTGCAGATTGCCCATCCATATCCATGAAATTCCCGGCGACCTGTCACGCGAACTGCACGCCCTGCATCCTGTGCACGTCCCCTTTGCGTCACTACCGACATTTACACGACGGGCGTTCAGGAAGGACTTAGCGATGCCCGGTGGGAAATCCGTGCTGGCTCAAGCCACCGGTTGGACAAGACTGCTGCTAGCGCGACCATTAGCCATTCAAGGTAACTTCGTGGGCGGGACCCCGAGTCGTGTTGCCATGCATCGAGATCCGAGGGAATGTGAGACCCTGAAGACGAGGAAATCGCCGATCCAATTCTCGGTGATACACAATAATGACACAACGCAGCAACATCAAACAATGTGTCTGTTGAGACATTAGCTCCTGCGGCAGAATGACAATGGTCGCCTGCATGGTGGCTAGCCGATCGTTTCTGCTGCCATATTCTGTCGTGCTACTGCCGAGCTTCATACTGTTTCATGGAGTATGAAGAACAAGTTGTGCTAGGACTTTCTCGTGTGCATGGAGTACGTCTTTCACTACAATATGACACGCAGCAAAATCTAGTCGGGCGCTCTCCCATTGATCAGGTACGTTCATGTTCTTTCCTGATGGAAAACTCTTCGCGAATCTTACATGTCTAACATGCCTAGACTCAGTTGGCACTCCTGTCATGGTCGAACTGCACCTCGACACCTCCATACCATAAGCCAGTGAAAATGCCCGTCGTCCAGATGATCTGGAGTCTCACTCCTTGTCCCCTGCATCGTGATGTCCTTCCTCATTGCCATCAGCAGGACTGTGTTCTTTTTCGTCCGTTCCCACGTCTTCATTGGCACACTCTTCCTCATGAGAATCATTACTGTGATCAAGGGCCGCGGCCTCGTCGGCAGCCTTCCCCTGATTGGCACCCTCATTCTTGTCAGTATCATCATTCTCACCATCTCCATGTCCTTCCTCAACTGTGACTCTCTCGGTACCTCCATCCTCTTCCTTACATTCACCGCCCTCCTCACCTGTGGCCTCCGCCTCACCTTGGTCTTCCTTGTCACCTCCTCTTCGCTCGTTACCTACACTTTCCCCGTCACCTTCAGCGTCGTACTCGCTTCCATCACGCTTATCATCACTGTCTTCGTCGCCAGGTCCAGCAGCCCCTACTTCGCTGTGTGATTTCTCGTCACCATCCCCTCCAACCTGCGGTTTGTCTTTCCTCTGCAGGAAACTGTGGATGGTAGCAGCAGCAGTGACAAGCGGGGCGGTGCTTGACATTGTTCCAGCCACGATCGCTGCGCCATAGCCATCCATTGCTGCACTTTGTAGGACCGAGAACAGACTGCCAGCAATCATGGGATCAAGTTGGCTCTGCACTGCTGCGGCTAGCGAAGCTTGACGTGTTTTAGCAGGACTATCTGAGGATGCTTGACCGGATACGAAATGACAGCCTGGAGCTTCGTAGGGGCAGCGCATCCAAAAAGGGAGTTCACTTCGACCTTCGGTCTAGTACAGTACGCGCGACTCACCTTCAATCGGCCCTGCAGCACCAAAACCGACACCCTCCAGCAACTGACCCATGAGTACAGGACTAAGACAAGCAGCAACTAATCCTGCGCCGACTATGGCAGCTTCATCGGAATGTGATTGTATCCAATTTTCAATGTCAGAGACCTCTACACACTCGAGCACTGCGATGAGCTTTCGGATTGCCGAGACAGCTTTGAACAGTGCTTCAGCAGTATGCGCCCCGAGCAGAGTCACCATAGCTCCAGCTGCATCTGCTAGGATACCGGCAGTCTTGCAGATCTGCTGCAAGGCAGGACCGATGACGTTCTGGCCGAACCCGTCGGCGCCTCAAGCGATGTCGTCGAAGGAACCCTGCGTATAAGGAACAAGTCAGGTTGGCACCCTTCTTGGAACCTTGCGGCTGACTCACCATTTCGACACGACCGATGTCGATCGCAAGTTGGAGATTACTGTCATAAAAAAGCGTGATGGACACTACAAGACGGCTGACACAACACAAACTCGTGATCAGAGGTGATGACAATGGAAGTGTCAAAGAGCGAAGCAGATGAGAAGAGGCAAAAGATGATGACAGAAAACCATTGTGAAATATGGAAGAAAAGCGTGAATCGAGTGAACAGATGGAAAGCGGGTAGGAAGCTTGCGCTTACATGACTAGTAAACAAGCATGGACAAACTTGGAGCGAATTACCCTAATCATTTCAAACAGGATCTCTGAAAGGAATTGGATCGCGGAAACATGGATTGGGAACTCAGTGAAGATTGCTGTCACGCCCTTCTCTGATCACTACAACAGGGTTGTGAAAATTCAGAAGAGCTTATTGCTATCGTGACTACTGGTCCTTGAGTCTTGAGTAGGCTCTAGCAACATCCAACCTTTCCCTAAGCATCCACATATGGCATTGCAGACATCATGACTTCACTATGCCTGCTTATACTACTCCGCTTGCAATCCCTGAAACCCTCTTCATCCTCTAAACAGCAGCACTGCCGCGCCTATGACAATACCTACCGCAATGAGTACTGAAACAAGAGAAGTCATTCTTGTCACCACAGCCAAGCCACGAGCAGCACCCATACCAGCGCTTTGCAACATGGCAAAAGCACCGCCGGCGACAGGTTTCAAGATACTCTGTGCAACAGCAGCAACGGAGCCTGAAGATAAAGTTCGTCAGAGAGATGTTCAAGCATTATTGACCAGCAGACCCACCTGCCACTGGTCCGAGTATGCCGAAGCCAATGAAGTGGATCGCCCACAGCACGACCACTATGATGTGAATCCGACAAATAGCAGCCAGCACGACTGCAGCGACCATGGCGGCCATCTTGTCAGGATGATCTTTGATCCATTGTACAACCTGCTCTCCATGGTCCCTGCTCCTCTGCAAAAGCTCCGGTGCATGAATCTGAACCCAGCGCTTGCACCTCTGTCCATGATCCTTGATCCACTGCAGCAGCTGCGAAGCTTTCCCTTTGGCCTGCTCAAGCTTGTCACCAGCTTCGAGGACGTGAACAGTCAAAGCTTCCGGCGAAAAGTCTGCTTTGTTGATGACGCTGGGGAGTTGTTTGGTTCTCAGCTCAGTCGCGATGTTGTTGAGGTGTTCGCGAGCAATTGGAGCGTGTTCGCTAATAACCTTGCCGACACTTTGCCAGGCGTCACTGAGAGCTTGAGGCGTGCTACTGATGACCTGTTGCGCAACGTCGCCTGCCTGTTGGCCGAAGGCACGGAAGTTGTCAGACAAGGAGGGAGGTGTGACAGCCGCAGGAGCTAGTACGGGAGCCTGGAGCCTATGTGAGTTGGCAGTGGGACGGAGCGAGATCGGACATACCATGCTTCAGGTTGATGAGCTGAGTTGACGAGCAGAACTTATAGAAAGATTTGACAGATGAATGAGAAATAGAAAGAGAAAGGTTGTGAAGATAGTGGGAGCAGGAGAGGATAAGTCCGTAGACCACGTGTGATGTGAATCAGGTGAGCAGAATGCAAGGTAGGAGCATGAAACGACGCGTGAAGTCTGAAACATGACATGACGTTTTCGACCTCCAAGCTACCCCTCTTCAATGCCTCTTAGTTCCGATATTCTGAGCTTCGACAAATGAGTCTTTTCATTGCCTCTTGGTTCCGACATCTTGAGCTCTAACAGACTGAGTCTCTTCCGTGCCCTTGGGATTCAGCTACTCTTTCGACTCATGGCACTCTCTGTGAGACAGCCTTTCCTCCTTACCTGCTTGGCATCCTCTCCATGAGCTTGGAAACATTTCCGTCATTTCTACATTTTCTCCATCGACTCGGCATCCTTGTAGACATCGGCACCTACCACACAGGTGGATAGAGAAAGAAAGGTATCTGGAAGAGTGCCGTCCGACTTCTGCTCGGGCTTTTGCAATTTGTGAACCATGACGTTGCAGATCAGGAGCCCTCCCAGCTGCAATCATCGAAGTGAAGCCTAAGAAGTCCTGGGAGAGTCTTGTGCGGAAGTCTGCGTGGTCTTGGAGGAAGTAAGCCTACAGCTTGTCCCTTCGTCATGCCAATTGTTCCGGTAAGTGAGAGTATTTCGGAATATGAAACCAATGTCCAATTCTGAAACATGAACTCCTTTCCGCCTCCTCGAGGCGATCTCCTACTTGAGCTTCCTTGAGCTTCAGCTCATCGCACTTTCCTTACTGTTATCACACGTCAGCGCGATTTAGACTTCTTTACCTCCAATCTGCATCACGGTCACTGATCATATCCGATTACCTATTTGTATTGACTTCACATCCATACAAATAACACAACATGTCTAAACTCAAACCACAGCGCTGCCAACGAAGACTTATATGTGAGAAATGCCATGAAAGACTCGTCCGTAAGTTGTCATCGTCCTCACAGCCAATCAAAGGAGTTTCTCAAAACTCACACATACACTTCAGAACCACCCGCTCCGCAACATCCACCTCCACCACCTCCACCACCGTCAACACACCCTGTTGCAAGTCGAACGACAACACCGTGGGAGCCATCTCCAGACGAGCTCAAATGGATCGCGGCACTCTCCCTCATCTCTCTGTGTTCTTCCGGACCAACTTCTGTCTACATCTGGTACACGATCGACCCAGACGGAGATGATATCATCTTCCTCATCAAGTTTTTTGGCTTTTATGTAGTTGGCGCGGGTCTTCTCGTTGGGATCCTTGGCATGCTGGCTGGAATTTGCGGCTTGTTTGAGCACCACTGGGAGAAGCGGGCGTTGGCAGTGAAGGCGATAACGATGGAAGTTCAAGACGAGGGCGACAATGTGGAAGAGGACGATGGAGAGAGACCGGCGAGGCAAAGGAGCAGCAGGAGATGTTGCTACCGACTACGCAACGAGCTTATGGCGTATCTGACGATATAGTCTAGTCAGGGAAGCCTAATGGGCACGTAACGATATGCTTCATGTTAGCTGAAGAATAGACGGGGAGCCTTGGAGTTATTTTAGCGAAGTGTCTTTTTGAGAAGTATCCATCACAGCTGGCCTTATAACTCAATCGCTTACTAATTCAGTTCATCTTCTCACTTCCACCGCACCAACTCCTTCTGCGTCCACGCCCATAACTCCTTTCCTGCCTCCTACTCGTACTCATCGGCGTCTCCATCTCCTTCCTCCCCACCAGTTCCCAGAAACCCCCATTCCTCACTTCCTCGAAACTCTCCAATATCTACGCTCAAAAGCCACGCTATTTTTCCCGAGACGAGTACCGAGACACTGTGAACTTGATCATACACTCTCTCGAACAGTCTCAATGAAGACCTGAAGACACTACGGTAACAGACTGCCTGTTTCTGGTCAACTTGTTACTTACCGTTCCCACTTGGATGCCACTTCAAAGGTGATGATGCTGCTATGCGGCGAATTTGGGTAGATGGTTGACGTAGGACAGGAAGCGGGAATGAGCATGAATGGTATTGTCTTCCATAGAGGTCAGGCTCGTTACTGTTGGGACCTCACATCGTACTTGGCTGTGATCCTCGCTCATTTGTCTCTTTGTGCTTTGTAACTCAGTGGTGATCTGCCGGATGCTTCAGGCGTTTCAGCCCTGCCAAGACTTGCCAACCAGATCTGCAACCATGAAGCTGTCTACATACGCATTCGAAGTCATTCGTTTGAACGCTGTCTCCAACACCATAATTCTATCGCTCTACAACCCCTCCTGTCTCTTCGTCTGAGCCATCCTGGGTCCTTCGGTCGATCGAGAGTACAAAGCCTGCAGCCGTTCCTACCTTCCGCCATGGCCACCACGGCACCACCACCCTCCTCAAACCCCAGCACATCCTCCTCAGCCACATCACTACCAACACCAATAATACCACCTCCTTCACAACCCATCTCCCAATCCGTCGACATCCGCGCGGCACGACCCATTCCACTCAACGCCGCACAAGAAGCACAAGTTCGCGACATCTACTACAAAAATGTGCGCGGCTACTGCGGGCCTGAGATCCGCGAGTTCGCAACATGCGCTACCGGGCGGACGTTCACAATTCCGATAATGTGCCGACAGCAGCGGCTGGCGATGAATACATGTATGAATGCGCACGCGGGACGGGACGAGGAGGATAGAGCGAGGGAGGAGTGGTGGCGGACGATACCGGATCGGCAGAGGGAGAAGGAAGAGGATGCGAAGTGGAAGAGGGAGCAGTTGCAGAAGAAGAGGGATTGGTGGGGAGTGGATGAGAATGGGAGACCGAAGGCGGATCCTGCGACGAAAGATGGACGGCCGTAATGCTGATGGATGTGTATGAAAGAGTTTGAGCATTAGATGGCATATTGCATTGGGTCAGGCGTTTGAGCATGGAGAGCTGCATTAAAGAAATCGTCTGCCCACTGGCTTGGGCCAAGTGTTGGAATGCATTCGGAAGCGCGTCGTGAAATTGACGCCGTATAGACCTTTTCTTGGTCAACCCACGAACCCGAACGCCTCGCTAAATGCATACTCAAAGATCAATCTCTGCTGATGTGAGTTCCTACTCTTCCTCCATGGCACCGTCTTCTTTCTCACCAAAGACTTGCTCGAAGCCATCATCTCCATCCTCCATATCCTCATCTTCAGCTTCATCCTTCGTCTGACTGTCTTGGACACCGTCAGCCGAGCCGTCATTCCTTGCTTCTCCCTGATCTTGCTCTGCCATTTCCTCATCCTCCTCAACCTCACTATCCCACTCCTCCAACATGCCCCATCCCGTCCCTGTCTGCACGTATCGCTCATGCGGCAGCCTGACGCCAAAGTGCACCTCCTTGTCCACCTCTGGCAATCGAATCTTGTTTCGCTCCTGCGCCATTTCCAGCAACGTCTGTTTTGGTAATCCTCCACTCGCATACGAATATGCGTTTCGACTTGCCGTCGCCAGCCTCAGTGCCGCAAGACTGATATCACTCTCTGCTCCTGCACCTCCTGCCGCACCCTTCTTACCTCCTCCGCCACCTCCTGCTGTACCTGAGCCCGCGCCCACGTAGCCTTCTGCTGATAGATGTTGCGCGTCTGCTAAAATAGAGCTTGTGTATCTGTAGGCGAAGTCGAGGAGCTGAAGCGGTACGCGCTCTTGGTACGCGGAGACGCCGAGTGAAGCTAGGACCATGTGTATTGTGCGCGCATCGCGTGGCCGAGCGGAGACACCTGTATCTTCGAGGGAGGTGGCGGGGCGGGATGCTGCGTTTATTGGCACAGCTGATGTGATTGCGTTGGGCTGTGCTTGAGAGGAGGGTTGTGGTGGAACTGAAGCAGTATTGTTTTGGCTGTCTGCCATGATGGGAAATACTGCAGTGCGACTTGTTTGTGAGATACGATGGAGCTTTGGTGTGCAATCTCTGCTATCAGCGATGCGTGGATTGTGTAATGCTAGGATGTGAAATGAAATGGTGGTCTTCGTGATAAAACAAGCCCGAAACACTGAATGCTCAATGATCGACAATCCCGCCTTGATCCTCGGTACAGGGTCCTGACACGTGCGGAGCCTCAAAAAAACATTCGATGTTTCAGCAGCGTCTCATCTTGCACACACAAATCATGGATGCTTTCAAGCTTTTGTCGAGGTCGACGACACTCTCCGCAAAGTCGAAACGAAGTAAGGCTGTATCGAAGATACCTTCTAGCGGTGATGCACCCACTCCGCAGGTCTTTTTGAACACGCCTTCGGCGAACGGCGTTAGCTCCGATACACCAAGTAGAAAGCGCAAGAGAGGCCAGGCTGTATCAGCGCTCGAGCCTGCTGCTGGAAATGAAGTGGACTTCTTTGGCACTGATCAAAGTCAGTTTACTGCGCCATCTAACACGAAGGAGCACGAGCCAAAAGCCTACCCAGAGGTCACTATTCCACGACTAGCTTACGACGAGAGTAAGAGGTTGCTACGTTCACACAAGATAAAGATATCGCAGATATGGTGTCCGCCAGCGAGTGAGGAGAATGGCAAGATTCGGAAGAAAGAAAAGAAGAGCAGAAGTACAGCAGAAGCGGTTACGGAAAATGGCGGGAAGAAGCAGCAGAAGGCTGAGCACGTAGTTGAGCCTTTGACTTCGTTCTCACATCTGCGACCACGATTCGGAGTGCCTAGTGGTATCGCAGAGAATCTTGACGGCCAAGGATACTCGACCCCAACGGAGATTCAGCTCGGTGCTCTTCCTCTCCTGCTCGGATCAAAAACACTGACTGGTGATGTGTCAAGTACTGCCAGTGACAGTACAGTGGTTGTCACGGCTGATGCTCTGCCGAATCCAAGTTGTGAGGTTGACTTGCTCAGTGTGGCGCCAACAGGCAGCGGTAAGACATTGGCATTCCTCATCCCCGTCTTGGCAGGCATACTAGAGCAACGAAGGGTGGCACGACGTGATGGTTTGGCCGATAAAGTCGACCCGGGTCCGAAAGCTATTATAATTGCACCTACCAAAGAGCTTGCAAGTCAGATCACGAATGAGGGACGGAAGTTGTCGAAACAGACTGGAATCAAGGTGACGATGGTGAAGAAGGGCATGAACATCATAGGTCATTCGGAAGAGCAGAATGGTTCCCGAGAAGAGCCCGAGGAGGAGGAGAGTTCTGAGGAAGACGATGATGATGAGAAGGCGGGGGAGGAGATAAAGAACAATGCAGGTACTGCTACAACGCAAAAGCCCAAAAAGGATCTGCCACCAGTCAAGGCAGATGTACTTGTCAGCACACCACTCACACTCCTGCATGCCATTACATCTAGTACAAGACATGTCCAAGCACTCAATAGCGTTCGCTATATCGTCCTGGACGAGGCCGACGTCTTGCTTGATCCGCTATTCAGAGATCAAACACTCGCCATATGGAAAGCTTGCACTAGTCCATCCCTCCGCGCCAGCTTATGGTCCGCTACAATGGGCTCCAGTATCGAAGACCTTGCCATGTCCACGATCGCCGGACGCTGGGCGAGCCTCGAAACAGACCTCCCACGCGCACCTCTAATGCGTCTTGTCGTGGGCCTCAAAGACAGCGCCCTGCCCACAATCAGCCACAAACTTATCTACTGCGCAACCGAACAAGGCAAACTCATGGCCTTGCGCAATCTCATCCGGCCACGAGCTGCTGCTGGTGGAAACGCAGTGGACAAGAGCCCCGCTCTTCGCGCACCCTTCCTCATCTTCACACAAACAATACCCCGTGCAATCGCACTCCACTCGGAATTACTCTACGACATCCCCGCCGAAGCTGGCGGTTCAGCTCGCCTTGCAGTCCTGCACGCCGACCTGACAGACACCGCCCGCGAGAACATCATGGCGCGCTTCCGCAAGGGCGAGATCTGGATCCTGATAACGACGGACCTTCTCTCCCGCGGTGTCGACTTCTGCGGCTTGAACGGCGTGGTAAACTATGACTTTCCCAGCTCCAGCGCCGCATACGTACATCGTGTGGGCAGGACCGGGAGAGCAGGACGCGAAGGCGGCGTGGCCGTGACGCTGTACGCCAAGGAGGATGTGCCCTTTGTCAAGAACGTGGCCAACGTGATTGCAGCGAGCGAGAAATTGCAGAAAGGTGGTAAGGCAGAGGGCCAAGGCGTGCAGCAGTGGTTGTTGAATGCGCTGCCGAAGCCGACGAAGCGGGAGAAGCAGGAACTGAAGAAGAGGGGAGTTGTGTCGAGGAATATCAGCTCGGGTGAGGGCAGTGCAAAGAGCAGGATTTCGACGAAATCAGGATATGAGCGGAAGGTGGAGAATAACAGGAGAGGCGCGATTGAAGGGGCGAAGATGAGGAAGCAGGTTGAGCTTGAAGGGACAGGACAGGTGTCTAAAGATGTGGTGGATGACTTTGGCGGATTTGATGACTAGAGGGACGGCATGATGTAGGTGTTGCGCGTCTTCTGTGTGAGCTGGTCTTACAAACGTCATGAACCACGACTAGGCGCAACACAAGCCAATGTAATGACAGCATCATTTGTCAGCATCATTTGTCAGCATCTTTTGACTCATCATTGTCCAGTATAGCCGTTGAAGTCTCACGCCACCTGCCGTATCCAGTGCTTATCGAGCATCACAACACGTCTGGCGACCACGGTGTCCACGGCTTCCGACGACAAAAGCTTGTAAGACCAAGAACCTTCATGCACATCATCATACATCAGCAATGTGACTCACTGACCAAGTCTGAGGCACACTTCTAGCCTCATACCGCCGGCAAGGAAGGTAGTGTGACTCTACATACAAAGGCTGTTGCCTATATATCCCTGGCACACGGCCAATCTCTGGATATCGACATTGTCTGTGTCTGCCTAGCCAACATGTCTTGCTATTTCTCTTCAATCGCGTGATATGGTCTGCTGCCTATCCACTGCTACCTTGCCCCCGTCTATTCTTTCCTCTTGCTCTATAACCTCCACCATCACTACCACTACTCACAAATCAACCCCACCACCAGCATGTGGGAGCTCAAGCTGAGATTATTCACAAACACAGACAAAGACAAGCGCAATCCGGCATCAAGATCACCGGGCACAGACACGCCTATGGATGCTCAGGATCTGGAGCAGGTCCGCAGCCAGGAAGGCTCCGGCGTCCAGGCATCTTCCTCCGGCTCCTCCAGTGCTCTAGACTCGAGCAACAGCCAGTCACAGTCAACATCGGTTCTCGGGGGGACTGTGCAGCAGAAGACCGCCAAGGAAAAGTATGGTAAGGTCAGTCGGAGTGGATGATGGACGAGCGGTATTGCTTTGGCGTTACAGTGAAAGCTCTGAGCAGTGAATCAAAGTGAAGCCGTAAAGTATGAGCATGAGTGTCTGACAAGAATGTACTATCAGATCTGGCGCGGCTCATTCAGATGCCGAAGATGCTTTCGCATCACTGCATACAGCGCCGCGCATTGACGGACAGACTGACGAGCCGATCATACTGCGTCAACGAGCTACGCTGACACTTCTAGCCTGTTAGATTCCCGAAAAGGGCGATTTCGTGGTCCACGGGACGGTATGCCTTTCCCAGCCTGCTCCTCCTCTCTTCTCTCTGCTCCTCCTCTCTTCTCCCTCTCCTCCCTTTCTCGTCCTTCCACTAATATCCCCCTCAAGGTCTACTGCAAGCCCGAACACGCCGACTCCCTTGCCTCCCTCTACAGTACCATGACGAAGATCGCCAAAACCGAGCCCGGCATCATCTACTACTCGCTTGCACGATCCAGCGCCGATCCGAGCATTTTCTTCTTCTTCGAGCACTATGCGAGCAAGGCGGCGTTTGTGGCGCATACGCAGAGGGAGGAGAGTCAGGTTATTTTTAGGGAGGGCTGGTTTAGGGACTGTGTGGCGAGTTTTCAGAGGGCTATTGTGTAGGTGGCTAGCAGAAAAGGCAAGGGGAGGGAAAGCAGAGGAGAATGAGTGGTGGAGTGGAAGAGAAAAGGCGGTGTGTGTCGCGTATATTGAGGGCTGAGAGATATGTAAGAGTGTACGATCATTGCATGCT
>Ga0268250_10000872_pt1 | contig 13574 bp, 15 predicted proteins | sample AgamicAsSfe_FD_200448 | JGI IMG/M metagenome (GOLD analysis project Ga0268250, IMG submission 200448) | Agave microbial communities from Guanajuato, Mexico - As.Sf.e (v2) (version 2) | ecosystem: Host-associated > Plants > Phyllosphere > Phylloplane/Leaf | place: Guanajuato, Mexico | collected... | reverse complement strand
GCCAACCCCGCTCCCCTCGGCCTCGGCGCCTTCGCCCTCACAACCTTCGTCCTCTCCCTCATCAACGTCGGCGCAAACTCAATCACCGCCCCCAACGTCGTCGTCGGCCTCGCCTACGCCTACGGCGGCCTGATCCAGCTCCTCGCAGGCATGTGGGAAATGGCCGTCGGCAACACCTTTGGCGCCACCGCCCTCTCCTCCTACGGCGGCTTCTGGATCTCCTTCGGCATCGTCCTGACCCCCGCGTTTGGCATCGTGGACTCCTACACCGACACCACGACGGGCGTGAGCAGCTTCAACGCCGCGTTCGCGCTGTACCTGTGGGCGTGGTTCTTCTTCACCTTCTGCATGCTCATGCTCACGCTGAGGTCGACCGTGGCCTTCTTCTCCCTCTTCTTCACCCTCGACCTGGCCTTCCTGTTCCTCGCCATCCAGCACCAGGTCACGGACGCGACGACAGCGGCGCACATGGGTGTCGCCGGCGGCAGTTTCGGACTCGTCGCCGCGTTCTTGGCTTGGTACAACATGTTTGCCGGTATTGCCGACTCGAGCAACTTCTTCTTCGGTACGTTCCGCTGCTGGTGTCCGTTGTAGTGTTGGGTCGAGACTGATGATTACCTTGCAGCTATCCCGACCATCCCATTCCCATGGAGCGACACCGTCCGTGCCCGTCGCGCGATGATGAACCACGAGCACACTGCGTAGATTGGCAGAGTTCGGCGGGCAGGAGAGAAGAGGAGAGGTGAGGTGAGGTTGGGGGTCTATGATTCTATAGAGTATAAAGGGCTGTGTTTTTGCGTTTCGAATATCAATTGTTTCATCACTTCCACTACTGTGTCAGGCAATGAAATATGTTTTCTGTGTGAACTTTGAGCGTCATGTCAACAGCGTCATGTCAACAGTCCCGACCGCGAGCATCACACCATGATTCCCAAAGATAGATGTTCCATCGGGCAATACGTCCTTTGTTTCATTGTCCTCGTATGTCGCCTTTGCCGTGCCGAGTAGCGCGAGAGGGAGAGCGATTCGAGAAGCTGGGTAGCACAATGGAGCGAGCCTACCAAAGCAGCATGTGCGCACTCACATTTTCCGTTTCCTAACTTTCTCGAGGTTGCCGACAGTGATGTGCTCAAGCCACCGTCGACGACAGCGTGCCAGTCCCACCACACACGCACACGCATACGCAGACGCACGTATGAATAGCAGTAGTGAATACATTGGTGTCGCGACACAACAAAGACATTTCTATCTACCACATCTAATGTCTTCCATCGCATGCCGTTGCCTCATCCTCGCCTCACATCTCGACCGCAGACGCCTCTTGCCCACAGCGAGGAAATTTGTATGTACAACTACAGCCAGCTCTTCCCATGCCCACGTCCCCACTCAGCACGCCGCTTCGAGCTCTCCAGGCCAGGGCGTCCGAAAAGCGCCGCAGTACAATCGTCCTAGCTTCTCGTGCGCCTCGGGAATAGTGTGGTAACTCGTCATAACGGGTTGGAGAAATAAAGAGGCCATACCATGGCGAGCAAATGCCGTCGAGTGAGACGAACGCTGTGCGCATGCACCTGCGCTTTCTGATGTGACGTGAAGCTGACTTGCTGCCGAGGCCGGGCTAGGCCGGGCCGGGTCACAAATTCTGTGCGTGCCGTCGCAGGTGAAGAGTGCGGTGGCGTGGAATGAGAGCTAGGAGTGCAGGGGCGAAAGCCTGTCTCGCGGTGATGATGTTGTTCTGGACGCAAGAGTGGTGGTAATAATGATGAAGACAAATCGAGCTGTTTGAAAGGGCGTCCTCGCGACGCTCAATTCGAGTCGAGTGATTGGGGGAACATCGCCCGTCAGTCAACACTTGGGCATGCCTGCCTTTGCCTGACACCACGAGACTGCGCACTACTCCCACCGGTCTCCAGGATAATCATCTTGATCATTCACTGCACTTTGTGATCCTGTATGTGAGCATCGCAAAGCGTTCAATGTTGAGACTGACAAGCTTCCTTGTCACATCGTCATGCTACGTCCTGCCGAGTAGGGACTGTACAAAAGCTGCGCAATTCAACCCCTATGACACGGCAATCTGCTTGTTCTGCTCTTGGGCAAGGGGCATGCCTTCTGGGGCAAGGCGGAACAGTACAATCTCCGATTGCTTGAAGTAGCGACGAGCATCTGTGATTGCCGTCAGCTAAACTGTAAGATTTCGAGCTTCATGTAGCAAAACATACCTTCATCAATGAGCACGAGACTGAGGTAATAGCGTGTGGAGTATTTCTTGTTGACTTCGCGGAAAGTTGGCGTCAAGTCGAAGCCGCCAAGGAACAGACGGATGGGTATGGTTTCGCCTCGAGATGGCGAGCCGTCCATGATCTGTGTTTGAAACTTGTCAATCATCGTCCTGATCTTCAAGCTGGGATGCACAAACCTCGAACCTCACCAACGTCTCGCTCTCATTATACTGATTCGGCGCAACTCCAGTCGTCTCCCTCCTGATGATACTCAACTCCATATGCTTAATCTTCAGTCTAACCAGCAAGAAGTAGATCCTCCCGACAATGACATCTTTCAAGTGATACTTGCTCTTGCTGTACTCAAACTCGATATGTAAGCAGTCCTCGATACCCACATCCATCTTGATACTGCTGTTGACCTCTGGCGGAATGCGGTAGGAGTACACCCAGATGTCCTTTTCGCGGATGACATCCTGGATGCGGCGGGAGACTGTCGCACGAATGAAGTAGCGCAGCTTTACGTTAATGCCGTTGTATGACTCGTACTGCTTTTCGATGTTTTTGAAGTTGAAGGGAAAGGTTTGTGGGTGTTGGAGGTCACCTGGAGCGGCAAGCTCGGCATTGAGAGTGAGGAATTCGTAGTGATTGCCGCGATCGAAGAACATTTCTGAAGAACGAGTCGGTCAGCGATGGATCGTGTCGATGTAACATCCTTGCCAGCAAGCGGCATGAAAGCAGGTGAATTGACAGACTACATTGAACGTACCAATGACGCCAACAAATTGCACCTTGATACCAGTATGTTCCAACCTCTTTCCGTCCTTCGGTCTGATCGTGACAGCTCCCTTTACACTTTCGCCGTCCATATATAGCGGTGCTTTCTCGCGTCTGTTCTTGTCGAGCTTCATGTCGACCATCTGACGCTCGTCTGTATCATCGAGCACGATGTCAATGTCCAGCGCTGGACCGAAGAAGAGTGACATGACTGGAGCCTAGTGATTGCCTCGTCTGGTGTATGTATGGGAATAGGTCTGTTGCGATAGACTTTCAGCGTGGCCGTATGTCAATGTAGAGTGCTGACGCTGGACTGGTTGTATTCGTCCTTAGAGAGAGCAGTGTGCTGATGTGCGCAAGCGTGTCAGTTGACTGTTCAATGGCTGCTGCGCTGTCGTTGTCATCGTTGGTGATCGAATGCGGGGGTCAATGCGTCCGAGGTTTGCCCGGCCCGAGGAGACTGAAAGACGAAGTCGACAGGTCAAACCACCCTTTGCCATTGCCGTCACGGTGAACAGTATGAGATTAGCCCGAAATGACTTGCAACATTGACCGTGTGCTCTCAGAGCAAGCCTTTGAGGCTATATCAATGTCTACCTATCTATAAGAATACATCTATTGGCCTGCGTTTCGTGGCAGAACCCCCGCCAACCCCCAATCCATGCTTCCAGAAATGAGAATGTCCTGCCTAATGCTAATAGTCCCAAAGCCCTTCCATCCAACAGAGTACTCATCGTCCGACACTAGACCAGATGATCACACTCCGACCGTCAACAGCACCCAATGTCAATCAATGCAGAGCACTTAACTCTTCGTGCAGCTCATTCAGCCGCGACATGAGTGCCTGTATTTCATGTTCGGACTTGGCGACGACATTCTCCAATGCTTGCACTGCAAGCCCAAGCTCACCAAACTCCTTGACACAGCCCTTCGCGTCCGTCATGCCCTCTCTCAAGCTCACGAGCATTGCCTTCTTGTGAGGACCCAAGGATCGCTTGTCAGCCATAGCCATTCGACCTATCTTGCGTGTGCGCTTCTCGAGTTCGGCTTCCTTCAGTGTGCGAACGTGCTCTTCCTGCTTGGTAAGTGCTTCCTCGCATTCTGCTGACACGGTCGCCACTTTCTCTTCGGCAGCACGCAATGTCTCTTCCAGCTGGACGATCTGTTGGGCAGCGCTGTGCTGTTCAGTCATGCTTCCTTCTATTGCCACTATCGTCGCAGGGCTATTGTTCGTCATCTTCATTGACTCTGTTTCCTGCTGCGTACGCTCGAGATCCATGCGAAGGCCACTAAGACCCTTTTCGCACTGCCACTTCTGCTCAGATGCCTCATCCGCGCGTTCACGAAGGCTTGTGAAGTTGCTGCGCAGCTTCTGTATTTGCTGATTGAGACTGCTGCTGGAAGGCAACCCGCGAAGAGCCTCGTCTCGCTCGATCTGTAGTATACGAACCTGCTTGGCGTGCATGCGGTTAAGGACATCCTGTCTGGTAAGCAATGTGCGCAAAGTCATGTGCAGCGCATCTCTTTGGTCTTCAACATCCTTGAGACTGTCGGACGGTAGTGGTGGTGGCTGATTTGATGGGTTTGGTGAGGTGAGCATCGATCCCGGACGCTTGAGTGATCTGCTACGAGCGATAGATTGTGATCTTGTCATCCCAATCCGTGGTGATGCCATTGGGGACATCGAAACGTAATCATCTTCTTCTGCAAAGGACTTGAAGCGCTGGGATTGTTCAATCTGGAGACGCCTTGCCTCGACGAGAGTCTGGTTCTCGTTCCGAGTCGTCTGCAGTTCTTGTTGCAGTTGAGAGTTCTCATATTGGAGCTTCTGCAAGTCAGTCGACTCAGATTCGAGCCCTTCCAGCCTCGCTCGAAGGCTAGGGACCGTCTCCTCTTTCAAGTTATCACGCTCATTCAGGCACGCTTCGTGATCCAGTCGCAATTGCTGCAGAAGCTGCTCCACTTGCTGTTTCATTTGTCGTTCATCTGCCAGATGTTGTCGAGCTTCCGCAAGCGAGATCTCCAACTCATCCTCTTGTGAAGAAAGTCCAAAGTGCCCTGAATCCTCCATCATACTCTTACTTCCTTGCAGCTGCTCCTCAAGTGATTGAACATGCATCTCCAATGCTCTGCGCTGAATCATATCCGCTTCTGCTTTCTCGGCCATGGCGAGTTTTAGTCGAGCCTTCTCCTGCTCAACTTTCCTGCGCATTGTTTCGAGGGCTTCAATCTTCGACTGACTATCGGCCGTAGGTAACTTGATCGAGCTTGTACCAGACTCGGAAAAGTAGTCGCTCGTCCGTCGACTTGGATTCGGTAGACCTGGCTCACTTCTGAAGCGTTCTAGCTCATCTTCCAGGTCCATTTCCCGACGAATAGACGAAGCCAATTCAGCACTCACATCGCGGAGTTCGTCCATGAGCTCCTCGATGTGACGACCACCTGCGGGTGTGGTTCCATTTGTAGGAGATGCCAGCTCGGAAAATAATGCTTCTTCCTCGGAATCACTGCCATAAACCAGCGATCGTTGCTCGGTCCTCGTCGGCAGCTGACCATTAAGCGTCGCAAGAGCACCAGCAGATGAAGAAGCAGGGGATATCAGACCCCCGAACTTATTCGCAAGCCCAGTCTTTCCAGCTGCGTCTGTCAAGGACTCTCGCCATGAGAAGTACGAAGGACTCATCTCCCGGTCGTGAGTTTGCTGTCTGCGAAGAACAGGTTTACTGGGGCTGTTCCGAGTACTGCTTTCACCACCAGCAGACGACCTTAAAGGTAATGGCTTCGATGGTGATGTCCTGGAAGATACTGGAGTTGGGTACATATTGCTGGCTTCGGTACGGTCTTCATCTTCGTCATATTCGGAAACAGAATAGTGTGCAGTATGGTAGCTAGTCATTGATCTATCCACTTTTGGCCTCGGTTTCATCGGCGTGGTACTGCCTGACGATGGAAAGCTGAACAGGGGAAGTGGCGGAAGAGGAGACAGTACTGCGGATGTCATCTGGTTTTCTGTCTTTGGAAATGCTGCAGTACGCGGTGTGCCGCCAGAATGTGGGAACCTGTTCATGCGAGCTTTAGTGAAGGCGCGAACTTTGAGCAAGTTTCGATAGACATACTGGTCTAGATCCCTGATTTCGAACTCTGGTGTTGCAATCAAGGCATTGTATTGTTCCCTTCCTGGTTCTTCCTCGAATTGAGCTAATACCGGACTATGTATCGATGCAGGGCGCTTGATCGGATGAAGCTGTGAGCCTGGTCTACTTCCATAAAGTGACTCATCCACTGAACTGTGTCGCCGAGGTATAGATTGTCCTTGTTGATCATGTCGCAGAAGACGGGAAAAGGCAGAGACCGAGGGAGTAGTACTGTTATTCAACGTATCCTGAACGTGGTCCTCCTCGTAGGATGTCGTTGTGTTCATGAGGCCCAAGCCAGTGTTGTGTCTGCGCCATTCGAAACCCATAGCCAATGCAGTTGATACAGTCGTCCCGCGCCAAGCCTACTTTTTCATGACCCAATTGACTGACAGTAGCGTTGTTGTGTAATATAGAGCAAGCCTGAGGATGTGAAATTGGCAAAAGGGCGCATACAAGGGCTACGGTAGTGAAGAGACGATTGCTTTGGCGCAAGGATGTCTGAGTGAGGAATGCGCGAAATGCTACGAAGGGGTATGTAAACGCGACTATACGCGTTCAAAACCATGGATCGACAGACACTCCCGTGAGCCGAGGCCGAGCACCTGGTTCATATATGAAACAACCTATGACCTATGACTTGTAAGTCAACATGGTGAAGGTCATATGGAGCCTGTATACGTGGCTAGCATGGTGAAGGTCACATGAAGCATGTATACGTGTCTCGCACAGGGAGTTCTGACAGCACCGGCTAGGACCAAGCAGCACAACCTGTATACGACTGACCACATCTCCCAAACACATGTTCAGTCGCTCAGTACATTGAACCAAGAGGCTCTGGATCAAATGTCTAGAGATGGGAGAGTGCCGAGGAGCTTCTGCTAAGAACTGGTTCCGAGCACTGTCTGTCTAATGCGAATATTCCAGGTTGGCACGCCTCGTCCCAAACACTCTATGCCAAGTCTTCAAAATTATACCCACAGTCTAACAGGTCGCCATCTTGACGATTATATCCAATGGTCTCATGTCCAAACATGTCCAATTACTCCTCTCCGACAGCCTTTACACCACGATCATCAGTCGTGTTCGCATCACCATTTTGGCTGGCCCTGCCATCCTTTGACTTCCGCAGCATGCTCCACACCGTTGTCTTCCCATTCACGCCCTCTATGTTGAACTGTGCCAGATCCAGTGAAGTCTCCTTCACCTCCACGAAGCCCATCCGTTCATACAACGGCTTGCCTGTTTTGGTTGCGTCCAGATACGCGTCCAGTCCCGCCTTGTCGGCCTCTTCAAGGCCCACGTTGATGAGCATGCTACCAGCGCCTCGGCGTTCGTGGGCGGGATCGGTCGCGAGAACAACAAGATCTGAAGACTTGTTTTAGCGTGTCTTATTGAACGGTAGTCGTCACGACATACGCCAGTACTCTCGGCGACCCATAATCTCCTTCCTAACCTCCCCGATCATGCTAAAGAATTTCCCCATGACCTCAGGCCGCATACCAGGCGTCGGGATCTCAGGCGGTGGCTCTCTCTTCTCATCGAATGTCTCTTCGTCTTCGTGGCGCCACTTTCCTACGGCTATAACACCATTGTTCTCGGTCACGGAAGAGTCGCAGACACAGTACCAGAATGCGCCGCGTTGTGTTGCCAGAGTCTTTTCATCACGGCGAATCATGTGGGCAGCTGCTTCTGGAGGCGGATGGCCGCCCACCCACATGGCCGGGCTCAGCTCAGTGGCAGAGAAGCCCCGGGTGGTGACTTCGTGGCAGGATGGGATGAGGTCCGGGATGATGGGGTGTAGGCTGAGCGTCATGTTGGGCGGTACTAGGTATATATATAGTCGAGATTATGGTGGATGCTGCAAAGACGATACGGTGCACCGTGCAACACACAAGTCACTGCGTGAGCGTCCATCTTGAAGGTAGGGCCGTTGCTAATAAGAGTGTGTCTTCATGGGAGACGCTCATTCGGGCGATCCTGCTTTTCCCCACAAAGCTTAGCACCTTCCTCTGACTCGGTACTGCTTCGTTCATCTTCTACCGACACCCTCGCTGGTCGAACCATAGCATAGCTCTTCGAAATACCATTAACACCAAAAGGCTTCAGGTCCAATGTCGTGACTCCGACTGTCTCGAATCCACATTTCATGTAGAGAGCCTTTCCTTGCATAGAAGCATTGACGAAACTGTCTAGCTTAGCAGCATCAGCCTTCGCCGTACCCCAGTCGATGAGCATGCGCCCAGCGCCTCGTCGATGATGGTCTGGATGTGTCACAAGCGACGTCAGGTCTGTGACACGACCGGATCAGTATCATACTTCCACAGCTTTCTAGAAACTCACGCCAATACGTCTTGTCTCCCATTGCGTTGAGCCTCAAAGGAAATGCTCGCTCACGAAATGCCGCCGACAACTCCTGTGTCGTGTCAATATGAGATCCGTTGGCTGCTTTTCCAGGAGGTGCTGCTTGCATGGTGGACTGTGCATGTTTCATCTCAGCCCTGTGGCTTTCGTCATTCTCCAGCTTCCACGTCGCGGCGGCTATGATCTCGTCGACAGCGTCTGTATCACATATGACAAGGTAGGGATATGCTGGATTTGCCAAATTCTCAACATCTTGACCTGCAACGAAGTCGATCGCTGCTTCTGACTGACCTTGGGCTTGTCAGTGATCGTTTGGGCATGTCAGAATGCAAGAAATCTACCGTGAGGCCAAAGAGCGCGATAGAAGGTGGCATTTGCGTAAGCAGCCTGTGCAATTACATGGCACGCGCGTATATCCGGCGGGTTGGCACGACGAAGCTCGAGCGGCATGTCTCGTGATGCGTGGCTGACTATTCGTGCTTACCGATGAGCCTGAGTTCACTGGGCAGGATAAACCAGACTCTGTGATTGGTGTCTCTAGTAAAGCAAAGTGTCCTCATACTATGCTACTAAAGTACGTAGATAATACCGACACGCATTTGCGCTCGAATTGGAAGGTGACTGCCCACGTGCAGGCAACGATAGTCCAACCACAGCCATAGCATACAGACGTGGAAGAGGTCTTCTGAAGAGTGCCGTAGACATATCAATCAAATTTCTACACACTGGACACTCCCTGAACAGGTTCAGCCATGAGAGATAAGCCCGAGGTACAGTAGGTCTCGATACGGCTCACGGCACTCCCCCGCAGAACGTGGCATCCCTGTCAGCTCGGCACCGTTTCACAAAAAGCCAATGGGCAATACGCGGTCGAGGTGGGCCTCAGCTCACACACGCAAAACCTCCTAGCTCGAGCACGCCAGTCTTCTTGTCCTCCGTAGTACGACCGTGTGACTTGTGTCGGAGACTATGGCTTCTCAACCCCTCTCGTTTTCTCCTCTCTAGCCTCTCCATCCTTTCTGGCCTGCCTCATCGTCCTTTGGTCCTTGCACGATTTGTAGCTCCACTGTATGATATCTGCAAGGACGACCCGACGTGCAGCAACATCCTTGTCCTCGAAGTTACCAGCATGGCGGATCACGCTCACACCACAGAGCCTCGACACCGATCGTCTACAAGGCATCCTCGGAACCCCAAGTACGCGCGGAAAGCTCGACCAGCAAGCCTTCGGTTTTCGAGGGAGTTGGAGGACTTGTTACAATGGGAAGGTCTCAGTCGCATAGAGAACTTGGATATCAATGACTATGGCCATACACGTAGCCAGGGTCTGGGAATATCTGATCAAGATAACGTTCAAATCGCCAACATGGATGAGCCCGCCGACTGGCAAGAGTTCTCGGAGCTCAATACGATGCTGGCGTCTGCGAAGAGAAAACTTGATGTATGTCACACACTCACTACAGCATTATCAGATCTGAGGCAGACTATTCCGCGGCACTCTCCTCGCGGATCTCGCACTTTATTCATATAATAGCACAATCAGACGAATGCTAACGGATCTTATACAGCTGCTTGAAGGTAATCTCAGGGGCGCACGAAGCTCACTATTCGTCCCATCCCTGCCATCACCAGCATCGACGACATCCTTCAGATCAGCGACAATATCTAGCCGTCATGGCGCCACTTCGAGCATCTCCTCTGACGAAGAGGCAACAACACAAATGGCAATGCGCGCACAACGCGTCACATCAGCGCCACTACAACAGCTTGAGATCCGAAACGTCGGACTGAAAGATATGGGTCATGCTCGATACAACAGCGATTCGAAAGTGCTGCAGCCAAGGGTCACATATATTGGTGCTCCCAGGTCGGCACAGAAGAACTCTTCGCCAAAATCCCCACGACACCACCTACATAGGACTTCGATGGACCTCTTGCGGGAACAAAGCCTGGATGCAGTAACAGAAGATAAAGCTTGGTCTTCTCCCAGGCATACGAGGCAAGCGTCATCACAGGCATCGGTACTTTCCACTCAGGTTCTGCGCACACAGGCCCAGATCGTACGAAGAAGTCTTCAAAAGGTCAAGAGGCAAAGTATGGATATGGCCACGTCAAGTCCTTCAGCTGCTTCTGTACGGAGCGAGGTACGAGTTCTCGAAGCCACACTATCAAGGCAGGAACAAGCGATCACGCAGCTCGAAGAGGTTCTGCCTCAAACGCCTGTTTCGATGAAGAGCCACGGCAGCAAAGCTTCAAGGATTCAGCGGTATATCCCTGCGTTTGACGACGATGACGATGTGTTTTACGATGTGGCAGCCTCACAGGTCGAGGATGAGGAGATTTCTGAGCTTGAGGAGGAGGAAGATGTGGAGCCCTACAACGAGGACAACGAGGCAGCCAGCGAGCTCGACAGCAGCCCGGAGAACATGGACGATGGCTTTGACTACGAGACGTTCATTCTCAACAATGCATTGGGAGCATATGACGATTTGCCTCCATTGGAAAAGTGGTCGAGTCGGTCGACCACAGACTCTGCTACAGTACCCACTCATCGGCAACTTCCAGCAGAACCGAGTTCAGCGACCTCAGAACGCAGTTCCTACGATTCACAGCAGTCGATGCAGAACATCTCATGGCCTGACCCGCCGGCAGCGAGAGCTGCGGTGGACGAACACCATGATCAAGCAGTGAAGCATAGTAATCAGTCACGACCTCTAACACAGCCGGCAGCTATAGTTGATGTCCCGATCACTACACAGGACACTCCCCAGTACAGACTAAACACCAGCGGTGACCAGAACGCCGTATCGGTCATCCTGTCCGCTTTGCTACCTCCCTCTGCTGCTGCACCTCGCTGCAAATCTCTCCGCCCAGCGGACCAGGAACTGCTGTTCACCTTCGCTACAGCTTTGCGCGAAGCTTGCTCACAGTTTGGACAGAGTGAACAAAATGATGATGCTGTACGCCAGCGATTGATCCAGGCGACTGATCTTCTGAAGATGTTAGATTAGATTTGGATGCCCTCAGCTTTGGATAGTATACCACGAAGATATGATGGCATGCACAGTCTATGCGCCACGCTCCACTAGCTCATCGTCCGACTTCTGATCATGACTACATCCTGTCGAGCTAAGATACCATCAGTACATTTCGAGCATGAAAGCAGACTGTCATACTTTGATGAATACGAGGTGCCCCATATTTTACAGTAGTGCGTGCTTTCGAGCATTTTCGTTGGTCGCGGGCGAATAAGCGGTGTGTGACATGAAACGCCTCAGGGTCCCTGGCCCGAGCCGAGCAAGAAACATGATTGTCAGCCAGGGAAGACATGGCTGGGTTGGGTCTGAAGTAAATAAACATCATGTCCGCGCTGTTGTGACCGATCAACATTTATATCAGACGACACTGTTGGAGTCGTGAGAACGTCGACAAATCTCCAATAATAGAGGGTGTATCATCAAGACATCCGCCAAGTGAGCGTGCAACCTATAAATCGCCGAACGACAGAAGCACGATCGGCTCGAGCCTCGGGGCTTCTTGTCTCACCTCCTGGCCTTGTGTATATCACACCGACTTTTCTACCACATCGCTCGCCCCTTGCTTTTATCGTTTGCGCCTCTATCGGAAATATTTACAGTACGTTTGTATATACTTCTCAAGCTACATATTCACAGGTCCTCCTCCTCGCTATCACAACACCAGACAACACCAGAATATCATCCATGCGTTCGTACAGCCTCCTCGTTAGCCCCTCTCTATCGTTAGCAAGAATACACAATGGACGCCATCGCCATACCCAGCCATGGAGCATACACTGAAGACCACACCGCCGCGCACAGCTGGACGAGCAGCGCAAGCAAGAAGCAAGACCAAAGTCATGGCAGACGACCAATCAGTCTTTTTTGCGGCGACCTGGACCCCATCAAGAATGAACCCCGAACGTCACACAGGCCCTACACTCTCGTCCCTGACAGCTCGGCCTCCCCCCTGCATAGCCGCCAACCACCGTCGTACGACGTTCCACCAGCGTACAACGATGTCTATACGGATCTACCACCGGACTACACAAACACCGCAGCGCTGGCGCATGCGCACATCTACAATCTGCAGCACTCCTGCGACCGGAACTGCGATTGTGTATGCGCCAACAAGGCAGCCACGTCAACCCCTCCCCACACGGCCAATACCATGTCACCCACAGACACCGAAGCACTGCTCGCGCTGTCTCAGAAGCTAAAGGATCTCGACTTTGGTTTACACCTGAACAATGCGCCAATAGTGCCCACACCCTCCGCACCCACGATCGACTGGCTCACCCTCATCAACGCACGCGAACAAGTCTCCAAGAAACAGAAGAAAGCCCAACAAAAAGCGCAAGCAGCAAAATGGGCAGACTCGGATAACGAAGGTGAGGGCGATGGGACCAAAGATGGTGAAGGCGGCGAGGACGGAGGAAGTGGCGAGGGTGCAGGGTCGGGAGCTGGCGGTGGTGGAGATGGAGAGAAACCACCTGATGAGGAGGATGATGATGATTGGGCGTTTGGGGGGAGTAAGAAGCAGAAGAAGAAGGATAAGAAGAAGAAGAAGGGCGAGGAGGAAGAAGAGGAGGTCGAGAAGGAGAAGGAGGAACCTGTTGTGCTGGATGCGGCCGGGGATGATGACTGGGGGTTTGCGACGGCGGGAAAGAAGAGTAAGAAGAAGAAGGTATGCTGTTGCTGCTCCACTCCTAGATCGCGCAGGGACTCCTCATTGACACGGCACACAGAACGACCCCGAACCCATTCCCGCCGTAGCAGACAAACTCGACGAAATCGACCTCGACGCCTCAAAAGCCTCCGTCAATCTCAAACCCGCCGAGCCCAAAACAACAGTGGGTTTCGGCGGTGGCTGGGGCGGCGGCGGCTGGTCCTTTGGCAATTTCGGCACAAAGAACGAGCCTGCAGTCGCAGAACCCGAGCCCGAAGCGGCCACAAGTGCATGGGGAACGACGACCAAGGACAAGAAAAGCAGCGCGAAGGCGAAATCGAATGCGTTTGATTTTGACTTCATGCTGGATGGAGATGGAGATAAGGGGGATGCT
>Ga0268250_10000870_pt1 | contig 13603 bp, 14 predicted proteins | sample AgamicAsSfe_FD_200448 | JGI IMG/M metagenome (GOLD analysis project Ga0268250, IMG submission 200448) | Agave microbial communities from Guanajuato, Mexico - As.Sf.e (v2) (version 2) | ecosystem: Host-associated > Plants > Phyllosphere > Phylloplane/Leaf | place: Guanajuato, Mexico | collected... | reverse complement strand
AGTGCCGTAGGATTTCTACTCAAGCAAGCACATGTTTTGTCTTGTGCGGTATATTGTCCCCGGCTGGTCCTTCAGGAGGTAGATATGCGTCGGCCATATCATAGGCCGCTCAAAGCCATGTTGACGCCCAAGTGTATTCGTACAACCTCGTAATGCACCGGAGGGGATGAGGGGTTCAGCCACAATTGCAAGATTGAATCTTCACTGGCTGACCCGCCTCCTCACGACCTCTGCATCCATTGACCCACTCGCATATGCTTGTCCGAACGCGCTTGCTGCCCGGGCTACATTCGCAACAAAGACCGAGCTGCGTCGTTTGGGAACAGCAGGAGAAGTTTTGCTCCTCAGTGGAGCCTGTCGGTGGGGTTGTGCGGGTGAGGATAAGGATGTAGTGCCGGAAGTGAACGTGGGGTGTGTGTCAGGAGTGATGCTCGAAGGTTTTGATGGTTCTGACGATGCTTCTGGCGACGCTGAGGTGGCATCAGTGACGCATTCGCCGGTACATAGCGGGTGATGCGCATTCTCGAGGCAAGTCCACGGCGATGATGCAATGACAACTGATCTGCGTTTCACGGCTGCGGCCGTGGCAGCAGCGACTGAGGCTCGTGCGTCCTTGGTGCTCGTGATGGAGAAGTACCGCGGCAATGGTGGTAATGCCTCCTCCTCGTCTGCGGACGTAGAAGCCGAGGATGAGGAGACGTCGTCGAGAGATGGTCGTGGCACGACGGGTTGAGCAGGGATGGGGACGAGCTCGGACACAGGGGAGAGCCTAGATCTCATGGCTTCTGTGGTGCTAAAGGTGGCAGTGAGTGAGCGCTGCGAGCTGGATCGGGACAGTGGCTCGGTGGTGGCGGACGTGGGCGATGAGAAAGTTAGGGAGCCGGATCGTGAAGACCGGTTGGAACGCGAGCTCGAAGAGTATCGCTTTGAGCCAAGGATGGGTGAAGATGGTGGTGTCGCTATCGAGCTTCTTGGGGAGACTGGTGTGTCGTAATCGTTGTAGGTGTTTGGAAGGCGTGCGTCGTTATTAAAGATGAAGGCATTCTCGAAGTCTTTGGTGGAGAGTTCGAAGCTGGGAATCCTTAGAGACTCGAGAGAGGCGAATTTGGCTGAATTTGACACTGGCATTGTGGTTTGGGTGTGGCAAATGTGATCAGGGAAGCACGTTTAGAATGTGGAGGTGATTGTGGTAGAAGAAGAGAGGTATCTTGCTCTGTTGTGCTTGATATGTTAGAAAGCGAGGGTGTGTATGAGGAAACAGGAGCACCGATCAACAGGGTCAAACAGAGTCAACGGAGACGAAGGCAGTTCTTTAGACAGCACAGAGGGCAGCATCTGTCATATTATACACAAGAGCACATCATGCCAAAGCCTTTCCGACGCCGTGAGAAGATCAAAAGGAGGGGCGTGCACTTCCCCCAAGAAGTGATGCGCGGATGATCCAACCGGCTCGTTCCACAGATCGATGTCCCAACGACAAATGCCACCATCTTGCGAAGAAAGCATGCTGTCTGTGCTCATCAGATGTTTCATCCATCCGCTCGCCGTGGGTGTCGGGCTGCTCACCACCGACGCGTCTCGGAGGCTCTTTAGCGTGGAAGAGCACCCAACGGCCCTCACAGTGTGAGGTCGATGGCTGCATCGGAAAAGTGCTGCTCTTGTTTTCACCATCTTTCCAAGCAGGACATACAGCACAAAGATGAGCGAACATGACGGACAGGGTTTGCGGCGCTCAGCATAATGTTGGCAATCGTATGTGTTGCGTGAAGTGTGGCGAAACAATGACAGATAAGCAAATGCAAGTCGACAGTTGAGTTTCAGCGAAAGCTTACGAAGGATGATCTGCATGCAGGGTGGTGCTGATCACGGCAGCGGCGGTTCATGGCAGGAAGTCACGTCCTGAAACCATGCTCACAATGCGCCAGGTCTATTGTCGAGGTACGAAGACCATGCAAAGTGTTCTGGATTATACCTCATACCTCACACCCTTTTCTTGATTCCTGTGTATCTGGTCTACCTTGCTGTAGCTGTTTGAGACGGACCGAACATGAGACTACACCATTCAGCGACATCATTAGGTGCAAGCCTTTTCGATAAGCCTTTACTCTCAGTAGATCTATGGCGGCTCTGTGGTCCCCCGGTCCGCGTCTGCATCAAAATGGCTTCATGATTGGGTAGTGGCTTACACCGTTGATGAGTAAAAGCGCGGCAGGAAGATTGGTACTTTCGTATATGTTGACGATGCGGTGCGGTTGATCTGGACGTACTGTATCAAGTATGTACTGTACTGTACATGTATACACCTAAAAATGTCAGACTCTAGATCGCGGAATATCACATCCATGCAGCTGCCTGGGAGGCCGGCCAGAATAATAATGATGCTACTGTGCAGGTGATCTTCATAACTAAAAAGCAAAAAATGCCCACGTCCGAGGACTGGCACTCTGGAAGACGAAGTAAGCCACCAACTGTTCGGCAGCTCATTGACCTACTATATTTCTACACTTGCTCCGGTGACCCTGGTAGAGGAGGTCACATACACAACGGACGAGCACGAATAGGACAGACACCGTAAGTGGCGCTTTTAAGCATACCTCCTCCCCGCCACCTTATCCCTGACCCTGCCCGGATCCCGGTACGTTGGCTTTGACTTTGACTTTTGAGGCTTCCTGTCTAAATGCTCTCAGCCTTTGGCAGAAGGGTTCTTGTCACTTGACTTGATAAGATCGAGGCAATGGAGTTTGATGATGCTTGGTCGGTGCTCTGCATGCCATTGATTCTTCTCATCTTGTTCTGCAGGCACGCTCGTCTGATGGAATGTCGAATGATAGCCACACTGTGCTGCGACAGTATGGTAGTACTACAAAGCCTGAGATCCTAGAGAAGATTCCTTCGTCTCTCCTCAGAGTGTTCCTGTGCTCTAGTGGGTGGATTGGTGTGCTGCACTGTTTTCGCTGACCTCCAAATCAGTCACATCGAAGAAGGTTGCTCGGAGCAATGGGGTCCTTCTGCTACGCATGATGCTTCGTGGCATTGGCTAGATAGGCTGCAGGCAGTAGCATGCTCCTCGTTGTGTGAGAATAGACATCTTCGAGAGTAATACAAATGCTTCCACAAGATTTCCTACGTGAAGTTGAGATAATGGTACAAACAAAATATGACCCCGACCGCTTCTGTGGTGCTCTCACCCCATCCCGCGGGATACGTGATGTACACACTCTGTCAAGCTCTTCGAAAGCAGTGATCTGAGCAGGCTGCCGAGCTCCGATAGTTTCACATCTTTCGAGCCTACCCAGAGCCACAACACCACATCTCCCCGTTGTGCCGACCAAGGATGTCCTACCACAGTATCCTCGTCTTCAGCCAAAGACACAACCGACCCCACCACCATCCCATTACAAAGCCTCGAAAGCCAACAAGCTGCCCACCAACGGCAAAGCTGCTCTAACCAGGTTCATTTGGCTCCACCACCTAATGATATCCACACTCCTGTGCTCCCTGTCTCCCTTGGCCAACCTCTCCGCCTCCTCCGTTCTTCCCTCGCCCGACGCATCGAAGCTATCCTCCTCACGGTGCAACAACTCGACATTAGCGCCGTACATGCCCAGGAATCGGAACGGGACGATCGCTAGTGTAGCGAGACCGGCTCCAACGAGCTTGTAGGTGCGAGTGGGAAGAGAGGGGGAGTGAATCAGGTATGCGGTTGCGAAGTAGGCGGATGCGGCGATGACGGCGAGGGGTTGAGCGAAGGTGCGGCCGCGTGCTCGTAGGAAGCGCCATTCGGTGAGGACGAGTTGGTCGGTAGGAGCGCGGAAGATGGCGGGGATGGCGAGGAAGGACATGCTGGCGATGCCACCTGAGGAGGAAGTGGTGGTCAACTGGACTGTCATACAGCCGCATAGTTGCTGAATGCTTACCTGCCAGGAGACCTGACACCGTCGTGCCGGTGATGAAGAGGGGCTTGGAGAAGTCGTAGTTTGACATTGTAATCGTTCTGTGAGATGCTGATAGGGTCGGCGTTGGGATACAATTGGTCGGTGGCTAGTTAAGTTGTTCTTGATTTGTGACAAAAGGTTGAATATTTAGTATGAGCACGCGAGATGGACCAGATTTGAGGTGATCGTAATGGAGCGTTCGATAGGGAGCCTTGGCAACGACGACTGACTACCCTGCCAGATTGTGTTGTTGTTATTATCGCTGACGGCTTGTCTCCTTTCTTGGCATAAAGCCACTCATTGCAACACATTCACGGCACATATCGTAATCGGGATCTTTTGCACGGCGCCAATTGTGTGGAGCTGACCCTCGTCGATAACACTTCAGCACGACATGAACATGATGTGTGTGATACCGGTCCGAAGGGAGAGAAGCCATGTGGACAGGGAGTTTAATCAAAATCATCGTTCTGTATTAGATATCATTATTACTTCTCCTGCGACCGGAGAGACTTGTGCTTATATACACCACACGCTATGCCGTTGAAGCCAAAGGTCCCCCTGACAGGTACCCAGAGTACCACCCAAACTTCCGATTTTGATGCAATATAGAAACATGAAGAGAGAGAAAGAGATCATGACATTTCCTCGGTCCAAATCTACTTAGCTAGATGTATTCCAAGCTCTTAAACCCAAAATGGCGAATCCTACGCAACTCGCTTATAGGATGTAAGCAGCGACGGCAGCGGCACCGACGAGGAGACCGGCAGCGGCAGTGGGCATGGCAGCGGCACCAGTGTAAGGGGCAACGGTGGCCTGAATCTGGCCGTCGGTGATCTGAGAGACCTTAGGGGCAGTGGCGGTGGTGGCCTGGATCTGGCCGTCGGTGATCTGAGAAACCTTGGCGACAGATGAGGTGGAAGAGCTCTTTGCGAGGGAAGAAGCAGGGGTGGTGGCCTGGATCTGACCGTCGGTAATCTGAGAGACCTTGGAGACAGATGAGGTGGCGAGAGAAGAGGCAGGAGTAGTGGCCTGGATCTGGCCGTCGGTAATCTGAGAGACCTTGGAGGTGGATGAGGCCTGGATCTGACCGTCGGTGATCTGGGCAGCGGTGGTGGCAAGGGAGCTTGCGGCGGAGGTAGCGGTGACCTGACCGTCAGTGCTCTGACCAGCAGCAGGAGCAGATGCAGAGGCGGAGACGGGGAGGATGTCAATGAAGATCTCCTGGCACTGAGCACCCTGGGTAACCTCGTAGAGGTTGTAGAAGGTACCGCTCAGGCACTCGTACCACACAGCGGAGCCACCAAGGGCAAGGGTGCCGTTGGCGCAGGCGGAGAAACCACCAGTGTAGATGGCACCAGTCTGAGCTGGAGCGTCGAACTGGAATTGCTGGTTGGCGGCAATGTATCCAGTGCGGTTCTTGCTGTCAGTGAGGACACCGTTCTGGAGGGTGATCTCGAGGACGTTGGCACCAGCCTCGTCGGAGCGCTGTGAGGATGAAGTCAGCTTTTGTAGGAGTTTCTCTTGATTTCTGCTTTACAATCTGTACGAACCTTGAACTTGCTTGATGCAGTGGATGCGTTGACAACGGCGATGTTGAAGGTGGCAGCATTGGCAGAGCAGCCAGCTGGGGCAGGCGTGGTGGGTGTAATGAGAGCAGTGACACCCTGGGCAGAGGCGGCAGCCGCGAGGGCAGAGACGGCGAGAACGGTCTTGGTGAACATCTTGATTGTGGAGTTGTTGATGGAAAGGATGAAGATTATTGAGAAGATCTGAATGTGGAAGTAGCGACTGTGAGTAATTCTTAGCGAGTGTATGAAAGTTGGATGCGTCTGAAACTCCTTACGGGAAGAGATGCGTCGGTCTTTATGGATGAAGACTGAGGATGGTATGCGGAAGGATGAGAAGAGAGATTGGAGTATGGGATGTGATAGTGTTGTCAAGAGAGAAACACGAGAAGAAGATTGAGGGAGCACGATGTAGATATAGGAGGCAGGCGGCAGGAAGGAGGTAGGAGAGATTTAGACGAAGGAGCTAGTGGCAGGTAAACCCATGAATCGCGCTGCAGGCGTCCAGTCCCAACCGCCTCCACTCCTGCTTTGCCGTTCTAAGTTTAAGTTGCCCGTTCGACCTTTCAAAGTCCGTGACTGCTGGTACGTGACTGGTGATCCAGACATTCCCAGAGTTCCCCTAGACAGCCAGCGCGTGAAAAGCAGCTAGCCACCTGCACCTGTGGCCACAGTTGCCTGCACACCCCCGTGCCTTAGCTCTCCAGCTCTCACAGCTCTTAGCTCGTAGCTCGTAGCTCTTAGCTCTCTCTTGGTGTGTCTCACTCCGCCGGCCGTGCAGGAGAGGCGGAGAGCTAAGAGCACCTCACACAAATATACAGACTTCGCCTCCGTCGTATCTCTCCATCGGTGGCTCTTAGCCTGCATCTCACTCCCCATCGCCGGCTACTCACTTGAGTCACTTCTCACTTGTCACTTCACATATCCGCCAAGACCTCTCAGCTCCCGCGCAACTCGCGGCTTCACATCTTTCCAGCTCCATTATTATCACTTGGAACCACTCTTTGCTTCCACTATATTTGACCACCTTATCAGGTGTCGATGTCTCATTATTTGGTAATGCTAAATACGACTTTCTCTCCGTGCCGCTCTATTGCTGGCATACTCCGTGACGCCAATCACCTGAAAATGTCATCAACGATACTGTCGTAAGCCAGAAGCTCGTTCTCGCTCCTTGCCATGATCGTGTCTCCATAGCCTCGTCCAGCGCGTTGTGACAGGATCTGCCAGAGATACGAGCCATGGGCCGGGTTCTCGAAGATGATGCATGATGCTTTCATGCTCAACCGTCGCCGCAAATCGAGTGTGTCACCGACTTTGCCAGGCTTTTACCCCACAATGCCCTGCTTGTTCCCTCGCACTTTTTCGTTCTGAGGGCGGACTGACTTCCTGCTGAAGCAACCGGGCATGACAATTGCGTGGCGATACGAGCGCGCACGAACCGTCGATGTCATGGAATGTGCAGCATACCACAGCAAGTTTCCGCACACCCTCCGTGATCATGATCGTCGGTTGTCTCTCATCGCATCGCATCGCATCCAATTCCCATCCATTTTCCTGCATACTTGATACAATCACCACGTGGCTGGGCTCGGAGATCTCACGCCATGTTCATGTGATCGCATCTCCTCACTGCGGGAGCAAGCAAAGGCTTCTAATAACAACTATGGTTGAAAGACTATACCTTGCTGGCGCTCCAGCCTACAACAACATCGAGGCTGGCTCGGCGGAGGAAGCTGCCATGCAGGGTAAAAGCTTCGAAGCAAGGTTCTTATCAGCGACTTTAGTCCTTGCGATTATGCAGTCTCCCTGCAACGTAGCACAGAGGCATATATTCTCGATACGTCGCGCAGTGCCGATTGTTTCAAGCACGGCGATCGATGCATATATACCTGTATGCTTTCGCTGTGAGACGTGGAAACAGTGTCATACAGTTACAAGTGTACAAGCGCACAAGGACTCGAGTCTGGAAGCGTCAAAGAACGATACTGTCCTTCCCGTTTCCGCACATCGGCAGCCGGCAATCTACAAAGTCAAAATTGGCCCCAGATTAGATAGATTGAGCTTGTCTCGACAAATCCCTACAACAACAGAATTAGACTCAATCTCCTTCAGGCCTCTGAGCTCTATTTGGCCATTATGCCATAGACACGCCATGTTTGGTGCTGCTTCGATATATACCACAGACCTTTTTACATTGTGCCACTTCGAACTTGTACTCTGGTACTCTTGTATTACCAGCGGGATCTCGGAGGGCTGAACGCCCGCCTTGCCTAATGTCACTGGCACAAACGGCGATGCATGTATGACTGACTGCGTTTGCTGAAAGCATCAGGAAAGTCTCCCTGGACCTGAAAAGAGAATTGTCAGCTGATACTCCACACCAAAAACCACCCTATGTCCAACTCCCTTGCCCTTGCCCTGTTGTTCCTCGACTCGATTTAGAGTCGAGAGGAATTGGGTCAAAGCATTGATCTTGTCCACGTAATCATCGACGTCGGGAATACCACGAGCAAATCGATCATGGCATCTGGAGGGTTCCGGTACTTGGGCTTAATACTAGTTTCCGCTTATTCGCAAGCAAAAAGCCAGACCGAGCTGCCGTTGCTGCAAGTTCTGCAGCTGACGACGACTACTACCTTAGTATAGACTCATACTCTCGATCCCCCCACTTCTCCCACCCCGCAGACTTCAAGCAGAACCCCCTCCCCACCAAACCTCGGATGCTCCTCAGAGCCTGACTGTCGGTAGGCCAATTGTGATTCGCTGCAGTGTCCTTTCGAAGGCTGTTCTAGCTTCGTTTGAGCTTGTTGGGCATTTGGGGCTTTGCTGGGGCACCTCTTCTTTGTGACGGTATATTTGTGCTCTAGTCCGCGACACTTAATCCACCCCGATACGTCTGATTCTGTACGTGTATGCCCATTGCCTTGGCTGCTTGCCCAAGCTCGCACACGATTATTGCGAGGAAAGTGCCGAGCATCACGCAAGATGACTACAGTACTGCGAAAAGCACACAGACTCTCACTCGAGGCTGAATATGCATGACCCCGCACGAACCCTCGTCACCAGATGTGCACTGATGCATAATCTTCCCATGATAAGCAACGTGCATCACCAAGAAACAGGGAAGCAGGACGAGGCAGGACTCGGAATGCTTGCTCATGCCTGCAGCTTGACGTCCGAGCGCATTTTCGTGATCGACTTGCAGGCGCTTGCTGGAATATGGACCACGTGCGTCTGATCAGCAGTTTGGCTTACTTTGGACGGTAAGTCTACATGCTTTTGTCTCCTTCCAGCACAACTCTTGTGGTGGCCGTTGATGAGCGTCAAGCCATTGACGTTGTACTAGCTGCAGGGCAAGGACTAGCATTCCTCAGCATTTTCTTTCGTGATCGTGTCATCGAGTCGATGTCGGATCGTGCGAAGTAGTAGCGTGGGCCTTCCAGGGCAAGAGAGCTGAGGAGAGGGGAAGGACAAATAGCCTGCACTACCCTTGTCACCTTTGTGCAGGCCACCTGTCCTTATCCTTGTGGTATGCCAACACTGCCGGCACGGGTGCTCACGCCATCAAAGAGTGCTGCAGTATCTGCTGCAGCGTACAAAATCTGAAACATGCGGTGATGATGCTTGCAGGAAGATGTGCTTTGTCACCTGTTTGCTGGGAACGTGTTTTTATTTATCAGATTGATATTGATCTTCACTGCAGCCGCCTGGCAGCTCCAGGCTTGACTGATCGTGGCCATGAGGCAGTGTATCAGATCCCGATGAGCTAGCCTAGCAGAATTGCAAGTTTCTTCCTTTATATTCCTGGCTTAGTCATCCTTGAAGAGCTCTCTGCTCATTCGATCCAGGATAGTATACTCCTTGACGCCCTCCGTATGCTCTCAAGCAAAAGGCTATACCGGCAGCGGGCTTGTCGAACTTCATGCGTTCATCGTCTGCTCGTCCCAAATGATGTTGTGATACAAGTCAGCGGCATTTGGCGTGCGCAAGATGATTTTTGGACATATACACTCCTGAGTGAGTGCCGTCCTCACAAACATATATGCTACTACCCCACAACTCTCATACGCTTGGACGCTGGCAGATTTTTGGTCCTGCAAGGTTGTCCTTGCGGTACTTGATACAGTTCCTGCTGATTCTGCGGACTCTCTGGCCAAAAGCCTCAATGCCATTGTGAAAGGTTATATCAGGTTTACTACGATCCGCCGATCAGTTTCTGGTCTTCTGATCAAGACGTGGCATTACAGACACAGACATGAGGATGTTCTTGCTGGCATTTACTTGTACAGCCTTACGCCCGGAGCAAAATGCATTTGCCGGTCGTCGTCGTCGTTGCAGAATATGCGTGAGGCAATAGTGGGAGCAAAAGAACGATAATACACATTTGTAATAGTTTACTGTAGCAGAATAGTATCGGTCATACACTATAAAGATCACATGTATCACAGTTACGTCCCTCAAATTGTACCATCAAGTCGTGTCGATTATCACTGCCGACACGTCCGTATACATCAACAGTACACATTGAACCCAGCGGAGAATGAGTGTGTCGAGAAGATATCTCCTAGGCTAGAGTCGAGTGATCATAAGACAAATGTACAGTCGTAGGACAAGTCGAGGGAGCTCCGCAGAGAGTGCCGTCGAGGTTCCAGCAGGACTTGTGTTCTAGTACAGTATACATTGGATCGAGTGCTCGTACATGTTTGCTAATAACCTCTCTGTGAGCTGTTAGCTCGACGCAGTGGAGCGATTGCAAGCTGTACTAGCACCACGCTGATATGAAGGTTAGTACATGATTCGATGTGGACGGTGAATGAATATCTTACCTTAAATCAACTAATCTCAGCGACCTGCTTGTTCTGATGGACGCGAGCGTTGTAGTAGTTTCAGATACTATCTCCCGATGTGGGAAGATAACATGAAGATTTTGATCTGAGTATAATGAGTAGGCAGTCGGTTTCGTCAGAAACAAGTTTAGGCACTCGAAAGCCAAGTATGAGCTTGATATGTTGTGGATATATTGTTATCCAAATGAGCACTATCCAACAAATAGGTCTCTTAGCTCAGTTGGTTAGAGGTAAGATAATTCAGCCCACTGCATCAAGTTGAATTATATACTAATCTTCGTATCAGCGTGGTGCTAATACAGCTTGATCTCCTTATCACATGTGACATCGGAACGCCAAGGTCGCGAGTTCGACCCTCGTAGAGACCATCAGTTTTACCGGGGTTTTCTTTTTACAAGCCCGGATGGAGGAGCTGCATCCGCACTTTTTGTCTACCTCACCCTAGTTGTATAAAGGTGGCCAGCTGACTCTGAGGGAAGAAACACAAAAGCATCGCTGTTCGAACTTTTACTTATCCCAGCTTCGTTCGGCTTTACTTTCACTTCATTCCTTCAGGTCGGGAGAAAAATAACGAGTCTATGACATAGCAATAGAATCATAAACCAGCATAGATTATTGCTTCACAAAAAATTTCATTCTTACTGTGGAAGACTATACACAGCGGCCAAGCCCGCCACTACTACAAAAACTGTGACTTTCCAGCATACACATCTTGCTTGCTGATATGTCCGAATGTCTGGCTTGTATAATGGCCCTTTGCATCCTCGTCCCGCCCACGAATTGCTTTGCATACTCCCTCCATTGTTAGCATGCGCACCATGGTCGCCCATCTAATCGACAACCTCTCCCCAACAATCCACATCCTACACAGGGCTAGCAGCAGCCGTCTCATTCGCCGCGGCCTTCTCGGCCACCAACGCAATCAACGCAGCACCAACACCACTACCGTCCTTGGCAATACCAATCCTGACTCTCTTCTCACCCTCGACACCAATCTGAGGAATCTCCCTCAGGGCTTCCCGAACATACTCCTCGAATCCAGGGTAGAATTCCACAAGACTGCCATCAACACCAATGTCAATGGTAGATTCATCTTCAACAACATCCGCACCCTTGGGCTTCGAGTCCAAGTCGAGTGTAGTCTTGATATCGTTGGCAGGAGCAGCCGGTGCTACCGGTTTCGCCTCCGATAGAGGTGTCGTCCCAGTTATGGCATCAACAGCAATCTTTAGGTTCTCCTTGATGGCGTTGGCAAGACCAGTAACGCCCTTGGATATGGTCTCAAGTGGTGTAGGCTGGAGCTTCCCAGACTGAATAATCACAGCGGCAATTGCAATGGCAGACAACCTCGCAGATCGCTTACCAATCGCTGTCGCAAGTGCCTTGACAGCTTCGGCATCCTCAGCAGATGCGGCGTGGATACTAAGATCCTTGTTCAGGGCTTGCCGTGTAAGACGCAGACCGGAGCTCGAATCGCCAGTGGCTGTCGAGAGGAAAGAAGTGTCTAAACCCCATTCTTGGTATAACGCAGACTCTGGTGCGATGCCAGTCGTGGTGGACAAGTCATTTCCAGACGAATCTGTATCGGCAAAGATGGGGACTTCAGGATCCTTTACCAGTGCGACAAGTGCTTGGCGCAGAATCTCGCCCAAGAACATGCCAGAAATACGCTTCTCAAACATCTGAATGCCAGGGTTCGGTGTAATCGCATCGAGAGCACGATCATACGGTGTGTCCGGCAACGTCACCATAGAGTTGTCGAAAGAACCCCACTCAGTGTTAATCACCATCTGCCCAGTAGTCTTATCGTAATGGCTACCCGCCATCTCCGTCTCGAGTTTCGTGATACGGTTCAACTTCTCAACATAGGCACCATTCGTCCCAGTGCCGAAGATTGCACCAAGCAATGTTCCGCTCTTTCCAGGAGATGTATATGACCTAGCCATCAGAGTACCCACTGTATCATTGACCAGTGCAGCCACGCGAACGGGCAAGTGTAGAGCATCAATCTCATCTTGTAGCAGCTTACAGACGTCCTGGCCGATTGTCTCCGCAATGTCAAACCCTTTCGTCCAGCGGATTAGAGTGCCCTCGTTGATGCCGACCTGGTGGACCGGGAAGCTGAAAGTAAATCCAAGACTGAAGAAGTCCTCATCATCAATCGGCATGCCCGCCTGCCTCTTCTTTCTATGTGTCGTAAAGTGTTGCTCGTGATGTGTCTCCAAGAATTTTTGAATCTGAAGCGCGAGAAACGAAAAGAGCTCTTTCGATGTCTGGGCCTTCATCTTCTCCTCAGGTACCTTCGTCTTCTGCGCCGTCAAGGAGAATGTAGAGTTTCCATGCAAGTCAATGGAGCAGACTCGAAAGTTTGTTCCACCCAAGTCGACAGCCATATACAGGCCCTGTACTTGTCAGTCCCTTCTCTCCCTCCAACGCTGGTGATTCTGGCATACCTTCTCTGTTCCATTGGGCACAGCAGTAACATAGGTAGGGATTTGGGACATGGTAGTCCCAGACTTCTGCAAGCCCTCATCTGTTGAGGACCGGTCAAAACCTGCTCACTACCCAGTATCATTTTACTCACCCATCTCCTTCATAAACTGCAGAACACCCTTGTTCAGAGCATCTGCAGAGTATTCAAACTCCTCAACCACCCTGCGGGCAGACTCGAGCAGAGGCATGCTTCTTTCGATGGAGTTGAAAAGCGTTCCCGAGGAAGATATGATGCTCCTAGGATTGGGACAAAAAGGTTCCTGGTAGACAGTGGAGTCCTGCAGATCTTTAATCACAGCTGACTGATCTTGGATGGCTCGTCGTTGAAGGAAGACTTGCGCGACGAGGCCGAGGATCAGGACGAAGAGGAAAAAGGTGAAACGAGGGAAGGAAGCGGTGGAAGGATGATTTCCTTGTAGAGTCGCCAGTTGGACGTGATGAAGAGGGAGACGAGCGCGAGACTCGTGAGCTTATGTAAAGGCTGGGCTCTTGGGTATACAGATGCCGAGAGCTTATGTCAAGTAAATGGTGAACATCCAGCTGGACGGTGGGGCAGCAATTGATGATGGAAATCATCGGATGACGCATGTGGCATTGGATTTGACATTGGGAAGATCGGATCATCTGGAATCAAGTACGAGCTCATTGACATTCTAGACACTTCATCTATGCTCTTCCGAGACTACCACGCAAATCCGAGGACATTCAGAGTTGTTAACATTGCAGCACCAGCACCGAGATCTTTAGTGTCAGCATT
>Ga0268250_10000869_pt1 | contig 13604 bp, 12 predicted proteins | sample AgamicAsSfe_FD_200448 | JGI IMG/M metagenome (GOLD analysis project Ga0268250, IMG submission 200448) | Agave microbial communities from Guanajuato, Mexico - As.Sf.e (v2) (version 2) | ecosystem: Host-associated > Plants > Phyllosphere > Phylloplane/Leaf | place: Guanajuato, Mexico | collected... | reverse complement strand
AATACAGTACGTACGCTCCTGGACAAGCACTTCGTTGGCATTGACAAGATGCTCGAAAACTTGAGCACAAGCCTTCGAGCAGAAGCTCCAATAGACTATCGCATCACCGAGGAAGGGAAGGCTATCCGCGCTGATTTGGCAGAGCAAATTCTCAGTTTTGAAGAGAAGGCAATGGAACTACGGAACAAGCTACCACAAACGGTGAAGTCCGAAGATGATACAGCACTTATACCTCCAAATAACCCAGAGACATCAGAGGGAGATGAAAACGATAATCTGGCGATCTTCTATGATAAGATGACGAAGTCAAAGCGCAGGGTTACTCCTGATCCTGCTGCTCGACGAACTAAGCGTATCAAGACGGAACCTTCGTAAGACTATCTTAATAACGCGACCTCAGATATATAGGTTCATCTTACGCTTTAAGGAGGTCCGAATTTCCCGGCACTCCCTTACAGGATTCAACCTATGTTCAAGTTCACGTGGCGACTGAAGAATGCCCGTACACTCCAGTCTTCTGGATTTCTCCATCTGCGCTTCCTTAGACAAAAGCGGGTATTTTTCTGCAATATGGCTTTCTCCCTCTGGATCGAACCGGCGATGGTAGTACGAAATGTTAGGATGCCTCAATCGAGTTTTGCAACTTCTGCGCTGCTTCAAGTGTTATTGATTTCTTTTGCGGGTTTACTGATTGTCAATTTCTGAGCGGCATCATCTACTGGCTCAGAACTTCTGGTCACCGGATCAGAAGTGGGGGTTGTCGCAGAGATCGAGTACGATCTGTCCAAAAGCTTCCCAATATTATGCGTTTTTCTCATATAGCTATCAGTAGATCTATCAATGACGTTTCGAAGCATCCTAACACCGTTCTGTCGAGTTACTGACGGCATCTGACGTATTTACACCCACCTTTTTAGTTCTTGCTTATCTTAGAACTCATTTTATCCGCGGAGATTCTGGTTCCTAATGCAACTTGGTGCGAACAATCGAGACATAGAGGAAGCGGCCAAATTCTAGGACGACAACAGATCGCCTACGGCTTTAGAAAGAGGAGACAAGGTATATGCCTCTAGAGCAAATGTCTTCATCCGTAAATAAGATCAAGACATAGGACTTGGCGGTGACCCTGTACCAATACTCAACCCTTGTGGGCAAGGACATGGTCAATCATAGTGTGGAGAAGCTCAATTTCTTAAGTTATACGCAAGACTAAGAGGTCTGTACAAACGTATCCGAGGCGAACTTCGTCCAACTACCAATGGTGTATAAGACCATATCTCCTTTGGGCCAGTCTTTCCAAATGTTTTGTACATCGCTGTGACATGGTACAGCCCACGGTAAGGCTGATTCACATATTGACCATGTCGTCTATTCGGGAGAAGCCCTAGACATTGTCCCAGCAATCGTCTGTTTCAACGTACTGTAGAACACGACATCAGATCAGACTCCCCTTATGGATGAATTTCAGCCATGATGATCGGGTATAGAAGTAAATAACATAAATGGTCGCAACAGTACGCAATCTCTCGAGCCTTATTGTTAGATGTTGCCGTAAACTGTAGCGTAGCAGACGATTGACTCTACATCTGTTCAGAGTCTCTCGTATATGCAGCAACAACGTCAAAGAAGTTTGGCTGCAGTGGGGAATTGAGAGGGATATAATAGTTCTCACTAACCACATCGTGTGTACGTCCTGCATAGAAACCATGAAAGGAGAGTACAAAATCATACAGTATACCAATAGCAATCTCCATCTCCTACTCCTGACCTAGAAAAGAACATCAATATCACATACTCAGAATCCTACTCCCGATAGCCACCAAAGTCATCCTCTCAACGGTCTTGACATGATGCTGCATGAACACAATAATGCGTCAATCTACGCGCCGTCACCCCACAGTCCAACGACCTGCATGGCAAAAGCCACACCAGCCAGCCCAGTCTTGACCCACTCAACCTTTTGCTTCCTCTCGACCGCCAATCGGACCTGCTCACCATTGACCTCATCACCTTGAGCCTCCAACTCCATTACTTGACGCTTCTCGTCACCGCCTGCCGTCAAGCTAACGGCATAGTCAACACCGGGTCCCGAGACGAATGAGAAGATGGATGTGTAGAGTAGGTAAGGATGGCGGAACCGTCTTGGTGATAGACAGTAGGCGGAAAAGAGAGTAAAGGTTGTGATGTGGCGGAGGTATGAGGAGAGGTTCGTGGATTTGGTGGAGAGGTAGTTTAGGGATGTTCGAGCATTGATGGCGGTAGGGAGAGCGAGGAGGGCGGGGAGGGCGACTGTGGAGACAGTTGCTGAGACACCCTAAGATATGTGTTAGTATCGTCGCGTTTTGGTGTACTTCCTCCTGTTGTACAAGGAGTTCGTCTTCCAGCTAGAGCTCTGGCGCTTTATGCGGGGAGCTCGAAGCCTGAAGTGGCGGAAATCAACTTACTGTTGCGATTCCCAGGGTGATTGTTCCGACGAATTTACATATTGAGACTGTCTGCGCCGCCATGGTGATGGCAATGGAGATTGCGAGAGCTATGTTGGGCTATCTACGGGGAGTCTCTTGTGGTTGAGTTATCTGCTGGCAATGCACGTTGACGTGCCTGCAGCGACTTGGAAGATTGCGGAGATGGTGCGGAATTCATCCGGAGCGGGCAATCCATCTTTCGGAGAAATCATCATGGCCCATGCTCCCCCTACCACTCGCGCAATGCGGAGAAGAGCAACACATGTCAACAAGGCGCTGCACGGCACCGCAATACAGAAAGGCATCCGATCCGACGTCTGCTTATTGCCGAGACGCTCCTTGCTTTGTCTACGCCTCTTGTACGGCTATTCAACCCTTAAAATGTACTCGATGCGCGCAATGTGTCGCCGAGAGCGCATCGCAAGCATTAAGAGAGTAATCTTGCCAGTCGTACCTCGGCTTCCAAAAGCACCGCCGCGTATCCTACCATCATCCGCCCCATCTTGCGGCCGTAGCTTTCACTCGACGTGAGCATACTCACTTACTTATACTCTACGCGCTTCACATCTATCCACTTCGCGATTACTCACTGCTGTCATCGCTTGCTCACTCATCAACCCCAGTCCTACATTTTCCCAATCAGACAAGCACGACCACACGGAACCTGCCTGGAAAACACCGCGCACAATGCCTATGGAAAAGTACCAGTTTGTGAGCAACGTCTGGAAAGATGGCATCTTCGGTACGTTTTATGGACAAGAGAGAGCGAGTTTGGGTAGTTGGAATAGTTCCAATACCTGGCAGCAGACAGCGCTACATCTTGATAAAAGGCTAACAGAGATACCTTAGACAACAAAGTCGTTTTCTGCACAGGAGGCGCAGGGTCGATCTGCTCCGCTCAAGTCCGGGCCATGGTCGCCCTAGGAGCAGACGCCTGCATCATCGGCCGTAACGTAGAGAAGACGGAGAACATGGCCAAAGACATCGCAACTGCACGTTCAGGCGCAAAGGTAATCGGCATCGGCGCAGTCGACGTCAGGAAGCCAGAACTCCTCGAACAAGCCGCACAACGCTGCGCCAAAGAACTCGGCAGCATCGACTTCGTCATCGCAGGCGCAGCAGGAAACTTCCTCGCGTCCATTGACCAGATCTCGCCCAACGCCATGAAGAGCGTCATCGATATCGACGTACTGGGCAGCTACAACACCGTCAAGGCTACACTACCATATCTGAAGGAATCAGCGGCGAAGCACAGGACAGATGGCACTACACAGCCCGCCAACGGAACAGGCGGACGCATCATCTTTGTGAGCGCAACTCTGCATTACCAAGGAACACCTCTCCAAAGCCATGTCTCGGTCGCAAAGGCAGGTGTAGACGCCATGGCCATGTCCGTCGCTATCGAGCAAGGCCCCAGAGGCATTACATCTAACATCATCGCCCCCGGACCCATTGCGGACACCGAAGGCATGTCGCGACTATCAAAGTCCGACTCCAGGAGCAAGGCTGCCAAGACCATTCCAATCGGTCGTTGGGGCACTGTCAAGGAGATTGCCGATGCCACGGTCTATCTGTTCTCTGATGCGGGTAACTTTGTCAACGGAGAGACTCTGGTTGTTGATGGCGGTGCATGGCACACGGCGGGTGTCGTCGGTGGCTTCGAGTATCCAGACTTCTTGCTCAGTGGAGAGGCTGTTACGGGTGTAGCAGGAGGAAAGAAGTCGAAATTGTAAGTCAAAAGTGTAGGAATGTACTTGGCCTGAATTGAAGACAAGAGAATCTCCCTACATGCTAAAGTCAATTGGAATGAGTGGGATATATCATGTGATTCTGATTGAATGTGTGCCAGCAAAGCATTGTGCTGTGCCGTTCTCTCGTACAAGCAAGGGGATGGACATGTACTTCGAGCCGACTTCATAATGCCCCTGCCATGCTTGTCCAAGTTGGAGATGGTGTGAAGACATCCTAGCTGCAGTTCACGGTGCGGCTGATTCCACACCTCGGGTCGCTATAACACCAATGTTCGAGCCTCAACGTTTTGGAATAATGAAAATACCCCGATTGTGCCGGTCATTGCGCTCGAACCGTATCGAAAGCAGACCGAGGTGCAAGCTTGACAAAAGGAATGTATAGATGAGCGGGACGACCGGGTCCCAGTGCTGCAATCTCACGGTGTATTGGGAGACGTGCTGATGTGCCTCTATTTACGGCCTTGGGCGCGAACAAGACCGGACGGATATGGCAGACATGCGTATCTCGCATCAGCTTCTCTGGTAAGCATCGTATCCCAACACGATGGCAACATCCAAGCAACACATCATCGACCCTGAGCGGGATCTCATCTTGTCATCAACAAATCCAACGCAAATCCTTTGTTCCCCGCGGGCTGCCAGCACATCAGCCTTACCCACCCGCGCATCACTTCATCGTCGCCAACCCACTTATTTCCAACTTTCTTCCCGTGATATGACGAAAGTGTTGCTTCACCAGGTTTGAACTGTTGAACATCTTCATCTCGCCCCTTGAGTTGACGCACATGCCAAAAGAAGCTCCAGTTTTAATAATACGACACAGCAACGGCTTCCCTGCTCCCCTGTCGATCGCACTATCGATACCCAGGGGTGCTCCTTTCGGGCTGGCCTTGGTGGTGGCTTACCATGCATGCGTCATAGCCCTTTTTCAGGAGACAAAGGCCTGCGCGGTGCCGTTAGCGAAATTGAAATGGGATTGGCGCCGTCAGGTTGCCGTGTTTTGGGGATAGGGTGGGCTAAGACGCGTGGTCGCGCGGTGGCTTGCGGGTGCTTGGCCGGCAAGTTCGCTCTGTGGGTAGTGCCGTGGGTGTTTGGCTAGTTGGTAGTTGCGCGTGTTTGTGTGGTTACTGTGGTGTTGGGTGATTCTCGGAGGGATTCAGGCTGAAGTGTGCGGACATTTAGAGAAATGAGTGAAGGCAGGACAACTGCGCTTCCGAGGTAAGCGACTTCTCATGTTGATGAGAAAGTGTGTGTTGTGTGCATTAAGACTGGTTGCCGGGTCGTCGGTGTGCCGTTGACTGACACGTTTCGATTGATCGATGGGCGCGTCGCCGTGGCCTTCGCGCGTCGCTTGAGTGGTGAGGAAGCGATGAGGCTTGACGCCGTTGCTAGACGGCGGCGTGAGGCTTGGGCGTGCCGGCGCTTTTTGTCATGCGCCCAAGCACCCAAGCACCTTGCGCAATTCATGGAACGGGAAGCCTCAACATGGTTTGAGAAGGTCGTGCAGATAAGGCCTTCACTCATCTTAGAGTGTTGTGCAAAGGATACGGGTGCGAAGATACGAAGAAGGGGATGACCCTTCTCGCATCCCCGACCATAGCAGAGGGTCCAATGGACAGGGCTGCAGGTACAGGTACAAGGCGCGGACACCTGCTTCTGCTGTCTGCTGCAAGTATATCGATGTTGGCACTCCAGTTGGGTGTAAGCGACAGGGAGGCTCGCGATACGACGCCACTGAGCTGTCTAGTCTGCCCCGTGCCAGGTGATCAGCACTGCATCAGAAAGACAAAACATGCAGCAAGTCCCGCGTTGTGCACCCAACCATTCTGTTCTCTCTCTTTTCTTCTCATACACTCGTTGTCGAAATTGCGCCTATACATTCGTTTAACTGGTGCTTGAACCAGAAACCATTCGTTGAAAGAAGCAGCGTGGGTTGCCCAGGACGGTCGCTTTATCGATTATATCGCGAGAAATCATTTCCGGAAAAAGGTCCGGGTTAGTGACACTGGCTGCGGGAGCACAGCGACAAAACCAGGACGGGTTTGCGAATCACAAGCGGCTTGTGCATCCACCTGAAGCATCAGTGAGGCTGCTATCGTGATCCAAGGAGCGACGATCTGCGAGGTGTGCAAAGTTGAGCACGTCATGACGACGAGATAGGCCGAGGAACTTCACATTTTGTCACAAGACCCCATCGTCGAGTTTCAAGCACGACGGCCGACAGCCACGGCCGAGCATCCAGGGCGCCTCTCAGCAAACCCAGAGTTGGCAGCGAGCAGGGTGTACCGCGGTTCGAGTCAAGTCTAGTGCCAGTGCGGAAGAGGCGGAGAGGCTACTCTTGAACTAACGGCCAAAGCGGGAGAGATCAGTAGCCAGGTAGTGTTCCATTCACCAGCACAGACCTACCGGCCAGTTAGCGTTTGGTAAGTCCTGCAGCTCCACCAGCTCCCATCCTCAACAGCGGCACCGTCTCCGTCCAGCTTTTCCCTCTCCACAACCAGCTGTGCTACCGGCGACACCCGTCAGACAATCCATCCACGGGCAGCGATGCTGACGATAGCTTGAGGGGATACCAGGAAGACATCGCCGCCTACGACCAATAACCCGTTGCACCGAGCCCGCCCATTCCCACCAGCTGGTACCACCTCACACCACATCCACCCATCCACCCCGCCTGCACGCCCTCGAGGCCTCCGCAAACTTCACTCACCCACTGCATCGCTCGTTGACGACGTCGGAGGCGTTCAATCGCTAATCCAAGTCTTTGTCGCGGTCAACAATCGCTACACGCGCCCATTCACTCGCGAGAACAAACGACATTGTCGCCTTCCGCCAACGGACGCGCCTATACAATCACACTCGACGACCCCACCCACAACCTCACACATCCCACAACATGGAGCACAGATTCGCCTCGACGCTGCTGGGCTTCTTCGCCTTCTTCATATTGCTGGCCTCCATCAAACCAGCAGGCGCAGCAGACTGGACGCAATCATACTGTTCCAGCCTGAACACTGGTAGCGACGATCAAGTCTGTAAGTATCATGTCGATCCGTGTGGCTCCACGATCCACATCTAACCTCACCAGATAACTGGCCATGGCAATCCAACGGCAACTGCACCAACCACTGCAAAGAGGAGGGCACATATGCGTTCGCCGTTCTACAATACACCGACTGCTGGTGTTCCAACTATGCGCCCGGAGACACGGCCAACATGAACGACTGCGAGGTCGACTGTCCTGGCTTTCCCGACGAAAAGTGCGGCAACAAGGACAAGGACCTGTTCATGTACATCGAAATGGACGGTCAGGTTTCCGGTACCATCGGAGGCTCACAGCCCACATCCTCCGCAGACGCGCCTTCATCGACGCAAGAAGCTCCCAAGACTGTTAGTACCTCCCTTCCTATCTTGCGCGCACTCCTTCTTTCGTCCTTTTGCAAATCTCTTGGTGTGCTTTGATTCGTATCTGTACTCTCTTCTGTGACCAGTGTTTGACTTCGTGGTAGTCGGCCCCGCCTCCGCCACCGGTCGTCACTGTGAGACCTGATCCAGAGATTGTTACCTCTGTAGTCACTGCGACGCCGTCTTCTTCTTCTACTTCTTCTTCTACTGTATTTATTTCCAGTCCTGCCTGTTGCACAAAGCTAACAGGTCACACAGAGCGCAAAACCATCGACTACCCAATCATCGGAGTCCGATGATACTCCAACGTCGGCAGAGGAACCCGTCACAATGCCAACTGTCGTTACCGAGAGCGGCCGTGTCATCACCCGCACGCTTGTCGTAACCCCCACAGCAACAGCAGCTCCTGCTGACACAGGGTCCTCCGATTCTGACAAGAGTTCTACCAACGTAGGCGCTATTGCTGGTGGTGTCGCTGGAGGTGTTATTGCGTTGTTGGCCATCGCTGGTGGCATAATATTTGTCCTATGGCGCAAGAGGAGGCAACAAGTCCAACAACAGGATGGGCACGAGAGTGGCTCAGCAGGCATCTCGCGGAATGTGAGCACCATGAGCAGAGCTGGGTTGCTGGGAGGGCGCAGCGAAAAGTCGCCAACTCAACTTGTCACCAACTTTGGCTCGCAACGTAGCCGTCATGACGACGAATCGATCACTCCTGTTACGCCCTCAACCCGCCGATTAAGTCAACCGATATTGGTCGACTCGCGACTTAACCCGACGGCTGTCTTGACTTTCCACGGCGCGAATGCAAGCCGGGAAAGTTTAGGAAGCATCGATGACAGCCGAGACTATGGACGACAATTGAACGTGCGGAACCCAGACCCGAATTAGGACGAATAGCAAAAACCACCATATGCCAGTTCGATCAAAGGTGCACACACATCATAGGCTGGAGATCCTACATATCTCTCCACAGATCATACGTACAAACAGCAAAGTTGGATGTCATAAGCGCGTTACGACTGACGAACCTTCACCCATACCATATCCAAAACAACCAGGCGTAATACATAGCATCGACGCACGGCCGTCTAGTTTGTTCCATCACTGTTTTGAGGGTCCTGCGTTATATCTCTGCCCGGGACTCTCCGGTTCGATCACATCATTAATGGCACCATCACCTGTGTACAATACTTTCCTTTCTCGCTGGATCTCTGTTATGCGGCAATGTATATACTTATTTAGGGGTGGGGAAGAGGATACGAGAGGGCCTCACGGCAACGGCAGATGGGACACACCATGCCACACATAATGGCGTTAGGGAAGGTGGGGTCGCAATAGGGTTTGCTGGTAGATAGTTGAAAGAGATGGGACAGCTATGCTTGCGTAAATGCAACGTAGCTGCATCACCACTCGATACTTGAATTTAAAAATTACCTGACATGCGCAATCTTGTACCTTGTATGTATATTTACCATTTTGTTCATTGGTAGCAGTGTGATAAAAGCTTTACGCTGCGCTATCTATGGTAAAGAAATTGAAAAGCCGCAGAGATCTTGTATAAAGTTGTAGTTTGCACCAACAGTCATGGAGATGATGTTTATAGGAATCCATACAGGCTGCCAAGACGCTAACATTGTGGTACAACTTTGAAATGTTACGGTCGGTCGCATTTTGCTTACTCAACTTGACAACTCAAGAATCGAGTTCATCATGTCTGAAGTATCTCCCATTTATTGGCATCTACCCAAAAGCCAACGGGAGCAGCTGGCTAATGGACACCTCCCCAACGCTGCAGTATCCGAATGCAATATAGACACCCTTCCAGATGAGCTCCTATTCGAGATAATCAACCAGGTCTTTCTCGATGACGTCGACGACGTTTGGACGATCAGTTTCACCAACAGACGTCTGCATCGGGTTGCCAAAGAAATCTTGTATAGCTCGTACTCGACTAGAGATGCTATTCCAGGGCTATTCATCCGTACGCTTGCGTCCTCTCCAGATCTTGAACGGTGCGTCCAGCAGGTTGAATGGGAGTATGAAGGCCATGCATTCAAGTTTCCCGAACAACTTACAACTGCTGAACTTCGACATATCACCGAGAGAGTAGGGTTTGACAAAGTAGAACGAAGGGAAGTTGCGGGGGAAAGAAGGATAAGGAAGCTGAATACGTGGCTCGCGGATCACGGGAGAGAGGATCAATTCAACATATTCATGTTGTTCACACCGAGAGTGAAAAAGGTCGAGATTATACCTAGCCTCTGGCCGCGCAAGGCCGTGTGGTTCAAGTCAGCACTAGAACCCCAGATGTTCTCCAATTTGCAGGAGGCATCTATTATTCTTGAGCAGATACGTGTTGGAAACATCCTTTCGTTGTTCCTGTTGCCGTCCTTGAGAACTCTCATCTTGGGCCATGTGGGTATACATCGCGACAGAGATGGGATAGGTCCACGCCCCGAATGGGATGCTGACAAGACGTTTTGGGACCGACTAGAGAAAGATGGCTCCAGTCTCGAGAACTTGATACTGCCCAATGTTGGCGGCGACACGCTAGATCTCGCTCGAGCGCTAGAATCATTCCAGGGTCTGAAGAAGTTCAAACTTGCCTTCCATGGGCATGGTATGGGGCCAGATGATGTGAACGTACGAACGCTTCTACGCGCAATCGCAAATCACCATGAATCACTCGCATCACTAGATCTCAACGACTTCCGCATAGACAACGATCCAAACACTTTTGAAGAATTGAGGGTCTTGAATCGTTTGGAATGGCTCCAGATGTGCGGGCAGGTCTTCTATGGGGTAGTGAAAGATGAATGGGGACAGCTCGCCGACGTGTTACCAGGACGTTTCAAGAATCTACCCAGGCATATTAAACATCTCCGCATCTCAGCAATGGAGGATGGTCATAACGTGCCCGAATCTTTGCTGGAAGTCTTGATCAATATGGCCCCTACGATCAACACTATATTCTCCAATCTAGAAAAGATTACGTTCTTCGATTGGCATCCACAACTCGGCACCTTCCCGTGCCAGAAGATCTTTGCAGCTTTGCAGAATGGACTGGCAAAAGCTGGTGTCGAGCTGGAGTCGATACATAATGCGGATGGGTCTAGTGAGGCGTGGTATGACAGGAACCGTGTTGCTACCACGACTTGGATTGAACCAGATTGGGTTTGGGTGGAACTTGTGGATCCGCTTGATGGAGACGAAGATGACTGGCTTCTGGCTCTTTCACAGAATCTCGCACACCGGAACGATGCCGACCTATGGCTATCGGACGCTATGTAGGGAACAATCGTATTGTAAGATTCAGTAGCAATCTAGGTAGCTGAGGTGTTTCTTGCGTGCTCCAGAATATGTGGTTTTGTGTACACACGAGCTGCTCACGTTCCTTTGCGAGAATCCGAAGACGCTTGTTCCTTACAGATTAGGTATACAGAAGACAAAAGTGTACTTACACCTTGATGAAGATAGGCTTCGTAGTAGTATACCTAGGTAGTTTGAGAATACTTGAACCAACTAATTCCATTCTCTCGAGCAATCATAGTATTTTCGTCGCGTTACGAAGCGATAAGGTGGGATAAGATTATGCGACAGCATATGCAGTAGCAAAATTCGCGATCAAGTAAACGTGGGTAGCACGCAGAGCACGCAGCATCCCTGTTGATGCGAGTTGAGGCTCAACTGCACACACGCGCCACGCGTTCCCACTTAGGCCCACGTACCCTGAATCTCGACCGCAACATCGACCCCAAACACTTCCCCCCCAACTTGGGACCAAATACCACCTCTTGTTGTTCCACGATCGTGCAGTTTCTCGGTTGCCCATCATGAGTAAAATGTGGGAGGTGGATCCGGAGACGCGCAGTAAGGTACGTTGCACGTTCTACTATCGTATGGAGTGGGGTGCTAGGGGTCAATTGCGGAGAGAAGGCAGCGCAGATGATGGATCGTACACGCCATGTTGACAAATGCTAACCAATTGCGCACACAGCTGCTGGAGATACAAAAGACCAACGACAACAACAAGTGCGTCGACTGCAATGCGCCGAGTCCGCAATGGGTATGCAACTGCCCGTCCTCCACCTACGCACGCGATCACCGACTACACCTACTAAGATGAGACGCATTAGGCTTCGCCCAAACTTGGTATCTTCATGTGTCTCTCCTGCTCTGGTGTACACCGTGGTCTTGGTGTTCACATCTCTTTCATCCGCAGCATCACCATGGACGCCTTCAAGGGCTCAGAACTCGTGCGCATGGCCGCCGGCGGCAACAAGCCGTTCCAGGACTTCTTCAACACGCACCCGTCGAATACGAAAGACGGACGGACATTCGAGGCCTCTTCCATATCAGAGCGATACGATTCAGAGGCGGGCGACGAGTGGAAGGAGAGGCTCAGCTGTAAAGTTGAGGATAGGGAGTTCGACAAGAGCAATTTGCCCAAGCGGTTACCCAAGAAGGACAATGCATCTGCAGCGGGTGCGGGAGCGCCATTGAGCGGACGAGCCAGTGCGGCGGGCAGCAGAAGCCAAACACCTCTGGGAAAGACACGAAGCAACGACCCAGGTTTCCAACGGTCTGGCTCGCCTGCGCTCGGCACCAATGCCATGTCGTCACAGAAAGTCAAGAACGAAGCCTACTTCGCCAAGATGGGACAGGAGAACGCCAACAGACCAGATGGCGTTGCGCCAAACCAGGGAGGCAAATACGGTGGCTTTGGTAGTGAGCCAGATTCCTGGAAGAAGGACGACGAGCCGGGTGCGCCACCTGCACTTGACGACTTCCAGAAAGACCCTCTCGCCGCACTTACCAAGGGCTTCGGGTGGTTAGGCGCAAGCGTGAGCAAGGTTGGCAAAACGGGTTATGAAGGCTACGTGAAGCCCGGTATGGCAAAGGTATGCCTAACAATATCGTCGAAAGCGAATACGACTAAAGTGACTAACAACTATCCAGCTTGCCGAGGCAGACCTCGCATCCCAAGCTCGCACAACCGCTGGCACCCTAGGCCAGACCCTTCAATCAGGCGTCGCAAACGCAAACACGCAGTTCACGCGATTCGTCGAAGGCGATTCCTCAACACATTCCCCTGCTACGTCTGGCCGGCGCGAACCCGAGCGCAAAGACTTCTGGGAGAGCTTCGGTGCGGCCCCCAAGGGCCCGGCGAAGGATAAGCAGGACTTCTGGGATGAGTTTGCTAGCGCGGGTGAAACGAAGACAGGCGGAGGAATGGCGCCGAAGAAGCCCAGCGGCATCGGTACAAGCGCAATGAAGAAGGGCGGCGCTGGAGGTGGGATGAGTGGAGGTGCGAAGAAGGATGACGAGTGGGGGGAGTGGTAGAGGCCTTCACTCCGGTTGTCGTCAGGATAAGACAGGATTCGGACGGAGATGAGGCGTTCAGGCGTTGGATACGTACATGAGGGGTGGGACTGCGTAGATCGTCCGCGCTGTGGGTTAAGAGCGTATACCGGCAAGTATCATCATTCTATGAGCTGTGCCTCATTTCTTCTCACTGTGAATCCACCTATATCAATGGACTAGGACATGTTCCTAACTTCTGGTATGCATCTACACCCTGCCATTATTTGACTTAAACACGCTCACGCACATCTAGAGATTTGGCGAAGCACACCTGCTCAGCTCTTTCCCGCGTTTGAAAACAAGGTTGTCTTGTCTAAGTGGATTCACACCACCTTCCCATTTTGCTCGCTGCGGTCCCGTACCATCTTTCTTGCTTCCATGTTAACGTCACAACACTGCAGCACGAGACGCCTCGTAAGGTATCTGACATGGCCTTCCTTACATAGCTGTCTATGCCATAGGTCACTTTGGTGTCTTAAGGACATTTCGAGACTGGACGTAAGAACAGCCGAAGACCGCCGGAAAAGCGAACGGTTATTACCAGATATGTCGCTACTACAGCGTTTCAGTGGTCCTTCCTTGATTTATTTGCATCTTGATATGTTCTTGCCGCAGC
>Ga0268250_10000868_pt1 | contig 13605 bp, 14 predicted proteins | sample AgamicAsSfe_FD_200448 | JGI IMG/M metagenome (GOLD analysis project Ga0268250, IMG submission 200448) | Agave microbial communities from Guanajuato, Mexico - As.Sf.e (v2) (version 2) | ecosystem: Host-associated > Plants > Phyllosphere > Phylloplane/Leaf | place: Guanajuato, Mexico | collected... | reverse complement strand
GTCTCCTGTGGCAAGAACTGCTGCGCGAATGCAAGAGAGATCGGTGACGTGACCCAGCTGACCTTCATGACGGGCAGGAAGCCGGCGTTCACCGTGGCACGGACTTGATGGAAGGTGCGAGCGCCGGCAATGATGGCCATGGAGGATAGGTAAATGCTGTTTTGAATCGGCGCAAGCTGTGGTTGTGTTAGCAATGGGTGCTTTCGAAGCAGGGGGTTGTCTATGAAGACGTGGAGGGCCGAGATCAGGCTCTGTCTCTGTCCAAGTTTGGACGCTCTAGACGGTCTTCACGCGTCGAGCCAGTATTGACGGGTGTGCGTAACATACCACAAGATTGCTAACAAGGATCTGGGCGACCTTTGCGCGTACGCTCGTTCTACCTGCAAAAAGCCATTGCAGGATGTTGATTAGGACGTGTCCGATCGGAGCACTGATAAAAGCACCGTAGATGGCCATTTTTGGCACACGCGACGTGAAGTAGTTGCCATCTCTATTGCGATCTTGTGCTATCCACGACGCGAGCAATTCTTGAAGTGCGGAAAGCGAGCCGGACGTGAGCATCTTGGTGCGGAGGGGGTTTGCTTGGAGTTGTTTGAGGTAGGCCTGGCATCAGGTCGTTAGTGTGAGACTGTGTCGAGGTGGTAGCGAGAAAGCATTCAATGCGACCACAGGGGGATAACACATACTGCAAGATAGCCACTGGGACCACTCGCGCGCGTGACAGCAGCGCCGACCTCGTGCGCGAGGCCATGCTTGCGCACGTCGTCCACTGTTTGCTGAAACTTGACTGAGGAAGACATGTTTGTTGTTGGTATTTCGTAAGAGATGAGACGAAGATCAAGCTGTTGTTCTGGAGTCGGCGACAACCACAACGGTAATCACAATGCTCCTCGGCTTCCCCGCACTGATCTGAAACTTGGCCCACAGGCCGCGTGCTCCTCAAAGTCAGTTGAAAGGACTGTCGATCGTGCAACCACATCACATCATGTTGCTATCGCAGCTTGCGTTACACATGAAGTCTCGAAGCAACCACATCTACAGTAACATTGGTCGTGGTTGCCTTGCGAAAGACTTGTTGCTTGTGATCTGTGGTACGTGCAATGAAGGGGAAGTGTAATTATAATATTGGCTTAAGACAGCTCGTTATAAAAATGGCATGTGTGTGTGTCTACAGCTACCCAAATGTCGACGTTGCACGATACGCGAGTGCCAGAACAAAGTCCACACGCGCACCGCCAGCCTTAATGTACCACCCTCCCATAACATGTTAGGCTCCGCCAGCAACGAGGTAATAGTTTGATTTACTAGAAGTGGATGGAGTGGATGGGAGGCTCGGGCTCACTGTCCACGAACTCCATGGATGGTACGATGGCCAGCTCTTGCGATGGCCATGTCGGTACCGAAGGCCGAGGATTCTCAAGCCAGGACTCTGATGGCCATGACCTTCGAAAAGGCTGAGGTCCTCCAGGCCAAGGCTCCCCAGGCAGCTGAAGCTTTGCAGCCGACCAAGCACCTTCTGCACATTGTCCATTCTCATCCACTTCTCCCTTTCCTGCTTGAAAACACGATATGCAATCGGAGTGGTTATCATCATGCATCACTTCTCATTAGCAGCGTCACCCTTATCTTCTTATGCCTATAGTACACGTTCGCTGGAGCCACTGGCTAAGGATGCCAAGATCAGCTCACATCGAGCCAGCATGGAATGTGTCCGCTCAGGAAGAAGGACCAGCAAGATAGAGCCTTGGGAGAAGCTCAAGCTGGGAACAGACTTGAGGCTGAAGCTGAAGCTGGTGCACGCTGGAGCTGGCGCCAAGAGTTGCGAGCCTGTACGGCGTGCTAACAGTCAATATTGAGCGGATGTGTTCTTATTCTGCCTTCTTCTGCTGAAATGCTAAAGCTACCTCAATTTTAGTTGCTAGCCTGCATATCAATAGCTAAGCTCATAACATCACCGATATCAATATCCAAAGAAACGATAAGGGCTGGACCGAATAGTGTGAAGATACATACAGGATGTAGTTGCTTGCAGGTACTCCTCGCATCCGGGTTGACTGCCCATGTGTGAATGTCCTTAGTGGGAAACAGTCGCACATGCAAGGTATTCAGTTGTGTGAAGAGCAGTTTTGGGGACATGTAAGCGCTAACGATGTGTAGCATACGTACCAATAGGTACATGCAACGTTACTTACCAGGCTTGGAAGCGAGGACCAGCTGGCTGATTCTCGACTCGCTGAGATAGACTTGGCATTATGTCGTGAAGGCGAAAGAGGTGCGAAGCTCAGCATCGAGTGTGATGAAAGTACTTCATCTCTTGCGTCATATTGAGAGAGATTTCTTTGACGTTTGGCCAGGAAGGCTCACGCGTACAGCCGTGCCAGGACTCATTGCCAGCGATCTGAACACTAAGAAGTGGAGAAGAAGGAAGAAGATAAGAGAATAGAGACGATCAAGTACGAGATAAATGGGTATCAAAGTGGTCAAAGAGCATGCATAACTCAGCCGCACACAGTCCGCGAAGAGTGCGCAACGCGGAACGATTACTGGAATGATGAGACTTCTGACCCAGCTGCCCTAACAGCAGTATGTGGTACAGAGGCTGGGCCAGTCACAGTGTCAGAGACCAAGAGAATCAAGATAATTGGTTCACTCGACAAAGTCGCAGCACCAAATCTAGGTGTCGCTACGTTGCACCTTGCGATCTGCTGCTGAGAGTAGAGTAATGCTGTTGAAGCTGATGCTGCTATTGCCTGCAACGTGACACTTGGACATGGCTGATCCGAGGTGACTAACCATGGCACGGCTCCATTCGCTTGACCTGTTGTACATTTGTACCGTCACAACGTCTCTTGATCTTGGAGTGAAAGATTCCGTGGTTCATCATCAGCCAGCACTGTCTCAGCCAGTTCACACAGAGGAGCCATATGGAGGATTCTGTACTGCTCCTAGTGTTGATGCAAAGCTGAACCTGCACCGTGACATTAGGCGGAGGAAGTACAGCGAAGTACGGTACTGTACAATACACAGATACGGTAAGGATCAACGTGACGTGCTTAGGCTGAAGTTGTAAGCTGAAACCGCACGACAATAAGTGCTTACTTGAGGTATGCTTAGTGCTTAGTTCGATATCGATGCCCTGCTGTGGGAGCACACATTGCGAGGCACGGTCGTTAAGGAGCCGAGGACGAGCGTGCTCCATTCGGGTAGCGCTGTGGGGACATTACAGCCGCGATTGTGGTGCTATGGTGTATCGGTAAAATAGCCGCTTCATCGTGCATTATTACCAAGAACGTCCAAGGTACATGTCGACGTAAACGTCGTGGTATCATTACACTGTGAATCTCAGCATCACCATCTCGTTGACGAGAAATCGGCACAATCGTAACCACACCACTATGGCCATTCTCCCCTTGGCCACGCCAGACATCCTTACACGTTTCGGCCGCCTGCTCGTCTCCCTTCTGAGTAGATTCTGCAGCAATTTTGCACGAATCGAGCAATCAAGTGCCTTGATATCAAGCAGCCTAGGCTTATTGATACTCATCCGCTACGCTGCCAACACAGCGTCCGATCCTTCATCATGTCGTGCGATGCTCCAAGGTGGTGGTCGATGGCTGAACCCAGCGCGAGCATACGTGGACGGCCGCTTTCAAAAATGGCAACCTCCCGGATGTCTCCTTCGCACCTACGACTGGAAAGAGCTCGAGGCAGCTCTAAACGGGAGTCGCTTCCTGTTCATAGGCGACTCAACCACGAGAAACCCTTACGACAGCTTCATGAAGATTCGGGATCCGAAATACTTCGTCGAGACGAACTGGAATTCGCACAATCTGACACTGCCGGGATTGGAAGTGCACCAAGAGTCTGACTCGTTGCTAAATCACACGAAGACGGTCAATGAGATAGCTGCGTTTCGCGCGAATGCAGCCGGCACAGCGATGCCATCGCTACCCCGAGCGGCGGAGCTGATCTTCATCTCGGTAGGGCTGTGGCAGGTCCGGTGGGGTATCAATATGGCACGACTGAGTTTGACAGGGCGCTACGGGAGCTGCTGGATCCAGTCCCTCCGAATACAAACTCGTCGGCCGGAGTCTCATTGTCTTCCTCCACGGCAACGGCTCCAGCTCATCGGGACCTGGTGATAAGTCCAGTTCAGATACCAAGCCAGCATATCAGGAAAGACCTGAAATGGTACTTTGACGGGGATTCCGAAGCCCTCAATGACATACTTCGCAGACAGGAGCTACCACCTGGCATAAAGTTGCCTGGTCGTATAGTGAAATGACGAACTATGACTACGCATTCAATCAGCAAGATGGCATTCACAACATGCCTGCAATCGGTAGAGCGAAGATCATGCTCATGTTCAACTGGCACTTCAATACACGGCATGATTCCGAATTGGGGACATGCTGTGTTCCCTACTCTATGCCGCAGTAGTGGCAATCTGTCGTGATGCTCATTCTGATTGTCTCGATCATTCGGAAACTGGCATACAAGCGCATATCAACACATGGCTTACCGACGATGAAGGCAGAGCAGAGCTTGCAGGGCTTCAAAGCAGCGCCAGCTATGCCATACCTGCTGTTCGGCCTAGCACTCTGCTTCATCGCGGACAGGACCTTTGTGTTTCAGAAAGAGGCGATATACCTCATTCGTCCTTCCATACTCCAGTGTTGTCTGGTCGTTCCAATTGTGGCTTTCATCCTTTAACGGCACATTGTTCCAAAGAAAGTGCCTGAGCTCAGGCAATCTTCATCTTCGCCACTTCATCACAACCAACTAATGGGACTGTTACTGCTGATATGGTGTATAGCGCATTGGTGTGGCGAGCCGCCCGCTGACTCCGTGCTACATCGAATCAGCTCAGCATACCGTCAGGTAACCATACTTTCAGGCCTGTTCATACTCGCGCTGCGAAGCGCGAACGCATATACTCAGACATGCTCGCCACGCGGCATATTCATTCAGGTGCTCCGGATGAATCCCCTCGCAATCTGTCTAGACCTGACCCTATCCCGTGGTCATTTCAAACAGCAAAGTCATCTACTCGGCCACAGCTGCCTTAGGCTTTGTCCATCTCCTGCTCTTCATACAAAAAGCCATGTGCCGGCTTGCAGGGCATACAGTCGCTACGATTGTCCTCGGTGCACTGCAAATTGTCCGGCCAGAGTACTGCATGTCCCTGTGGGGCATCGTGGCACCATGGCGTGTCGACATCCTGAACCAATAATCGATGAATGTCTACCTCTGCTTCGCGGCGCTAGGCTTCGGCGTGCTGTTCGCAGCGCTGCAGGAGGAGACGTCTGTTATGAGTTCGGCGGCTTATTCGGATACTCATTAGACCAACGCAGCTCTGTTTTCCCCCTGGAATCATGATGAAAACGCAACTTCTTTGCATCATTGTCAATGTCTGGGTACAATTGGGCCTTTCACTCTACGGAGAGAAAAGTAGTCTTGAACACGTCGGCATCGTCCATCTATATCTCGTGATCGTAACAGCAATGACCCTTCAATGGACCATCAAGTTTCCCTGGGCTGCCAATGTGACCAGATGGCTTGGCCAGCACATATTAGAGCTGTATTTGCTACACAACCACATCTGGCTTGCATCTGATGGGAGGTCAAAGCTAAGTCTGAGCTTGTTGCAGGCCATCATTCCGTTGAGAAAATCGGGTATTCCAGAAGTATCCGATCTTGCTATTACTTCCATCCTGTTGTGTTGGTTGGCTGGCAAGATCCATCGGGAAATTAGACTATCCGCAATCTGGATCGCGGACGAGCTCGCGGGTTATGGGTTTGGCGCAGTCAGGCAGTCTCAGGCACAAGTTGTGGTATGAGTGATAAGGTAGAGCACGTGACACATCTCCCCTTGCGGCTTCTTCACGAATGGAAATAGATTATAGAAGGCCTCGGTCTTATCTAGTTATCTATACTTCTCGTTCTTTCTTTCTTTCTCATCAAGCCAATTTGCAAGCTCGATAGAAGCCCTGTCCACTCCTCTCATGACACCGTCGGCAGACCCGATGAGAATACTGGCGTTGACCATAGCGCACAGCTTCAAAAGCTAGATGAAACATGGCTGTCTACTTGTCCTCTGGCAATTTGATGTGCACACCAGAATTGACCACATCGAAGCGCAAATGTATGACCAGTCGCCAACAGCCCAGATATCAGTCTCCGACTTGAGCCCAACAGTAGCCGTCAACCTTTCTAGCAGGCAGACCTTTCCCATGACCGACGGCATCCGGGGCCCATGCTCAGATCTGGGAGTACTGCTCAAATCCTGACAGTTGAGCTGTAAAAAGCACATTCTTGTGAAGTCAGATGCCACGCATGGTATAAAGAGACGTAAAGTCCGGCGGAAAGCAGCTGATGCCTGTATCTCAAGCAACTGTACCTGAAGACCCGCACGCATCTACTTGATGGGCTTAATGCTTAGCAAATAGCCTAGAAGTACGAAGAAGGCCTCTACTCGAGGGACTGCGTAGTAGACTAGGCAATTGGTTGGCAATTGGGAAGACCATGAGTTCTGCCAGGTTGAACAACCTCGTATGTACTGCGATTATCGTAGTAGTTGTCTTCATATGTGCAGTCACAAAGGGGAAAGCTGCAAGATCCCGCCTACCATCAATGAACCACGTTATTTGTGATCTCGGTCTCGGTTGGGTCTTCGGACCACAGTGAGCCTCGACTGAACGAATCATGGAAGGCAGGCTTTGAGGCTTCTAACAGCAGTGATAGCGATCTTGGGATTTCATTCGCGCCAATCTTTGAGGGAGCCCGTCGAGCCCAGGTAACCCGTAAGATTCTGATGGGTTGCTTCATCGACTCGTCAGACCCGACATCATATACTACGACCATCTCGCCACTCCCCCATCCACGAAGAGCTACACCAGCATTTTTTGTGGTCTTTTACACATTCTAGAGGCAGATACGGGCAGGAACCTGCAAGACGTGGCCTCAGAGCCCATAATCTGCGACAAAGTAGAGTTAGTGGGACAGCGCAGACCAAATACAATAACCGAGATTGTCGGACGTTCACACGATCTTTGAGCCAATCCAACGTGAAAATCCTTCTGATCACAATACTACCAGGTACGGTTGATGAAAGCACCGCTGCTGAGGGTTTTCCCAGCAGCACACCATCAACGTGTTTGCGGCGTAGACACCCGATGACTTCGAAAGAGTTTGCCTAAACCAGAATATGTCTCTCACAGTATGATAGTCCCAGGGCAAGATTCAGACTTCCAGAACGGCTAGAACCGCTACTCGCTCAGCAGAATATGCCGCCGGTGCAGTTCCGTCACTTCGCCGTAGTGTCAACGTATGAACATAGTCTGTAACGTGCTGTCGTATTGAACTGGACAGATGAATATATACACTACAAACAAGCCATGTTGCCGAGCCTCCCTACCTCCCACACCAAATGCCACTGATCATACAATACCATGGCATCCCACACCATGACCATGCTCCAAACACCTCTCTATGTATACCACCTACCCAAACCCTCCCTCCCACATAAACAAACATCACTGCAGCCTCTCCCCCCTTGGGCTTCCAATACACTCCACCCTAAACCCCAGATCCCTCAACTTGACAGGATCCGTGACATTCCTCCCGTCAAACACGAACTTCGGTCGCGACATCGTGCTCGCAATGCGCTCCCAATCGACGCGCCGCTTCTCCGCCGTGTTCTCCTTGAAGATCCTGTGCACAAATGGCGACGGCGGCCCGACCGATCCTCTCCGTGCATCGCTGTTATCGCCACTGACGGCGCCCGTGGAGAAGTGAAAGCCATTGCCGTTGGTGTTTGTGTCAGCATGCTTGCTTGGAGCCGCCGGTGCAGCGGCGGCGTCGTCGGCACACTTGAACTCGTCCCATTCGGTCACGATGATGACGGCGGAGGCGTCGATGCAGGCGTCGTATGGGTTGTTGCAGACGGTTACATACTCGTCCATGACGCTGGGCGTGTCGGTGTTGTAGTGGAGGTCTTGCCAGATCTGGGACTCCTTCACCTGAGGGTCGTAGATGGAGACTTTTGCCCGTTCGGCGACGAGCTGGTTGATGATGGAGAAGGCGGCACTCTCGCGCGTGTCGCCGGTGTTCTTCTTGTATGCAAAGCCGAAGATCGCTACCTTCTTGTTGGACAGCGTTCCGTACAAGGCGGAAACGATTCGCTTTGTGAACCGATCCTTTTGCCATTCATTCAGATCTACGACAGCTTTCCAGTAGGCAGCGACCTCGGGGAAGTGCAGTGATTCGGAGAGGTAGACGAGGTTGAGCACATCCTTTTTGAAGCAGGAACCTCCGAAACCGATGGAGGACTTGAGCATGTAAGGGCCGATGCGCTTATCTAGACCGACAGCATAAGAGACCTCGTCGATGTTCGCACCAGTAGCCTCGCAGATCGCACTGAGAGAGTTGATGCTGGAGATTCGCTGAGCGAGGAGTGCATTGGCTGCCAGCTTAGCCAGTTCTGATGACCATAAATTCATTGTGATAATCTTGTTGCGAGGAACCCAGCTGGCATAGACATCGACCAGCGTAGCAGCAGCAGCGAGACCAGCCTCATCAGGAAAAGAGCCAATGAGTACACGATCAGGAAATAGTAGGTCGGAAACCGCGGTACCCTCTGCGAGGAATTCCGGGTTGGAGAGAATATCAAACTTGATGCCCAATTTCCCATTTGCTGCTAAGATGTCCCGTACACTCTCTGCTGTCCGGCATGGCACAGTACTCTTCTCGACCACAATCTTGTCTGTTTCGGAGTATGCCGCAATCATCCGCACAGCAGACTCAACATATCTTAGGTCGAAAGCGCTGCCAGCTCCGAGACCGTTGAGTTTGGTGGGTGTGTTCACACTGACGAAGACGATATCTGCGGTTGCGATTGCTGATTCAACATCTGTGGAGAAAAAGAGGTTTGGTTGCCGGTCAGGGAGGCCATCACGAGCAACGGTGGTGATTTCTGCGAGGTTAGGTTCATAGATTGGTAATTCCGATGAGTTCCAGGCGTTGATGCGATGCTCATTCAGGTCGACGACTGTGATCTCAATATGTGGATTCTTGTTGGCCATGACTGCACAAGTCGGGCCACCGACGTATCCAGCTCCAATGCAGCAAATCTTGCGGACCGTCTTGGTTGCTCCACTGCTGCCATTCATCTGGTGTATCACCGCGAGGGAACGTCGTTTGAGAGACTCTGTGCGGGAATCTGGATTCGAAGTGTGTTGCGCTGACTTTGGTGATGACCACTGGTTTGTAAAGGAATACCGCAAGTGACAAAGGTCGTACGCGGCGACATGTTGCTTAGATTGATGGTAGCTAGGTAGAAGAACGCCTTAGGGAAGAGATGCGCAGGTAGGCTTTACAGGAAATGGTATTGCCAAAAGACAGGCAAGGTCGCATTGATCAGAAAAGCAGTTGCAAAGAGGATGCACGTGATATTGTATCAAGGATGATCTCATCATCAGTTACAGTGTTTCGCATGGGCGAGGCGGGAGAGAGGCCATTTTGATACAAGCATGAATCGCCCATGGGAATTGCCCATGGAGAGCAATGTATCAGTGGGCGAAAGCGAGATGGCAGGTGGATCATGTCAATTGATCAGTTGTTTCTTTATCTCAGTATGCGATAAGTCATCTCTTGTATACCCTCGGTCGCCGTTCTATCGGTTTATGCTCATGCCTTCATCGTTGACTGCACAACTGCATGCGCGTTGATCTGCTCCTTCATGGTTTCTTGTTTTTGATTGTACTCAGTCTGCAGCTCCATGTCCGTGGACACTGCCCTACGTATAAATCTGTCCTTCGCCCACCCGTACAGAGCACTTCCCGACAGAATCATGGCCATGCTGCCCACGCGACCGGAGGTGACAGTCTCACCAAATACCGCCACGGCAAGCGCAGACTGGGCAACGCCACGGGACGCCGTTACAATCATGTGCGTTGTGGGTGAGGTGACTTTGATCTGGAGGAACGTGGCGATCGTAAGGAGGAAGCCCACAAAACCTGTTGCAAAGGCCAGGGGATAGAAGCTGGATGGTATGCTGCCGGATGCTCCATAGACGCTTGTCAACAGTGTCGCGGCATCTCCTGTGAAGATGAGCAGTGGGATGAGGAAGACGACTAGCGAGATGACGTTGGACATCCAGACGGTCTGCCAGACTCCGAGGACTTCGCTGTCATCTGCTTTCTCACTGTCACCGCCACTCTTACTGTCAGTGCTCAAGTATTTCTTGACAACTACACTCTCCACTGCCGTGGTGAAGCTGCTACCGATTCCCAGCGCGATGCCCTTGCTACCAGTGAGGTGTGCAGTGACATCTTTGCTCAAGCCGATGACAAATCCAAGCATGACGGCGCCCACGCCAAGGAGAGACAGCGGTGGAAAGTACGGCCGCGGGCGTAAGACGAAGAGAGAAAGGAGGAGCGTAAAGGGAAGAAGGAGACCGCGAGCGACTTGGTAGAATGCGGCATCGACTGCAGCAAGACAGTACGTCTTTGCGAGAATGCCAACCACTCGGACTAGAGCGAGCGGAAGTAATGATCTCCATACCTGAGTAGGATGTCAGTGAGCCTTCCTAGAGGTGCAGACACATAGACTGCAAAGACAACGTACGGTGAATGATTTGAAAGGCTTGATCCATCCCAGAGGCATGCCAATTGCAGTGGCGCAGAGGATCTGCACGCCAAACTGCAAGGCAAGTAATATTATAGGTGAATCGAAGCTATTGAGGGCAGCTTTCGAGACGAGTGTGCTAGCAGTCGCACAGCATAGATGGAATGAGATGGCTGAGGCGACCTGTAGTCGAGAACTCTGCCTTGTTGGCATGACTGCTGCAGAAATCGAGTGTATGAATACTTCTTGGCGCCTCACGCGCCGTATATGTGGATTGAACGGACAAGCAAGTAAGCAAGGAACGAGTGATAGACTCGATACGCTTCTCGTATATGGTACAGACTCAGTAGACGCTCTGAGTAAGTGTGAAGATTATGAAGTCGGGTGTTGTCGCAAGTCGAAGCTAGGCATACCAGTGGCGAAGTATAGTATGGCTTCTGGGCAATAATGAGAACACTGAGAACGTCTGTGCTGCGATTACATGAGCACGCGCCAAGTTTGTGTAGTATGTATGAGCTGAGCTACAGGTACGAGTACCTTATCAGAGTTGAGTAGTGAGTCGACGAGCCGTCCCCAAGCTCTTCGGGCTGCATTGGGCTGGTACACTGGGTCCGGCTGCTGAAGAGGATCATTTTGGGTTTCAGACGATAGCCGGAAAGCTAAGAGTCCATCACACGGTATACGGTATGATTCCCAAGGTCGAAGAGCGAAAGCACGCCGGATCTCATTGCGCAAACCGAAACGTTTCTCAGCACAAAATCTGCGAGCTGAAAGTCTGGAAGCAGGCAGATTGATGGATGATGGGATGATGGGGTGGAGGATGGAAGTGCGGTGTGGCCAAGAAATCGGGACTTGGACTGGGTCATTCGACCCTGGGTCCAAGTAGTAGCATAAAGCACAAGCATAACCGTAGCGCACGAGATGGGCTGAGCTGAGGTGGACCTTTCTGGAAGACATGCAGACATGGTACATAACGAGATTGACTGTTTCGGCTCTCGGCTTCAGCTTCGATGTCCTAGAGCCTACCGTAGTAGTAGAGCCTACCGTAGTAGAGCCTACGGTAGCAAGGTGCGGCTCGTCCATGCGTGCATGTGACGGTGATGGGCCATGGTCTCGTCATCCCCACTACTGTTTGTCTGGTGAGGTAGCAGAGTTCAGAGTGCGGCACCTGCTTCGCCCCAAGTAACACTAGAAGCTTGGCCTCTTCCGACCGAGAGTGCATTATGATTATGATTCGCATACACTTCGTATAGAGAATATCAGGGCCAAGTGCTATTGCAGTCAACCACTAGGAGTAGGAGAAGAGAGAACTACTGCCCAGCGGTATTTCAATAATACACTTCTGACTTCGACCTCATCCCTACCCATACGTCTACTTCCGGTCGGGTCCTGTTCGGCCTCAAGATATGAGCTCGAAAATGTCAAATCGAGACTCGTTATTACTACCAGTGGCGTACAGGAATTCGTCTACAATATCACCACTGCACAACATTCGGGCAATGCTCACCAAAGCGTTTCTAACAATGCCAGTGAGGATGCGCATCTTGTTAGGCTTCTGTCTACTTCTCGTGGCCTGCTTCAGCGTCTTTCCCTCGACAACACATACACTCGTCGACATACACTCGTCTACAATCGGCATACTCGGGCTTTCCTCTTCTTCGCACAATCATTCATGTCTTGATTCGATCGAGCTTCAACGTGATTTGCTGATATCCTCCTACAAACAATCGTTCCAAAATGTGACTCACATTGCCTTGGTCGATTTTCCGGACCACAACAACGCTGGAGACGCTGCTATTGCACTTGGCGAGCTGCTGCTCCTCGAAACGCTTGGGATCGAGATCCGCTACGTATGTACCTGGGGCGATTTCAATATTACCGAAATGGATGCCAGTCTCGCGGATATTCCACGCCACAACACTGCAATAGCCTTGCACGGCGGTGGCAATATGGGCAATATATGGGTGGACTCACAGCTTTTCCGTGTCCAGCTCATCGGGCAGACCCTCGACCGCAAGATCAGATCGTTTCCCCAGACGTATGAGTTTTTCGAGCCAACTGCCAGCATGCCAAATCAGCTCCTGGCAGACTCACAGACCGTATACTCCCGACATCTGGACCTCGAGCTCGTGGGGCGTGATACACAGAGCTACGAGCAGATTGCCGCACATTTCCCTGGAAACGCTGTCAAGCTGGTACCTGATGTTGCTGTCATGATTGGATCGCTACCTCTATCACACGCAACACCACGACAGATGCGCTATTCCAACTCTTCTGACACTGTGGAGGCGTACAGGTGGCCTTCGCTCGCTCTGAAACCAGAGGCACCGACAAAAGATGCCGTAGTGTTGGCACGAAACGATAATGAAGGCGGACAGGACCACCAGGGCATGGATTGGAAGACGGCCTTGGCACCTTTCGAGGTCGATCTTATCGATTGGTCGGACGACTTCGAGGGCTTCCCACTTGACCCGAGGCGATTCTACAGCGAAAACAACGACGGCACATTCCTGCGCTACTGGATCGACGTGTCACGCCACCGTGTCGAAAAGGCAATGGATGTCTTGCTCGGCGGGAGTTTCGTCATCACCGACAGGTTGCACGCACATATAATGTCAACTCTGCTCGGGATCGGGCACGTTGTCATCGATGAGGGCGACTTCAAAAAAGTGCAGCGAGTACATAATACCTGGTACTTGGAGTGTGCCCTGCCTTTCAGCACGGTTGCTTCGTCACGCTTCCGTATGACAGATCGATTGAGTGATGCCAATGGTGTCCTTGTAAGCGACATGGAGACTCTATTAACGTCGGCTATGAGCTTGCTGACAGCTGGGTCGGCACACCCTAAGATGAGTTACTCAAGAGTGGTGCGGCAGGGCGACTTATAGGATTAGACAACGAGGAAGTAGATTTTTGTAGCAATAGAAACAACAACTTGTATCACATTCCGTATCTGCTTAGACGCAAAGGGCATAAATA
>Ga0268250_10000867_pt1 | contig 13607 bp, 11 predicted proteins | sample AgamicAsSfe_FD_200448 | JGI IMG/M metagenome (GOLD analysis project Ga0268250, IMG submission 200448) | Agave microbial communities from Guanajuato, Mexico - As.Sf.e (v2) (version 2) | ecosystem: Host-associated > Plants > Phyllosphere > Phylloplane/Leaf | place: Guanajuato, Mexico | collected... | reverse complement strand
GCATATACCCATGCAAGTCCGAGTACGATTCTATGCTTATGCAATCACCACTCGATGTAGCATGGCATTAATGTGGCGTGTTGTTATTGCTTTTGATCTACTGCTTCCTTGTTGCACCTCTCCGGATTGCCACATGCATTACCCGATGTATATGCTTTATGGTCGGTGCTCTGTCATGTATGCTATCGTGCTGATGTCGTTTGCGAGGACGGTTTTGCAGGCGGCCGTGCATCAAGAATTCATTATCATCGATAGTATTGGGGTCTTTAGTTGGGAGACAGAAAGACGTGTTTATTTTCCAGATGGTGTAGTGGAGATAGCACAAGAGCCGTTCGTCGTCCAATATAGGCGATACAAAATGTCCAATCTCGTCTGTAGGCTGTGATACGCGTTCAACTGTATTCGAGGCATTCAGGACAAACTATATAATGTTGAGCATGTTAGACTGTGCATTTAGTTAGTTGTCACTTGACTATCGTGGTACAACCTGACGTGACGAGGGTGGAGAGCCTTGATTTGAGAGTTGGGCAAATCGTACAGCGTGCTTCCTACACGTGATCGAAGTTGAGAACCGTCAGGCAAACGCGAAAAGCCTCTAGATTTCTGTACAATGAGGACTATTATGACAATGGCCGATCGACAGCCGTTCGTAACGCTTTCGATCTTGTTGTATGTGACACAGACAGTACCAAACGGAAATTGACCCAAGGAAAATGTGGTATCGGTATTGGTATGGTGATTGTTGTGACTCTTCTATTCGGACTCTTTACTCGTCGTTGAGCTTCTGGCCCGCTGGGAGATCCTTCTCCGACTTGCTCTGTACCATCATTCCCTTGTAGCCGGTGATGGGCTCGGTTCCTTGCGACTGTGACGTGTTAGTACTGATACATACACAAGGGGCGCTTGATAAAAGCGTTGGAGCTACGCACCTTCATGTACTCCTCGGTGGCTTCTTGCCATTCCTTTGTCATGGTACGGGGTCGGATGGGGCTGGCGAACATGCGCGTGAAAGCGAAGACGGCAAAGGCACCGGCGATGACGGCAGAGGAGAGGAGGAAGACGTTGCGGCCCTCATCCGGAGGCGGGGGTCGGCGAGGACCGTGGGGGCCAAAGGCGATGAAATAGGCTGTATGCAGAGCATGTTGTCAGTGCAATGTTCATATCGATAATTTTCCGGTACGTCGCGATGACCTCGCGTAGCGCGCACCAGATGCCGCGGGCTAGCTCGGGTACCTCGTTCATAACACAAGATACGTCATAACAGCTCTCGCGACATCCAGATGCGCCTCATGGGATTGTACGCACCGGCCTTCTTCTCCTGCATGGTCAACTCCTTCCAGTCGGTCTTCATGCGGTCCCTAAGTGTCATCCACAGGTCGGCCTGCTCCTGGGGAGGCATGTCTTCCCATCGCTTCTCGATGTTGGCAAGGGTTGGGTTGGAGATGGCGTGGGCCTGGCGGGATTGCTGAAGCTGGCAGGCTACCGGGGCAGCTCTGGGGAGAGCGGTGCGGGTCGCGGTCGATGACATGGCGGCAGCCGAGCTCGAGGCCCGGATGATAGATGAGCGCAGCATGGCGGCGGGCGGAGTGGAGAGTGTCGAAAATTGAAAAAGAAAGGGAGAAGCTTCCCGTCGAGGGACCTACAGCTGCCAATGGATCGTGGTGGTGATGGAGTCGATGGTGGGCCAGGAGAGCTGTCTTGCAAAATGTGGTTGCGGGAGGAACGCCAAGGTGGTGGAACGATCAATCTTCTGTGGCCCGAGCGCCCCAGTCGACCTAACGCCTAGCTCCTCATTGGCCGCGATAGCCTTCTATCGTGGGATGTGAGAGCCTCATTCGGATTCAATGCAAGGGTTACCATGAGGCCAACGCTGTCTGATGGCGAGAATAGGACTACAATGACTGTTTTTGAAGCATGCCCTTCACTGGGCGGCTTTTGTACTCTACCGAGGTGATACACAGGATTCGGACATGTGTAGATACCGAAGTACGGTTGCAAGGAGGTCTTCTTGACACTCGAGCATTTCAACAGCATCTCCATATTCGTCTTGGCTCAGACGCGGCCGGCTAAGGGCCTCTGCTGGATGGGTGTGCTTGCTTTCTATGTGAGCTGTTCGGTTGCCAGCATCACCCTTTGGGCCGAAGCAAGTATTATGATATCGCAACAAATAAGACAAGACGCTTCGGACGTGTTGACTCAGGCGCATCAAAAGACTTGGATTGACTTATATAACTTATACACATTCGCATCACTCCCCTATTTGGGTACCTGAATGAGCACGTAACTTGGAGCAGAATGCTCGCAAATTCCCTCAAGCGCGGGGTAGATCAGTGTTGCAAGGATCGGACAACGCAAGTCAATGGAGTCTGCGTACCTGCAAACCTCGTTGGAAACTATCAGCTACAAACACTGAACTCATCTTCCAATTTGCATGGTAGACGCGTCTGAATTGCTGTAGCTGTCCCGTGATCGGAGGGTCGGTGCACCCCAAACATGTCGGGGCCGGCATTGGCCTACATCGTCGTCTGTAACTCCGAGCTTGAGCTCAAGCTGTAGCTCGAGCTTTCCTTTGCCGCAACAGCTATATGCAGGTACCTAAGCACTTTGTTTAATCGCCGTAGGCCCTGGCGATCATGTGGCGGGCTTGAACTGCTTTATAACACAGCTCTGTCCATCATAGTGCCACCGTGCCGGCCGCGGATACGCCACGCCTCATCTCAAACCATACTCGACTTTGCCTGGCGGAGAGAATCTCGGTGGTGACACAAAACACTCGCCTCCCCACGAACCGGTGATCCGATCAGACTCTGCTGCGCGCTTTGCTTTATCTTATCGAATGACCAAAAGATCCTGCCCACGAGAGCGACAACGGCTACCTAACCCGCGCAGAGGTGTTTTTGATTGCTAGTCTGTGCTCCCGCTGATTACGAGATGCACATGTACTTCTTTCGTAAGAGTTTTGATAGAGTGATGTCCTGCGTGGCGTGCCGGGCCTGTATGCCCGGACAGCCGTATGCAGTGTCTATGCGAGGCTGCGAATACAGTATCACCAGAACACTTGGCGTTTCAGTCACGAAGGCGTCTGGAGACATTTACAGGTGCCTCGGTCAGGTTACCCTCAGGGTGGTTCTGCCCGAGCTGCCCGCCTTGCTCTCCGGTGTAGTCCGCGGCCTCGTGTGATGGCGATATGCGCCCCCCGAGGCTGTAGACAAACGTACTTGGCTTGTCAAGCAGGTAGCCGGCCGGAAGTGTGGGAGGGCGCAGAGGGTGTAATTGGGCCTAGGCGGCGCTGCATATCGGATTACAGAAAAAGAACTAAAACCTGTGACGTCCTCAAGCTGGTTGCTATTTAGCTTGCCCCTCCCTCACCTGGGCACCCCACCTTAGCCCAGACCCAACAAAACACTGCGCCCGACACAAAACTCTGTCTCTCACCACTTCTACATCAGCTTATATCCTATAAAAGAGTGAGCTCTGTTCAATTGCCTTCCTTCTTCCTCAGCTTATTGACTTTCGCAGCACTACACTCAGTTCATCATGGTTGTCAAGGTAAGCTTCATCCATTGTCCCGCTGGGTCAGGAGACAGCTGCTAACATGTCCTCACAGGTTGGTATCAACGGATTCGGTCGCATTGGCCGTATCGTCTTCCGCAATGCGTAAGTTTCGCCTAACTCGTCGATACAATCTACCAGAGCTGACCGCATGCCACAGTATCGAGCACAACGACGTCGACATTGTCGCCGTAAACGACCCCTTCATCGAGCCCCACTACGCTGTAAGCTTCCCCAAGCACCCACACTACAGCCGCGGCCATCCAAGTTGCGAAAACAGTCCTTGCGATGCGCTAGAGCTCCTCTGTGGTCGCAGAATGCAGGCTAACACATTCAGGCCTACATGCTCAAGTATGACAGCACACACGGCCAGTTCAAGGGTGAGATCAAGGTTGACGGCAACAACCTGACCGTCAACGGCAAGACCATCCGTTTCCACATGGAGAAGGACCCCGCCAACATCCCATGGAGCGAGACCGGCGCTTACTACGTCGTCGAGTCCACCGGTGTCTTCACCACCACCGAGAAGGCCAAGGCTCACTTGAAGGGTGGAGCCAAGAAGGTCGTCATTTCTGCTCCCTCTGCTGACGCCCCCATGTTCGTTATGGGTGTCAACCACGAGACTTACAAGTCTGACATCGAGGTTCTCTCCAACGCCTCTTGCACAACCAACTGCCTTGCTCCCCTTGCCAAGGTTGTCCACGACAAATTCACCATCATTGAGGGTCTCATGACAACCATCCACTCCTACACTGCCACCCAGAAGGTCGTTGACGGCCCCTCCGCTAAGGACTGGCGTGGTGGCCGCACAGCTGCTCAGAACATCATTCCCAGCAGCACCGGTGCCGCCAAGGCTGTCGGCAAGGTCATTCCTGAGCTCAACGGCAAGCTCACCGGTATGGCCATGCGTGTTCCCACCGCCAACGTTTCCGTTGTCGACTTGACTGTCCGCATCGAGAAGGCTGCGTCCTACGACGAGATCAAGCAGGCCATCAAGGAGGCTGCTGATGGCCCACTCAACGGTAAGCTCTCACGTTCGAATTCTATCTGAGCATCCATTCTGACGCATTGTAGGTATCCTCGGCTACACCGAGGACGACATCGTCTCCACTGACTTGAACGGTGACAACCGCTCCTCCATCTTCGACGCCAAGGCTGGTATCTCTCTGAACAAGAACTTCGTCAAGCTTGTCTCCTGGTACGACAACGAGTGGGGTTACTCCCGCCGTGTCCTTGACCTCTTGGTCTACATTGCCAAGGTTGATGGCAACGCTTAGGAGTCAGGACAGAGCCAGGCATTGCCTAAACTCTGAGTTCATTTCTTTATGACCGACTAAAAAGATCGGACTACCTTTGGCTAGGCGCGGACACCGCGGGGATGAAAATAGGGTTTGACCATGAATGCGTTATGCTAGACATGAATCAATGAATAATAATTGTCACAAACAATGCTTCCTTTGACCAACTGAATGTGAAGTGACATTAGAGGTCCTGTCGTCCGGATGCATGGCAGTGGAGCTGCCCCTGTTGATGCATTTTCTAGCGCTTGTTTACAAGCTAGTTCCCGAGGTACGACTCTCAGGCGAACATATACATGTACGCGGATCCCTTTTTCCCGCTTAGTTCCCGGTCTTTCGTTTACGTCCCGTAATCTGGCGAAAGATTTTGCGGGGAAGAACGGATGTTCAAGGTGGCTTCCGTATGCGGCATCCGTAGGCATGGAAGTGGTTACTATCGGCTTTGCGGTAAGATGTAGCCATGCTGAGAAGCCGTTCAGCGAATGCATATGGCCTTAAATTCTACAGGTTCCGAAACGTCAATTCTACTCTGCGAAGGCACACCACTTCTGGTCTGTGAAGGCACACAATGAAGCATCGTGGTATCATCGACAAAGAATACTGGGTAGACACGTGGCCTTGCTCTGCTAGCTTTCGAGATGATCGTGCTGAAAAGTGAATGGTAAGACTAGAGAATCACCTGTCACGGCAGGCTCCTTCTCTGCGAAGTCTTCTTCCATACTCTGTCCATGCTCTTGTGATATGCGTTCAGAAGTGAGAGTCGACGGATAGCGCTAAATACCTTGGCATCGCTTAGTCATATAATGGATCTTGACCGCGTAGGGAACTCGCATTGCTACGCTCCACCTTATCCTCTACTTTGAAGCCAAGCATCAGCTATTACAGAAAGCAAAAATCGGTTCTTTACTTTTAACCCACATCGAATTACTACAGCGTCAGCATCACGTAATTAAATAGCGAGCGTGAGTGAACCCTGTGGCGGTTGATGATCCATCTTTGACACGACGCGACCAACAATATTATGACGGAGCTCGTCTTTTCTTAGCTTATAACTTCATGCAGGAAAGGCTATCCCGAAATTAATACCTTTGTTATATTCTCAATTCAACTTAAAATGAAGTATAGCGATTAGCTTTAGGGTACTTTTCCTGCACGAGGCGACAACTTGAAAAAGACGAGCTTATCCATACCGTGTCTATGCGTCAACGAACTCTGCTTACGGAACTGCAGGGCAAAATAAGCCTACGATATTGTAAACAGCGCATTAGTACTAAGGCTTTGTGCCTTCACCTGACAATAGCGGCGAAGTGCGACTCCAACCACATTCTACCAAATCATCAGCAACTTATTGGGTCTCAATGCGGTAGCAACCTTGCCAGTAAGTGCCTGCAGTCCTACCAGTATCAAAGAAGCATCTCAAGCAAACATGCAACTTCTTCGCATGGAGCAAGCATCTTTGTATACTAGGTTGCCGACATTCAACGTATTTCCTAGTGCTCCAACCTACTCGTCTTCTAGCATATCTGGTGACTTATCTGTTCAGCGTACTTTCCCCAAAGTCATGAACTCGTTCAGATAGGCCGTGTGACAATCGCGTGTGCCAGTCTCGTCGCTAACGAACATATATAGCTCTCAGCCGGCGACTGTAAGCGAGGCGTTTGACGTCCGCTTTACTCATCTGCGTAGTCATGGACGACGAAGACTATGCTATGGAGGAAGACACTATCGTCACTTCCACAGAGCTTAATGGCGATCATGTACCAGATACCATAAACCCGAACGAGCTCTTTCGTAACAAAGGACCAACATTGTCCAAGAGAGAGCAATTACCTTTCCACAGTCCATCGAAGAACACCTCGTTCCTGCAACCGGGAACCATGCAAAGCCAATCCGGATCGCACCGAACAACGAAGTCACCGAGTGGGTGGTCGGATAAGATGAGCATGTCGCGTCCCACTCCTGTTCGGCGCTCAAGTCCGCAGGTTCGCATACCCCCAAAGCCAAGATCTTCCCTCCTTCCGTATTCGACCAACAAAACAGGCCTTGTGTATGACTCTCGTATGCGCTTTCACGCGGAGCTTCCTGATATGAATCTAATCGACGATATTCATCCCGAGGATCCGCGTCGCATTCACTCCATCTACGAAGAACTCAGGGAAGCTGGTCTAGTGGCAACAAGCGATACGGATGAGGACCAAGAAGACAAGTGCTGGAGAATAATGACGCGCTTTGCTACGAGGCCAGAGATCCTCCTTATACATACAGCAGAGCATTACGCATTCGTGGAGTCGTTGCAGCGTAAGTTCACAACCATGTGTAAAGATCGCGACTGACCGTGTCATTAGATATGACTGCAGAGAACTTGAAAATAGAAGCTGATTCTCGTGACTCGATCTACTTCAATCATGCGACTTATGACTGCGCCAAGCTCGCAGCTGGTGGTGCTATCGAGGCGTGCAAAGCGGTAGTGCAAGGAACCGTGCGCAATGCAATCGCAATTATTCGTCCTCCAGGTCACCACGCGGAGACCAATCAGCCCTCTGGGTTCTGCATTTTCAACAACGTCCCAATAGCCACCCGCGTATGTCAGAATGACTACCCGGAGACCTGTCGTAAGGTCTTAATCCTTGATTGGGATGTGCATCACGGTAATGGTGTTCAGCACGCCTTCTACGATGACCCAAATGTCCTTTACATATCCCTGCATGTCTACAAGGACGGAAACTTCTATCCCAACTTGCCAGATGGCAATCTCGACTATTGCGGTGAAGGTCTTGGCGAAGGAAAGAACGTAAACATTCCGTGGGCTGAACACGGCATGGGTGATTCGGAGTATCTCTATGCTTTTCAAGAAATTGTCATGCCTATTGCTACTGAATTCGATCCAGATCTTGTCATAGTCTCGGCGGGTTTCGACGCGGCTGAAGGAGATCTACTGGGTGGTTGTTTCGTCACTCCGGCATGTTACGGCCACATGACGCACATGCTTATGCGACTCGCGAAAGGGAAGATCGTAGTATGCCTTGAAGGTGGCTACAATTTGAGATCAATAGCACGCTCAGCGCTCGCTGTAACGAGAGTACTCATGCTGGAGCCTCCGGATCGCTTGAGTGACGAACTCTCAGCTCCAAAGGATAGTGCAGTCTACGTTGTCGAGAACGTGAAACGCCAGCATTCAAAGTATTGGAAATCGCTCTACCCCAAACATCTGGACAAAACCGACCCTGGCTACAAGGATACGTTTCGATTGCACGAGGTCATTCGCGAATGGCAGAGCCAACGACTGTCTTCAGAGCACTCAATGGTCCCGCTTCCTACACTGCAAATCAACAAGGCAGGGTTGGCGCAGACCTTCGAGCACAATGTTATCGCTACGTAAGTTCATTGAGGCTTCCGCTAGCTGCTGATGCTGAAACCCTATAGACCAAACTTTATGGAACGACATCCTCTGCTCGTGATCTTCCATGACCCGCCGAGCTTCCACGACCATTCTGATCCGGTGACTGGCAAGAGAGAGTTACACAACACATGGCTTGTAAGTACATTTACAGTCCTGTACTGTGTAATTGCTGACTTTGGATGAAGACTGATGTTACGAAGAGGTATATTGACTGGGCCATCAACAATGACTTCCAGGTCATCGATGTCAATATTCCGAAAGTCGTCACAGTCGAAGATGTGAGACTGCAATATGCTTATCTCAGGAAAATCCGCTAATGACTTCAGTCGATCATCGGCTACATGAAATCCGAAGATTCTGCAGTTCGAGCACAGCAAACTCGCGAACTTGCAGCGTATCTATGGGAAAACTACATCGAGTAAGTTGCTTAGACAGTGCTCACGACTACTTTTTGACGTCATACCAGACCAAACGATGCAACACAAGTGTTTTTCATGGGTATCGGAGACGCATATCTTGGACTGGTCGACCTACTGAGTCACAATGGTAAGCGTCATTTCCCGTTTCTGGCAGTTTTTTCAGGCTGCTGACTCAATAGAAAACTGTACCGACCCCGATAGTCCGGTTGAGTGCTTGATCGGCTTCGTTGGAGAAACGACCATTCAATCGATAAAGCGAGCCACGGACGACACAATATCAAGCTGGTACTACTCAGTAAGTACGATCACGGATCACATCATAGAGACTACCACGGTGGTCCTCATCAACAACAAACCCAGCTAGCACCACAGCCTGACAGATACCATCGTGGCATCAGCTAACATTTGCAGCATTCCATGATCTTTGTGAAGAACAGCCACTTCGTCTGGAATCCAAGTCGCCAACGTAAGATGCGCAAGAAGCTTGGCAATCTTATCCAATCACCCAAAGATGGCTTAGACGACATGCTTGAGCAGCATCTGGAGGAGGTACAGAACCTCCTTCTGGAAAAAAAGGGTAAGGTAGTCACTTTGAAGACAGCTCAGACATCAGACTGACGTTTCAGCAGTACGTTCTTTTTCTCTTTTTGTTGCGTACAGTACCCAAGGGGAAATTAGCAACAGCATCTGGTATCCCAATGCCTACGCACGTAGCCTTGAGCAGACGTTCAATACTCCCCTGCCCATGTAGGAGGCAAGCGTACTATTTGGACTAACATCTAATAGGGCGAATTCGACGAGATGAATGACCTTTCCAGCCGTACCGACGAGGGACCACAGCACATGGCCACGGGATTGCGAAGTCCACCTTTACCAAGCGCGTCACAAACACCTAAGCGGTTCGACCCTGGAAATAGGCAAGAAGGTGCTATACTGAAGAGCCCTAAGATGCCACAAATGGGCTTGTTCAGTGCGAGTCCTGGTCCAAGGAGTCCTATCAAAAGGCCGCCTTTATGAGCTGGCATCAATTGTGTCCATTGCATGGCCTGGTGTTTCTGCGATATGTCGGTATGCGCTCGCGCTTTGGCGGAATCAGTATCTCTCTTCAATTGTACTATGGAAGCGATGTCTCATTTCATATGTGTTGAGTACGCGCTTTGAATTGCTCAACCTGTAGATATCGATAATACGCGTCTTCTAGAGGGCGACTGCGCCTTGAGGGCATGTGTTCGATGATGAACAGAGTGATGAGTGAAGATCTATTGACAATTCTGCAGATGCGATGCAAAATCTCGGTGCAATTGTCCGCTTCAGGATGTTCGGCCTGCCTCGCTTGCAAAGCAGCTAATCATGATGCCAACCGCTATCTAGCCCTATGCCTGGCATCCTTCCCTCCACGCTCGCATGATCCTTCACCCACCGTAGCAATTGCTCCGCACACGTAGCGCATGGCCATCTTCAATCAGCATGCTGCGCCCAAGCCATGAATGCGCCAAGTGGACGGGCCCAGGTTTTCTACTAGCACTAAGCTTACTCGGGGTTAGCGGCTCAAATGCTCGATGCTCATTCCTTGACGACAACTCAGCTGTGCTCCACCGTATGCCAGCTCGTGCACAAGGAAGAACTAGAAGGCATGGCATCTGCGAACAGCGCAAATCGTCGAATACACCCCGCGTAAAAGAGTTGCTTACCGCCCTTGGCCAACAGAACGCGCTCCATACGATCAGGCTGGAAAGAGATTGTTAATAGTCATGCACCGAGCGGCGCAGTCAAGGAAGAGTAGACACGGAAATAGCTCGAGTACCCGTGGACCAGCATCAGCGCTAGCTACCGTTACACATATCCAACCTCCCCTCAACCGTCTTTCTTATTCCCTGCTGACATGCTGATGGTCCGCCCCGCTGGTGAATCTACCAGCATCTAGCTGCGATAGCTGTACGCCTCAGGTGCGCCTGGACAAGGGCGTACCTGCTAGATCGGCATTGTGGATTGTGTTGATTGGTGAAAGGGGACAAACAAAGACTGCTTATGATGGTGGATACAGGAGGGTGGCCTATCGCCTGGTCCGCTATCCGCACCTGCGGCTGTGGGGGCTGAAAATGGCGGTATTGGATCTTGGGCGAAAGAGTGACTTAAGGTTGTCGGTCAGCCTGCTGTGTTGATCTCGCTCTGTTCCCCCTCTTTGAGCATTCCATTGCCAGCTGAACTGCTGGTATTATACTGCTTTCTTTTTTCCGACAACCAGGAACCCGGGACCGTGGGGAAATCACGACCTCTGCGCGGAAATCGGTTCTTGCTATTGTAATCGCCTGATCCTCGTACAATTGTCGCCATGAGACGCTCATGGACAGCAAGGCTAGCAGCTACGATTGCTGTTAGCCATAGCTTCTCTCAATTCGCCATCGCACAAGACCTTGTTTCATCAGTCTCTCAATCGCCATCACCAACGCCCACAGCTTCGGAGTCAGTAAATTCGTCGAGCGCAACACCAACCTCCTCTGGCGAACCAACAGTCCATACTATCAAGGCTGGCTCCGGGGGTTTTAAATTTGACCCACCAGAACTTCATAACGTCTCGGTCGGCGACATCGTGACATGGGAGTTCTATCCACCAGACCATTCGGTTGCGAGGGCAGAATGGCAGTCAGCCTGTGTACCGTATGAATACACTGGGAAAGACAAGGTTGGCTTTTGGTCGGAGACGCAATGGGTGAACAACACCAATGAGGTTTGTCTCCTTGTGGAAGACACAACGAATATACTGACAGGTCTTTAGCTCACATACTTCAACGTTACGATCAACTCGACGGAACCCATCTTTTTCTATTGCGCAGCACCAAATTCATGTTTGGGTGAACACATGGTAGGCGTCATCAATCCAAACTCGACACAAACTCTGGCATCGCAAGTTCACGCGGCGGCTGCGGCAGACTTTCAAGTAGCACCCGGTGAACCAATTCCTGCTGAAGCAACATCAACACTCTCCAATGCCCCCACATCAACTGGGACCACTACGCCAATTAGCGGAGGCAATGGTGGCGGTCATACCCTGTCCACTGGCGCTATAGTTGGCATAGCAGTGGGCGGGGTGGCCTTCTTAGCAATCTGCGCCGCTCTCTTCTTTTTCGTCGGTCGATCCAAGTCACTCAAGGAGGTCATCAAGCGACAAGACGCTGCGAACAACCACGACCCACATATGAGCCAGCAGTACGGCGGCTCGAGTTACGGTCATGGAGGGCTTGCGTCGCCAGGCTTCCAGCCGTCAACCCCAGGTTATGCTACACCACCACCAGGACACCATTCAGACTATGGGTTCAACTCGCCACCACAATATGGGCAGCACAGTGTAGGGGAGCAATATCCATCTGGCTGGTCGAGTCCTGGGCAGCAGCATGGTCATCTAAGTATGATGAGCAGTGTCAGTGGGATGTCGCAACAACAGTAAGTGGTCTTGAGTGTAGATTAAACCTGGCTCGGACGTGCAAGCTAACCACTGTGTTCAGGATTGACCAGTTAAAGTATGCACAGATGAACACGCAACCTGTTGTAGCAGAATTGCACAGCCCGCCGCTGGAACAACAGTCCTTCTCGGCCGAACTGGAAGCACCTGGGCGTGACAAGCCGAGAGGTTGAGTGGATGATGTAGATATGAATTATGATCCTGTTTCTGTACGCAACGTTCGTTGATACTATTTGAAATAGTGTAGTGCATTGCCGAAGAAAAAAGACTCGTGTGGGAAGCGTGATACAGCATGAAACGTTATAAGCAGAGGTAGTCCATGTTGCACACACACACCGACCTGAGACTAGACTGGACCCGGAACTCTCGGCAGCTATAAGATCGGTCTGGCTCACGGTGAACCATACAGCAACGAGCATATTCACGTATTGTATCTGCAATCGCCACACTATACGGATTTCGGCCCTTTTTCTGGTAAACCCTGCCAAGCGGCTCAAATGTCGTCGAGTGATGTTGTGGCATTGTACAACGTGCTCCGGCAGCCAACGGCTAGCGACATTGAGGTACCAGTTTATCGCAAGTAGATAGCAGCAGAGGGGCCGCGGATTAGCTAATATGAGGTTGCGAGTTGGACGAGTCGCGGACAGGTGGGTACCCAGGCGCGTCAGGATAGAATAGTTGCTTCTTGATGGGCCGCCATGCGTATGACCCTTGCCAGGCTTTGGGTACATGGTGAGATAGACGGGCAGCCTGTGTAGTCTTGATGAAGATATACGACGGCCGCGCTATGGTTACCCGGGCTTGGATGCTCCGATCACTGGTGCAGGTTGGCAAGAGCAAAATCTCTCCAAACTACTCGAGTCTAAACTAGCGAGCGCGGAAGCTAACGATCGGTCGTCATCTTCTGGAAATTTTGATGAGAGGATCTTCCCTCCATGTGTAGGGCTTAGTTGCGATTCATTGGCGGTCAGCAGCTCCGCACGGCAATGACGAGCATGCTGGCGCACAGGGCCGACGCCCTTACACACAACGGGCAGGGAAATGCGGTGAAAGTTGCTTGCGGGTGGGCAGAATAGGAAGAGGCAGCGACGGCGAGGTATGCAGTTTGTCAACCTTGGACGCGATGGATGTGCAAGGTTGGCCTGGTAGCCTACTAAAATCCCCGGACGTCACACGTGCTATCGTCGAACGCCCGCCAGCCAAGCCCTTACATCGCTGCCACGCTCACGCCAGATGAAGCCTCTTCCGCGCCCGTCCTCGATGGTTCCTTTCTTCCCCACGTTGCCAAAATGATCCGATATTGTCATCTTCCTCCACCCTAGGAACCGCTACCCGGCCCAACGACATGATCACTTCCTCACCCACAATCTCGCAACCTCCCTCGCCGAACACGACCTTCCACACGCCTAGCCACCGCCCGTACCATGCCTCAAGACGCACATCGGCATCCTCCAGCGCCCACTCGCCCCGCTTTGCCG